>Ga0247727_10005407_pt1 | contig 25957 bp, 15 predicted proteins | sample WisWelCaveWW1625_FD_202498 | JGI IMG/M metagenome (GOLD analysis project Ga0247727, IMG submission 202498) | Biofilm microbial communities from Wishing Well Cave, Virginia, United States - WW16-25 | ecosystem: Environmental > Aquatic > Deep subsurface > Groundwater > Cave microbial mat | place...
GGCACCATGTGGGTATCCTCCGAAAGTTGGGTAAATTCAAACGCCTTGTAATTTTACCCAATAAATAAGGGGATATCCTCATGATGCCGCAACAACTATTTACTTTTGGTGCAAAATTCAGGTAGTATTAAACTACCCGCGATATATCCATATTTTAGACAGAGTATTGTTATATAAAACTTGACAACCTTTGTTGATGTAGATTTAAAAAATGGTACAAGAACGACTATTAGCAGGAAATAAAGGAATAAATAGAAAACAGCAAGACGTGCGCTTTTTTCAGGATTAAGAAAAAAGGTATCCCCAAAAACATCGCTTAATATTTTTAGAAACAAATTATTTTCCATTCGGAATTCCTAACGTGGATAATATAAATGTTGCTTTATGCTCGCATATCACTCACTTACGCTCCTTGCAGTGCCTAACGTTGAATCGGTCACCGAAACCTCGCCGCGCCAAGAACTGTTTCAACGCGCGCACCAAACTTCGTCTGTGCCACGAACTCTTGCTCGAATTCAACTCCAAACTTTCAATCTAAGAACGCATAACATCTTATTAAGGTGAAATAACTCTTCCTTAATTTACCTCTCAGCAATTTTATACTGTTCATACGAATAATAAACCGGCACGAACTCCTCCTTCGGCCTTCCCAGCCAAATCGTCGAGCCCAAACGCAAGCGCCGATCGTTCCACGGCACGGTGACGATGCTGGCGGATTCGATGATGAATTTCACGTCGAACTCCAGGCCGTCGTTGAGATAGAGCTGGAGCAATTCTTTGAGCAAAATTGCTTTGGGGCCCTGTGGCACAAAATCCAAATAATCCACGAAGGACAGCGGGCCGATCTCGATACAGATTCGGCTGGTGTAATCCAGCATCGACCGGCCGATCACGCTGTACTGGCCCAATTTAAACGCCTGCTTGCTGCCGGCCGGTTCGCCCATTTTCGGCGTTTCGGCGAGCTGCACCCACTGGGGGATGAACTCGCGAATCACCATCCGCTGCCGGGGGAAAAACGCCGCGAGCAAAATGTACAACCCGGCTTTATTGCGCCGGCGATTCGACAGCAGGCCGGAAAACGGCAACAACTGCAGGCGCGAAACCGCCGTGTCATGGCGCGCCGTCTGCGGGCCGCGCCCGATGAAGGCGAAAATACGTTGCGTGATTTTGTTGTCAGGCGCATCATTGAACTGCAGATAATAGCGATACTTTTTCCACGCCTGATAATACAGCCAGTAAAAACGATTGTTGAAAATATCGAAGAAATTTTGCAGCGGCACCTCGCCGGGGCCGTGGACGCTTTGCTGCAGCGCCACCTCTTCATGATAGCAGCGCGGCAGCGGCGAGTTGACGCCATACAGTCCCATGAAATTCAACACGACCGTCATCGTATCGTCCCGGCGCTCGAAGGCGCGGATATCCGTGGCCGGATACCCATACATCTCATAAGGCCGAAACTGCAAACCGGTTTGTTCCAGCTTCTCGTTCTGGCGCTCCGGGTGCAAATGCCGGCTCGCCGTTTCCGCCAGATAAATCGCCTGAAACACGTTATACAGCGGCGCGTTTTGTTCCAAATCGGAAATCAAACCGGCCAGATCTGTCCCGCGCTCGGTTCCCATTTGTATTCGTGCTCCGTCCCTTTTTCGATGATCGTCAAAAAAACCACGGAATTGATCGTCACGTATTGCGCCAGAAAACGATTTAGTGCCGACCCGAACAAATAAATATCGCCGGCGCCGTGCTCGAAGGCGCGCGGATCAACCTCGAGCTTGAACTCGATGCCGCGCAGCGGCCGGCGCTCGCCGGGATCGAATTTACTCCTGGCCACCGGCGGAAAAACTCTGGTAATGCCCTGCACTCTTTTCTTGTTCGGATTGTTCTGCGACGGCGTCCAATTGTACAGGCTCAAAATTCTTTGCAGCGTTTCGGTCTCGGCCAGGGTCGCGAAGCTCAACGTGAGGTGTGAAATCAACGCCCATAAATAATTTTTCTGAATCGGGCACTCCAGCGTTTTGGTGGGTTTGGTCAAATTCTCGACCTCAATACCGGACGGAAAATTGATGGCCTCTTTAATCCGGTTGGGCGCTTTCTCGCCGACGCCCACTTTCTCATTTGGCCAGAAACCGTTGGAGAGCGTCGCTTCGAAGCTCAAGACCTCGCGGGGAAATTTCTCCTGCTCCAGGCTGTCGCCAAACAGGCGAATATAAGTTTCCGCCATGTCGCGTTCCAGCGGCCGGCGCCGGATCGAATAAAAGCGTTTGGCGGCGTAATCCGGCGAGGTCACATCGAGAATTTCATAAGAGCTGACCGGAATGTATTGGAATTGCTTTTTTTTATTTTCTCCGACACCGGTGACATTTTTAACGGCGTAAATCTCCTGGCTCCACCGGCGATTCGCGTTGGGGATGATGTAATATTCCGGCAGCCGCTGCGAAACCGACACTTCTTCGGTGTCACGATCGAAGAGATTGACGATCGGCGCGCAGTGCAAAAGAATATTTTCGCGGCCCGGCACTTTGTCGCGTGAAATTTTTTCCTTAAAAGAGATTTTAATTTCAAATGGGCAACCATCACGCGAAGCGTTTTTAAACGTGTGCAGGCCTTCGATGTCGACGAAGAAAAAGCGCTCCGGAAAAGCGAAATACTCCTGCAGCAAACGATAACCGCCGAAGCTCTGCCGCGCATACGGCAATATCGACAGCTCTTCCGGCGTTTCCCACGACAATTCCGGAATGCCGAGGCGAAACTCGCGAATTTCCTCAAAGGCGCTTTTGTCGCTCGTCAGCTCGCGCACGGCCAGCGCCGCCACATATTTGTCGAGAAACAGCAGCAAATTATATTTAAGCGATTCGGCGCCGTGCAGATAGAGCCGCAACTGCCGCAACTCCAGTTTCTCGTAAGTGACGTTGCGGTCAGGTTGAATGGTCAGAATCAGCGCCGAGGCCGAGCCAGCCGCATCTTCGACGCGCACGTCTTTCAGGCTCATCGGCCGCACGGTCAACGTTTGCGTCGTGCGAAAAATAAACTCCGCCGGCTGAATTTTCTCACCGGTCGCTTCGGCGGTGCGCTCGCCTTCCACCACGCGACGTTTCACTTCACCGGGAGCGGTTTTCACTTCACTGCCGCGCGGAACGGTCACCGGCTTCGTCACCGCGCCGGTTTTCGCGGTCGCTTTCAGAATGGCGCACGCCGGAAACGGCCGCAAAAAATGCGGAAACAACTGCTCGAGCAAACCGCCGGTGATTTCCGGCAGCTCGTCGTCCAGCCGCTCATGAATGCGCCCGGCTAAAAACGCAAAGCCTTCGAACAGGCGCTCGACGAACGGGTCTTTGCGCTGCCGCTCGTCGAGGTCGAGCAGGCCGGCCAGATCTTTGTGGCGCTGGGCGAATTCCCTGCCGGCGCTTTGCAGATAATTGTATTCGCGCTCAAAATAACGCTGCGCGCTCTCCTCCAGCTTCTGAAATTCCTCGTTCACAAAACCGCTTTTTTGCTCACGATCTTTTTCATTCATAGGGTTTCCCGTTCGAGTTCGATCGTGGTCCAGCCGGAGGTGGCAAATTCGGTTCGCAACGTCGCATGGCGGTCCGCGTCTTTGATGGTCGCAATAATCCGCAGGTTGATGCGCATGCGGTTGGCGTCGAATTTTTCTTCTTTCTCGTCAAATTCGACTTTGCTGATCCGCGGCTCGTATTTCAAGATGGTTTTTTCCAGCTTTTTCTTGAAAGAATCGATCAACGCCTTTTCCTTATCCTTATTCGCGTAAATCTCCCAGAAATCCGGCATGCCGAAATCCGGCTTTCGCTCGGCGTCGCGCAGGTGCAACACCGCGCCCTGCTGGGTTTGCAGCACCAGCTTCAAATTCTCCGCGATGCTCAAATGCAGTTTTTCGTCTTCCGGCAATTTTTCCAAATCCGCCGGCGTCACGTCCAGCGGGTTGTGCCCTTCGGAAATAAAACAGCCGACGAGCAGATCGTAGAGGCTGAGGTTTTTCGAGCGCAAAAGATACCTTAGAAAATATAGGAACGTCATTCCGGAAGAATCCTTTTTGAATCCAGGCCGGGTACTCTAATCAAAAAAGATTCCTCCGGAATGACAACGTGGTTTAGTGAACGATTACTTTGCGTCAGTCCATCAACCCCACGGCTGATCAGACCGCCACTTCGGTGTATTCGACGCCGCCTTCGAGATATTTCCACATGAACGATTTGGCCAGAAACTCGATCTTTTCCATGTGGCCGATATTCTCCGTTTCGGTATATTTGGTCGACGGCATGTAGTTTTCCACCGAGATGATTTTGGCGTCTTCCAGAATATAGTTGAAATACTCCTCCTCGTCGCCGGTGTCCTTGGCGGTGCGATACAGCTTGATCTCGATCTTTTTGCAATTGCGCCCTTTGCAGGCCATTTCATACAACTGCGGCGTCAGCTTGTCGATGTCCTTGACGACGGTGAACGCCGTCAGCCGGCGAATGCCTTGCAGCTTGTTTTCTTCCACGTCAAACGGCCGGTAGACGCGATGATTGAACTCCGACACCAGACAGCTTTTGTTCTCACGATTGCCTTCCAACTGCGTGCCCTCGTGATTTTGCACGAGCAACTCACCATGCATTGGCATAGCACATTCTCCTGTTAATTTGAGTTACAATGGTTAAACTAAATTCGAATTTTCCAACGCGGATATGCCGTTACCAGACAGCTTTAAAAACAATTTCTCCCACGGATGAAAAACGACCCACGGATAAAATCCGTTGGCAGCTTTTATCCGTGGGCGATAAAAATTTTCAGATTCTTATTATTTCTCGTCGCCGCCGGAATGAAACGCGACCAGCCGCAGATTGATATCCATGCCGATGATCGCCACGTGCGGCCGGAACTCGGCGGAGATCTGGAAAAAGCCCGGCCGCTCCGCCAGCTCTTCGACTTCAAGCTGATATGAACGCAACGGGCGCTGGGCAATGATCTTCTCATCCGGGCTGGGGTAATCGGCGACCAGACCGTCCAGCCACGAAGACAGGTCTTTTTTAATGTCACCGGCGCCGGCGTTGCGGCCGACGAAACGCAACTGGCGATACTTCAGGTAATGCGCAATGCGCGTCACCAGCATGGTGTATTGCAGCCGCGCCCCGACCGAGCGATTCGCGGTGCCTTCGGGATCGCGCTTGTCCTCCCAGGCTTCCTGCGCCGACGGCACTTCAAAGAAGCAGGCGTAATCCGTGCGGTCCCAGTGCGCGAGAGGAATGAAGCCCATTCCGCAAAGCTCCGCATCTTTGGCCTGCCCGACCGAAGCTTCGACCGGCACTTTGAGCTTTTTCTGGCCACCCACGTCATAAGTCGGCGTCGGCAAATTCTCCACGCGACCGCCGGAATCCACGCCGACGATTTTCACGCTCCAGCCCGACTGCTCAAAACTTTTGACCATGTTGCTCGCCAGCGCAAACGCGGCGCTGCACCACAGGCTGTTGTCTTTTTTGCCATCCAGAATCGTTTCCGTATAATTGAAGTTTTTCGTGGGATCATTCTCCGGGCTATAAGGCAGACGGCCCAGAAAACGCGGCAGGCACAAACCGATGTATTTCGATTTATCGTCCTTCCGAAAAGTCCGCCACGCGGTGTATTCCGGCGCATCTTTTAATTTGTCGACGAGGCTCCGGTCGTTCATCAAATTCTCCATGCTCTTATGGCCGAAAAAACTCGCGCTGGCGTTGCTGATAAACGGCAACTGCGCGGTTTCGCCCAGAATCGACAGATGCTGCATCAGCCCGATATCCTGCGCGCCTTTGTCAAATTGATAGTCGGCGATAATGGAGGTGAACGGGTGGCCGCCGACCTTGTCGTATGCGTGCCAGTAAATGTGATGATATAAACCCGATTCCTTCTCATAACCGTCGCCGCGCGACGCATTTTCCAGATCCTCAAACAATTCCTGTTTGGGGCAATCCAGAATCGTGAATTTCACCGGCTTGCTGAACTCCGTGTTCTGCACCAGAAAGTGCAGGCCGCGCCAGGTGGATTCCAGCGCCTGAAAATCCGCCTGATGCAAAATCTCGTCCATCTGCGCGCTGATCACTTTATCAATCGCTTCGATGTAGGAATCAATCAGCGCGGTGTTGATGCGCTGCACGCCGTGTTCTTTGCCCACGCGCGTGATGAACTCCTGCACCGCGCTCTTTTGCTCGCTGTCTTCCAGCAGGCTCACCAGCTTGTCGACCATGCTGGTTTGCACCAGCGTTTCGGTCTTGGGTTCGGCCATATTTGTGCTCCGTTTATTTATAAGCGTTAACTCAGAATAAAATGCTAAAAGTTTCTGCCGCTCTCGAACAAATGACGGCCAACGGATGAAAATCGACCAACGGATTTAAAAGCCTTTTTTATTTTTTAAATTTTAGCAAATTACAATGCTCTTCATCCGTTGGTCGTTTTTTTATCCGTTGGACAATTTGTTTGCATCTTGTTTTTGGTAAAGCGATGATCACGTTTTCGGCTCACCCAGTTTGGACAGCAGCGTGTCGATGCTGTCGCCGCCTTCCTGCAGCACGCCTTCCATCGCCTTGCGCACGTTGGGGTCCATCACCATGTATTTCATCTTTTTGAGGCGCTCGCGCGCCTGCATCAAATCCTTTAGCGGCTCCACGCGTTTGACCACCTCGTCCGGATGGAAATCCTTCATGTCTTTGAAATCCAGCTTGACTTCCAGTTGCGATTCCGGATCATCGGAGTCGATGCGATTGCGCACGAACAGCTTCACTTCCGGGTTGAGATTCTGCAAAGCCTGTTTGAAACCGCCTTTGCTCTTGATTTCGTGCAGCGTACGATCTTTCAGCGCGCCCTGCGAGCCCGCTTCTTTCCTGCTGAAATCGCCGGCGATCATCAAATTATAATCGAGCTCGACCGGCTCTTTCGCGTCGCTGCTCGGCAAAATTTGCACCTTGACGCGTTGGGCGATTTTGGGGGTTGGTAATTTCGGCATGGTTTATTCTCCTTGTCATTTTTTTTGAACGCGGATGACACGGATTGAGCGGATTGACACGGATAAAGCAAAAAATAAAAAATTCGTGAGAATCCGTGTCATCCGCGTAATCCGTGTTCAAAAGCTTTTGCTTTTATCCGTTGGTCGTTTTTCCATCCGTTGGGTAATTTTTTAAACCTGTCTGGTTCCGGCCACTAAAGGGCCCTTGCGGGCTTGCTTGCCCGAATGGTAGCAAAACTATTAAAAAAGCTTTAAATCGTTTTGCCCCAAATCGTCTTGCCTTTCAATGTGCGTTACGCTTGACGATTGGAGAGCGTGAGCGCGCGCACGCAATCGTAGTTGCTGATTTTCGCAAACAACTGTTCCTGCTGCAGCTCCAGCGCCGTTTTTTGCGCCGGAAGCGGCTCGGCCTGCAGCAGCTTGAGATTGGTCAAATACGCCGACTGCCAGACCGTGACGCACAGGGCCGGCTCCCATTCGGCCAGTTGATACGCCTCGATTTTGGGGATTAAATCTTCGAGCAGGGCTTTCGCCAATTCGTATTTCTTCGCGGTGTGGCAAAAATTGGCGAGATTCAGCGCGCGCAGAAATCGGCCTTTGCGCCGCACGTCCGCGACAATGGCTTTTTGCATGGCTGCGGCATTTTGCTCAAAATTGGCCGGCAATTCGGCGCACGCGGTTTCGTATTCTTTTGCAATCGGCTCGTATTCTTCGCCCATGATCGGCGGCAGAATTTGTTCCTGCACTTTGCCGGCGCCGCTGCCGAGCTTTCCCGCCACTTCATTTTCCAGCCACGCGATCGTCGCCGCCTCGGCAAACGGCGTTTTGCCGTCCTTAAACATCAGCTTCGGCAAACCGGGCAGGCGCTGAATAAGGCGCGCCAGATGAAACACCACCTCCTGTGCAGCCTTACTTGTTTTCTCGCCCTTTTGTTCCAGCCCCTGCACGACGTAGCGCTGCGCGTCGAGCCAGTAGCGGAAACATTCATCGCTCTCGTTCTCACTGAGCAAACGGGTTTCAATTTCTCGAATGAGTTTGTCCCACTCCTTATTTGCAGCGAGATTTTTAAGAATGTTCTGCTTTTCCTGTGCCGGGCCGGCAATCGTCTTGTCCGCCGGCAAGCTCAACGAACTCCAGCGGTACTGCCGCGACAGGCCGTAAATATAAGGCAGATCGCAAAGCTCGCGAGTTTTCTCGCCGTCTTTTTCTTTTTCAAAAAAGAACAGCAGCGCCTGCCGCATTTTGCGCAGCGCCTCTTCTTTTGAAGTTGCGGCCTGGTTCGCCGTCCCGCCTGATGTCGTTCCCGTCTTCGCAGCAGTTGACGAGCCTGGTTTTGCCGTGGCGCCTGATTCCGTCGTCCTGGTCGGTGTCGTCTGTCTTTCCGGCGGCGATTCCTGCGGCTTGAGCCAGGCTTCGGCCGTCTCCGCCAGTTCTGCAATCGCCTCGTTGATTTCTCGCGTCACCGGCAGGTTTCCGGCAAACTGTCGATCAAACTCCGCGAGCAGTTGCGCAAAAATTTTTTGCAGCGGCTGAATTTCTTTTTGAACCGCGGCGGCGTTGTCTCTGGTAACGGCTTCGTTCTTTAATCTTTTGCCGACATTCTTTTGATTCAAAAAATTAAATGCCGTGAGCCGCGGCGTTTTATCGACGGGAGGGAGGGCGTCGCCAAATTGCTGCAACGCCGCCAGCAATAAATGAAAACCCTGCCGCAAACCGGCGATTCTCTCCTCAATCGTTTTGCCGTGGCCAAACCACGCCAGCGCCAGCCAGACCATGACTTCGAAATCTTTGCCGTGACGTTGCAGCAACTCCGTCGCCCAGTCCATGCAATTTTTATAATCCGGCCTGATCCCGCGAATCGCCGCCTGTAATTTTTGATGCAATTCGTGTTGATACACCGGATTGCCCATCGGCGCTTTATCGGAAATCGGCCGCAGGAGCTTTGCGACGGCTTCGGGAAGTCCCGCTGCCTCGGGATCTCCGCTGCGCTTCGACTTGTCGTCGGTTGCCGGTTGCTCGTTGCTCGTTGTTTGTTGCTGATCGCTCGTTGCCGGTTGCTGGCTGCTGATTACTGAATACTGATTACTGATAACTGATGACTGATCACTGGTTACTGATGACTGAAGACTGACCGCCGCCGCCTTTGCGTGTCTGGCAATGATGTCGCCGACCGTGGTGAGCACGGGTCCGTTTTGCGGAAACTGTTTTTGGCAAACACTCACGAGTCGCTGGAAAGCAGCCGACGCCTCTCGCGCCGCCGCGGCATTGGTGTCGTCGATTTTTTCGCGATCCAGCAGCGCGGTTAATTTGGCCGCGTTTAAAAATTTCAGCGCGGTGCTGCGTTCAGCCGGCGATTGCGGATAAAGCCGGTCGGGAAAACGTTCCAGTAATTCGGCAATCACCAGCAACCCGTTGCGCAGCCCGACAAACTTTTCCTGGCGATACCACGCGACACACAGCCAGGAGGCGATTTGCAGATGTTTGCTCTTATTTTTTAACAGCGTTTTGGCCCGCTCGAGACAATCCGCATATTTGGGCGAATTGCCGATCATCTGCATGCGCAACGGCTCGTAAGTCGGGTCATTGGCCAAATCTTCAACGCCGGTCGGCGGATTTTGAGAAATCGGCGCCAACAGTTCGGCCACTTCCGGAGGAATTTCAGGCATAAGCGCTGGTTACTGGTTACCAGTTGCTGGTAACTCTTTACGTTTTACCTGAATTTTGCACCGTTGGGTGGTGCAAAAAATTTCTTGCACGATAGGCGCAAGCTTTAAACTCCGTTAGGAGTGAGATGTTTATAGAACGTACCACCCGAAATTCGAGAAACTCCGTAGGAGTGAAATGTTCTTCTTGCCCGACAATAAAAGCCTATTATCTGGGAAAATACAACATGTCACTCCTATGGAGTTTAAGAATTCTCATACTCTAATTTGCTATAAACATTTCACTCCTAACGGAGTTCACCAGAACCGTTTCATCAACCGAAGCGCAAGTATGCTTGCGCGCAAAATTCAGGTCTTACGTTTTACTCTTTACGTTTTATTCTCACACCCGCATCAACATCTCATCCAAAGTCATCTCCGGCGTTTCGAGCAACAGGTGATACGACCGGTCCAGCTCATGACGCGCTACGGCAATGGCGTCTTTGCCTTCTTCTTCCAGCTCGCAGATATGATCGCTCGGCAATTCCGGTTGCGCGAGATGAAGCAGAATTTTGGCGGCCGGCGGGCGAAAAAACAAATACAGAAATCCGCGCTTTCCCGGCTGCGGCACGCTCCAGAACACAATCGGTGTCGCGGCCGGATTGCCGAGGAGTTTGAAGCTGAGCTGCAGCCAGAACACCGCTTCATGCGCGCCCGCTTCCGGCGCCAGCGGAAAACGCAGGCCGAGACCCAGCCGCTGCGGATCGCGATGGCGCAGCGGCAGAAGAATCTCGGTCAGATTTTTCAACAGCAAATATTTGCGCGGATCGTCAAAACGGCTTAAAGCTCGCAGCCAAAAATCGGCCGCGGTTTTTAGGTTCAACCATTGATTGTGCCGCCGGGCTTCCTGCATCAGCGTGCCGGGAACCGCCACCTGTAACGCCTCGGTCCGCAGCGCGATTTCCCGCATTTCCAGGCCGCCGCGCGCCGCATGAATCAATTCATGTGCTTGCACAAAAAAGGGCGCTAACACGGCCGGCGTGAACGGCATAAGCTGTTCCCCCAGCGTGGCGCGGTCTACATATAAAGACACAAAAAACGGATATTTTCTCTCGCTTTTGTCGCGGCTGAACAAAAAAACGCCGGCCAAAAACCGTTCCGGATTGTCGCCATAAAAAAGAAAATGATACGCCGGCGCGTTGTTGTAAGCCTCGTCCCATTTCTCCCGCAGTTGCGTTGGCGCGTGCAGGAGGCCCTGTTGCAGCCATTGGTCAAACGCCTGCACCTCCGGCGAAGCGGCATTATGCCGGACAAAATCCCCGATATGCGGCAGCTTGCCGAAACATCCCGCCGAAAAAGATTGTGTATTCGACATCGTATCTCCTTCCTGAGGTCTGTTCCTAAAACAACTGCGCTGGAAAACGAAAATTGAAAAATCCCAGCGTCAGGGGATTCGGGCTGCCGTTGGCGGTAATCGTGCAGCTCATCTGAATCGGATTGCCGTCTCGGCTGGTCACCGTCCATTCACAGAGATATTCGGCGTCGGAATTTCTTGCCACGGGTCTCCGGTTCCACTCGTCAATTAACTTCAGCCAGCCCCAGGCGCCGTCAAAACTGCGCTCGAAGACCAGTTCATCGGGCCGCGGCCAGCGCCGATTCCAAAGCTGCAGTTTCGCGCCTCCGGCCAGTTTTTTTCCGGCTAAATCAAACGTCTGGCCCGGCTGCGCATTCTGCTGGCTCACCTCGAAAGGCTTAGGCGTTCCATCAAACGTTACATCAATGCGGTCGATTTTATCGCGCGCTTTGGGCTTGCGCATCAGAATCGTAAAACTGAAACCAATATCGTTCCCCTGAATCATCGCATTCGCGACCGCCTGCCCCTGTTGAAACGCGCGCTGGGCTTCGCCGGAGAGGCCGATGCTCTGACCGGCCCAGACTTTCGGCTGCGAAAAATTATCGGTGCGAAAAAACGGCTTCAATTCATTTTTGAGCGCCATGAAATTTTGCGACCCCACGAAAGAGGCCAAATCACTCGGCGCGATGCTGTTCTTCGCGTTGCGATTGAACGGATAAAAACCTTCCATTTTTTGCTGCTGCTGCGAATTGTAAACCTCGTTGCGCCAGTAGTCGTTCAAATATCCCCGCGCCTGCCGCAGAACCAGATCCCAGGCCATCGTCACCGGTTTTTCAAACAAAAGGCTCAGGGCTTCGCGAGTTTCGCGGTTTTGCTGATCCAGCCGGCTCTGAATCGTGTTCAACGCGCCCGGCAGCGCCCCGCTTTCATTCACCGCGCCGGCGGCGCAATCTTTGGCTTTGCTGCCGGTGGGATCCTGGCTGAGTTTTTTCATTTCCCCGCTGAGGGCGGCATACTGGCTCAGGATGGCGTTGAGATTCTCCGGTTTGTCGCCGCGGGCCAGCACCTGAATGCCGGCAAAAAGCCGCACATTCGGATTATCCGAGCCGAACAATTTCGCCAGCGAGTTGGCAATGCGGTCGGGAACGAACTCCGGCCAATCGGCGAACCTGGTCTCCTTTGCCACCTGTTGCAGAAGTTTTCGGATCGGCGAGTTTTCGCTATCGCTAAACAGACTCAACTCTTCGGCGGCGTCATCAGGATTGGCAAACGGCTCGTACTCGACCTCACGAAGAAATTTTCCCCACTCTTTTGCATAGTCGTTAAAATAAAGTTTCTTCAACTGCGCGGTCATCGCCTGACTGTTACTGTTCGTTGCCTGCGCGGCCTGACTTCCCAGCACCCATTGCTGTTCTTCATTATACTTGCCCAGCGGCTGCCTGATGAGCTCTTCCATCGCATTCCAGCCGGCAAGCGTATAAACGCCGGCCACGCGATGCGGACTGCGCAATGACGATTCTGCAAAAGAAACCGCCGGAACGTCTTTCACCTGTCCTTTGAGCAGTTGGTAGTGATTATACACGTTGGGCTTGCCGAGAACTTCGCGAGCGCCGGCAATGGTGGCCTCGTTCGCCGGAAAAGCCCCAAGCCATTTTTCCTCGACGGCCTCGGCAAAATGGCTGGCAAAAAATTCCGCGTCGCTTTGCGCCGAGCTGGAGAGCTGCGGATCAAGGAGCCCGAGGAATTTCTCTTTCAGGAAAATTTTATGCCGTTCTTCGTACATGCGCCGGTGCTCGCGGGTCAGCAGCAAATACGCTTTCAAATCATCATAAGCGCTTCCCAGATCGGCGCCCGGCAGATTGTTGCTCACCCGATTCAGGCGCGCTGCGAGTTGGCCGTGCAATTGCTGGCCGGCAAAGGGCATGAGCCGGTCGAAATATAATTTGTACGCCGGCGGCGAGACCGTGCCGCGGCGGCCCATGCCGAGGCCGAAGATGGACTGGCTCTCCTGCCGGGTGAGTTGCGCGCGCAGGCCCTGTAAACGGTCAAAATAATCCGCGCTCCCGGCGTTGACGCCACGGAGAGAATCCGCCGCGGCGTTGAGCGCGTTCATGGAATTTTTGCTGTTGTTGTAATCAAAAGAGACGCCGATGATAAACAACGCCAGCACGAGCGCCGCGCCGGCCATGGTGGCCAGCCGCAATCGCCGCTGCGCCTGCGCCATTCGCGAAGTGCCGCCGATCAGAAAATTCTGGTCGGGAATCACGACATTCGTGAACAAATCCCTGATGAAGTAATGTTTGATATCGGCCGCGGTCTCGGCTTCGGAGGCGGCGGAGAGCGGCGGCAAACCGAACTCGCGCGAGATGGCTTCGACGGCGCGATCCAGCGGCACGCCTTCGTTCTGGGTGGCGCTGGTGAGATAATAGCCGCGGCAAACCGGATTGTCCTGATACGGGTTGGGCTGAAAGAGCCTGCCGACGAAATGCGCCATTTTTTCGCGCACCGCGGCAAGCTGCAGCGGAAACAGAAAAACGCGGCGGCGTTTCACCGCGCTGTGCAGCCGCGCCGTTCGCATCTCCGTCAGACTGTCCAGCAACGTCTGCAATTCTTCGTTGAACACCGCGCGCGGATCCGCGGCCGCCGCTTTCATTTGCTCCTGCGTGTACGTGCAGCCCCAGATCTGCTCCCGCTCGCGGCTGTTCATATCTCCGAAAAAGTCGGCGAAACCGTCGAGCAGATCGCTTTTGGTGAAAACCAGATACACCGGAAAATGAATGCCGAGACGTTTGCTCAGCTCGTCAATACGCTCGCGAATTTTCTTCGCCTGCTGGTCCAGCGTTTCCGCGTCCGCTTCCAGCAGATCTTTGACGCTGAAGCCGACCAGAACGCCGTTGATCGGTTTTTTGCGGCGATATTTTTTGAGGATATCGAGAAACGTGAGCCACTCCTCGCGATCTTCGTCGACGCTGACAAAACGGCCGGCGGTATCGAGCAGGATCGCCTCGGTGGAGAGAAACCACTCGCAGTTGCGCGTGCCGCCGACGCCGTAAACTTCATCGTCTTTCGGCACGCCCGCGGGGAAATCCAAACCGGAATTTTTGATCGCCGTGCTCTTGCCGCCGCCGGGCGGGCCGATCATCAAATACCACGGCAACGCGTACAACGCCGCGGCGCCGCGGCGGCCACGGCCGATCTTCGAGCGCTTCAACGCGTCAATGGCAGCCTCCAGCTTCTTTTGAAACGCTTCGATCTCCCTGCGCTTGCTCGGCGTGAGGCTTTGTTTTTGATCTTCGGCCTGGGAGAAAAAGGCCTGCTCCATCCCTTTGGCGCTGCTGATCTCCTGCATGCGCTCATACATGAACAGCATGAGTGCCACGAGCAGCACGAGAACGATGCAGAGAATGCGCTCGGTCAAAGTCAACAACCGCTCGCCGGAATCGCCGAGGCGGAGCGCGCCAATAATGAGAATCAACAGGATCAGCAAAGTGAACCCGATGGCGACCATCATGCGTCGATTCTTCAGTGTATTCGTTAGCCAGCTCATAAATTCTCCCGGCTTGTTTGTTGGGCGAAGGGTGAAGAGCGATGGGTGATGGGGGAAAGGCGATGGGCGCGCTCGGCGCTTTTCGCCCTTCGCCCTTCACCTTTCGCCGTTCACCGTAACATTTATTTCAGCCAATCCTGCCAATCGCCTCTTTAATATCGTCCGCTTTATCCCAAATAAAATACGTCATCATCAGATAAAACAGCAGCCCCACCACTGCGGTCGCGGCGCCGACAACCCAGGCGGGGACTTTTTCCCTGACGACCTGCATGATTTCGCCGCGCGGCAGGCCGTGTGGTGAGAGCGGCGTCGCCGGCCGATCATGGAGGCGGCGCAATTCATTATACAAATCATCAATAATCGGCTTCAACTGCGCGCGCCCGATAAAAAGGTATTTGCCGTTGAAACCAAGTTCCATGCAATGGTAATAGACTTCGAGGACGTCGGCGTTTTCGCGCGCGCGCTGTTTCAGCCGGTTCAACCGCTCAAAAAATTCGTCGCCGGCATTAAAAACGTTGAACAACTCCATCTGCAGGGGATTGGCCAGCCACGCGTCTTTGCCGCTCCAGGTCGAGCTGAGGATACTCTCATCCACAAAAGCCACCAGCGCGAACTGCGCGTCCCTGGTCTTCTCTTTGTCAACGCCGGCGTCGCGGGCCTTCTGCTCAAACCGGTTGAACAGCGTGATGAGCCGTTGCCGCAGCCGCGCCGGATCGCCAAATTCTTTCGCAGCGCGCAATTGCAGCGTCAACATCAGGCTTTCCGAGCATAGATCGAGTAAGCGTTGTTTGGGAATATTTGCCATGCCATTTTTCCTCAATTGCACAACCCGGACAGCCGTAACCAAACAGGTTTAAAAAAATTACCCCAACGGATGGAAAAACGACCAACGGATAAAAGCAATTGATCGCAAAATAATTCGGGCAAAATTATTGGCTGCGCCCGTCGGGTTCGTGCAACCGCAGAAAATTATCTTGCTACAATTATTTTGCTTAAAAATTTCTTTGTCGAAGCATTAAGTTGACGCATGGAAAAAATTAAAATCCGTTGGCCGCTTTTTATCCGTTGGCAAAAAATTTAGTAGTTTGGCGCGAAATCTCACGCCTGCTTCACCGCCAGCAATTTCAATTCCAGTTTCATAAATTCTGCGGGCACGAAAATCGCCAGGCCGCGGCTTTGGACAATCGCTTCCCAGAAAAAGCCGGTTTTTTCCAGTTGGAAATAGTGCAAATTATCGGGCAGGCCCGGCGGAATGCGCGGTGAATAAACGGCGCGCAGGCCGTTTGCGGTTGCCGCCGCCAGCGCGTGAATCCCTTCCGGCGTGGCGATCTTGAATTTTTGCATCAATTCTCTGGTGATCTTATCCTGCTCCACATTGCCGCCGGCCGCCAGATAGAATTGATAATTTTGCAGCACACCGTCATCGATGGATTCGCTAAACCACAACGGCTGATTTTCACTGTGTTTCAGGCCGATTTCAATATAGGGCCGCTGCACCTCTACTTTCAACAGCTCGTGAATCAGCCGGCAAAGCGCCGGAAAACATCTGGCGAGGTTGTTGTGCTCATAGGCGGGAAAACCGGCCGGCAAAATACCGAGCGGCGAGGGATTGGTGGTCAATTGCCCGGCGAGTGTGAGCAAATCCGTATACAGAATTTCGGGATGACAGCGGCTGGTTTCCAGACGATGTTTCAGCAGGGCGATAAAAGGATTGATGGTCTGCGCCAGCCACAGGCCGGTGAGATCGGCAACGGTGACGTCTTTCTTTCCGAACGGCAACGCGCCGCGCTGTTGGTTGCTCAGGCGCACAAGCTGCCCCAGCAAATCATTGCCCAGCCGCATCAGATTATCGGCGGCGGCGATGGAAACGCACGGCGGAATGAAAGTATCGCTCACCTTAAATCCCGTCGCGTTGCGCTCCACTTCGGCGATCTTCAAAACGCTGAATTCATCCAGCAGCTCCTCCGCAAAACGCAGCACGAAGTTGGGCCGGGCCACGCCGATGGCGCGCAAATTCGTGCCGGTGTTGTCGTCCGGCAGCTCGCGCCGTTCCATGGTAAAACGATTTTCCGCGGCGTCGCGGGCCTCGTCGTCAATCCGGCAATTAAAGCCGTTCGGGCGCTCGGCGCGAATCGCCAGATAAACGTCGAGCTTCGTCACGGTGGGGGCAAACGCCGGCGCAATCGCGCGCGGTTTGGGCAAACGATCGCCGCCGGCCATGTCGAACATCAGGCCGTCATCGGTCAGGCCTTTGCATTTTTCCAGCGCCAACTGTCCCTGCGCCAGCGCGTCCGCATCGATCTTCAGCTCCAAAAACCCCCAGTCGTATCGCTGCAGCGCGCGCGCGCGAAAATTGAGCGCCGCCTGATGATAACGATCGGCCTGCTGAAAATGATGGGGATCGAGATTCATCCCTTCGTGCCACACCACCCGCTGCTGCCGCGCCATGCTTTTTGCCTCGCTGTTTATTTAGAGATTGTTCGACGGTTTGACCGTTGGACGGTTCGCCGGTTAAACGGTCCACCTGGCAAACCGTCGAACGGTCAAATCTTTTTTGCTACGTTATGAGCGCCGCCTTTTCTTCCGGCTCCATTTGCAGTTTCGCCATGCGCTCGAAATAGGTTTTCATAAAAATGGGCTGGAAGATGCGTTGCACGTAAAATTTCCGGTCTTCTTCCAGGCAGCGTTTATGCTCGTCACAATAGGTTTGCCAGAGCTCGCGCGCCGCCAGAAAGGGCAGCGCCTTTGCCAGCCCGCCGCTTTGCTTCTCCTGCGCCAGTTGGCTGATTTTGGCGGGCGCCAGCAATTCCAGAATTTCGCCGGGCGCCTGCCGGGCGCACATTTGATAACCTTCGAATAACGCGACCTGATGCGCGATAACCCGATCCAGCGCGTGTTTTAATAGCGGCAACAACTCGGCGCGCTCCTGCGCCGAATCGCCGCCGCGCAGGAGCAATTCTTTTAATTCCGGTCCGGAGTTTTTATGGAGCAAAAAAAAGCCTCCCGGCCGCACCGTCGTTCCCTCAAGCGCATTCGAAAATTTATTCGGGCTGGGCAGCAGCCTGGCCACAGCGTCGAGAACGAGGTCAAGGATTGCGTGCAAATGTTCTTCCGCGGCGCTGCCGGCGATCGCCGCCGGGGAAACCGGCGCGGCAGCCTGGAGCCGGTTATTTTCCTCGCGCAGCGCCTGAATGATATTCTCCGCCTCGCGCCGGCGCGCCAAAAGCTGATCGCGCTCCACCGTCATCGTCTGCAGGCGTGCGTTTAGCCTTGCCAGTTCCTGTTGCAACTGCCCGTCGAGTTTTTGCAAATCAGCCGGCGCCTCATCGGCAGCCGGCGGCTCCAGGCGCGGCGGAAAAAATTGCAGGGCGAAATCTCCGATCTTAATCCAATCGCCTTCGCGCAAAGGCGAAGGTTGTTCGGGCGGCAGTTTTTCGTCATTCAGATAAGTGCCGTTTCGGCTTTGGGCGTCGGCCAGATAATAAGTGCCATCGCGGCGCTCGATGCGGGCATGATCGCGGGAAACCCGCATGGTTAGCGGATCAAACAACTGCAGGACACTGTCCGGGTTGCGCCCGATCGTGATTTTTTCCTGCTCGAAGGAGCGCTCCTGCGGCTCGGCGTCCGGCTCCTGCTCCGTCGGGTGAATAATTTTCAGTGTCACTGCGTTCATCGCCGATCCGTGTCTTTACAATTGCCTCTTTCACACCTGCATGGCAGTAACCCAATGATTTTCCGCGTGTATATTACAAATTGTTCATTCAAATGTCAAGGACTTTTTTATTTTGACTTTTCAAAAAAACTTTTATATATTGCGTAACATGAACGAGCCAACGAAACGCTGTCCATTTTGCGACGAAGAGATTCGCCTCAATGCGATCAAGTGCAAGCATTGCGGCAGCTTTATCACGGATTCGAAAGTTCATGCGTCTTCCAACACCGCGGTGCGGCAGGCGTTGATTAACCGTTTTGAGATTGTCGAAGAGATCGGCCGCGGCGGCATGGGCGTGGTTTACAAAGCCCGGCAGCTTCGGCTCGACCGCTTTGTCGCCCTCAAAGTCCTGCCGCAGCATCTGGTGCACTATGAAGATTATCTCAAACGCTTTCACGAAGAAGCCCGCAAAGCCGCGCAGCTCGATCATCCGAATATCGTCAAAGTCTATGATGAGGGCGAAGAAAACGGCGTGCATTTCATCGCCATGCAATATATTGACGGCCAGAACCTCAAGGATATTATCGTCAAAAACGGCCCGCTCACGGCGCCGACCATGTTGCCGTGGCTCAAGCCGATCACGGAGGCGCTGGGTTACGCGCACAAAAAGGGAATGATTCACCGCGATATTAAAAGCGCGAATATTCTCATCAGTCAGGAGGGGCGCGCGATGTTGACCGACTTCGGCATCGCGCGTTTTGTGGAAGATGCGCAAAGAACCCGTGCGGATGTTACACAACTGACCAGGCCCGGCACGATTCTCGGGACGCTGCAGTTCATGTCGCCGGAGCAGGTGCAGGGCAAACCTGTCGACGCGCGCAGCGATATTTACTCTCTCGGCGTGGCGATGTATCAATGTTTGACGGGCGAACTGCCTTTCCGCGGGGATACGGACTGGTCGGCGATGCATAAAATCAATAACGAAACGCCGACCGCGCCGCGCTCCCTTCGCGCCGATATTCCGCCGGCGCTCGAAGCGATCGTGCTGCGCTGTATGAACAAAAAGGCGGAGAATCGCTTTCAAAGCTGTAGCGAGCTTTTGGCGGAGCTTGAATTGGTTGAACCCGCTGCGGAAAGAGTACCGGCGCTAAAGCCAAAGGTATCGATACCGCCGCCAGCAGTGCCGGCGCCGCAGTCAACAGTCACGATACTGCCGTCGCCAGGTCTTCCTCAGCCGCCGCCAAAAACCTTTGCCTGGAGAAGGATGGCCTTTGCGGGCGCCGGCGTCGCGATCATCGCGATCGTGGCGATTCTCTTCCTGATGAAGCGCGAAAACATGGGCCCCGGCTGGAAAGAGCTCACGGAAGTTTCCCGCATTCGCGTTAAACAACTCCTGCGAACCGCGGATTCGCTGTATAAAAATGATAACCTGATTGACCCGGTTGCCAATAATGCATGGAAATCCTGTCAGGAAGCGCTGGCCCTTCATCGGGAAAACAAAGTGGCGCTGGAGCAGCTTGCGAAAGTGCAGGCGCGTTTGCAGGAGCATGCGCAAAGCCTGCAAAACCGGGGCGATTACAATGCCGCGAAAAATTTAGTGCACCGGAGCCTGCGTTATTTTACGAATGATGGCGCCCTGCTGAAACTGGATCGTCGAATCGATATTCAAATTCTCGAGCAGCAGGCGAAAGACTATGCGGCGAAGCAACAATATGTGGCCCCGGCCAGAAACAATGCGTGTGAAACCTGCAAAAAGATTCTCGCGCTGGATTCGCTAAACCTGACGGCGCAGAACATATTAAAGGAAGCCAAAATCTGGCTGTTGCAGGAAGGCGATAAGCTTAAACAGGCCGGACAAAGGCAGTTGGCCGCCGGAAAATACCGGCAGGGGCTTAACTGTTTTCCCAACGATCCGGATTTTCTGGCGAGTCTGAAAGATATCGCCATCACCGGCAAGTGTACGGAGATGCTGGCCGAGGCCGAAAAGGCGCTGACACAGGGCGCGTGGAAACTGGCATGGAACAAAAGCGCCGGGTTGAAGAAAGACTGTCTGGATGAGCAAACGGCGCTGGATTTTCAGCAGCGCGTGATCCAGGGCGCGCAGGACGAAGCCGAGACGCTTGGCCGGCAGGGAAAATTCGACGCGGCTTTGGAGAGATATCGTTTGCTTAAAAACCAGTTCGATTCGAAACGCGATCTCGCGGCGGATGAAGCCGCGGTGTATGAGCGCTGGGGAGACGATTTGTTTACGAAAAAATTGAATCGTGAAGCGTGGGAAAAATACCAGGCTGCGCTCAGGAACAAGCCGGAAGATAAACCGCTGATGGCCAGGCTGCAGAAAGTAAAAGATGAAAGGATCAAATGGCTGGACATTGACCGGGTTCTCGTTGCCGGCGGCGCGTTTGAAATGGGCGATAACGATGGCGAAAAGGACGAGCGTCCGGCGCATACGGTCAACCTGAGTGATTTTTATATGAGCATATACGAGATTACGTTCGAGCAATACGAGATCTTCTGCAAAGCCAGCGGCAACAATTTGCCGGGCAATAATAAATATGGCCGCGGCAAACAGCCGGTCATCGTCAACTGGAGCGAAGCCAAAGTGTTCTGTTCATGGCTCACCCAGCGAACCGGTGTGACAGTGGAATTGCCCACCGAAGCGCAATGGGAATATGCGGCTCGTGAACGCGGCAAACGGATGAAATGGGCGGGCACGGATGTTGAATCTGATTTGGCTCTGTATGCCTGGCACCGAGGCTCGACGACGCAACCTGTCGGACAAAAACGCCCGAATGCTTTAGGCCTTTTCGATATGAGCGGCAACGTGTATGAATGGTGCCGGGATGGCTATGATGAAAATTTTTACAAAAGAAGTTCCCCGAACGATCCGGAAGCGCCGTACAAAAGTAAAGTCGTGCGTCGCGGCGGTTCAGCCCTGAGCCCGGGCCCGGCTTTACGCAACACCAATCGCGGCAAATCCGACGCGAACAAGGCGGATAGCGATAATCTACCGACCGGGTTTCGCATTGTGTGTTCCAACTAATACGGTTCATTTGGACCAAAGGTAACAAGCCTCCATCACCTCCGCAAAAAAAAGAGCAGACGGCTCCATTTTACGGAACCATCTGCTCACCTTGAGGAGGAAAGGAGACTAAATCAGTGATCAGTATTCAGTGATCAGTTATCAGTGCTCAGAAGTCGGTGCCGATGGAAAACATTTTTACCGGTTTGCTGACGTTTTTCAAATCCGTCGGCCACGCGACATTATAGCCGAAGCTCAGGTAACCGAGATTCAACCGCGCGCCGACGCCGAACGCGCCGCGCAGGTCCTGCAGGTGAAATCCGCCTTTGGTTGAGAACGGTTGAAATTCTTTTTTAACCAGTCCCGGCACGTCGAGGCCCCATGCGGCGGCGGCATCGGCAAACGTCACCGCGCTCAGGAAATCCGCAGTCGGCGGCAGGAAGGGCAGCAACGGAAAACGATACTCCAGATTTTGCACGATAAAATTCGTGCCGCGCAAATCCGCGCTCTCCGTGCCGCGGAAGGTGTATGGCCCGCCGATGCGGAACACCTGCAATTTCGCGTCGCGGCCAAAATTGCTGCCGCCGAGCAAACGATACGCGAGCACCGAACGGCTGTTGACGCTGAAATATTTTCGATAATCCGCCAGCACCGTCGTGATCTGGACATCGTTGGTGGTGCGCTGGATTTCGAGGCGACTGCGGCGGCCGCTGCGTGGGCCAAGCGGGCCGTAAACCGCGTTGTCATAAACCAGCGCCGCGCCCACTTGCCCGAAGCTGAAGCCACCCAGATTTTCCTTATCGCGGCGAATCTTCCCATTCGAGAAATCCAAACTCTCGACGACAAAATCCTGATTCACATGCGTGAGGCCGGCGCTGACTTCAAGCCGCGAGAAACGATTGAACGGATAGTAAGCGAAGCCGCTGACGCCGCGATACGTTTGGGTGACAAAACCATTGGCATTCGGCGCGGCGAACACGCCGTACGCGCTGCGCTGCTGGAACGTTTCAAAACCGTAGCCGAGACGCCGGCCCTGATTCAAATAACCGATGCCCAAATCCGAATTGCGAATGTCGCGCGTCAAACCGAGCGAGACGATGACATTGTGATTGCTCATCATATCGCTGAAGCCAAGCTGCAGGCCGCCGGCGGCGCCGAAATAACCGCCAAACGCCGCGCCGAGCGCGATGCCATCAAGCTTCGGCATACGGCTGTATTTCCGCGGCTCGACGGAATCCGAACTCGCCAGATTATAACCGACATACAAATTGTTGAAATCCGGAATCGCTGGCAACCAGAGCGAATCGCTTCGGGCTTGTTGTCCGTTGTTTGTTGCCAAGGTCTGCGGCAGTTCCATGCGAAAGAGCTGCCAGCTTTCTTTAACGAACGAAGAGAACACCATCACGCGGCCATCGGCAGACCAGCTCATGGCGGGCGTGGTTTCGGTAATTCCGGACACGCCGGTTTTCAACGCGGTGATCGGCGTGATTTGTTTCGTCGCCAGATTGAGGCGATAAATATTCGGAATGCCCTGATGATCCGCGACGAAAGCGACTTCACTGCCGTCGGCAGACCACTGCGGATTGATCGCATCGCCGGGCAATTCGGCGAGCAACGCAATTTCTTTTGTTGCAAACGAGTAAATCGCCAGATCATTATCGCCGAAAAGCAATTTGCTTTCATCCGTGCCGTTGCCGCGGTCGGTCGCAAAGACAATCGCACTGCCGTCGGGCGACCACTGCGGATGCAATTCCGAAAAACGATCCTGCGTTAAACGGCGAAGCTTTTTGTCGGCGAGATCGACGGTGTAAAGATCGGAACGGCCGCCGGAAATGCCGACGAAAACCAGCTCGTCGCCTTTCGGCGAAAAACCCGGCGACACCAGGCCGTTCAATTCCGCAAAAACCAGTTTGTGCAATATCGCGTCGCGCTGCACATCCATGACGTAGATCGCATCATCTTTGCCGGCTTTGGAGACAAAGGCGAGGCGGCTGCCGTCGCGCGACCAGTTGATCGTCGTATCGAAAAATCGCAGTGATTCAAAATCGCGGCTCTGGCCGCCGGTGATAAGACGGCGATTTTCGAATTGGCCGTTGCTTTTTTGCTCGAGCAAATAAATCTCGTCCGTCAAATTTTTGTTCGCCACATAGGCGATCTTTTTTCCGTCGGGACTGGCGGCGGGCACGAGATTCATGCGATGAAAATAGCCTTCCTGTTTCGTGATCTGCTGCGCGATTTGCTCGGGGCGCTGCAGCGTGCTGTCGCTCGGCAACACCTGTTTGCGCGCGGCGGCATGCCATGCGGCCGTGAGTTGTTTGAAATCCAGATCGATTTGCGATTTGAAGGCGCGCTCGATATTCCCAAAATTGACCGCGGTTTTCAAAATCTGGCCGACTTTCTTTTTGCCGTGCGTTTCACCGACGTAATTCCACAGCGACTCGCCGAGACGATAGACGCGAATGTCAAAGGTGCCGTTGAGTTTCTCAACCGTCAGCAGCTTGTCGGAGAGCACGCCCTCGCGCACCCACATGCGGGTGGTGTTGTCCATGCCGATGGAGAGATACTCGGCCATGCCTTCCATAAACCACAGCGGCGGATTGAAGCGCGCCAGGCCTTTGCCGTTAGACATGATATCGAATTGAAACGCATGCACCAGCTCGTGCACCAGCACGTGATTGAATTCGCGATACGAGCCGGTGATCGGCAGCGTCACGCGATGCTTCAACGACTCGGTGACGCCGCGCGTGCCGTCGCCGAGCATCTCCTGCACGACGTTGGTCTGTTGAAAATCATTCAGCGACGCGTACAGAATCAGGGGAATGCGTTTGGCAATTTTATGCTCCATGACGTCGCTCAAATAATCGTAGCCGCGCTCGGCCATGCGGCTGGCGTCTTGCGCGGCTTCCGCTTCTTCGGAATAATAATAGACGTCAAAATGTTCGGTGCGAAAAATTTTCCAGTCGAAATTTTTGTACTGCACTTTGTTCTGGCCGAAATAATAACCGGGCTGTGCGAACAGGGCGGTGGTCAGACACATGCTGATGGCGAGTAACATTGCGGCTCGCCGGTTTCGCGTTGGTTGGTTCATTGGCGGATCTCCTCTTTGTGTTTTAGTTCAATTGTCAATCTAAACATGCAGCTCAAATTCACGCAAGCGCTATGCCAGCTTTCGAAAAATAATACGAAACAGACCGGTGAAACCCGGCGTGATCATCGGGTGAAACTTTCGTGACAAAAAATGTAGTTGCTGCAACTCGCCCCCAAAGCGATCTTGCACAAACTACAATTTGCCGGCAAGTTACGCGGGGAAAATTTCCGGCACGAAAATGGGTGTGTAAAGTTGCTTGACAACGCCTGCTAACTCGGTCAGCACTGAAATAGACATTGACAAGCGGGGGTTGAGTTTATTAAATTCACAACGTCAGTATGTTATTTCGAAGAAACTGGCATCCCGCCGCGGCGGGACAAAGATTTTTTGAAGGCAAAACCATTATGGGCAAAACAATTTAAACTCGCAAGGAGGAAATGAAAATGCGTCGATCAGTTTTATTATTTTGTGTCATCATGTTGGCAAGCCAAAATTCATTGGCCCAGTTCAGGCCCGATATTGTCGCCCGAAAAGACAACACCCTTTACGAGGACGCCGCGGGCGCACTCAGCAATGGCGCCGGCGAGTTTTTTTTTGCCGGCAGAACCGGCAGCAATGCACAGCAAAAACTTCGCCGCGGTTTGATCGCCTTTGACATCGCCGGCAATATTCCGGCAGGCGCTATTGTCGATAGCGTCAAGCTCAGGCTTTCGATGTCGCAAACGACGTCGGGACCGCAACCGATTCGGTTGCACCGTGTTCTCGCGGATTGGGGCGAGGACACTTCAAATACTTCAGCGGGCAACGGCGCTCCTGCAACGCCCGGCGACGCGACGTGGATTCATAGCATTTTCAACACGAGCTTATGGGTAAAAGCCGGCGGTGACTTTGCCACGATCGTGAGCGGGAGCCAAAACGTCGGCAGCATCGGCGTTTACATTTGGAACTCCACGCCGCAAATGGTTGCGGATGTTCAAATGTGGCTGAACACCCCGGCAAGCAACTTCGGATGGTTGGTGCTGGGCAATGAAAGCGTTTCGCAGACCGCCAAAAAGTTCGATACGCGGGAAAATTCCAATCCCGCCAATCGCCCGGTACTGACAGTCTTTTATCATACGACAACACGGGTTGAGGATAAGAATCAAAATTCGCCGTCGACCTTTCATCTCGCACAAAACTACCCCAATCCATTTCCCTCGCACGGGCGTGGGATCTTCGATAATCCCAGCACCACGATTCGGTTTTATCTTCCCGACGCGGCACCTGTGACATTGCAAATTCTCGATCTTTCCGGCGGAGAAATTGAGAGCTTAGCGAATGGCAAATTCAGTGCGGGCAAACATCAGGTACAGTGGAACGCCGCAAAATATCCGGGAGGAATTTATTTTTATCGTTTGCGGGCGGGAAATTTTTCGGCGACGAGGAAGTTGATCCTGGTGAGATAGACCTCAAAGGAGGACACAACACTCCCCGTTGGCCTAATTGCGGCCTGGCTGGCAGATTGCAAATAATTCTTGCGCAATTGGGAAGTTACAAGTATATTGATGGGGTTGGCGAGAGCGCGTCCGGCAGCAGTTTATCATTATATTACCTGATATTACCTGAATTTTGCACCAATTGTGATCGAACCCGCAGTTGGCGCGGCTTCGCACGGTGTTCCAATCCACCCTTTGGGTGGTGCAAAA
>Ga0247727_10005408_pt1 | contig 25957 bp, 27 predicted proteins | sample WisWelCaveWW1625_FD_202498 | JGI IMG/M metagenome (GOLD analysis project Ga0247727, IMG submission 202498) | Biofilm microbial communities from Wishing Well Cave, Virginia, United States - WW16-25 | ecosystem: Environmental > Aquatic > Deep subsurface > Groundwater > Cave microbial mat | place...
CACCCGCATCGCCTTCGGGTTCCACGGCCACCAACCCCTCATCGCCCTCGCCCTCCTCGCCCTCGGCTCACACCCACCCCGACTCCCCGGCCGATGACCCACGGATCAAGCAGAAGAGCGAGATATGTCCGCGCCCTCAGAGGACGATGGCCAGAATCAGGAAGAGCACCATGAGCACCAGCCCACCGATGAGAAAGAGCATGCATCCACGGCGTCCCGCGGCCGAAGGGTGCCACCGGTGGCCGATCCCGTGGACTCTTCGCCAGGCCGGTGCGTCGTCGTCGTAAGGCTCCACTGCGACAGATTGCCCGGGCTGCCCGCGGGTCGCGTTGCACTCCGGCAGGAATGGGTCTTCGGCCGGGGGGGGGGTTGTCGTTGGCGTCCCAGCGACAGCCCTGATCGTGTCGCTGGGACGCCAACACGAATAGCCTCGACAGCTACGAGGCGCTAGTCCAGCGCACCACGGCTCGCTCCGCTAACCAGCCAACGGCAACGGGACCCATGAACACGATCATGAACTGCGGGAAAGATGGGTCCTCTCGCCAATGCTGCCAGAGCAAGTAGGCGGGCCAGGCGCACATCACCCACACGAGGAATCCCACCACCCTCGCAAGGGTCGATCGGTTCATGCTGCCCATGTGCATGCGGGCATCCTGCCCGATCTACCCGCGTCACCCCGGCAGGAATGCCCGTAGGTGGCCGGGTCAGTTCTGCTCGCAGCGAAGGCGTGAGAGAGGGCTGTCCTGCTCGAAGGGGTCCACCCAGCTGAACGTGATCGTGTCACCGTCGCGGTCGACCTCAACATCAACCCACTGAGGCTCTTCGTCCGTTGTACCGCTACGAATTCGGATGTCTTCAGTGTCAAGAGAAACCGACTCCACGTCAGCCGCTCCCCGTTTGTCGTGGTCCCAGTTGACGCTGAGATCGCCGCCGTCGAGTCGCCACTCACCCGCGAGGGGCGGCTCATCCACGAGCATCGGGACCTCAGCCCACCATGGGAACGTGATCTCGACGCGGCCGGAGGTATCGGTGGATGCCGTAACTGTCGCCGACACGAACGGCGACGGAATATCCGACTCGCCTACGACCTTCAGTCCGCAGGTCCACTCACCGACCGCGTATTCGGCAAGCGACTTGTTCGTTCCACCACACGATCCCGCGAGCCATGCCGTCGCGAAGAGAGCTCCGACAAGAGCACGTTGGCGCCGCACCGCGCACATCCTGCCCGCTGAGACCCACACGCGTCGGATGCGCCCGTCTACAGACGAGCGTCACCTCGGTGGTCGCGATGACTACTGCCCTGAAGATCAACAGGGCGGCGGCGAGCCCCAGCCACCGTGGGAGGCGTCGGCGCACCTGCTCCTTCATCGCGACACTCGGCATCGATCTGTGGGGCTGCCCGGCAGTCATGCTCGGGTCGGGTCGGTTGCCGAGCACCCGGACTTGCCCCGTGCGTCCCGTCCCTCCCCTACGTATCGTAGGGGTGCCGTCACTGCACTTGCTCAGTCACTTAGAGTGAGCAACAGTCACCCTCCATGTTCAGGCGGGCGAGCGCTCATAGCGGCAACGAAGACGAGTTCATCGACATCGGCGAGCGGCTGGCGCCCTACGGGGACCCCGATCTGAGTCCGGAGCCGCGGGAGCGGATCGTCGCAGCCCCTGTCACGCAACCAGATCAACCCCTGGGCGTCGACGGTCCCATCGCACCGCTTCACCTGGTGAAGTAGCCGCTCCTCTGAGTCCGCTCGCCCGGGCTGGCGCCCAGGACCCCGGATCTTGCCTGCACGGGTGTCGGCGCACCGCTCAGGAACGTCTGCAGGTGACCCATTCCGATCCGCTCAGTTATGCCCGGTCCAGGTTCTGCGACCTGCATGCGGTGTCGTCATCCACACACTTGACGACCGGATGCGACTGACCGCAGAGGCCGAAGAACTCGGCAATCGTTGCCCAGGCGTCCCCCGGGATCGTGCCCTCGTACTGCCCCTCGGCCTTGGCGCCGAGCCACTGCGCCTCCGGTGAGCCCTGTGCCGCCGCCGCGAACGCAGCGTCGGCCGCTTCTCCCGCTCGTGCGCCGTGGGGGTCTGGTGTCGTGTCGCCCCACCCGTGGGCGCCCGAGTAGATCTGTGCAAACTCGACCCAGAGCGTTGCGAAGTTCTCGCATGCGACAAAGGTCGGGTCCAAAGCGACCGTCGACGTCGTGGTCGTCGGACGAGCGAGCGATTCGTCAGGCGAGCCGCCGTCCGTGCAGCCCGATAGCACGCCCACCGTCAGCAAGAAGACACCAGCCAGACCCGCGAGCCATCGTCCGAGCATCTCACCGCACATACTGCCCTGAGATGCCACGGCAGCGCTACGGAGTCGATCACCGGTGAGAGTGTGCGGGGGTGGGTTCGACGGGTCAGCCGGACCGCGTCCCCTGCGTGCCTGTTTGATCGGGGGCAGGGTTCGTCGCTGGCAGCCGGGCTCGCTCGGGTTTGAAGCACCCCGATGACGGCCTTTTGTGACGAGCCGACGATGACTGTCACACCCCCTGAATATCGTTGAGGGCATGTTCCAGTCGGTGCTCGAGCGACGGGTTGGCGAGGTGGCGGAGGCTGCGGCAATCGTCGCCCGCGCGCTCGATCCCGACGACGTCCCGGCGTCGGAGGCAGTCCGCCTCTACCGCTCGCTCGACACGGCCGTTCGTTCTCTCACCGCCGCCAAGACGCTGTTGGCTCGGCGGGTGGAGGACTCCGCTGAGTGGAAGCGACAGGGGTACAAGTCGGCGGCGGAGTTCCTCGCCAGCACCTCCGGCACCTCACTCGGGGCCGCCCGCAGCGAGATGGAGACCTCCAAGGCGCTCTCCGGACTGCCTGCCACCAAGGAGCAGATGGCCGCCGGAACCATCTCGCCCCAGCAGGGTTCGGTGATCGCGGGCGCGGCCAAGGCCAACCCGGCGGCCGAGAACCAGCTGCTGCGCACAGCCGGCACCGCCAACCTGCACGAGCTGCGCGACGAGGCGCTGAAGGCGAAGGCCGCAGCCGATGCCAACCCGGAGGCGACCCATGCCCGGCTCCACCGGGAGCGGCGACTCATGCGGTTCACCGATGCCGCAGGCGCTCGGCACCTGAACCTGCACGGCCCCGTCGACGAGGTGGCGGTGATCGAGGCGGAGATCGACCGGCGCCTGTCGCAGGTGATCCGCGAGCGCCCCGGCGACGGCATGGAGTGCCGTGACGCCCTGGCGTTCGACGCCGCTGTCGCCATGGCCAAGCGCTCAGAGTCGGCCGACGTTCCCGCCGACCGCGCCTCCCGGAAGGCGAAGCAGGGTCGGCCGCAGCACCTCGCCCTGCTCCGGTTGGACGTCGAGGCGCTGTGGCGTGGCTACGCGAAGGGTGACGAGCTCGTGGAGGTCACCGGACTGGGCCCGATCCCCGTCGCCGCCGCCCGCCGCCTCCTCGGCGACGCCGTCCTCAAGCTGATCATCACCAAGGGCGAGGCCGTTGCTCACGTCACGTCGCTCACGAGAGGTCCCACGCAGGCCATGCGCTACGCCCTGCTGTGGACCTCGCCCACCTGCACCGTCGAGGGATGCAGCCGCACGATCGTCGAGCACGACCATCGCTACGGCGCCGAGTACAAGGACACGAGGCACACCCGGCTCGACGAGCTCGACCCGCTCTGCCATAGCCATCACGACCTCCACACCCTGCACGGCCGGGCGCTGGTCTTTGGCGAGGGCCGGCGACCGATGGTGCCGCCATCCGACGAGCGCCATCCCGGCAACCAGCGCGCCCCGAGCGGCGCCGGACGGCAGAGCACCGGCCCACCGGAAACCAGTTCCCCCACCGCAGCGGGGCGCCACAGCCAGCGCGGGCTCTTCGGCGATCCGGCCGCCTGATCCAGCGAGTCCCACGGCGTAGACCCACGGAGCACCCGCGCATGGGTCGGCCCGCGACGACTGCCTGACCCAGACCGGGGGCACTTCGTCACGCCGACTGGAGACAACCGCGCCTGCGCGCACGCTCCGCCGGCCACCCGCGACCGCCCCTGACGCAGACCCAGGACTGCGTCACGCCCGCTGCGACGGACGCGGCGTGCTGCAGGGCGAACGACAGGGCGGCGCGGCCCGCGGCGCGTTCGGCGTTCACGTAGCCGGTGATGTTGATCTCCTTGCACACGTAGGTGGCGGAGGTGAGGGTGAACGACCCGACCGCCGCGCCGAGGGCGGGGCTGACGGTCGCCGAGCGGCACGGCTGCAGGACTGGAGCGGTTCGGTAGCTGGTGTCGGCGTACGTGCAGTCGCGCACGCAGGGGTCCGCGGCGATCGGCACGGTCACCGCCGTCGGTGGCTACCCGGCCGCGCGGAACGGCCCGGTGACCTCGAAGGTGACGCCAGTGACCCCATCGGTGCCGCGCTGCGAGCTGACGTACAGCCGCGTGCCGTCGGGCGAGAACGCCGGCCCGGTGATCTCAGAGGCGTCGTGGCCCACGAGGCGTAGGAAGGGGGCGACCACGTCCTCGGCATCCCCGGTCGTGATGAGGCACAGCTCGAGGTTCCCGCCGTCCTCCGCCACGAACAGGTCGCCCGAGGGCGCGTGGCGGGTGATGTTGTCGACCCCCGTGAGCGGGGCACCCGACGGCGTCGAGTCGTCGTAGAGCACGGTGAGCTGCTGGGCAGCGAGGTCGAGCTCCCACACGCGACCGTCGCCCTTGGTCGTGAACCAGAGCGTTCCAGTTGCGATCCACGCGCCTTCTCCTCCGTCGAAGGCCGTGGTGCTGGTGCTGCGATCGGGAGCCGACGCGCTGACCGGCACCCAGCTCACGGTGGTGCCGGACACGCTCGCCGCATGGAGCGCGCCCGACGTCAGGTCCCCTGGCGTGCTCGGTGCGAACCGGTATAGGCGCCCTACGGGATCATCCTCGGTGAGGTACACCTGGCCCGTCGTCGGGTCCACGGCGGCCGCCTCGTGGGCGAACGATCCCAAGGCGTCGCGGCGAATGCCCTGGCCGGGTTGCTGTGGTTCGCACTCGTACACGCGGCCGGTCGCGCCGTTCTCCTCGCAGGACAGCCACGTCCCCCACGGGGTCGGCCCGCCGGCGCAGTTCGCGCTGGTGCCGGTGAGGATCCGATAGGCGGCGTCGATCGTCCCGTCAGGGAGGAACCGCAGCGCGCTCGCGCCGCCGGCCGCCGCACCGATCTCCGAGTTCGATACGTACACCCAGCCGCCACCCGCCACCGGGAAGCAGGCCCCGCCGTCGGGTGCGGGGTGCCATGCGTAGCCGGTGGCGGCGACCGGTTGGCCGGTCGTGCCCACCACACGGCTCGTGAAGCCCGCAGGCAGCTGGACGCCGTTGGCGTCGGCCGCCCCCAGCGCCCCGTAGGAGCCCGGACGGGCGACGACCTCCCGGTCCGGGGACGGCTGTCGGAGCAAGCGCGGGCCCACGGCCGCTGCGCCGGCCAGGACGGCCGTCAGCCCGATGAAGGCCCGCCTGTCCATGGCTCGAGATCCTCCCACACGCCGCGCCCACCGCGGCCGGCGGCCGGCGGCCGGCAGTGCGTGACGGACCCCCAGAACGCGATGGTGCCCCGGGCCGAAGCCCGGGGCACCATCGTTGCTCGTCTAGCTGCAGACGATCTTGGTCAGCTGGCCTGCCCGTCGTCGCTGGTGGGGAGGCCGAGCACCTCGGCCACCTCCTGCGTGCCGACCGCGGTGCTCTCGTAGCTCGCACCGAGCCACTCGGCGATGTCCTCGTCCTCCTCCGCACCGGAGGACCAGTAGTCCATCGGCTGGTAGTCGGGTGCGGACGTCTCGATGTCCTTGTAGCCCGAGCTGCCGGTGCCGGCCGGGATGAGCTTGCCGATGATGATGTTCTCCTTGAGGCCGAGCAGCCCGTCGGACTTGGACTCGATGGCCGCCTCGGTGAGCACCCGCGTCGTCTCCTGGAAGGAGGCGGCGGACAGCCACGAGTCGGTGGCCAGGGAGGCCTTGGTGATGCCCATCATCTCGGGACGACCCTCGGCGGGCACCTTGCCCTCCTGCACGAGCTGGCGGTTGACGTCGGCGTAGACCTTCTGGTCGACGCGTTCGCCCGGCAGGAAGGGGCTGTCGCCCGGCTCCTGCACACCCACCCGCTTGGTCATCTGTCGCACGATCAGCTCGATGTGCTTGTCGTGGATCGACACGCCCTGGTCGCGGTACACCTTCTGCACCTCTTGGACGAGGTACTGCTGCGTCTCGCGCACGCCCTTGATCTCCAGGAGCTCCTTCGGGTCGCGGGGACCGTCGACGATCGGATCGCCAGCGGTGATCTCCTGACCCTCGGTGACCTGGAGCCGGGACAGGCTGGGGACGGTGTAGGTGTCCTCCTCGCCGTCGTCGCTCACGATGGTGATGACCCGGCCCTTGCCCTCGTCGTCGGCGACGCGCACGACGCCGGAGGTGCGAGCGAGGGTGGCCTTGCCCTTCGGGCTGCGAGCCTCGAAGAGCTCGACCACGCGGGGGAGACCACCGGCGATGTCCGTGCCGGCGATGCCGCCCGTGTGGAACGTCCGCATCGTGAGCTGCGTGCCGGGCTCGCCGATCGACTGGGCGGCGATCACGCCGACCGCCTCGCCCATCTCGATGTGCTTGCCGGTCGCCAGCGAACGGCCGTAGCAGGCCGCGCACACGCCGAGGTCGCACTGGCAGGTGAGCACGGAGCGCACCCGCACGCGGTCGACCTTGGGGTCGTCGCGCAGCGCGTCGAGGTCGTCCTCGCTGATCTGGTTGCCGGCCTTGAGGACGGTGCCGCCCGAGAGCTTTACGTCGACGGCAAGGGTGCGGCCGAAGATGCGGGTCTCGAGGTAGCTCCGCTCACCGGCGGTGTCGGGCACGACGCCCTCCACCCAGAGCCCCCGCACGGGATCGCCCTCGCGCTGGCAGTCGGGCTCGCGGATGATGAGCTCCTGGGCGACGTCGACCAGGCGGCGGGTGAGGTAGCCCGAGTCGGCGGTCCGCAGGGCGGTGTCGACGAGGCCCTTTCGCGCGCCCGGCGTCGCGATGAAGTACTCGAGCATCGAGAGCCCCTCGCGGAAGTTGCTCTTGATGGGTCGAGGGATCATGTCGCCTCGGGGGTTGGCCACCAGGCCTCGCATGCCAGCGATCTGGCGGACCTGCATCATGTTTCCTCGGGCACCGGAGCCCACCATCATGTCGATCGGGTTGAACTGCTTGGAGGAGAGTCCACGCTCCATCGCCTCCCGCACCTTGTCGGTGGCGTTGGTCCAGATCTCAACCTCCTTCTGGCGCCGCTCGCCGTCGGTGATGATGCCCTTCCGGAACTGCTGCTCGACCTTGTCGGCTTCCTTCTCGTGATCGTCGAGGATCCCCCGCTTCTCGCTCGGGGTGGTCACGTCGGAGATGGAGATGGTGAGCCCGGACCGAGCGGCGAAGCTGAAGCACAGGTCCTTGATCCCGTCGAGGCTCGTGGCGACCTCGCCCTTCGTGTGCTCGTTGGCGAGCCGGTCGACGATCTCGCCCATCTGCTTCTTCTTCACCGTCTCGGTGATGTAGCCGAAGCCGGCGGGCAGGCACTCATCGAAGAGGAAGCGCCCGAGCGTGCCCTCCCGGCGCGAGCCGAGGGTTTCGTCGGTGGTGTCGCGCAGGCTGATCTTGGCGTGCAACGAGATGTCACCCGCCTCGTAGGCCTGGATGGCCTCGGCGACCGACCCGAACACGCGGCCCTCGCCGAGGTCACCCTCGACGAGTTCGGTGAGGTAGTAGGCGCCGATGATCATGTCCTGCGTTGGCGTGACGAGCGGGCGCCCGTGGGCCGGCGACAGGATGTTGTTGGCGCTCAGCATCAGCACCCGCGACTCGGCCTGCGCCTCGGCGGAGAGGGGCAGGTGGACAGCCATCTGGTCGCCGTCGAAGTCGGCGTTGAAGGCGGTGCACACGAGCGGGTGGATCTGGATCGCCTTGCCCTCCACGAGCACCGGCTCGAAGGCCTGGATGCCGAGGCGGTGCAGGGTCGGGGCCCGGTTCAGGAGCACGGGGTGCTCCTTGATGACATCCTCGAGGACGTCCCAGACCTGCGGGCGACGCCGCTCCACCATGCGCTTGGCCGACTTGATGTTCTGAGCCAGCTCCCGGTCGACGAGCGCCTTCATGACGAAGGGCTTGAAGAGCTCGAGCGCCATCAGCTTGGGCAGGCCGCACTGGTGGAGCTTCAGGGTGGGGCCGACCACGATGACCGAGCGGCCGGAGTAGTCGACGCGCTTGCCGAGCAGGTTCTGGCGGAATCGGCCCTGCTTGCCCTTGAGCATGTCCGAGAGCGACTTCAGCGGACGGTTGCCCGGGCCCGTGACGGGCCGGCCGCGGCGACCGTTGTCGAACAGCGCGTCGACGGCCTCCTGCAGCATGCGCTTCTCGTTGTTGACGATGATCTCCGGCGCACCGAGGTCGAGAAGCCGCTTGAGGCGGTTGTTCCGGTTGATCACGCGGCGGTAGAGGTCGTTCAGGTCGGACGTGGCGAAGCGGCCGCCGTCCAGCTGCACCATCGGGCGCAGCTCCGGCGGGATCACCGGCACGACGTCGAGGATCATGGCGCCCGGATCGTTGACCCGCTTGCCGGCGTCGTTGCGCTTGTTGAACGCGGTGACGATCTTCAGCCGCTTGATGGCCTTCTGCTTGCGCTGCGCGCTGAGGGGGCGCTGGCCCTCGGGCGGATCGATCGCGTTCTTGAGCTTCTCCTCCTCGATGTCGAGGTCGAGGCGGTTGATGAGCGACTTGAGCGCGTCGGCGCCCATGCCCCCCTCGAAGTATTCGCCGTAGCGATCCTTGAGCTCGCGCCACAGCATCTCGTCCTCAAGGATCTTGCGGGGGAACAGGTCGAGGAACTCGTCCCAGACACGGCCGAGCATGTCGATCTCGGCCTCGTAGGTCTCCCGGATCGCGCCGACCTCCTTCTCGGCCGCCTTCTGGCGCGCCTTGATGTCGGCGTCCTTGGCGCCCTCCTTCTCGAGGGCCTCCACCTCGTTCTCGAGCTCGGTGAAGCGCTCGTTGATCCGCTGATCGCGCTCCTTCTCGATCGCCTCGCGCTCGAGGAGCATCTCCTTCTCGAGGTTGGGACGGTCGGTGTCGCGCCGCTCGTCGTCGACCCAGGTGACCAGGTTGGCCGCGAAGTAGATGACCTTCTCGAGCTGCTTCGCCTTCAGCTCCTCACGGGGTTCGGTGCCCATGAGCAGGTACGCGAGCCACGAGCGGGTGCCGCGGAGGTACCAGATGTGGACGACGGGCGCGGCGAGCTCGATGTGGCCCATGCGCTCGCGGCGGACCTTCGAGCGGGTGACCTCGACGCCGCAGCGCTCACAGATGATGCCCTTGAAGCGAACGCGCTTGTACTTGCCGCAGTAGCACTCCCAGTCCTTCGTCGGACCAAAGATCTTCTCGCAGAAGAGCCCGTCCTTCTCCGGCTTGAGCGTGCGGTAGTTGATGGTCTCCGGCTTCTTGACCTCGCCGTTGGACCACGTGCGGATCGAGTCCGCCGTGGCCAGGCCGATCCGGAGCTGGCTGAAGTTGTTGACATCCAACATCAGGCTTCGTCCTCACTCGCTCGCTGCGCTCGCTCTGTTCGGACGAGCAGAGCGGGGCGGCCGACGGCCGCGCTGAATGATGTGTCCACTAGAAACGGGCTCCTTCGCGGCGGCGTTCGTCTTCGTCATCGCTGCCGCGTTCGGGGCGGGACAGGTCGATGCCCAGCTCCTCGGCGGTGCGGAAGATGTCTTCGTCGAGCTCTCGCATCTCGATCTCCTCGCCTGTCTGGGCGAGGACCTCGACGTTGAGGCAAAGGGCCTGCATCTCCTTGATGAGCACCTTGAAGCTCTCGGGGATGCCGGGCTCGGGGATGTTCTCGCCCTTGACGATCGCCTCGTACACTTTCACGCGGCCGAGCACGTCATCGGACTTGATGGTGAGCAGCTCCTGCAGGCAGTAGGCGGCGCCGTAGGCCTCGAGGGCCCACACCTCCATCTCACCGAAGCGCTGGCCACCGAACTGGGCCTTACCGCCGAGCGGCTGCTGCGTGATCATCGAGTACGGGCCCGTGGAGCGCGCGTGGATCTTGTCGTCCACGAGGTGGGCCAGCTTCAGGATGTAGACGTAGCCGACCGTGATCGGGTTGTCGTAGGCCTCGCCGGTACGACCGTTGTAGAGGGTGGTCTTGCCGTCGTTCTGGATGAGCCGGCCGTTCTCGCCGTACTCGGAGTAGAGCGACTCCGGCGTGAGGTGCTCGAAGATCGTCTGGATCGTCGGGTGCTTGCCGGCCTGCTCCTCCTCATCCCAGTGAGCGCCATCGAACACGGGCGTGGCCACGAGCGTGGCGGAAGGCGTCTTGGTGCGGGTCTTGGCCTCGGTGCCGCGGTAGGCAGGCTCGCCCACCTTCTCCCCGTTGACCTCCCAGCCCCACCGGGCGGCGTAGCCGAGGTGGGCCTCGAGGACCTGGCCCACGTTCATCCGGGACGGGACGCCGAGGGGGTTGAGGACGATGTCAACGGGCGTGCCGTCGGCGAGGAAGGGCAGGTCCTCCACGGGGAGGATCTTGGAGATGACGCCCTTGTTGCCGTGGCGGCCCGCCAGCTTGTCGCCAACGCTGATCTTGCGCTTCTGGCCGACGTAGACGCGGACGAGCTGGTTCACACCGGGCGGCAGCTCGTGGCCGTCCTCCCGGGTGAAGACCTTGACGTCGATGACCTTGCCCTCTTCGCCGTGCGGCACCTTGAGGCTGGTGTCGCGCACCTCCCGGGCCTTCTCACCGAAGATCGCCCGCAGGAGGCGCTCCTCCGGCGTGAGCTCCGTCTCGCCCTTCGGCGTGACCTTGCCCACCAGCACGTCGCCGGGACCGACCTCGGCACCGACCCGGATGATCCCCCGCTCGTCGAGGTCCTTGAGGATCTCCTCGGAGAGGTTGGGGATGTCCCGGGTGATCTCCTCGGGGCCGAGCTTTGTGTCGCGGGCATCGATCTCGTGCTCGTGGATGTGGATCGACGTGAGCACGTCGTCCTTGACCAGCCGCTCCGAGAGGATGATGGCGTCCTCGAAGTTGTAGCCCTCCCATGGCATGAAGGCCACCAGCAGGTTCTTGCCCAGCGCCAGCTCACCGTTGTCGGTGGACGGTCCGTCGGCGAGGATCGCGCCCTTCTTGAAGGACTCCCCCTCGGCCACGCGGGGCTTCTGGTTGATGCACGTGTCCTGGTTCGACCGCTCGAACTTCAGGAGCTTGAACACCTTGCGGCCCTGCGACTTGTACTCGACGGTGATGGCGTCGCCCGAGCACTCGGTGACGACGCCGTCGTCGGCGGCGATGATCATGTCCGCCGCGTCGCGGGCGGCGCGGGCCTCGATGCCGGTGCCGATGTACGGCGCCTCCGCCTTGACCAGCGGGACGGCCTGGCGCTGCATGTTGGCGCCCATGAGCGCCCGGTTGGCGTCGTCGTGCTCGAGGAACGGGATCAACGCGGTGGCCACCGACACGATCTGCTTCGGCGACACGTCCATGAGCTGCACCTCCGCCGGCGGCACCGCGGAGATCTCTGTGGTGGCGGCGAAGTACGTGTCGCGCTCGAGCTGGAGACGCAGGTTCTCGAGGGTGGCCGCCTGAGGCGAACGACGCACGAGGATCCGCTCGTTCTTGAACTTGTGGTGCGGAGTCAGAGGCTCGTTCGCCTGGGCGACGACGTAGTCCTCCTCCTCGTCGGCCGTGAGCCAGATGATGTCGTTGGTGACCTGGCCGTTGCGGACGTGGCGGTAGGGCGACTCGATGAAGCCGAACGCGTTCACCCTGGCGTACGTCGACAGGGCTCCGATGAGGCCGATGTTCGGGCCCTCCGGCGTCTCGATCGGGCACATGCGGCCGTAGTGGGAGAAGTGGACGTCGCGGACCTCGAAGCCGGCCCGCTCACGGGACAGGCCACCGGGGCCGAGCGCCGACAGGCGGCGGCGGTGGGTGAGGCCCGAGAGCGGGTTCACCTGGTCCATGAACTGCGAGAGCTGGCTGGTGCCGAAGAACTCCTTGATCGCTGCGACCACCGGCCGGATGTTGATGAGCGTCTGGGGCGTGATCGCCTCGACGTCCTGGGTGGTCATGCGCTCGCGGACGACCCGCTCCATCCGAGACAGGCCGATGCGCACCTGGTTCTGGATCAGCTCGCCCACCGAACGGATGCGCCGGTTGGCGAAGTGGTCTTGGTCGTCGAGGCGGTAACCCGGCTCGGCGTTGACCAGGTGCAGCAGGTAGGAGCACGCCGCCAGGACCTCGCAGCGGGACAGGACCGGCTGGCCCTCCTCAGGACGATCGAGGTACGGGAGCCCGTCCTCGTCGGCGCCGTTGAGCATCGGGAACAGCTCGGAGAGGCGCTCGATCTCGTTGCGCAGCTTCTTGTCGAGCTTGTAGCGGCCGACGCGGCTGAGGTCGTAGCGCCGGTTCTGGAAGAAGGCGTTGTCGAAGTAGGCGCGAGCCGACTCGACGGAGGGCGGCTCACCCGGACGGGCCCGCTTGTAGATCTCCACGAGCGCCTCCTCCCGGGTGGGGGCGATCTCGCGGTCCTTCTCCCACTGTCCCTCGAGGAAGTCGAAGTGCCGGACGAAGGCCTCCATGAACCCCGGGCAGCGGTCTTCGCCGTAGCCGAGGGCCCGCATGAGGATGAAGATCGAGAGGCGGCGCTTGCGGGCGACGCGGGTGCCGGCAGTGACGTCCTTGCCGGGCTTCTGCTCGACGTCGAACTCGATCCACTCGCCGCGGTAGGGGTGGACGGTGCCCTTCACGAGCTGGTGCTTGGTGAGGTTGCGGAGCCGGTACCGCTCGCCCGGCTCGAAGATGACGCCCGGCGACCGCACGAGCTGCGACACGACCACGCGCTCGGTGCCGTTGATCACGAAGGTGCCCTTGTCGGTCATCATCGGGAAGTCCCCCATGAAGACGGTCTGCTCCTTGATCTCGCCGGTGGCCGCGTTGATGAAGCGGGCCCGCACGAAGATCGGAGCGGAGTAGGTCATGTCCTTCTCCTTGCACTCCTCCACCGTGAACTTCGGCGGCGGGCGCAGATCCTCGTCGTCAGGATCGAACTCGAGCTCCAGCTGGAGGGTCTCGGTGAAGTCCTTGATCGGCGAGATGTCGCGGAAGGTCTCCTTGAGGCCCTCCTGCAGGAACCACTCGAAGCTGTCCCGCTGGACCGAGATCAGGTCGGGGAGGGACAGGGCTTCGTCGATGTTCGCGAACGAATAGCGGTCGCGGATGGGCGTGCGAGCGGGCAACGCGTCTCCCTAGCTCAGGTGGTCGGCCGGCCGGGCCAGGGGCGCGCGAGGTCGCCACGAAGCGACGACGAAGCAAGACACCAGGGCCACGGCTCGGCCGATCCTAGAGACCAGACCGCCGGGAGGCAACTCAGCGCACAGCGGTGCTGCCGAGGAGCCCCTTGGCTGGGGGCACCGTACGACAGCCACGCGCCCCGGTCAAGGATTTCCTTGTCCCAAGGTAGATGATCTGCAAGGGTGATCTACCGACTCACGGGCGTGAGGTAGATCCGATGGCGATCAAGAAGACGGCGCTGCTCATCGACGACGAGCTCGTCAGACAGGTCAAGGAGCTGTTGGGCACGTCCACGACGACCGACACCATCACGGAGGCCATGCGCGAGGTCATCCGCGTGCGCGGGCGAGCACGGGGCCTCGAGCGCCTCCGACGGCGCGAGGGGCTCGACCTCGATGACGAGACGATGCAGGGTGCCTGGAGGCACAAGGCGGGAGAGGCAAGCCGCTAGGTGGCGCACTACCTCGGCGACAAGAGCGCGCTGGCGCGCCTCCACCAGGACGACGTCCTCCACCGCGTCTCGGCGCTCTACCTCTCCGGGCAGATCGCCACCTGCGGGATGATCGACCTCGAGATGCTCTACAGCGCCCGCGATGGTGAGGACCACCGGGAGCTGGCGTTCGACCGGCTGCTGCTGCCACGGGTGCCGTGCGGCGACGCGACGTTCGACCGGGCCATCGAGGTACAGGGCGAGCTGGCACGGGCGGGGCAGCATCGGGCGGTCGGCCTCGAGGAACTTGTGATCGCGGCGGCCGCCGAGGAGGCAGGCCTCGCCGTGCTCCACTACGACCAGGACTACGACCGGATCGCGGAGGTCACCGGTCAACCGATGGAGTGGGTCGTCCCGCGGGGCAGCGTCCCCTAGGCGCGACGGAGGCCCGGCCTGCTGGCCGGGCCTCCGTGCAGTGCTCGGGCAGGTCTGCTACTTGAGCTCGACCTTGCCGCCGGCCTCTTCGAGAGCGGCCTTGGCCTTCTCGGCGTCTTCCTTGGAGGCCTTCTCCAGCACCGCGCTGGGGGCACCGTCGACGAGGTCCTTGGCCTCCTTGAGGCCGAGGTTCGTCAGCGCGCGCACCTCCTTGATGACCTGGATCTTCTTGGCGCCGGCGTCGGTGAGGACGACGTCGAACTCGTCCTTCTCCTCCTCGGCCTCGGCGGCGACGCCGCCACCACCGCCCGCGGCGGGCGCGGCGACGGCCACCGGAGCAGCGGCGGTCACGCCGAACTTCTCCTCGAAGTCCTTGAGGAGCTCGGAGAGCTCCAGGACGGTCATGTTGGCGATGGAATCGAGAATGTCTTCCTTGGTGGGCATGTTGCTCACTCCTCCGTGGTGGTGTCGTCCGCCGCGGGCTCCTCGGGAGCCGGATCGGCAACGGACGTGTCGTCAGTGGTGTCGGCCTCGGCCGTGGGCTCCTCGCTGGGAGCCTCCTCGGCGTCGGCCTCGGGGGCGTCGGCTTCGGGTGTGGTGTCCGCAGGCTCGCCGGCGGGGATGTCCGGCACGCCTCCCTGCTGGTCGATGAGGGCCTTCAGGCCGTACGCGAAGTTGCGGGGCAGCGCTTCGAGCAGGCCGGCGAACTGCACCATCGGGGCAGCGATCGCACCGGCAAGCTTGGCGAGCAGCACCTCGCGGGGCTCCACCTCGGCCAGGGCCTTCGCCTCGTCCGCGGTGAGGGGCTTGGTGCCCAGCACGCCGCCCTTCACGACCAGGTTCGGGTTGGTCCGGGCGAAGTCGCGCAAGGCCTTGGCCACGTCGACCGCATCCCCGGGCGAGCCATCGGGCTTCTCGGTGATGAAGGCGATCGCGGTCGGGCCGGTGAGCAGCTCCTCGAGCTCCAGGCCGAGGTCGCGGACGGCGAAGCGGACGAGCGTGTTCTTGTAGATCTTGTACTCGCCGCCGACCTGCCGCAGCGCCCGGCGCAGATCGCTGATCGCGGTCACGTCGAGCCCTCGGTACTCGGTGAGCAGGGCGGCACTGGTGGAATCCAGGCGCTCACGCACCTCGTCCACCACCGCGACCTTCTCCGGTCTCGGGTTCTCCATCGACACCTCCTCTCGTTGTCTCGTGGCTCGCGCCAGGCGCGGGCACGACGAGTGAGTCCTCGAGGTGTCCGCCTCGTCAGGCGGGACCAAGGTCCCTTTGAGCCGCTGAGAGATGAGTCGATAGGTGAGGGGCGAGCCCTGGCGGAGCACAGAGCGAGCGCTGTGCTCCTGGGTCGCCTCGCCTATCGGCTCGCCTCCTTCGGGCACCGGATGTCTATGGCGAGCAATCTGTTGTGGGATCCGCCATGCTACGGAACGGTCGGCGGAACCACCAGTCGACGGTTCGCGACCCTGTCAGGCGCCTGAGCAGTCGCGGTCAGGCCTCGCCGTCGGGGACGACCTTGAGGCGCGTGGCGTCGATGCGGACGCTCGGACCCATGGTCGGTGACAGCGAGATCTTCTTGATGTAGCGACCCTTCGACGACGCGGGCTTCGCCCGCTGGATCTCGTCGAGGACGGCCGCGAAGTTGGCGCGCAGCGCCTCGGGCTCAAAGCTCACCTTGCCGATGGGGACGTGCACGTTGCCGTATCGATCGGTGCGGTACTCCACCTTGCCCCCCTTGAACTCCTCGACGGCCTTGCCCACGTCGGTGGTGACCGTGCCGGTCTTGGGGTTGGGCATGAGCCCGCGTGGACCGAGCACGCGGCCCAGCTTGCCCACGAGGGGCATGAGGTCCGGCGTGGCGATGGCGACGTCGAAGTCCAGCATGCCAGCCTCGACCTGCGCGGCGAGGTCCTCCCCGCCGACGTGGTCGGCGCCCGCCGCGCGGGCGGCCTCGGCGGCCTCGCCGTTGGCGAACACCGCCACGCGAACGTCCTTGCCGGTGCCCGAGGGCAGCGCGACGGTGCCCCGCACGATCTGATCGGCCTTGCGCGGATCGACGCCCAGCCGGACGGCCAGCTCGATCGACTCGTCGAAGCTCGCGGTGCCGAGCCCCTTCACGAGCTCGAGCGCCTCCGCCGGGCTGAACAGCTGGTCGCGGTCGAATCGCTTCGCCGCATCCGTGTACTTCTTGCCCTTCGCCATGTCTGGCTCCCTCACTGGTTACGTCCGTCGGGCGAGGTGCTCCCGATCGAGACTGGTGGCTTACGTCTTCCATTGTGGGCGCAACCCCACTGCTTCTCCAAAGGCGCCTTCGGCGCCCGTGCTGTGTGCGCTCGCTCGTCGGGCCGTCCTGGCGGACGACCCGCAGCGCTCTACGTCCGCAGGTGTGGCCCGCTTCGCGCTACCTGACTTGAATTCCCATGGAGCGGGCGGTGCCGGCGACCTGGAGCTTGGCACCGTCGAGGTCGTTGGCGTTCAGGTCGGGGAGCTTGATCTGCGCGATCTCGGTGACCTGCGCGTCGGTGATCGAGCCGGCGGTCTCCCGGCCCGGGTTCACGGCACCCTTGTCGAGCCCGGCGGCCTGGCGGATCAGCACCGGCGTCGGCGGCGTCTTGAGGACGAACGTGAACGAGCGATCCTCGAAGATCGTGATGTCGACGGGGACGATCGTGCCCCGCTGGGCCTCGGTCGCGGCGTTGTAGGCCTTGCAGAAGTCCATGATGGCCACGCCGTGGGGGCCCAGGGCGGTGCCAACGGGCGGCGCGGGGGTGGCCTGACCGGCGGGGATCTGGATCTTGACGACAGCCAGGACCTTCTTCTTGGCCATGGGGCCGACTCCTTGCGATGACGGGGTGGGGCGCCCTGGGAAGGGCAGCGGAACAGTGTGCTACAGCTTGGCGACTTGCGAGAAGTCGAGCTCGACCGGTGTCTCCCGCCCGAAGATGTTCACGAGCACCTTGACCTTGAGCTGGTCCTCGTTGATCTCGATGACCTCGCCCGAGAAGTCGGCGAAGGGGCCCTCCTTCACCCGGACGGTCTCGCCCATCTCGTACTGCGAGCGCGGCCTGGCCCGTTGGGCGACCTCCTCCGGCGTCTCCGTGGAGACCGAGAGGAAGCTCTCGACGTCCTTGCGCGGCAGCGGTGAGGGCTTGGCGCCCTGACCCACGAAACCGGTGACGCCGGGCGTGTTGCGGATGACGTACCAGCTGTCGTCGTCCAGCTCGCAGCGGACGAGGAGGTAGCCCGGGAACATCTTCTTCTGGACGACGACCTTCTTGCCACCCTTGAACTCGACGACATCCTCCATCGGGATGACCACCTCGTGGATGCGCTCCTCCATGTTCATGGAGGACGTACGGGCCTCGAGGTTCTGCTTGACCTTCTTCTCGTAGCCGGACTGCGTGTGCACGACGTACCAGCGACCCGGCCGGTTGAACGGCGACTCGGGCTTGGGCCGGGCCTCCTCCTCGAGGAGGTCCTCGGCGTCGACGGCCGCGCCCTCGGCGGCGGCCTCGCCGCTGGGCTCGTCGGGCGAGATCGGATCGGTGATGTACGCGCTCATCGTGAGAACAGCCTCAGTAGGACGTCGCCGAACCCGTAGTCGAGGGCGGCGACGTAGGCGGTCAGGAGCACCACCGCGACGAACACGATGATCGAGTAGTTCACGACCTCGGGTCGCGTCGGCCAGGCGACCTTGCGGAGCTCGCTCCGCACTTCACGCAGGAACTGGGGAGCCGTCGTGCGCTTCTCCGTCGGCCGCGGGGCCGCGGGCGCGGTGCGCTTGCGGGCGGCGGGTTCACCGTCCTCGCCCAGCTGGCCCTGCCGCTGGAGCATCCGCTTCTGCTGTCGGTTCATCGCCATGGACGTGAGTGTTCCTGTGGGGGGAGGTGCAGGGCAGGAGGGACTCGAACCCCCAACCTGCGGTTTTGGAGACCGCTGCTCTGCCAGTTGAGCTACTGCCCTTAGAGATCGCGCGGATAAGTCACTGTTGTACCGCCGCAGGTCGAACGACGGCGCTGTGTTGCCTCGTCGCCTCGCCTGTCGGCTCGGCTCCTTCGGGGGTTGCGGGTCGCCAGCGTAGGCCAGCGCCCGCCAGATCCGCCAGGCGTGCCAAGCGCGTCAGAGCAGCTCGGCGAGGTCGAGCTCGGCCACGGCTCGCTCGAACCGCTCGAGCATCGTCGTGGCCAGGTCCCGCTGGCGGGGGTCGCCGACGTCCATCCCCCGCCACGCCACCACGGGGTAGACGAGGCAGAACAGGGCGGCCGCCCGGTAGTCGTCCCAGACGGTCTCGAGGTCTGCGTCCTGCACGCCGGCGGCGCGGAGGGCGGCCGTCCACCGGTCGAAGAGCGCCCGCTCGTGCTCGGAGGCGTCCTCCCGCGAAATGCTCTGGGTGATGAAGTAGGCCAGGTCGTAGGCGCCGCGACCGGTGCCGATGAGCTGGAAGTCGACGGCGGCCACCGACCCGTCGGCCTCGAAGAACAGGTTGTCGGCGCGCCAGTCACCGTGGATCATCGTCGTGGGCTCCTCGGCCAGCCCGTCGAGCAGCCGGGGCATTGCCGCGATCCACCGCGGGCCGACAGCCTGGATCGCGTCCGGCACCTCGAGCTCGGCGTTGAGCTTCTCCCAGCCTTCCCCGAACACCAGCGGCAGCACCGCCTTGTAGATCTCGTCACCGAGGCTGACGGTGAGGCCCTCCTCCGCGAGGGAAGCGGAACGTCGCCACCAGGTCGCGTGCCACGCGGCCAGCCCGTCGATCGCCCGCTCGGCGTCCGGGAGGGACATCCCGGCGATCTGGTCGACGGCGCGGAGCCCGCCGAGGTCCTCCATCACGAGCACGAACTGGCTGGTCTCGTGGTCGACGGACCAGTGGTGGCAGGCGGGGATCCGCACCGGTGCCTCGTGGGCGAGCTCTCCGAAGAACCCTGCCTCCCGCGTGTACATGCGCAGCATCGTCGAGGTGAACACCGCCGCGTCGTCGAGCGCGGGGAGCTTCACCACCACCGTCTCGGGGCACCCGTCACCGGTGAGTCGCACGCGGTACAGCGCGCTGCTGACACCGATGCCCACCCCGATCTGCTCGATGTCCGCCGCTTGGACCTCGAGGCCGAGGGCCTCGGCCAGCCAGGGCACCGTGATGTCGTCGATCGACGTCGGAATGCGACCCATGTTCCTCTCCCCTGTCCTCGACGCGTGCGACCGCGGGACGGGCGGAGGCTAGGCGCTAGCTGGCGGCTCGGACGCGGCGCGCCCGGTTGGCGTACACGATGGCGCCGGCCGCGCCGGCAGCTGTCGCTGCGGCCAGCCCACCCAGGTACGCCGCCCGGTGGCCCTGGATCATCGAGCGGATCGCCCGCCGCTCACCGGCCGCCTCGAGGTTGGCGAGGATGTCGGACAGCAGCCCGGGCGCGGGCTCGAGGACCTCGGTGCGCATGGCCCGCATCGCCCGCAGCACCTTGCGGTACTGCACCAGCTCGGCCTGGCATCGCAGGCACCGCTCGACGTGCCGGCGCTCGTTGCGCCCGAGCAGCACGGACCCGTCGGCCGTCGCGGCCAGGTCGTCTGAGAGCTCCTCACACCGCATCGGCGGCCTCCTCCACACGGCGGGGGAACAGGTCCTCCCGCAGCTTCTTGCGCGCCCGGTGGAGGCGCACCTTCGCGGCGGTCTCGGAGATCCCGAGCTCCGCCGCGATCGCCTCGTGGGGCAGGTCGTAGATGTCTCGCAGCACCACCACCTGGCGGAGCTTGGGCGGCAGGTCCTCCAGCGCGTCGGTCAACCGGCTCCGCAGGGCGGTGGCATCGGCCTGGAGCTGGGGGTCGGACGCGGGTCGGTCGTCGGCGATGGGGTTCGCCTCGTCGAGCACCTCGTGGCGGTGCTTGGCCCGCTTCACCATGTGCGTGTTCGCGCAGTTCGCGGTGATCCGGTACATCCACGTCGAGAACTGCGCGTCGCCGCGGAACCGGCTGAGGCCACGGAAGGCTCGGATGTAGGCGTCCTGCACCACGTCCCGCGCATCCTCCTCGTTCCCTGTGAGCCGAAGCGCGAGCGTGAAGGTCTCGGCGTACGTCGCGCGCACCAGCTCATCGAAAGCCGCTCGATCCCCGTCGCGAGCGGCGGTGACCAGATGGGCCACATCTTGTGGCATCGGGGCTTCGACCCCCCTTCGGGGAACGCGGTTACGTGACGATTCGGCGACAGAACGACGACGACAAGCCGCCAGGCGGCTAGCGAGTCTCCTTGTGGACCGTGTGCTCGCGGTCCCACCGGCAGTACTTCTTCATCTCGATGCGCTCGCGGTCGTTCACCTTGTTCTTGGTGGTGATGTAGTTGCGACGCTTGCACGTCGTGCACTCGAGGGTGACGGCGATTCGCTTCTCGTTGGCCTTGGCCATGACTTGTTCCTCGTGGTTCTCAGGTGAGCAGCGCCGCTGGAGGCGGCACCCTGCTGCTCGGGGTCGAAGCTGGCCTTCGGCCCCGAAACGTCTACTTGATGATCTTGGTGACGCGGCCGGAGCCGACGGTGCGGCCGCCCTCGCGGATGGCGAAGCGCAGGCCCTCTTCCATGGCGATCGGGTGGATCAGCTCGACGTGCATGACCGTGTTGTCGCCGGGCATGCACATCTCGGTGCCCTCCGGCAGGACCACGCTGCCCGTGATGTCGGTGGTCCGGAAGAAGAACTGCGGGCGGTAGTTCGAGAAGAACGGCTTGTGCCGGCCACCCTCGGCCTGGGTGAGGACGTACACCTGGCCCTCGAACTCCGAGTGCGGGGTGATCGAACCAGGCTTGCACAGGACCTGCCCCCGCTCGACCTCTTCCTTCTTCGTGCCCCGCAGCAACGCACCGATGTTGTCACCGGCCTGACCCTGGTCGAGGAGCTTGCGGAACATCTCCACCCCCGTGCAGGTCGTCTTCTGGGTGGGACGGATCCCCACGATCTCGATCTCGTCGCCCGTGTGGACCACCCCCTGCTCGACCTTGCCCGTCACCACCGTGCCCCGACCGGTGATCGAGAACACATCCTCGATCGGCATCAAGAACGGCTTGTCGAGATCACGGGTCGGCTCCGGCACAAAGCTGTCGACCGCCGTCATCAGCTCCATGATCCCGACCGCCGCGTCAGCGTCGCCCTCCAACGCCTTCAACGCACTCACCCGCACGATCGGGGTGTCATCACCCGGGAACTCGTACTCATTGAGCAGCTCCCGGACCTCGAGCTCAACCAGCTCCAAGAGCTCCTCATCGTCGACCTGATCGACCTTGTTCAACGCCACCACGATCGACGGCACCCCCACCTGACGGGCAAGCAGCACATGCTCCCGGGTCTGCGGCATCGGACCATCCGTCGCCGCCACCACCAAGATCGCCCCATCCACCTGCGCCGCGCCCGTGATCATGTTCTTGATGTAATCCGCATGACCCGGCATATCCACATGCGCATAGTGACGCCTGTCCGTCTCATACTCCACATGCGAGATGTTGATCGTGATCCCCCGCTGCTTCTCCTCCGGCGCCTTATCGATCTCATCAAACGCCATCACCTGCACATTCCCGTTCGCCTCCGCCAACACCCGCGTGATCGCCGCCGTCAACGTCGTCTTCCCATGGTCGATGTGACCCATCGTCCCCACATTGAGATGCGGCTTGTTCCGATCGAACTTCTCCTTGGCCATGACTGCTGCTCTCTTCTCTGAGGGGCTAGTCGCCGCGCACGCGGGCGACGATCTCTTCCTGGACGGATGCGGGAGTCTGCTGGTAGCTGCCGAAGTGCATCGAGTAGCTCGCACGACCCTGGGTGCGCGAGCGCAGGTCGGTGGAGTACCCGAACATCTCCGAGAGCGGCACGTGGGCCCGCACGATCTGGCTGTTGCCGCGCTGGTCCATGCCGCCGACCTGGCCGCGGCGGGAGTTGAGGTCGCCGATGACGTCACCCATGTACTCGTCCGGCGTGACCACCTCCACCGACATGATCGGTTCGAGCAGCACGGGCTTGGCCTTGCGGAGGGCCTCCTTGAACGCCATCGACCCGGCGATCTTGAACGCCATCTCTGAGGAGTCGACGTCGTGGTACTTGCCGTCCGTGAGGATCGCGCGCACGTCCACCGTGGGGTAGCCGGCGAGCACACCCGCGTCGAGCGACTGCTGGATGCCGGCATCGACGGACGGGATGTACTCCTTCGGCACCCGGCCGCCGCTGATCTTGTCGACGAACTCGTAGCCACCGCCGGGGCCCGTGGGCTCGAGGTCGATGGTGACCTCGGCGAACTGGCCCTTGCCACCGGTCTGCTTCTTGTGGGTGTAGGTGTGCTTGGTGACGGTCTGGGTGATCGTCTCCCGGTAGGCCACCTGCGGCTTGCCGACGGTGGCGTCCACGTTGAACTCGCGGAGCATGCGGTCCACGATGACCTCGAGGTGCAGCTCGCCCATGCCTGAGATCACGGTCTGGCCCGTGTCCTCGTCGGTGCGCACCTGGAAGGTCGGGTCCTCCTCCGACAGGCTGAAGAGGGCCTTGCCCATCTTGTCCTGGTCGACCTTCGTCTTCGGTTCGACGGCGACGTGGATGACCGGCTCGGGGAACTCGAGGTTCTCGAGCACGATCTCGGACCCGGGGGCAGCCAACGAGTCGCCGGTGCGGGTGTTCTTGAACCCGATGCCCGCGGCGATGTCGCCCGTGAACACTGCGTCGACGTCCTCGCGGCTGTTGGCGTGCATCTGCAGGATGCGCCCGATGCGCTCCTTGTTGCCGTGGGTGGTGTTCACCACCGTGCCGCCCTTCTCCAGGACACCGGAGTAGACACGGAAGTAGACGAGCTTGCCGACGTGGGGGTCGGTCATGATCTTGAAGGCCAGGGCCGAGAAGGGCTCGTCGTCCGACGGCTTGCGCTCGAGCTGCTCGTCGCCCTTGACGTTCATTCCCTTGGTGGGCGGCAGGTCGACGGGGCTGGGGAGGTAGTCGACGACGGCGTCGAGCAGGGGCTGCACGCCCTTGTTCTTGAACGCGCTGCCGTTGAGGATCGGGACGATCTCGCCGGCGATGGTGCCGGCGCGGATCGCCGAGCGAAGGTCGTCGATGGTGATCTCCTCCTCACCGACGTACTTCTCGAGGATGTTCTCGTCGAAGCTGGACAGTACGTCGATGAGTGCGTGGCGGTACTCGTCGGCCTGCGCCCGCAGGTCAGCCGGGATCTCCTCGACGTCCCACTTGGCGCCCAGCTCCTCGTCGTGCCAGACGAGGGCCTCCATCGTCACCAGGTCGATGATGCCCTTGTAGTTGCCCTCGGCCCCGATGGGCAGCTGGATCACCGCGGTGTTGGCGCCGAGCCGGTCCTTGATCGACTCGAGGGCGGCGAGGAAGTCAGCGCCGAGGCGGTCCATCTTGTTGATGAAGCACATGCGCGGCACGCCGTACTTGTTGGCCTGGCGCCACACCTCTTCGGTCTGCGGCTCCACGCCGGCGACGCCGTCGAACACCGCGACGGCACCATCGAGGACGCGCAGCGAGCGCTCCACCTCGACGGTGAAGTCGACGTGGCCAGGCGTGTCGATGATGTTGATGTTGTGGTCGCGCCACTGGCAGGTGGTGGCCGCGGAGGTGATGGTGATGCCCCGCTCCTGCTCCTGCGCCATCCAGTCCATGACCGCAGCGCCCTCGTGGACCTCACCGATCTTGTAGCTCTTGCCGGTGTAGTAGAGGATCCGCTCGGTCGTCGTGGTCTTGCCCGCGTCGATGTGAGCCATGATCCCGATGTTGCGGACTCGTTCGAGGGGGTGGGTGCGCTTCACGTCAGCCATGGGAGTTCTCTCGTGACAATGGAACGACCGGGCCCTCTGGCCCGGTCGTCGAGGTTTCGGGGGGACCGGGCCGCTCTACCAGCGGTAGTGAGCGAAGGCCTTGTTGGACTCGGCCATCTTGTGCATGTCTTCGCGGCGCTTCACCGACGCCCCGATGCCGTTGCTGGCATCGAGGAGCTCGTTGGCGAGCCGCTCTGCCATCGTCTTCTCCCGCCGCTGGCGTGAGTAGCCGATGGCCCACCGGATGGCGAGGGTGTTGGCCCGCGGGCCGCGGACCTCGACGGGCACCTGGTAGGTGGCCCCGCCGACGCGCCGGCTCTTGACCTCGAGCTGCGGCTTGATGTTCTCGATGGCGCGCTTGAGGGTGGAGATCGGCTCCGCGCCGGTCTTCTCCTCGATGACCTCGAGCGCGGTGTAGACGATCTTCTCGGCGGTGGAGCGCTTGCCGTGCAGCAGCACCTTGTTGACGATCTGCGTGACGAGCAGCGACCCGTAGATCGGGTCGGGCATCAGCTCACGACGCGGGGCAGGACCCTTGCGCGGCATTACGGGTTCACCTGGACTTCGGCCGTCGCGGCAGCAGCAGCGGGCGCTGCGCACATGCTTCGCTCGCGGAGCTCGCTCACGGTCAGGACTCCTTCTTGGCGCCGTAGCGGCTACGGGCCTGCTTGCGGTCCTTGACGCCTGACGTGTCGAGGGTGCCCCGGATGATCTTGTAGCGAACGCCGGGCAGGTCCTTCACACGGCCGCCGCGCACGAGCACGATCGAGTGCTCCTGGAGGTTGTGGCCCTCACCCGGGATGTAGGCCGTGACCTCCTGGCCGCTCGACAGGCGCACACGAGCGACCTTGCGGAGGGCGGAGTTCGGCTTCTTGGGGGTGTGGGTGAACACGCGGGTGCACACGCCGCGCCGCTGAGGCGCGCCCTTCAGAGCGGGCGTCTTGGCCTTCGTCGGCTTGGACTGCCGACCCTTGCGGACCAGCTGCTGGATGGTGGGCACTCAAACCTCGCGTGCGATGAAGATCTTCGGACTTCGGGAGGCACGACGGGCCCGCAGGGCGCGCCAGTGCCGAGGGACAACTCTACGGGTCCCCCCGTCAGATCGGCAAACCGTGTGGGATCGAGTGTCACACCCCTCGATCGACCATGGCCGGGACTGCCGCGCCGCCCAAGCGGCACGTGAGGGACACTGCCTGCGATGAGTGAAGCCCCGTTGGCGCTAGGACGCCGGGTCATCGTCACTGGCCTAGCCGGATCCGGGAAGAGCACGTTCTCGCTCGCGCTCGCTGCCAAGACCGGCTTGCCGGTCGTTCATCTCGACCTCCACTTCTGGAAGCCCGGCTGGGTCGCGCCGTCGGAGACCGAGTGGCGCGAGAAGCAATGTGGCGTGCTCGCCGGCGACGCGTGGATCGCCGACGGCAACTACCACGAGACCCTCGATCTCCGGCTCGAACACGCGGACACCGTTGTGTTTCTCGACCTGCCATGGTGGCTTTGCTCAGGACGCGCGTTCCTGCGCGGCTTCCGAATGCCGGGCGAGTTGCCCGAAGGGTGCGACTATTCGGCCTGGCTGCGGTTGCGCGATGAGTGGCGTTTGGCCGTCCGCATCTGGCGGAAACGCCGCTCAGAACCGGAGCGCGAACACGAGATCATCTCGCAGCATGGGCCGCATGTGGCCCTCCACGTGCTCAGATCCAAGCGGGCGGTCAGGGAATTCCTCGACGGTCTCGACGCCGACCACGTGGAAGTCGACGACGGTTGATCGGGCGCCAAGTGACTCGCCCCTAACGCGCATAATCAGCGCGGCGGGCGACCGCTACTGCCCACGCTATGCCCGCGGCTCGCGTCGCACACCGGCAGATATGTCGCCCTCCTGACACATCCGTGGGTCCCCGCGACGGCGGTGCGCGGGCGCACCCCGCCTGCTTCCTAGGTTTCGAGCTGTCTGACGGCATGAAACAAGGAGGCGCGACGGGGTGCG
>Ga0247727_10005409_pt1 | contig 25954 bp, 24 predicted proteins | sample WisWelCaveWW1625_FD_202498 | JGI IMG/M metagenome (GOLD analysis project Ga0247727, IMG submission 202498) | Biofilm microbial communities from Wishing Well Cave, Virginia, United States - WW16-25 | ecosystem: Environmental > Aquatic > Deep subsurface > Groundwater > Cave microbial mat | place...
GCGTTGCGAGCATGCCGACCCGAGCCCCCCTCGACCCTCCGAACTCGCGGTTGTCGAGCTCTCCCGACCGGCACGAGCCCCTCATCGCATCCGACGGCACCTGACCGTCGTTGGTGAGATATCCGGGTTAGCCGTCGCGAGTTTTCGTGGGGTGCTGCTCATGGCTGATTGCTCTGCTCGAGCACTCGCAGAAGGCCCTCTGTGAAGCGTCGTACCATCTCATCCATGCCGAGACCTTCGGCGGTCGCGAGGGCGCCCGCGCGGAGGCGTGACAAGAGGACGTCGTCGCTCGCCAGCTGCACCAGGGCGTCAGCCAGCGCTTCGGCCTCCTGCGCCACGAGGAGTCCGTTCTCTCCCGGGCACAGGTACGCGATCTCCGGGCTGTGATGCGGGTAGCGGACGGTGACCAGCGGTAGGCCGGCGTGGAACGCGTCGACGATCGCCAGACCCACTAGGCCGGGTACCACCAGAAAGCGCGCCAAGCGGAAGACACCCGCCTTGCGCCGACCCGAGATGGGGCCCAGGTAGTGGACGAACTCATCCTGGCGGGCGGCCTCGCGGGCCAGCGCCTCATCGGGGCCCGCGCCGGCCAGCAGCAGGACGAGGGACGGAAGGCGCGCGTGGGCACGTCGCGCCGCCTCGATCAGGAGGCCAAGTTGCTTCTCCGGGTACATGCGGCCACAGAAGAGCACCACGCGCTCTCCACCCGTGAGGCCCAGCTCGTTTTCGAGCTGCTGAACCTCCGCTGCCGTTGGTTTCAGCTCGGGAGTGGCCACCGTGTTCTGCACGTTCGTGACGCGCCGGCTGTCGTAGCCGAGCTCGATCAGGCGATCCCTCACGGGTTCTGTGTAGGCGAAGTAAGCGTCGCAATGGCGACCGAGCCAAAGCTTGAGGCGCTCGCTCGCACGTCTGGGTCGGGTCGCCTGGTGGTTCCAGCCATGTCCCCAGGTGACGAGCCTCGGTCCGCCGAACGTCCGCGCCAGATGAAGGGCGTAGTTGAGCGCCGGACGGCTCGCACCCTCGACGACGACGAGATCGGTCTTCATCACCTCGACCAGGACGGGCTGCCACACGAATCCGAAGGGCAGGTACCGCTCTCGAAAGGGCTCTGCCCACGGCAGCTCGGCCAGTAATCCCGCGCGCCGATACGCCTCTTCGTGGTGCGCGTGCGGCAACCCGTAGAGGAGACGGAGGCTCACTCCGTACTCGTCCAGATGGCTGCGGAGTCTTACGAAAAACGGCACCCGATAATGAGGCAGGCGAGGCTGGACGATGGCAACGGTACGGCGGCGCTCGGCCGCGCTCGGCCGTGCCTGTCCCGTACCCCTCTCCATCTAGCTTACGAGCATTTCGGACATTTCGTGTCACAGGATCGTCCGGATCTACAACCCCCTGAAGTGGAATGGCTGCGCAAGCTCAACCTCGAAGCCCCGTGCGCCGCCCCTCGTTCTCACGCGGAAGGCACGCCGAAGTGACGCATTCGGGACCTCCTGATTCCGAAGGTCGGGTCGTGCGCAATGCGACCAGTCGGGCTTCCTGGACCGTTGCCGACCATGTGCTCTCGAGTCTCTCCAACTTCGCCCTCTCCGCGCTCGTGGCCCGGGGTTCCAGCCCCGAAACGTTCGGACGCTTCACCCTCGTCTTTACGCTCTACCTCCTGGCCCTTGGCGTCTCACGGGCGCTGGGAGCCGAGCCGCTGCTGTCTCGCTTCAGCGCTGCGTTCCGATGGGAGGCCGGTGCCGCCGTGACCGGGCTCGCGGTCGCCCTGGGGGCGGCGGCGGCGGTGGCTCTCGGCTTGGCTGCTGCGCTTGCGCCAGCCGGCGTTCGAGAGCTTCTCGTCGCATTGGCGCTGATCCTCCCCGGTCTTCTGCTCCAGGATGCTTGGAGATACGTCTTCTTCGCCGAGGGGCAACCGCGAAGGGCCATGCTGAACGACCTGGTCTGGCTGCTGAGTCAGGCCGTAGTGTTCTCGTTGCTGGTCCTGTCGCATCGAACGGATGCTCTGGCCTTGTGCCTCGGCTGGGGTGCGACCGGAGGCCTCGCTGCGATCTTTGGTTGTCTACAGGCCCGCCTTCTTCCGAGGCCCCGAGCTGCCTGGCGTTGGATCCGCGAACAACGAGATCTGGCGGTGCGGTTCCTTGCGGAGAGCATGGCGCTCGTGGGGAGTGGCCAGCTAGTCGTGTATGGGGTGGGGGCGAGCGCAGGCCTGGCGGCGCTCGGTGCCCTGCGCTCGGGCCAGATCGTGTTCGGCCCGGTTCAGATGCTGCTCACGGCGACGCTGGCGGTAGCAATTCCGGAAGGTTCTCGTCTCGTGAGAAGCCACCCGCGGGCGGTCCCGATCGCATACGCGTGCCTCGTGCTCTCTCTTGTCGGAGCCTGCGCCGCATGGGGCATCGTGGTTGTCGCGTTACCGGATCCGTGGGGGCTGGCCCTGCTTCGAGACAACTGGACCGCCTCCCAGTCGGTACTCCCGGGCCTCGCCGTATCGATGGCGCTGGCCGCGGTGGGCGTTGCAGCACTCGTTCTCCTGCGGATTCGCGGCGCAGCAAGGCAGAGTTCGCGCGCTCGACTCCTTGCCGCGGCCCTTCACCCGATCGGCGCGACGATTGGCGCCGCGGTGGGAGACGCACGGGGTGCGGTGGTCGGCCTTGCTGTTGTCAATGCGATCTTGGCAGTTTTCTGGAGCACCTTCGCATCCACGGAACTGCGAAGCATTGCGAGGTCGGTCCCGAACTCGGTCAAGGGAGCCGAGACGTCTGCCTGAGTCTGAACGTCGAAGCGCTGTCCGACTCAGCCCAGCACGAGGGAGAACTCTCGACCGGTCGGGCGCACATCGAACACGCGGTACCCCGCTGAGCGCAGCCGGTCTATGGCGCGTTCCGTAGTGGCGAGCGAGACGCCCGCGATGCCGTGGTGGAACTCGACCATCAGCTGCCGCGGCAACCGCTCGCCGGTGAGCAAGTCGTCCAGCACCGCATACTCGGCTCCTTCGACGTCGAGCTTGAGGACGTCGATGTGATCGTGGCCGAGCTCGTTCGCGATCGTTGCCAGACGCTTGACCGGAAACTCCACGCGTTCGCCCCGTTTCCCCGGCAACACGCTGTGGGAGACGTGCTTCGGGTTTTCCGGCGGTGCGAAGCTCGCCGTGCCATCGAACTCGGCCACGCCGAATGGATGAACGATGAAACGCTCGGGTAAGCTTTGGTCCGAAAGCCAAGCGAGCGAACGAGGCGTGAAATCGAAGCCGTGGATGAAGCACTCGAAGCGCTCAACAACGCCCAAGTCGAACGAGATGTCCTCGCCGATCCCGACCGAGTAGACGACCGACTCTGCGGTCACGAGCTCGGGTAGGATTGCATAGCCGCCGTACGACGTGCCGATGAAGAGTGACTCGATGCACAGGTCAACGCCGTGTCGGGGGCGCCCGCGGAGCCGGCGCCATCTGTGGCCGATGAAAGCGGGTACGTGCAAGTCACGAGCCATGAGCTATCTCACGCAAGAGTGTAGGGTGAAAACCGCCACTGAGCAGCCATCAGACGTAGGGGTTTCGAGGCAGGATGGAAACGCGGTAGCCCGCCTGCTCTAAGCGTCGGCGTAGAGATGTGGAAGGCTCTTTCTTGAAGGCCACAATGGTCCCCAGGCCGTGGTTCATCAGGTGAAGGAAGCCCAGCAGGTTTTGCACGCCCACCCCAAGCAGAGTGACAAGAGTCTTGACCATGTCCCTGCCGTACATGCCATCGGAAATCTTGGCGTGAAAGAAATCATTGAATGGTCTATAAGCCACGCACGGGTGATTAAGGGCAGTCATCATCTTCCTGACCTCTTCCTCGTTAGCCCGGTAGATAAAGTTTCCGCTGGTCTCGAACTGATCGTTCTCGTTTCTCCGCATAACCTTCTTGATAAGAATCTTCAGGCAATCCAGGATCCTCCTGGGGCCATCGCAGGGCTCGATGAGAACCACAGCTATCTTGGACACGCGAAGCATTTCGTAGAAGGCGATCGGCGGCCTCGGAAAATGATGGTAGCTTTCTTTACATAGGACGAAATCAAAGGTGTTGTCTGCTGGTGTAAGTGCCTCGGCGTTCTCGACTTGAAAGTCCTTGATGAAGGCCTGCTTCTTGGCTGGTGCCAGGGTGGATTCAGAAATACTTGAGGCTACGGCCTGCACGCCATGCTGGATGAGAAAGTGCGCGTCGGAACCAAAATTGCCGTCCCCGATTGTGAGCCAGGAGGACCCGGGCGCTTCCCGCAGGATGGGCAGAAGAGTCTCGTGCATGCGCCGGTGGCGCCACGCGTCGATGCTGCCGGGATTGCTATATGCGGAAGGTAGAGTCAGATTCACCATGCGCATCTCGTGGTCCGCGTGCTTGGCGTAACTCCAAAAATGGGAGGGCAATTCGTCCTCCCTCTTCGTCAGTTCCACCGATCCTCCGAGTGTCGGGGAGGTGCTCCAACGGGCCTTGAGCGGCGAGATCGTCCTCATCGCACGGCGACTCCAGCACGGCTGACACTGCTAGTGTCGTGAAGACGCGCGAGAGGAGGCAGCGCTGCGATGCCCTCGCGCTGCTTCCGGTTTCCAGACACCGCCGGGGCGCTCGCGAGGGAGAGACGAGCTCCAAGGAGCAGGCAATTCTGAAACAAGAACACCGCGAAGCCTGGTGAGCCTGCGAACGTGTTCTCAGTGATCGAGGCGATCAGCAGGAAGGTCAAGACTACGAAGGTCGTAGCCAATGACGCCTCGAGCGTGACTCTCGGGGCCCGCAGCTTGCGGCCGATGCCGACGAGAACAAAGATCAGTGGGACCACCAGTACGATAGTCCCAATAATGCCAAGATCGAGGAGCGATTGAACGAGAGCGTTATGCGGATGGGTCAATTGCGACCTGAGGACGCTTGGTAGGATTGCTCGAGAAGCCTGAAAGCCATGACCGAGAAGCGGCTGTTGTGACCACAAGTTCATCATTTCCGGCCACGAGGCCACCCGACCGGTAAGATTGAAGACCTGGTCCGGGCTTTGGCCGCGGTAGAAGAACTGAACGACCGGGTTAGGACTCCTGGCGCCCTGCTCGAATAGATCATGAATCGTAGGCCCAGCAATCGTGAAGACCGCTCCGCCTACGCTAACCAGAACGACGAGAGCGGACGTAACCCAATGCTGCGAACGTCGACTCGCAAGAAGAGCCAATGTCGCGCTTAGCGCAATCGCGTAGGTCCGGCTATGCGACCACACGATGGTGAAAATGGGGAGGCAGATCGACAATAGCGCCCAAGGGATCCGTGTCGGCTTTTCGGATCTGGAATCCGGAACCACGACCCCAAGGAGAACGAAGAGGATCGCCAGCGCCGCCAAACCGGACGCCCAAACTGGATGGACGGCGAACCATGAGAAGCGAACAAGTCCGTTTGCGTCTACCAAAGAACCAGCGGCCCACGGGAAAAGGAGCGCGAGCAGCGCGGCCACGTTCGTATACGACAGGAGCCATGTTCTCAACGACCAAATGAGTTTCTGAGGGGCGACGAATCGGACCAGCGACAGAGAAACTCCGACGAGGATCAGCTGCTGAAGTGCGCGCACCAGAGTGAGTTTTGGCACGGGCGACCAAGCCGTTGACAATACTGCCAATCCCGCGTGCACTATCAACAATCTTTCGATTCCATTGAGGTTGGGGAAGGTACGTGTGCGGGATACTACCAGTGCGCGCAGCGCTATGAGTGCGAGGACCGAATAGAGAGCCAGCTCAAACCAGACTTGCTCATCGAGGCTCCCGGTCATGGTCGCGCCGATGTCGCGGGTGCGGAACTTGGTATCCGATAGGAGCACCACGATTGGGCAGACATACAAAATATTTCGGTAAAGAACCGGAGATGAAGCCATTATAATGCCAACGACAACTATCGCGCACAGGACGAGACAGATGCCGATTGGAACGATGGTAATCCCGAACCCAAGCAGTGCGGCAAAGAGCAGGATGCCGGTTCGAGAGACGAAGGTTGTGCTCGATCCAATCTTTCCAAGTGAAAGAGGGGCGAGGAACCAATAGACGGCCTGCTGCCAGCGACGAACTCTCAACCGACGAAGTGGTGTGGGCGAGCGTCTGGCTGTTGCCATCGGAGGTGAAGCAAGTTCTCCGTGTATGTTCATGATGGAGTTCTGGGTGGATCGTTTTGAGAGAAAGAGAGCCACGTTTGATTGGTCACGTTGAGCGAGAACTGGGCGATCATCTCGGAGGTCATGGCCTACAGGGGGAATGCTTAGGCTGACATTCAACGATCGTTTCGACTGAGTGTCCTCGCGCTGCGCCGCGCCGGGCCGAACTCGCGTGCTCATATATAGAGATGAGCATTGCGTGGTTTTTGTCCCCGGTGTAACGGGACTCGTAGGATCGTCGCGCAGAGCGGCGAATTGCGGTCACATCGGTGTGTGGCGCGAGGGCGTTTCGGAGCGCGTCCGCGAGGCTCCCCGGATTGCCGGCGCGGAAAAGAAAGCCAGTGAGTCCGTCGCTGATGAGCTCTCTGGCGGCGCCCGCATCGGAGGCGATGACCGGTGTTCCCTTGGCTAGCGCTTCTGCAAGGACTAGGGGGAAGTTTTCATACCACTCGGATGGGAGCACGACGCAGCGCGCCATTCCCATCAGGTCGAGGACCTCGGCGCGCGACCTTCTCCCGAGCCACTCGACGCGCCTATTCTTCGCTTCCTCGGCCACCTTGTTCGCCAGAGGACCGTCGCCCACGATCCGGAGCGGAATCCTGTGACCGACCAGCTCCCACGCGCGAAGGAGGGTTTCGACCCCTTTCTCCGGGTTCAGACGACCAGCGAATAGTGCGAAGCCGCCGTCGCCCGATCCGATCCCAGGATCGGGGTGAACGAAGTTCGGTTTGACGAGGATCTTGTCCGCCGAGAATCCGGCGGCGACGAACCGCGAGCGCAGAAACTCCGATGGCGCGACGTAGACGTCGATACGATCGCGCCAGGTGCCGAGGGCCCGATGCAGCGTCGTGACGGTCGCGACTGCGAGGCTGGCGCCGACGCTGTCGCGATAGCAGGCCCGCGCCACGCCACGCCATGGGATCCGCTTTCCGAGACAATCCTCGCAGGGCTTCCCTTCTCGGAAGAGAAGCGCGTTGCAGCAGAGGAGGCGGTAGTTGTGGAGCGTCTGCACGACGGGGACACCTTCGGCAGCGGCTGCCCAGTATCCGGACGGAGACATCAGGTGGAACGTGTTGTGGAAATGGGCCACGTCCGGCCGCTCGCGCCTGATGAGATCGCGGAGCGCAGCGTGGCTCTCGCGGCTCCATAGGCTGCGCAGCGCCGAGCCGGGGCCAGGACGCAACTCTGCGTTCTGGAGCGTGAACCAGACCACCTGGTGCCCATGCTCCTCGAGCAGCTGTGCCTCGCTGCGGGCGCACTCGTCCTCTCCTCCGGGCTCTCGGTAGTAGTTGTGGACGATGAGGATCTTCATGGGGCAAGTCTGGCTTGCGAAACACGCGCGGGGGCTCTCAGTAGGTAGGTGCCCGCGCGACGGCCCAGCGTCACGTCCAGAGGGACCATCTCTGCCAACCGAGCGCATGGAGCGCGACGAGGAGATTCGTGACCGCATGCGCCAGCACGGCGTCCGTGAGGCGGCCGCGGCGGTACTGGGCGAATGCGAAGACCATCCCGGCGAGGATCCCGGCGAGCCAGCGCTCGTGGAGGAGGCCGTAGGCGGCGGAGGACACGAGCAAAGACGCCCAGCCGAAGCGCGAGAGGGCGACCGAGGTGAAGTCGGCGGAGAAGAGGCGGCGCAGGAGGTAGCCGCGGAAGGCGAGCTCCTCGGCCACGGGCACGACGATGACGGAGCCCAGTACCCGGAAGGCGAGCCAGAGCGCCGCGACGGGGAGAGGAAGTGCTGCGAGCTCCTCGCGCCATGCATCGGTCGCGGCGGGATCGGCGGCGGGCTCGAGAGCGATCCAGAGGACGAACGCAGCGGATCCGAGCGCGGCAGCCTGCCACGACCATCCCAGCGGGAAGAGCCCGCGGTAGGCGCTGCGATGGCGCCACAGCATCGTGGCGCTGGCGAGGATGCCGAGCGGGTACAGCAGGGGGAGGCCCGTCGAGAACAGGCCCGTCGCCATGTGCACGCCGACGAGCGCGAGGAGCGGCATCAGATAGGCGGCGGTGGGATTCCAGGTCGCGCTGGGAATGCGCGCGGCGACGTCGCGGGAGAACAGCGACGTACGACGCGTGAGGGCGACCCCCCCGAGCGCGATCCCGCAGAACAGCAGCCAGCCTGCCTTCGAGTGGAAGCTGCCGAGTGCGAGGTCCATGGACCAGCGCGCGCCTACCAGCATGAGTGCTGCGATGCGCGCCACGTTCGCCAGCCACGAGAGTGCGATGCCGATGGGTAGGAGCACGAAGACCTGTGGGAAGCGAAGCGCGCTGCGGAAGGCCCAGAGGTAGGCACCGGTCAAGATCGTGAGGAGGCCGATGCCCTCGTAGCCCGAGCAGGATCGCGAGATCTCGACGGTGAAGCCCTCGAAGCCGAGGGTGGCCGTGGCGGAGTCGGTCCAGACGTCGGGGCTGGCGAGGCGAAGCAGCCCCGCTGTGGCGTGGAGCGTCGCCGCGCCGAGCGGCTCCCAGAAGTGCAGCGTTGCGACCCCTCCGGCCCAGGCTGCCATGCCCAGTGCAGTGCCGAGCCCGAGCACGCGGCCGACGCGGCGCAGGATCGGGAGGAGAGAGCCGAGCGGGAGCAGGGCCTGCGCGAGGGCGAGGGACGCGGCGAGACCCGAGGCCAGCGACCCCACGGCGAGAACGAGTGTGTACGAAGGCAGCGCGTCCGCCGTGCGGGAGAGGAGCTGCGTGAGCCAGAAGAACGCTGCGAAGCCCGCGAGATGCAGTGCGACGAGCCCGAGTCGCCACAGCAAGGGTGGGCCCTGAGCGGTCGTGGCGGCGCCCAGCGCGAGCCGCAGCTCGTCCACCAGCGGGCGTCCGCCGAGCAGCAGGGTTGCCGTCGCGACGGCGAAGGCGATCGGGCCCAGGCTCCCGGCGCTGCCGAGGGTGGCGAGCCAATCGCCGCGTGCGGCGAGGTGCTGGATGTTGAACGAATAGCTCGTCAGCAGATACTCGCCGACGAGCAGGGCGCAGGCGGCAAGCCACGGCACGGCGCTCTTCCCGCGGATCGGAAGCGCGGGGCGTGCACTCAGCTCTGAGGCGAGCGTCGACGACACGATGCGGCTCGGGGGAGCGGCAGGTCTGGAGCCTTCGTCAGCGGCCGGGGGTGGCAGCGGCGCTGGGACGATGGCGCTAGGCCTGCGGCTCGAGGCGCCGCCGTCCGCGCAGGACGAGCGTGCCACCGATCAGCAGCAGTGCGGCGCTGCCCGCCACACCAGGGTCGAGCTCGGGCAGGTGACCGGGGGCCGCGTGGCCGCTCTCTCCACGGTTGCCATCGTGATGCCCGAGACCCTTGCCGGGACCCTCGTGACGCGCGTCGCTGAATCCGGTCTGGCCGGGCGGGCTACCCGGCGGATCGGCCAGCGCCGGCGCCGCGATCAGAGCCGCGAGCGATCCAACCACCAGTACGCGCCCGATGACTCTCGTTACCTTCATCTCTGCATTCTCCCCGCGCCCCACGGGCTGCTCAGCTGGGCTCTCTCACCATACATCCAGGCTCCTTCTCTTTGTTAGGAAATCCATACGCGGCAACGAACCGGCAACTCGCCTTCGTATCGATCCGTTCTATGCGACCTTTCGGCGCTCCGCAGCCAGCGCCCCGCTGTTCAAAATTTCGTCGTGAATCCAGGCGTAGGTGCGCTCGAGGCCGTCCCGCAGCCGAAGGCTCGGCTCCCAGTCGAAGGCGGCACGGATGCGGGTGTTGTCGCTGTTGCGCCCGGCCACGCCCTTGGGCGCGCTCGGGTCGTAGCGGCGCGCGAGTCGGATGCCTGCGATCTCCTCGACGATGGAGACGAGCGCGTCGATGCTGACCAGCTCGGACGAGCCCACGTTGAGGGGCTCGTGCACGTCTCCGTGCATCAGCAGCTCGCTGCCGCGGATGCAGTCGTCGATGTAGGTGAAGCTGCGCGTCTGGCTGCCGTCGCCCCAGATCTCGATCTCGTGGCGGCCGCTGAGCTTCGCCTCGGCGACCTTGCGGCAGATCGCCGCGGGCGCCTTCTCGCGTCCGCCCTGCCAGGTGCCGAAGGGCCCGTAGACGTTGTGGTAGCGGGCGATACGCGTCTTCAGACCGAAGTCCTCGCGAAAGTGGCGGCACATGCGCTCGGAGAACAGCTTCTCCCAGCCATAGCCGTCCTCGGGCATGGCCGGGTAGGCGTCCTCTTCGCACAGCGGGAGGACGGCCGCGCTCTTCTGCTTGTCGGCGGCGTAGACGCACGCCGACGACGAGAAGAAGTAGCGCTCCGCGCCGTTGTCTCGCGCCGCCAGGAGCAGATGCGTGTTGATCAGCACCGAGAGCATGCAGTCGGCGCGGTGATTCTCGATGAAGCCCATGCCACCCATGTCGGCGGCCAGGTTGTAGACGAGGTCCGCGCCCCGGGTGGCTTGCACACAGGCCTCGCGCAGACGCAGATCGAGGCGCAGGTTCTCCGCGTCGTCGAAGCGCTGGTACCACTCGTCCATGGGCTTCAGGTCTACGGCGCGAACGGGGCAGCCACGTCGGAGCAGCTCGGCGACGAGATGCCCTCCGATGAATCCTCCGGCCCCGCATACGAGCGTCCGCTTCATCTGGGGCCCCTCTCCGGTCGTAGGTTCTGCACTCCGCGCCGAGCGAGCTCGGCGCCGAGCTGAGCCAGGAAGAGCGAGTTCGCAACGAGATAGCGGCGCCAGAGTCGGCGCGGCTCGCTCGCCAGGCGGAACAGCCACTCGAGGCCGCGTTCCTGCATCCAGCGCGGCGCCATCGGCTTCGCGCCGGCCAGGAAGTCGAACGCCGCGCCGACGCAGAGCTGGACGGCATGGATGCGGCCCGCGTGCGCCGCGGCGAACAGCTCCTGCTTCGGGCAGCCGAGGCCGATGAAGACGAGGCCCGCGCCGCTGCGCTCGATGCGCTCGACGACCGCCGCATCCTCTTCCGGCGTGAGGTCGCGGAAGGGCGGCGACTCGGCGCCTACGACGCGCAGGCCCGGGTTGCGATCGAGCAGGCGCACGTGCAAGCGGGTCAGCACCTCGGGGTGTCCACCGTAGAGGTAGACCCCGATCCGTTCCTTGGCGGCGCGCGCGCATAGTCGGCTCATCAGTGCGGGCCCGTAGACGCGCTCGCGGAGCCCTGCGCCGAAGAGCAGGTTCAAGGCCCAGCGCACCGGCTGGCCGTCCGGCGCGACCAGGTCGAAGCGCTCGAGCGCGCTCTTGAAGCTCGGGTTGCGGCGCGCCTCGGCGAGGCCGTGGACGGAGAGGTGATCCACGAGGGCGGGGCGCCTCTCGCGCGCGGCGGCGAGTATGCAGCGCTCGGCCTCGGCGCAGCTCGAGGCGCTCACGGGAACACCGAACAGGGGTTGACGCGAGGGCCAGCGCATGGCTGCTACGCCGCTCCCTGACCCGACAGCACGGCCGGGATGGTTCGCGCCAGGAGCTTCAGGTCGAGGACGAGCGACCAGGCGTCGATGTACTGGAGGTCGAGCTCCATCCAGGTGTCGAAAGAGAGCTCGTTGCGCCCGCTCACCTGCCAGAGCCCCGTGAGCCCCGGGCGAACGCTGAAACGGCGGCGGTGGCGGTCGTCTTCGAAGCCCTCGACGTCGCGCAACGGGAGCGGCCGCGGGCCCACCAGGCTCATCTCGCCGCGCAGCACGTTCCAGAGCTGCGGGAGCTCGTCGAGGCTGCTGCGGCGCAGGAAGTGCCCGACGCGGGTCACGCGCGGATCGTGCTCGAGCTTGAAGTTGGGGCCATCTGCCTCGTTCAGGTGCTCGAGCTGCGGGAGTCGGCTCTCGGCATCCACCACCATGGTGCGAAACTTGTGCATGCGGAAGCGCCGTTTGTTGCGGCCGACGCGCTCCTGCGCGAAGAAGACCGGGCCTGGGGAGTCGCGCCGGATCAGCAGCGCGACCCCCAGGAAGACCGGAGCGAGTCCGAGGAGTAGGAGGCCTGCCAGCCCGACGTCCAGCACTCGTTTGGCCAACAGCTGCCAGCCGTCGAAGGCGGCGTGGTGGACGGTGACGAGCACATCGTCCTTGCGGCGGCCCGGCTGCGGGCGCAAATCGGTCACGAGCGAGAGTGGGAAGTGCACGACGATGCCCTGCTCCGCGCACACCGCGAGAATCCGCACGCGGTGACGCAGCAGGATGCTGAGCGGGAGCGCCACCACGATCTCGTCCACGACGTGATCCCGGAGGTGCGCGCCGAGGTTCTTGAGGTCCGCGACCAGCGGCCGGCCGCTGGCGCGGAAGCTCTCCATGCCCGGCCACTCGTCATCGACGAAGCCCACGATGCGCGCGCGCGATTCGGAGTCGCCCTCGATTTCGCGCGCGAGCGAGAGGGCGCGCGGGTTCGTGCCGGCCACGAGCACCTGGCGCTCGAGGCCCGCGCTCTTGCCGAGGGTTCGGAGCGCGACGCGCAGCGCAACGCGCGTGCCGAGCACCAGCGCGCTGGCGGAGCCCCAGAACGCAACGAGGAAGCTCAAGGTGGTCGCGTTGACGCCGAACAGCACGGAGCAGAGCGCGAGCAGCAGCGTGCCATAGGCTACGCCCCGAGCCGCCTCGACGCTGCGGCCGGGTCCGAACAGAGGGCGGCTCATGTAGTAGAGGCCGACCGTGCGGAAGGCGAGGTGCCAGCCGAATCCGAGCCCGACGAGGAGCACAAAGTTCGCGATGCGCAAACGCATGGAGAGAAACTCGTCGAGAGACGCGGTCCCGGTGCGGGCTCCTTCGAAGAGGAATGCGCCTGCGAAGGCCGCGACCATGCCCAGAACGTCGAGCCATTGGAGGGCGTCACGCAGCCAACGCCGGCGCGCGGACGGACCCACGTGCAGGCGCTGAGAGCCTGTCCAGATTGCGGGCGCCGTCGTCGTCACGCCGCGACCTCCGGGACGAGCTCGGCGTAGCGGACCGCGTCGGCGTCGCAGCGGTTCAGCACCACGCCGAGCACCTTGGCACGCGCATAGGCGAGGCGCGCGCGCGCGTCGCGCACCGTCTGGCGCGGGGTGCGCTGTTGGTCCACGACCAGGACCACTCCGTCTACGAGGGTCGAGAGCACGACGCTGTCGCTCACAGCTGCGAGGGGCGGCGCGTCGATCAGCACGAACGCAAAGCGCTCGCGCAGGCGCGCCAGTACCTCGCGCATGCGCTGCGAGCCGAGTAGCTCGGTGGGGTTCGGGGGGATGCTGCCCGCTCCGAGGAAGTAGACCTCCGTCTTCTGGAGCCCGAGGCGGCGTAGCTTCCCCTCGTGCCCGGCGAGCACCTCCGTCAAGCCGGCCGTGTTGCGAACACCCAGCACGCGGTGGCAGCTCGGGCGGCGCAGGTCCGCATCGATCACGAGCACCGGTGCGCCGAGCCGCGCAAACATGAGGGCCGTGTGCAGGGCCGTCGTCGTCTTGCCCTCGGAGTCGTTGCTGCTCGTGAACAGGATCGTGCGCGGCGGCTCTCCGGCCTGGGAGAGCAGGATGCTCGTGCGGATCGAGCGGTAGGCCTCGGTGATGGTGGCGGGCGGCTCGTCGGCAACGACGAGCTCGACGCCCTTCGCTCCCGGCAGAGCGAGCCGGCGGCCACTCTTCCCGGTGGCGGTGAGCTGACGCGACCAGCCTGCATCCGCGCGCGCGAAGTCCGGAACGAGGCCCAGGCTCGCGAGCCGGAGATAGCGTTCCACCTCCTGGGGGCTACGGAGTCTGCTGTCGAGGTACTCCGCGAGGAAGGCGAGGCCGGCGCCGCCCATCAGGCCGAGCAACACGGCGAAGGCGAGGTTGCGGCCGGTCCGCGGGGTGAAGGGCTCGAGGGGTGGAGACGCTGCGTCGATCACGAAGACGTTCGAGGCACGCAGCTCCGCGGCCACGCTCGTCTCCTGGATGCGCTGTCGCACGCTGCCGTAGAGCTGGCGCGCGGTCTCGGCGTCGTGCTCGAGGATCGCGTACTCGACGGAGGCGTCTTTGAGGCGCAGCGCCTCGGCCTTCTGCTCACCCATCTGCGCGCGCAGCTCGTCTTCCCGTGCCCGAGAGGCCAGGTAGGTGGATTCGACACCGCCCACGACGCTCTTCACCTCGTGCACGAGGCGGCGGCGACCCTCGGTGATCTGGGCCTCGAGCTGGACGCGGCGCGGGTAGCCGGGCTTGAAGCGGCTGCTGAGGAGAGCGAGCTCGCCATCGAGACGTGCCAGCGCCTCCTTGAGCCTACTGACGACCGGGCTCTCGAGCACCGCGGGCAGCGAGTCGGCCGAACGCTCGCGCACGAGGCGGAAGTCCGCCTCGGCCCCGATGCGCTCCGCCTCGGCTGCGGTGAGCCGATGGTTCAGGTCCGCCAGCCGGTCGATCACGACGTTCGACTTGTCATCGAGCGAGACGATCCCGTGCTCGACGCTGTACTCGTTGAGGGCCGCCTCGGAACGCCCGAGGCGCGCGCGCAGCTCGCTGAGGCGCTCCTCGAGGAAGCGGCGCGCCTCGTCGTTCGCGCGCGTGCGCAGAGCGAGACCCTGCGCGATGTACGCGCGCGCATGGGCGTTGACCACGCGCGCGGCGAGGGCGGGATCCGGGCTCGCGAAGGAGAGCCGGACGAGCCGGCTGTCGGGAATCGGCTCGACGCCGAGCCTCTCGAGGTACAGATCGACGAGCCAGCTTTCGGTGTCTTCTTCGCTCAGTTCGCGCGTCGGTGTGAGCCAGCTCGCGAGCAGGTGGAGCGGTGAGAGCACGACTCCGGTGAGGGCCGCGATCGGGTCCGAACCGCCTTCGAAGAACGCCGGCTCCTCCGCCAGCCGGCTCTGCTCGATCACCTGGGCCGCGAGGGAGCGGCTGCGCAGCATCTCGTTCTGCGTGGTGTAGTACGAGCTTTCGTACCCGAAGGACTCATCGAGCACGTGCTTGATGTCGATGACCTGTGGATCGCTGGGCTCGATCAGCAGCGTCGTATCGGCGCTGTAGATGGGCGTCTGGAAGAACGTGAAGACCGCGACCGACACGACGACGCCCACGAAGAAGAGCAGCGCGAGCCAGCGCCGCCTCCACACGATGCGTGCATACTCGCGCAGCTCGGGGCCCTCCTCCTCGAGCGCCCACGGTTCGAGCTCGAGCGCTTCCGGTCGCAACGAGGCGAGCGGCGCACTGGGGAGAGGGAGGAGGGGGTACTGCATGGGGGGTCGTCTAGAAGGCCCTGCCGAAGCCGATGTTGATGATCCCTTGCGCGAAGCTGTAGAAGCCCGAGACGATCGCCTTCGGCGCTGAAGCCGGGACGGCAATCACGTCGCCGGCCTCCACGGCAACGTCGAGCTGCTCTCCGCGCTCGAGCTGGTCGAGATCGAAACCGTGGGAGAGCTTTCTCCCGTCGCGGTTCGAGCGGATCAGTTGGATCTCGTCGTGCTTCGCGGCGAAGCGCGGGCCGCCGGCGGCGGTGACCGCGCCGAGCACGGTGAGCCCGGGAGAGATGGGATGCGAGCCCGGCTGCTTCACCCAGCCCTTCACCAGCACCTCGCCCCGCTCGGGCACGAAGATCACGTCACCGGGCCGTACCGGCAGGCCCAGGTGCAGAGGGCTGCCGGTCGTAGTGTAGGAGGACAGCTCGATCACGATCGGGTCGCCCCGCCGCACGTCGTCGACAGAGGCCGCCGAGGCCAGGGCCGGCACCAGGGCCCCCGCATTTCCAGGCTGCGGCGCCGCCGGCATGAAGAGGACTCGAGGCGCTGCCTTGTCGTTGATCCCGCCCGCGAGGGTGAGCGCGTCGAGCAGCGTGTCGTCCATGCTCGAGAGCGCATGGAAGCCGGGCTTCGCGACGGCTCCGATCACGCCCACGATGCGGCTGTGATACTCGCGCACGAATACCGAGACCGACGGGTCGTACATGACGGACGCCAGGAGGCGGCGGCGCAGCAGGTCGGTCACTTCCTGCACGGTGTGGCCCGCCACCGCAACCACGCCGATCAGAGGCAGCTCGATGCTGCCGTCGCCGGCCACGCGCACGCTGCGCGCCTCGATCTCGGGTAGATCTGGAACCGCGATCTCGAGGACATCGCCCGGGCCGATCGGGAAGTCGCCTCTCGCAGCCTCGGTGCTCCGCTCCTGCCAGAGGGCCGTGAGGCGCGGATCGAGACCCGCGGGACCCTCGGGCAGCTGCGAAGACCCGGGGCCGCTCGAGACGCAGGCCGCGAGCGTCGGCAACGACAGCAGCAGCAGCGAGAACAGCTTCAGATTCATCGTTGACAAACAGCTTCTATGGGTTTTGAATCCTAAGTTGGCGACAAGGCAACAAACAAGTGAATTCTTTCGAGCGCTCGACAGGCAAATCGATGGCAGCGACCGCCTCCAACCAGAGGGTTCTCCACAGCTACGCAGCGACAGGCCGTAGGTCGGCTCGGGCGACGGCAACGCACGCTGCGTGGAAGCTGCCGCGCACCTGCCGATCCGAGATCCCTCGGCTCTCCGGGCGAGGGCTCGGCAGCTTTGCGCTCGGCCTCGTTGGCCCGCTGTGGGTGGCGCTCGTGCTCGGATCGGCCGCTGCCGCGTCGGCGCAGGAGTCGGAGGGGAGCTGGCAGCGTGAGGCCATGACCTCGCTCGGGTCCGATGGGCTGATCGCGGCCTGGGCTGCGGCATGCGCGGCGCTCTATCTGCTCTATGCGTACGAGAGAGCGCGCGGGCCTGGGCGCAATTTCGCATTGCGTCAGGCCGTGCCGCGCAAGCAGCCCGAGCACGACGCTGCGATCGCGCGCCGGTTGATCGCCTTGCGCGGTGAGGCGAAGCCCGCGCCGGCTTCGAGCCGTCCCTCGTTCGCCGGCCCGTCGAAGGCAGCAGCGGGCGGCGAGCGGCCGGCAAGGCCTGCGGCGGGCAAACGCCGAGCCGGGCAGGCCAAGGCTCGTGAGAAAAAGACACCGGCCCGCGAGAAGATCGGCCTCGGCGCAACCCAGTCAGGCGAGGAGACATTCAGCGTCGCGCAGGCCCCTGCGAGTGTCGATCGGCCCGACTGCGCACAGCGCTGCGCGACGTTTCGTGCGCAGGGCCGCTTCGCCGAGGCCGCGCGCCTCGCGCGCGAAGGCCTGGCGGTGGCGGGTGACCCCGGCCTCCTCCTCGTCGAGCTCTCCCGCGCCGAGTTCGGGCTCGGGCGCGTGAACGCGGCGATCGACACTGCGCGCGACGCGCACTTTGCCAGCCCCAGTCGCGAAAGCGTCGTGCACCTGATCCGGCTCCTCACCGAAACGCGGCGCTTCACTCGCGACGATGGCCCCTCGCTGCGGCGCGCGGTCAGCCGGCATCCGCGCCAGCCCCTGCTGCTCCAGGCCGCGGGCGTCTTCGAGTCGATGTACGGGAAGCCGTGCGACGCGGAGCGCTGGCTCCGCGCCGCGCTGACGCTCGCGCCCGACGAGGCGGCGCGCCGCGCGATCACCCGCGAGCTTTCGCGTGTGGAAGAGTCGAGGGCGCGCGAGGTCTGACGGGCGGCCACCGCGCCGGCGGCGCCCGTTTCTGATAGGGTCGACTGCGGTGTGATTCCCATCACGTCACCGCCCGCGCTGGGCGGCATCCAATCCCACGAACCCACGCGGCCTTTCGCCGCGACGGGAAGGAGGAAGATCGAGTCATGAAGCGTTCAACATTCGGAGCTCTCGTCGCGAGCGCAGTGGTGAGCCTGGTCGGCGGCACCGCGGTGTTCGCGCAGGCCGGCGCCGATGCCAAGGCGTGCTATCGCACGCACTGCGGCAAGAGCGTCTCCGGTCATCAGGGCAAGTGCGGCGGCACGAAGGTCGACGGTCTCGCCGACGAGGCCTCGTGCACGAAGGCCGGCGGCGCCTGGACCACGGCCGCCGATGCCAAGCAGTACGAAAAGAAGATGTAGAGCCCGGGCGGAGACGCGGCCTTGCGCCGCGTCTCCGCTCCGCCCTGGCATGCAGACCCCGCTCTTCGGCGTCGGCTTTCGCACGCAGCACGCGGCGGAGATCGCGCGCGCACCGGGCTCCGTCGATTGGTTCGAGGTGCTCTCGGACCACTACATCGGCGTCGGCGGTACACGGCGCGCGTTGCTCGAGCGGCTGCGCGCGAGCCATCCCGTCGCGCTGCACGGCGTCTCGCTCTCGATCGCGGGCACCGAGCCGCTCGGCCGCGAATACCTCGACGGCCTCGCCGCGCTCGCGGCCTGGCTCGAGCCGCGGTTCGTGAGCGACCACCTGTGCTGGACGGCGCTCGGCGGCCACGAGTCGCACGATCTCCTGCCGGTCGCTCGCACGCGTGAGGTGCTCGAGCACGTGACGGCGCGCGTGCACTTCGTGCAGGAACGGCTCGGCCGCCGGCTGCTGCTCGAGAATGCGAGCGCCTACGTCGCCTTTCGCGCGCGCGAGATGGAGGAGGAGGACTTTCTCGCCGAGCTGTGCCGCCGCACCGGCTGTGGCGTGCTGCTCGACGTCAACAACCTGGTGGTGAACGCCGCCAACCTGGGCAGCGACCCGAAGCGCGCGCTCGAGCTGCTGCCGGCCGACGCCGTCGGCTATCTGCACCTCGCCGGCCACGCCGTGCTCGAAGACGTGCGCATCGACACCCACGACGAGGCGGTGCCGGCCGCGGTGTGGACCCTGTTCGAGGCGGCGGCGCAGCGCTTCCCGGAGGCCGGCGTGATCCTGGAGCGCGACGACAACATCCCTGCCTACGCGGAGCTGCTGGTGGAGCTCGAGCAGGCGAGGGCGCGGCACGGGGCAGCCCTCTTGGTGGGCGAGCCGGCCGCACCGCAAGCCGGGCGCAGCCCGGCGCGCAGCGAGCCGCACGCGAGCGAAGTCCCAGGCTGGCGCGAGGTGCAGCAGCACTTCTTCGCGCGCATCGTGGATCAGCCGCTCGGCCGGGAGCAGGACGGTCTCAGCGAGCTGCTCGACGAGTCGCTGCCGGTGCGCGCGGCGCGCGGCTTGCGCGTCTACAGCGACGCCTACGCGGCCAGCCTGCGTCAGGCGCTCGCGACGAACTTCGCCGCGCTTGCGCACGTGCTCTCGCCCGCCGACTTCGATCGCCTCGCGGCCGCGTACCTGCGCGCGCACCCGCCGCGCGGCTTCGACTATCTGCGTCTCGGCGCTCGCTTCGCCGAGTTCGTCGCCGGCTTCGACTTCGCCGCGGACTACGGAGTGCCGCGCGCGCTGCTCGCCGAGCTGGCCGTGCTCGAGCAGACGCAGCTCGAGGTGCAGGACGCGCCGGACCCGGAGCAAGCCGTGACGCCAGAGGCGCTGGCCGCCCTCGCGCCCGAAGACTGGGAGCAGGTGCGCTTCGCCTTCGCAGCGGCCTACCGCGTCGTGCGCGCCACGCACGACGTCGCGCGGGTGATCGAGGCGGTCGCGGCGGATGAGGACCCGGGGCGGCCGGCCGCCGGAGACGTCGCGTACCTCGTCTTGCGCGCTGGCGGCGGCGTACGCACCGAGCGCATCGCCCCGCGCGAGGCCGCGCTGCTCGAGGCCCTGCTCGAGGGTGAGAGCCTCCGCGAAGCGTGCGGCGACGACGAGGCAGCCGCCGAAGCCGGCGCCCGCCGCCTGGTCGAAGCCGCCGCCGCCGCCCTGCTCGCCCGCATCGAATGACCGGGAGCGGGGACGTTCGTCAAAACGTCAAATCGTTCGGCAGTGGGGTGCGCCGGTCGCGTCTCGCGCCGAGGTCGGTCATCCTCGCCTCCACTCACCTCGCGGTCCCGCGGGATCGCTCATGGCCCAGATGGACCTTCGCTCCGTCCTGCTCGAAATCCACAGCGCGCTGCGAGAGGCGTCGATCGCGCACGCCTTGATCGGCGGTCTCGCACTCGCGGCGCACGGCGCCGCGCGCGCTACCAGCGACCTGGACCTGCTCGCCGATGGCGATCGCGCTGACGACGTCGATCGCATTCTGCGCGAGCGCGGGTACGAGTGCCTGCGCCGAACCGAGAACATCGCGAACTATCTCACCGTAACGCCGGAGCGGGGCAGGGTGGACTTTCTGTTCGCGCGGCGTGCCTACGGCCGCGCCATGCTCGCGCGCGCAGCGGTCCACACCATCCTGGGCGCACCGATCCGCGTGGCCGACGCAGCGGATCTGATCGGTCTGAAGGTCCAGTCCTCGTCCAACGACCCGAGTCGGCGCTATCTGGATCTCGCCGACATCGATCGCCTGTTGCGGACCGGAGCAGTAGACCTGCCGCGTGTCCGCGAGTACTTCCGCCTCTTCGACCGCGAGAAGGAGCTGGATGCGCTGCTCTCCGGGGAGCGCGGCCGATGAGCCGGCGTGACGAAGAGCTCGAGTCCATGCGGGAGGACGGGTTCTCTGCGGAGATTCGCCGGCAGTTCCAGGCCTCCGCCGAGGCGACCGCTCGCTGGGACCGCGCGCACCCGCTGGACGTGAACGCGATCCTCGACTGGATCGAGCAGCTGCGCGAGGCCTTCGGCGATCCAAAGGTCGACCGGCGCCCCTGGCAAGGAAACGACTTTCGAATCTAGCGGCAGCCCGTGTAGGATGTGCGCGCCACTGGGGAGGCGCGCGTGCTGGGCCACATCCGAGTGCTCGATCTCAGCGATGGCGGGGCGCTGATCTGCGGCCAGATCCTCGCGGATCTCGGCGCCGACGTGATCCAGATCGAGCCGCCCGGCGGCGCGGCCGCGCGGCGGCTCGGCCCCTACGCCGGGGGCACGGCCGATCCCGAGCGCTCGTTGTACTGGTGGTCCTATGCGCGCGGCAAGCGCGGGCTCGTGCTCGACCTGGACGCGCAGGCCGGCCGCCGCGAGCTCCTGGAGCTGGCGAAGAGCGCCGACGTGCTGATCGAGTCCGCGGCGCCGGGCGAGCTGGCTGGGCGCGGCCTCGGCCATGCCGAGCTCGCGGCGCTGAATCCGGCGCTCGTGGTCGTCTCGATCACGCCCTTCGGTCAGGACGGGCCCCGCGCCCACGAGGCCGCCACCGATCTTACCGTGCTCGCCGCCGCCGGCCCACTCGCGCTCACCGGCGATGCCGACCGCGCGCCCGTGCGCGTGGCGGTGCCGCAGGCCTTCCTGCATGCCGGCGCCGAGGCCGCCGTGGGCGCGCTGGTCGCGCTGCACGAGCGCAACGCTTCGGGCCTCGGCCAGCACGTGGACGTCTCCGCGCAGCAGGCCGCCACGGTTGCCACGCAGGCGTACCTGCTCGCAACGCCCGTCGGCGCCGCGCCGGCGACACGCGTCGCGGGTGGCATCCAGGTCGGGCCGCTGCGTGTCGAGTTCACGTACCCCGCGAAGGACGGCTTCGTCTCGATCACGCTCCTGTTCGGCACCACGATCGGTCCCGCCACGCGCCGGTTGATGGAGTGGGTACAGGAGTGCGGCTTTTGCGACGAGGCGACGCGCGACAAAGACTGGATCGCATACACCGAGCTGCTGATCACCGGCAAGGAGACGATCGCCGAGTTCGAGCGCGTGAAGCGGGTGATCGCCGCCTGCACCGCCTCGAAGACGAAGGCGGAGCTGCTGCAGGCCGCACGTGATCGAGCCCTGTTGATGGCGCCGGTGCGCACGATCGCCGAAGTGGTCGAGAGCGAGCAGCTTGCAGCACGCGCTTATCTCACCCCGCTCGACGCCGCGGACGGCCGCAGCGTGGGTTACCCCGGCCCCTTCGCGAGGTTTCCGGCCGCGCCGATCCGCTACCGGCGACGCGCGCCGCGGCTCGACGAGCATGCGGCCGAGATCCGCGCCGAGCGGCGGATGGCACGCGCAGCCGCGTCGAATGGCGTCCTGGATCGCCGCCCGCTCGAAGGCGTGAAGGTGCTCGACTTCATGTGGGCGCTGGCGGGCCCGCTCGCGACCCGCACGCTCGCCGATCACGGCGCCACGGTGATCCGCATCGAGTCGAGCAGCCGCCTCGACGTGTGCCGCACGATCCTGCCCTTCCTCGGCGGCAGGATCGGCGCCGAGACCGCGTCGTTGTTCCACTCCACCAACGTGGGCAAGCGCATGCTCACGCTCGATCCGAGCAAGCCCGAGGGCCGGCAGACCGTGCTCGACCTGGTGCGCTGGGCCGACGTGGTGTGCGAGTCGTTCACGCCGAAGGGCATGAAGGGCTTTGGCCTCGACTACGAGACCCTGCGCCAGGAGAAGCCCGACCTGATCATGCTCTCGACCTGCCTGATGGGGCAGACGGGACCGCTGGCGGGCTTCGCAGGCTATGGGAACCTCGCGGCGGCGATGACCGGCTTCCAGGAGCTCGCGGGCTGGCCAGATCGCGCGCCAGCCGGTCCCTTCGGTGCGTACACCGACTACATCGCGCCGCGCTTCAACGCGGCCGCGATCCTCGCCGCGCTCGAGCACCGCCGGCTCAGCGGCGAAGGACAACACATCGACCTCGCGCAGGCGGAGGCGTCGCTGCACTTCCTCGCGCCCGCGATCCTCGACTACACCGTGAACGGCGTCGTCCCGACGCGCGCCGGCAACCGCGACCGCGAGCTGGCGCCGCACGGCGTCTACCCGTGCGCGGGCACGGATCGCTGGGTGGCAATCGCGGCGCGTGACGACCGCGACTGGCGCGCGCTCTGCGAGGCGCTCGGCGCCCCCGCGCTCGCGAGTGACGCGCGCTATGCCACCGCCGCCGCGCGCAGCGCGCAGCGGGACGCGCTCGACGCGCTGCTGGCCGGCCTCACCGCCCCGCTCGCGATGGAGGAGATCGAGCGCCGTCTGCACGCGGCGGGCGTGCCGGCGAGCGGCGTCTACAACAGCCCCGAGGCCGCGAGCGACCCTCAGCTCGCCCAGCGCGGGCACTTCGTCACGGTCCCTCACCCGACCGAGGGGCAGGCGGTGGTCGAGGCCCCGCGCTTCCGGCTCTCGCGCTCGCCAGCCCAGCTGGTGGGGCCTGCCCCGACCTTCGGCGACAGCACGCAGTGGGTGCTCGAAACGGTGCTCGGCTACGACGACGATCGCATCGCCGAGCTCGCCATCGCCGGCGCGCTCGAGTGAGCGAGCTGCACCGCCTGCTGTGCTGTTCCGCGCGTTAGTTGCTTTCCGGCTCGCCCACGGCGCGCGCGCGACCCGCAACGTGCTGCCGAGCGTCATCGACGTGTACGTGAGCCTGCCGCTGCGCATCGAGCGCTGGCTCGCGCAGCCTCGGCTGGCCGGCGTCTCGCGGCCTCACGCGAGATCCTCCCCATAGTCGGTACCCTGCGGGGCCTTGGCGGAGCGTTCCGGAACATGGGGTTCCCGCCCCAGCGAAAGGCTCGTAGGCTAGCCGAGGGGGCGCCGGGTCAAGATGGGGCCGAACCTCGAGCTTCAGTTGCTCCCCGCGAGGCGTTTCTTCAGTCCGAGGTCCGGCCCCTTCTCAAGTTCGCGGCGCCCCGCGTTACGTTCCGGCCGTGGTCGTCATCGGCTTTCTGCGCACGGTCTTCGTTCTTGCCGCAGTGCTGCCGAGCCTGCTCGTCGGCCTCGTGCTGCTCGCGCTGTGGCGCGATCGGCGGCGCGCGGCGAACGTGATGTTCGGCATCTGGACGCGCATCGGGCCGAGGATCGCGGGGATCAGGCTCGTGGTGCGCCACGCCGAGCGCATCGACGCCAGCCGGCCGGCCGTCTTCCTCTTCAACCACCAGTCGTCCGCGGACATCCTGATCCTGTGCATGCTGCTGCGCCGCGACTTCACGGGCGTCGCGAAGCAGGAGCTGCGGCGGCATCTCGTGTTCGGGCCGGCCATGGCCCTGGCAGGCGCCGTATTCATCGACCGCTCCGACCGGCCGAAGGCGATCGAGGCGCTCCGGCCCGCCGCGGACGTGGTGCGCGGCGGCCTCTCGATCGGCATCGCTCCCGAGGGCACGCGCAGTACCGGGGCCGCGCTCGGCCCCTTCAAGAAGGGCGCCTTTCGCCTGGCGCTCGCCGCGCGCGTTCCGATCGTGCCGATCGTGGTCCACGACTCGTACCGGGTGATGCCGCGTGGCTCGCTCCTAACCCGGCCCGCGGTCGTGCACGTGGACGTGCTCGAGCCGGTGCCGACCCACGACTGGACGCTCGACTCACTCGACGCGCGCATCGCCGAGATCCGGCAGCAGTACCTGGCGGCGCTCGGGAAAGGGGCGCCGGCGCTCAGCGCCGCTCGCTGAGCCCCTTTCGCAGCGCCGCCGGCGACTTGCCGAACCAGCGCCGGCAGGCGCGGCCGAAGCTCGACGGGTCCTCGTAGCCGAGCCGCCACGCCACCTCGCCGACGCCGAGGCTCGCGTCGGCGAGCAGCTCGCGGGCCCGCCCCTGCAGGTGGCTCTCGAGCAGCGTCGGCCATCGGGCAGGGCCCCAAGCCTCACCACTCGTGGAACAGCAACCACGTCGTCTCGAACCTGATCTCGTTCCACCTCGAGCGGCACTCCGACCATCACGCGCACCCGACGCGCCGCTACCAGGCGCTGCGTCAACTCGACGAGCTGCCCCCGCTGCCGGGCGGCTACACGCTGATGTTCCTGCTCGCGTACGTGCCGCCGCTCTGGTTCCGCGTGATGAATCCGCGCGTGCTCGAGCTGGCCGGCGGGGATCTCGAGCGCATCAACCTCCGTACGGCGGAGGCGGCGTGATGGACACGAAGGTCTGGCACTGCCCCGAATGCGAATGGCGCTAGCGACGCGAGCGAGGGCTTCGCGCCCGGCACCACGCTCGCCGCCTTCCCCGCCGATTGGTCGTGCCCCGACTGCGGGGTGCGGCACAAGCAGGAATTCGAACGCGTCGAAATTCCGTGACGCCGCGCACGCTTCGCCCCGGCTCGGAGCGCCGAAGCCGGAGGTTGGCATCGCCAGAGGGAGCCCATGCAAGACGGCCAGACCGTGAAGGGGCGCGTGCGGCCGGGGCAGGGCGACACGCTGCGCGCGCTGCCGGCCTTCGCGGCGAGCCTGCGCGCGGGGCCGTGAGCCACGGGCAGCCCGAGCACGCCCGTTCAGTATGATCAAGCGGTGCGCGCAGCTACGACCTTGCCCGAAGAGGCGGCTGAGGAACGCGACCCCGTCGTGCGGGTGTACCTCGCTCACGTCGATCGCACGCTGATCGCGAAGAACCTCACCCTCACTCACGAGGAGCGCCTCCGCCAGCTCATGGCGCTTCAGCGCATGGCGGCAGAGCTGCGGCGCGCCGGTCGCGAGGCAGCGGGCCGTTGATCGACTATCCGGCGCTCCTCCGAGCCCTGCACGATCACGGCGTTCGCTTCATCATCGTGGGCGGCGCGGCCGCCACCGCGCACGGGTCGGCTCGGCTCACGCAGGACCTCGACATCGTCTACGAGCGCAGCCGAGAGAATCTGAGCCACCTCGTCGCCGCGCTCTCGCCTCACCAGCCCTATCTACGCGGAGCGCCGCCGGGTCTTCCCTTTCAGTTCGATGCCGAGACCCTGAGGAACGGGCTCAACTTCACGCTGACCTCCAAGCTCGGCGACGTGGATCTGCTGGGCGAGATCGTCGGGGGTGGGGCGTACCGGGCGCTCGAACCCCATGCGATCGAGGTCGAGCTCTTCGGCGTGCGCTGCCTGTGCCTCGGTCTCGACAAGCTGATCGACGTGAAGCGCGCCGCCGGCCGGCCCAAGGATCTCGAGGCGCTCGCGGAGCTGATCGCGATCCGCGAGAGCCGGAAGTAGCCCCAAATCCGGGGGTCTCCAGGGATTGCGCGTGCTGCGCATCCGGTGCGTCTGCCGCGCCGCTCGAGGATCGCAGCGCGAGCGAGAGCGAAGCCCTCGACGCGATGCTGGAGGCTGGTGAGCTACGCAGCGGGCGCGATCCGCGGCGGCTGCGGCTGACGCTTCATGCCCTCCGGCACTTCGAGCTCGCGACTCCGGCGCAGGCTGAAGGCGAGCTGGTGTTCGAGGATGCTCGGGGTCCAGCTGTACATGCCGTCGTCGGGGCGTGCGCTGCGGGGCTTCTTGCACATGCTGTCGCGGCGGCCCCAGAGCAGGACG
>Ga0247727_10005410_pt1 | contig 25953 bp, 22 predicted proteins | sample WisWelCaveWW1625_FD_202498 | JGI IMG/M metagenome (GOLD analysis project Ga0247727, IMG submission 202498) | Biofilm microbial communities from Wishing Well Cave, Virginia, United States - WW16-25 | ecosystem: Environmental > Aquatic > Deep subsurface > Groundwater > Cave microbial mat | place...
CGCGTCATCGAGAGCCTCGTTGCCCGGCCGCCGATGACGATGCGCCAGATCATCGACGACGCGCGCCGCTGCCGCTGGTACGGGTCACGTCAGATGGCGGCGGCCTGAGCTAAAGGTATAGGCATGGGCCGCAGCCGTAGGTGATCTCGAGGTAGCGCCGGCGCCAGCGCATGCCGTCCTCCGCCGACCCCGCGACGCTGTTCCACAGCGTCCACGAATCGAGCAGCGCGGTCAGCAGGTCGAAGACGACGGCGTCGTATCTGGGCATGGTCGAGCCCCCTACAGGACGGCCTCCAGGCCTTTGTTCTTGACGAGCGCCAGGAGCTTCAGCCCGGCGCCGCGCGGACGTTTGGCGCCCCGCTCGAGCTGGCTCGCGTAGTTGGTCGTCCACGTTGAGGCAGCGCGCGAAGATGGCCTGGCTCACGCCCTCCCGCTGCCGCAGGGAGTGGATATCGCCCTCCGCCATGCGCACCACGGCCGTCAAGCAGCACAGATCGAAGCCGCGCATGGTCTGCTTGTCGGCGAGCCCCCAGGATCATGAGTCTGCTGTCGCCTTTTTCCTGCGCAGATCGCGGATTAGCAGTTTGTTGATTCTTCCCCAGAGATCGGTCATTGCCCGAATGTCATTCTCCATTTCGCTAACAAGCACTTCGTGTTCAGCCAGCAGGCAAAATTCATCTGTTCTCTTTGAGAGGAAAACTCGGCCACTGTCGTGTCTTGACCACACACCATGAGCGTAATCGTTTCGCTTGATGCGAAGAGAGTCGAAGAGATCTATGACTTCCTCGTATTCCTTGCCCCTGCTCTTGTTGAGACTTCCGTGCCGCAACAAGACTCTCATGAGCTTGAGGCGCTGACCGTCGCTCCAAATCGCAGAAAAAATCTTTTGAGCCAAGAGGCCTCGCTCTCCAAGCAGCAGGCCCATGAAATCGATCATTCTCTGCTCTATGCCTGTCCAATAAGCCACAAGTTGGCCAAGGCGCCTTGCGTGATCGTCAGACTCGAACAAACCTCCAGACGTGTAGTGGCCGTCTGGCGCCAAGTGGATGGGCTTCTGCTTGGCACTGGTGGCTTTGGGCTTTGAGGTATTCATCTGATGTCCCCTTTGCATTCGTATGTTTGGGCGTCGCAGGCAATACTTCAGTTCGGCCCTCAATGAAAATCGCGGCTCTTGGGCTTCCAGGAGCCTTCGCGCACCTCTTGGTCTGTGCGCGGCAGGTTGGCCGTGCCGTCGCCGAGCGCGCGCAACTCGTCGGAGAGGTCGATCAGCTCGTCGGCGACCACGTGGATGACGAGGCCCTCGCGCTGGATCTTGCCGCGCACCAGCAGGAACTGCGAGGTCATCACCGTGCGGCGGTTCTTCTCGAACACCTTGGGCCAGACCACGATGTTGACGATGCCGGTCTCGTCCTCCAGCGTGATGAAGATCACGCCCTTGGCGGTGCCGGGCTGCTGGCGCACCAGCACGAGGCCGGCAACCGCCGCCCGCCGGCCCGCCAGCGTCTCGTCCCAGTGCCGGGCGCTGGTGATGACGCCGCGGTGGGCGAGATCCTCGCGGAAGAACGCGACCGGGTGCGCCTTGAGCGACAGGGAGATGGCGGCATAGTCGTGCACCACGTGCTCGCCGAGCGTGGTCTTGGGCAGAGCGATGCGAGGCTCGTCGAACAGGTCGCCGGTGGCGCTCCCAGTGCTGCCCCCAGTACTGCTCCACGTCATCAACGGGTTGCGGGCGGAGGTGGCGCGCTTGGGGCCGGCGTGCAGCGCACCACCGTCGAGGCCCTTCACCGCCCACAGTGCGGCGCGGCGGTCGAGCCCGATCGAGCGGAAGGCATCGGCGTCGGCCAGGCGCTCGAGCATGCCGACGGGAGCGCCGCTGCGCATCCACAGCGAGGGGATGTCGGCGTAGCCCTCACCGCGCGCCTGAAGGATGGTCGACTTGGTCAGCTCCTCCTGCAGCCCGCCGATCAGGCGCAGGCCGAGGCGGACGGCGCAACGGGTGGGTGTCCCCTCTCCCCGCTCTTCGTCATGTCGAAGACATGCCTCCGGCATGACGGGGAGAGGGCTAGGGTGAGGGGCGGCGCCAAGCTCCCCCTCCCCCTCGAGGGGGGAGGAAGACGCGCCACGAGTTAGCGCCGCCTGCTTGCGCCAGCGGACCAACCGGACCGAGTTCTGAGGTGCTAACTCGTTTGGCGCGTCAGGTGGGGGTGTCTGTTGCGATACCCACCGGTCACCCCCACCAGCAACGCCATCGGACTTAGCTCGCCTGTCGGCGGCCAAATCGAGCGTTGTGATTGGCGAGCTAAGCCCGTGGCGTTCCGTCCTCCCCCCTCGAGGGGGAGGGGGAGTATGCGACCCGCCCTTTTCCTGTTCCTCCAGCGTGCAGTCCCAGTCGCTGGCGTTGATATCGGGATGGCGGACCGTAACACCGTGCTCGCGCGCATCGCGCACGAGCTGGGCCGGCTGGTAGAAACCCATCGGCTGGCTGTTGAGGATGGCCGCGCAGAAGACGTCGGGGTAGTGCCACTTGATCCACGACGAGACGTAGACGAGATGGGCGAAGCTCGCCGCGTGGCTCTCCGGGAAGCCATATTCGCCGAAACCCTCGATCTGGCTGAAGCAGCGCTCGGCGAACTCGCGCTGGTAGTCGTTGCCGACCATGCCGGCGATGAATTTCTCCCGGAAGGTGTGGATGGTGCCCATGTGGCGGAAGGTGGCCATGGCGCGGCGCAGCTTGTCGGCCTCGTCGGGGGTGAAGCCCGCCGCCACGATGGCGATCTGCATCGCCTGCTCCTGGAACAGCGGCACGCCCAGCGTCTTGCGCAAGACGTCTTCCAGCGCCTTGGAGGGATATTCGACCCGCTCCTGGCCGCTGCGCCGGCGCAGGTAGGGGTGCACCATGTCGCCCTGGATCGGGCCCGGCCGCACGATCGCCACCTCGATCACGAGGTCGTAGAAGCAGCGGGGTTTCAGGCGCGGCAGCATCGACATCTGCGCCCGGCTCTCGACCTGGAACACGCCGACCGAGTCGGCCGCACAAAGCATGTCGTAGACGGCCGCGTCCTCGCGCGGCACGGTCGAGAGCGTGAGTGCCTTGCCGTAGTGCTCCTCGATCAGGTCGAAGCTCTTGCGGATGGCCGTCAGCATGCCGAGCGCCAGCACATCCACTTTCAGCATGCCGAGCGCGTCGATGTCGTCCTTGTCCCATTCGAGGAAGGTGCGGTCCGCCATGGCGCCGTTGTGGATCGGCACGGTCTCGTCGAGCCGCTCGCGCGTGAGCACGAAGCCGCCGACGTGCTGGGAGAGATGGCGCGGGAAGCCCAGCAGCTGGCGGGCAAGCTCGATGGCCTGGCGGATCTCGGGATTGGCGGGGTCGAGGCCGGCTTCCGTGATGTGCCGGTCGGGGATCTCGCCGTCGCCGATGCCCCAGATCAGGTCGGTGAGGCCACCCGTCACGTCCTCCTTGAGGCCCATGGCCTTGCCCACCTCGCGGATGGCCATGCGCGGGCGGTAGTGGATGACGGTTGAACAGATGGCGGCGCGCTCGCGGCCGTAGCGGGAATAGAGGTACTGGATCACCTCCTCGCGCCGCTCGTGCTCGAAGTCGACGTCGATGTCGGGCGGCTCGCCGCGGTCGGCCGAGATGAAGCGCTCGAACAGCAGGTCGATCTCGATGGGGTTGACGCTGGTGATGCCGAGGCAGAAGCACACCGCGCTGTTGGCGGCCGAGCCGCGACCCTGGCACAGGATCGGCTTCTCTTGGGCGCGGGCGAAGCGCACGACGTCGTAGACGGTGAGGAAATAGCGGGCGTAGTCGAGCCGGGCGATGAGCTCGAGCTCCTTGACGAGGAGGGGGCGCACTTTGTCCGGCACGCCGCCGGGATAGTGCCTGGCGGCATGCGTCCAGGTCAGCTCCTCCAGGTAGGCCTGCGGGGTCTTGCCCGGCGGCACCGGCTCATCGGGATACTCGTAGCGCAGCTCTTCGAGGTTGAACGTGATGCGATCCGCGATCTCGAGCGAGCGGGCGACGGCCTGGGGATACTGAGCAAACAGCCACGCCATTTCCGCTGCCGATTTGAGATGGCGCTCGGCATTGGCCTCGAGGCGGTAGCCGGCATCCATGATGGTGCATTTCTCGCGAATGCAGGTCAGCACGTCGGCGAGCGGTTTTCGCGTGGAATAGTGATAGAGCGCATCATTGCTGGCGACGAGCGGCGCGCGCGTCTGCCGGCTGAGCTCGTCGAGCTCGCCCAGACGCCGGCGCTCGCCGCCGTCGTAGGCGACCGTGGCCGCGAGATAGGTGCGGCCGGGGGCGGCGCGGGCCAGCGCGCCAAGACGCTCGATGAAAACCGGCGTGAGAGGCCGCGGCGGGAGCACGAGGAAAATCTGCCCCTCGCTGGCGGCGATGACCTCCTCGAAGGAGAAATGGCACTGGCCTTTGACGGCACGGCGGTTGCCGGCCGTGAGCAGGCGGCACAGCCGGCCGTAGGCCTTGCGGTCGGTTGGAAAGCAGGCAGCCTCGAAGCCGTCCGACGTGACGAGCCGTGCGCCGACCACGAGACGGATCTTGTGTTCCTTGGCCGCGGTATGCGCGCGCACGACTCCGGCCAGCGAATTGCGGTCGGCGATGCCGATGGCGGCGAGCCCCAGCTCCGCCGCCTGCCCGACCATCTCATGGGGGTGCGAGGCCCCGCGCAGAAACGAGAAATTGGTAGCGGCGACCAGCTCCGCGAAGGGGGTCATTGTGTCTTGACCTCGTCGCCTATTTTACTTACTATTATACACACGATCTGACGTCGGATCGGCTTCTCCTCGGCGAGGCTTTGGAGGCGCGTTCCATGGAAAGGAACAGCCGCAAGCTGATCCGGATGCTGGAGGACGATGGCTGGGTGCTCGATCGGGTCAACGGCGATCACCACACCTTCAAGCATCCCGCACGGGATGAGATCATCACGGTAACCCACCCGAGGAAGGACCTGCCGACCGGTCTTGTGCGGCGGATTTACAAGCTGGTCGGCTGGCGGCCCTGACAGATGGGGCAACGAGTTCGAAAAATCGAGACGCGGAGTGGCGCCGCAATGCCGATGCACTACGTAGCTGTCATCGAGAAGGAGCCCGACAGTGCCTTTGGTGTCTGGTTTCCGGACGTCGAGGGGTGCTTCTCGGCTGGCGATACAGTGGAGGAGGCCGTTGCGAATGCTGCCATTGCGCTGCGTCAGCATGTGGAAGCGATCGAGAGCGCGGGTCGGCGCGTGCCGCCGGCGCGCTCTGTAGATGAGGTTCTGCTCGAAGAGGATGTAGCTTCGTCCGTCGAGTCCGGGGCCGTATTGTTTGCCGTCCCCCTGCTTGCCGATGCTGGGCGCACCGTGCGGATCAACATCTCGCTCGACAAAGCGCTGGTCGATCGGATCGATGCCGCTGCGACCGCGCGAGGACTCACGCGCTCGGCCTTTCTGGCTCAAGCCGCGAGAGAGAAAATCGGCTGATCGATGTATCGAGGGTGCGCTCATCCAAACACCCCGTGCACGAACCACTGCGGGGTGGCCTCGCCGCGGCCGTAAAGACCGGCGCGGTAGAGCCAGAAGCGGCGGCCGGCCGCATCCTCGACGACGTAATAGTCGCGCGTCCTGTCGCCGGTGCGCCGCCACCATTCCGGGGCGATGCGCTCGGGGCCTTGCGCCTCCGCCACCTGGTAGAGGACGCCGCGCCAGCGGAACTGCCGCGGCGGCCCCTCCGGGATCAGGGCGACGACCTCGGCCGCCTCGGCGCGCGGCAGCAGGAGCAGCGGGCGCGGAGCTGCTCCCTCTCCCCATGCCTCTTCCGGCATGGGGAGAGGGTTGGGGTGAGGGGCGGCCCCAGGCTCTGTCCGCCGAGTATGCCGCCGCCCCTCACCCCGACCCTCTCCCCGCGAAGAGCGGGGAGAGGGGGGAATGGCGCGGACGGCGCGCTCGGGCGCATGGCTCTGGTGCGGATGGAGCTGGCGGACGGCCCCCGCTCCCAGCCGCTGCTGCAGCCGGTCGATCAGCTGAGAGAGCGCCTCGGGCGGGACCGCCGCCTCGCCCATGCCGAACCAATCCTGGCGCTCGCCCAGGCTTTCCGCAACCAGCACATGGATGGCGACCGCCTCGAAGCCGAAGTCCGCCTCCAGCCCGCTCTCCAGGCGATAGAGGCGCAGACCGATCAGCTGCGCGATGTGGTCCGGGTCCCGGCTCGGCGCGGCGAGCCCGATGTCGAGGGACTGCACCCCGCCATCGTGCTGGAGGCGCGTCTCCGACACGACTTGGAACAGCAGCAGGCGCAGGACGCGGGCGCCGACAGCATCACGCGTGAGAGCGTCCGCGAGTTCGCGCAGCAGGCGCGTTGCCGCCTCGAGCACGTGCTCCGCGCTCAGGATCGGCTCGAGGAAGGCCGCCTGTGCCCGATAGGCGGGCGGCGGCACGACGGGGACGAGCGGCTCGGGCGCCTCGCCCAGCGCTTGGTCGAGGCGGCGCAGCAATTCGGCCTCGAAGCGCGCAGCAAAGGGGCCGCGCGGCTGGGGCCCGAGCTCGCCGATGCGCTTGAAGCCGAGCCGGCGCAGGAGGCCTTGCGTCTCCTGCGAGAGCCGGAGCGCGGCGAGAGGGAGGCTACGGAGCGCGTCTCTTTCCCCGCCCGGCGGCACGATCATGCCGCCCCGCGCGCCATGCCGCGCCATGGCCCAGGCGGCACCGGCCGTGCCGGCAATGGCGAGCCGCGGATAGAGGCCGAAGGCGCCGAGGCGCCGCTTCAGGTCGGCCAGCAGCTCTGCCTCGCCGCCGAAAAGATGCGCGCAGCCGGTGATGTCGAGGAACAGTCCGTCGGCGCCGCTGGCCTCGTCCCACGGCGCCACCACCGGACAATAGCGCAGGCACCAGAGCGCCAGTTTGCCGAGCGCTGCCGCATCGGCGGCAGGGTCCGCGTCGCGCACCGTGAGGTCGAGCACCTTGGAGCGGGCATTGGAGAGGAGCTCGCCCTCCGCGAGCCCGCCCTCCCGTGCCGCGCGGTTGAGGGAGATGACGCGTGCGCCACCCTTGCCGGGTGCGACCAGGACCAGCGGCCGGCGTGGGTCAAGAGAGTCAGCGGGCGAGCCGGAGGCCTGCGCGTTGAGCAGGCGTGCGATCGGCCACGACCTCAGCCAGACGGAAGCGATGCGCGACATGAGACCACTCGATGAGCCAGTGTCCGGGACGACCATTGCGGCAGCGCTCCAGCGCCACGCTCCAGCGCGGGGCAGCGAACACACCGAAGCGGTCGCGGGTGGCAGGCGCCGCGGCGATGCGCCAGCGGGTGGCGGCAGCGCTCGTGCCGGCCTTGTCGGGAGGGCGCAGGAGGACGAGCGGCGTGGCATGCGCGGCGGCCGCCAGGTTCAGGCGGCGGCTGGCGGTGAGGTCGAGGCCGCCGGGAATCGCGCCGGCGACGATGGCCGGCGCCGCCTCAGCGCGCAGGGTATCCTCGATCGCCCACAGCGCGTCCTTGTCGGTCTTGGTCTCGACGATGAGGAGGCGGCCGACGTCGAGGCCGAGCTGGGCAAGGCCGTGGCCGTAGGGCCGGCCGAAATCCATGAGCGCGCGCTTTGTGGCGACGAGCACGGCGGGGCCGGGGCGCCGGTGCTGGGCTGCCGCCGCCAGGGCGAAGAGGAAGCCGAACGCCGCTGGCCGATCGCCGTGGGCCGCTGCGGCCAGCTCATGCAGGACGCCGCAGGCAAGGCCCGGACCGGCCAGGTGGGCCTCGATCTCCGATACCCCGAGGGGGAGGTGCTGCGGTTTCGGCCCAGCGGCCGTCTCGAGCCTGGCAAGCGCCTGGCGCAGGGCGGCGATGCGGGCCGCTTTTAGGCCTTCTCCGGCCCGCGCGGCGGCCCCGGTGCCGGGAGATGGCGGCCGGCGATGCTGGAGGCCCACTCGCATCAGCGGCAGGGAGAGAGGACCGGCACTCGTGGTGACAGAACGCATGGTGAATCAGAAGCTTGGCCGGTTCGATTGACGGCGGGGAGCTTCGGCCACCATAAGAACAAAATGCGAACTAGTCAATGATTGGAGGCCTCCAAGGGCAAATTCATTTGTGACATGTATTGCACTTATGACACTTGTCCAATAAATGCTCCGCCTGAGGAGGTCGCGCCATGCCCCGCAAAACCGGCGACACACGCCCAGTTCTACCCAACTCGGAAACAGTGGCTTTTGCCCAACAGCTGCTCACCCAGCTCGAAGGCGATCATCGCTCACGCTTCGTTCTGCAGGATCGCCAAACCGGCAACACGGTCGAGATCGACGAGACGGTCTATGAGTTGGTGCGCCAGCTCCTCATCGACCTCGCCCAGAACAGAGCCGTCTCGATCGTACCTCATGACCATGAGCTGACCACTCACGAGGCTGCAGACCTTCTCAACGTCTCTCGCGGCTACATATTGAAACTGCTCAACGAGAAACAGCTCGCCTACAGGTTGGTCGGAACCCACAGGCGCATTCGCCTGGCGGATCTCCTCGCGCTCAAAGACAAGATGCGTACCGAAAGTGATCAAGCGATGGAGACGCTGTCCCAAGTCAATCAAGAGCTCACACTCGAGTGATCAACGGTGGCCAAGCTCGCCGCTTTGCTCGATGCCTCGGCACTTTATTCGATAGCCATTTCTGATCTGACGATAGAGGTGGCTCGCGTCGGAACGTTCCGGGCAAGATGGACGGCGAAGATTCACGAGGAGTGGATCGGAAGCCTGATCAGGAATCGCCCCGGTCTCGATCTATCCCGCCTCCAAAGACGGCGCTCGGCCATGGATGCGGCAGTCCCCGATGCAATCGTCGGAGGGTATGAGGCGCTGATCGAAGGCCTTACGCTGCCGGACGCGGACGATCGGCACGTGCTTGCCGCTGCTATCGTCGCCAATGTCGACATCATCGTGACACTGAACCTCAAAGACTTCCCGCCCGATCATCTCATGCCCTATGGCATCGACGTTCAACATCCCGATGCATTCTTGACCCAGCTCTATGATCTCGATGAGGGCCACTTTCTCCAGAGCGTGAGGCGATGCAGGCAGCGCCTGAAAAATCCGGAGAAGACCGCCGACGCGTATATTGAAGGCTTAAGCAAAGCCGGCCTGGTAGGCCTCGCCGCCGAGCTCGAGCGCGTCAAGATCTTGATCTGACGGTGATGCCAATCAGCCGGATATGCGCCGCCCTGCCCGCAACCTAAGCAGGCGATCAGCCGCCGCCGTCCGCCCCGCCCCGCAGCTTGCCGAGCAGGCGGGCGAGCTGGCGCTGCTCGGTCTTGCTGAGGCGCGCCGCCACGCCGGCCTCGAGCGCGCGGAACTTGGCGCGCGCCGCCAGGAACGCGGGCTCCGCGGACGGCGCCAGACAAAGCGCATGGCGGCGCCGGTCGCTCGCCAGCACCTCGCGCCGCACCAGCCCGCGCTTCTCCAGCCGCGCGATCACCGGGCTCAGGGTCGATTTGTCGACGCCGAAGGCGGCCGCCAGCGCCACCTGCGTGATGCCGGGATTGGCCCGGATCAAAGTCAGCACGCCGAACGAGCCGGGCGTGAGCTCGAAATCCCCGAGGCCCGCTTCGAGCTCGGCGAAGATCTTGGCCTGCGTGCGCCGCACCTGATAGCCGACATAGCTCGGCAGCTCGTCGAAGTCGACCGGCCTCTCCTGGCCTTCGCCCCCGCCGGACCGTCTGCGTCGCGCCGCCGCGGGCGATCTCTTCATGGCGCTCGAGCTCTGTGGGGGGTGCCGGAACTCGAAGCAGACTGCAAGCACGCCCGCCGCTAGTCAATCAGGCTCGGCAGCCACAGCGAGAGCGACGGAAAGGCGCACAGGATGACGAGGCGCACGATGTCGACGGCAATGAACGGGAACGTGCCGCGATAGATGCGGCCGAGCGGGATGTCGCGCGCAATCGAGCTGATGACGAACACGTTCATGCCGACCGGCGGGCATACCAGCCCGAATGTCACGGCCATGACGATGATGACGCCGAACCAGACCGGATCGAAGCCGAGCTGCATCATGGCCGGAAACACGATCGGCACCGTGAGCAGGATCATGGCGAGCTCGTCCATCACCGCGCCCAGGATGAAATAGCCGATCATGACGATGGCCAGCACGCCATATGGCCCCACGGGCAGATCGACCAGGAAGGTCACGGCCTTCTGCGTGAATTGCGTGATGGTCAGGAAGTAGCCGAACAGGAAGGCCCCGACCACGATCATCATGATCGCCGAGGAGACGCGCAGGGTGTCGATCAGGGCCGCCCTGATCTCGCGCGGTCCAAGGCTGCCACGTGCCACGCCGATGATGAGGGTTCCAACCGCGCCGCAGCCGGCCGCCTCCGTCACGGTGAACAGGCCGAAGTACATGCCGCCCAGCACGAAAATGAAGAGCGCGATCACCGCCCACAGTCCACGCACGGACGCGAACCGCTCGCGCCAGGTGTGGACGGCCCCGCGCGGCATCACGGCCGGATAGCGCCAGCCGAGATAGCGCACGACCAGGATGTAGAACACGATCGCCAGCAGGCCCGGCACCACCCCGGCGAAGAACAGCTTGGTGATGTCGGTCTCCGTCATGAAGCCGTAGAGCACGAAGATCACCGAGGGCGGGATCATGATGCCGAGCGTGCCGCCAGCGGCCACCAGGCCGGCAGCCAGGCCCGGGTCGTAGCCGGCGCGGCGCATCTCGGGCAGCGCCACCTGGCTCATGGTGGCGGCCGTGGCGACCGAAGAGCCGTTGATGGCGGCAAAACCGCCGCAGGCCGCGATTGTGGCCAGCGCCAGCCCGCCGGTGCGATGCCCGAGCCAGGCGTTGCCGGCGGTGAACAGCTCCTTGCTCATGCCGGCCTGGGTGGCAAACGCGCCCATCAAGATGAACATCGGGATGACGCTCAAGTTGTAGTCCGTCAGCACCGACAGCGGCACGCTGGCGAGCAGGTTGAGGCCGGGCTTGAGCCCGGTGATCGAAGCGAAGCCGGCCACGCCGACGATGCCCATGGAGACGCCGATCGGCACGCGCAGCGCCATCAGCACGAACATCGCAACGAAGCCGGCCAGCGCCACCAGATCACGATCCATGCGCGCTCTCCGCCGGATCGGCCGTGCCGGCCTCGTCCTGGCCCCGCAGCAGCTCCCACACGCGCTTGGCCGCCAGCACCACGGCCACCGTCGCGCCTGCCGCCGACACGGCGTAGAACGGGATCAGGGGCAGCCGCAGGTCGCTGGTGGCCTGCGTGCCGGTGGTGGCCACCTTGACCCAGATCATCCACGCCATCGGCACCAGGAACAGCAGCGTGATGGTGGTCGCCACCAGGTCGAGCCGGCGCCGGCCCAGCCGGCCCAGGTGCTCCCACAGCACGTCGACGCAGATGTGTCCGGCGCGGTAGGTGGCGATGGCAATGCCCCAGAACAGGGCGATGGCCTGCAGCTGGCGGGAGAAATCGAACCAGTCGGGGATCTGGACGCTGAAGACGTAGCGCAGCACCACGTTGACGGAGATCAGCAGCGCGATCAGCAGCAGGAACGTCGCCGCAATGTTCTCCGTGGCTTGCAGGAAGCGCTTCATGCCCGATCCCAACCGGCGGAACTGCGCCGGGCCAGACGATGCTGGCCCGGGCAGAACATACTACACTGGCGCACCCCGGCTGGCGCTATTGCAGGGCATTGCGCTTGGTCAGCTCCGCGCGCAGCTCCTCGAGCACCGCCTTGGCGTCGTAGCCGGCCTTGGCGACATCGGCGTTCCACTTCTCGTAGACAGGCGTTGCAGCCTTCTTCCAGGCATCGAGCTGCTGCGGAGAGATGCTCACCAGGGTGTGCCCGTCCTTGGACAGCGGGACCTTGCCGCCGTCCTCGTCGTTGCCCCAGTCGACACCGACCCTTTGCGACCAGGCGTTGGTGCAGTGGTCGTCGATCACCTTCTTGTGGTCGGCCGACAGCTTGCCGTACCAAGCCTTGTTGAGCACCCACACGAACGTCGCCTGATACAGGCGCATGTCGGCGTGGAACTTGGTCACCTTGTCGATGCCGAAGGTGGTGATCGACTTCCAGGGGAAGGTGATGGCATCGGCCACGCCCTTCTCCAGCGCGTCGCGCGATTCCGGCGCTGATAGCTGCACGCTGGTGCCGCCGAGCACCGTCACGAACTGGGCCACCGTGCCGTTGGCCGGGCGGATCTTCATGCCCTTGATCTGGGCCGGATCGGTGATGGGCGCCTTGGAGTGCAACGTGCCGATGTGCAGATGCGCAAAACAGAAGTGCACGTCGGCCATCTCCTTGGCCGCATATTTGCGATACCAGGCGTCGAGCGCGGCCGACCCGCCGCCGGCATCCTTCATCAAAAAGGGCAGCTCGCCGGCGGCGAACAGGGGGAAGCGCCCGGCCTGGTAGCCGGGGTTGACCCACGTGAGCTCGGCGATGCCGTCGCGCGCCATGTCGTAGTGGTCGGGCGCCTTGCCGAGCTGCTGGGCAGGGAACAGCGACACCTTGATGGTGCCCTTGGACGCTGCCTCCACCGACTTGGCCCAGGGCTCGTTGCCGAGCTTGGTCAGCGGATGCGTTGCCGGCACCCAGAAGGCGAACTTCAGCTCCACGGACTGGGCAGACGTGGCCTGCCACCACCCGCTCGCCAGCGTGGTCGCAACCGCAACGAGCGACCCAAGGCCAATGGCAGCAAAACGCGTTCGCATAATCCGCCTCCTCGATTTCCTCCCGGGCCGTTCGAACTGCCCGATCTTGTTGTGGGCTCAATTCAGCCTGAGCCGGTGCAACTTGTAAAGCGAATTGGTCGGATATAAAACTATCTTGAGGTCCCAAGTGTTATCTCGACAAAGCAGGGGTCTTACGCCGATCCTTGTGCTCGCTTGCTCATCTGCCCCCTTGCCGCGGAGAACCCGACGTGGCGCAATTGGATGCCCCGATGCGCAAGCCCCGCCCGGCCGCCGAGGTGCGCGAGCGCAGCGCGGCGCGCCCGCTCCTCGACACCATCGACTACGGCCCGCTCGCCGACTGGGTGGGCTTCCATTTGCGCATGGCGCAGATCGCTTCGTTCCAGGCCTTCGCGCGCGAGGTGGGCGAGGTCGATCTGCCGCCCGGCCGCTTCGCCCTGCTCACCCTGATCGGCCGCAACCCCGGCATCAGCCAGACCGTGCTCAGTCGCGCCGCCGGCCGGGACAAATCGACGCTGACGCCGGCCCTGCACGATCTCAAGCGCCGCGGGCTGATCGCCCGCGTGCGGCTCGAGCGCGACCGGCGCAGCTACCACCTGACCCTGACGCCGGCGGGCGAGGCGACGCTGCAGCGGCTGACCGAATGCGCCGCGCGGCACGAGGACAACCTCGACCGCGCCATCGGCGCGCGCGACCGGGCGCGGTTCCTGCGCATCCTGCGCAAGATCATGGCCGAGCTCGGCTGATGGTCTGCGCCAGGCAATCGGCTTGCGTTGTCATCCCGGGGCTTGCCTGCCCCGGCGAACCGGCCCGGTTGCTTGGAATGCACCCGCCTGCGAGAGCCGGCGCGAGCAGCACGACGTATCCTCCCCCTGTGCCGAGGGCCGGCCCGAGGCACGCACGAGGGGGGAGGATGGAACGCCACGGGCTTGGACGGCCGTTCGCGAACCTCGATGCATACACGGTCCGCCGGCTAAGCCCGATGGCGTTCCTGGAGGGGGTGTCGATGTCGCGGACGCGGCCGGTCGCCCCCACCCGATGCGTCCAGCGACTTAGATCGGCGATGGCGTGCGCAGTGAAGTCGGCGAACGCCGATCTAAGTCGCGGACGCATCGCCCTCCCTCGTCGCGTCGAAGGCGCCGCCTTCGACGCGGGGGAAGGCGAAGGTTGGCGAGCGGCTCCCACCTCGCATAGACCCTCGGATGACCACAGGGGCGCGCGGCATGGCTGAAGTTTCGTTCCACAAGGAGATCGAGCGGCTGCGGCTCGGCACCGGCGAGACCTTTTATGGCGAAGGCATCCTGGCCGTCACCAAGGCGCTGCTGCAGTCGGGCGTGGCCTACGTTGGCGGCTACCAGGGCGCGCCGGTGAGCCACCTGCTCGACGTGCTGGTGCAGTCGGAGGACTTGCTCGCCGACCTCGGCATCCACCTCGAGACCTGCACCAACGAGGCGGCCGCCGCGGCCATGCTTGCGGCTTCGATCAACTACCCCCTGCGCGGCGCCGTCACCTGGAAGTCCATCGTCGGCACCAATGTCGCGGCCGACGCGCTGTCGAACCTCGCGTCGCCCGGCGTGCTGGGCGGCGCGCTCATCATCGTCGGCGAGGACTACGGCGAGGGCGCCAGCGTCATCCAGGAGCGCACGCACGCCTTCGCGCTCAAGTCCTCGCTGTGGCTGATCGATCCCCGGCCCGACCTCGCCACCATGGTGCGCGCCGTCGAGAAGGGCTTCGAGCTGTCGGAGGCGTCGAACACGCCGGTTATGCTGGAGTTGCGCATTCGCGCCTGCCACATGTTCGGCAGCTTTGTTGCGAGCGACAACGTGCGCTCGCGCTTCTCGGCCAAGGACCGCCTCGAGCCCGCCCGCTTCAACTACGACCGGCTGAGTCATCCCCCGGCCACTTTCCGCCAGGAGGTGGACAAGGCGGCCCGGCGCCTGCCGGCGGCGCGGCGCTTCATCCAGGAGCACAAGCTCAACGAGGTGCTGGGTCCCGCCGAGGGCGATGTCGGCATCATCGTCCAGGGCGGCCTGTTCAACGTGCTGAACGGCCGCCTGGCGTTGGCGGGCCTCAGCGACGCCTATGGCACAACCGCCGTGCCGACGCTGGTGCTCAATGTCGTGCATCCGCTGGTGCCGGAGGAGATCGTCGATTTCTGTGCCGGCAAGCGGGCCATCCTCGTGGTCGAGGAGGGCGCGCCCGATTTCCTCGAGCAGGCCATCGGCCAGATCCTGCGCAAGGCCGACCTGCAGGCCCGCCTGCACGGCAAGGACGTGCTGCCGATTGCCGGCGAATACACGCCCCACGTCGTCGCCAAGGGGCTCGCCCAATTCCTGGCGCGCCACGGGCATCCGGCGCCGGCTCTGGAAAAGTGGGTTGCCGGCGTCGACGCGCAGCGCGCCGAGGTGGAGCAGGCGTTGGGCGCGGCCCTGCCGCCGCGCCCGCCGACCTTCTGCACCGGCTGCCCCGAGCGGCCGGTGTTCTCCGCCATGAAGCTGCTGCGCCAGGAGGCGGGTCCAATCCACGTCTCGGCCGACATCGGCTGCCATTCGTTTGCGACCTTCGCCCCCTTCAACCAGGGCAACTCGATCCTGGGCTACGGCATGTCGCTGGCTTCCGCGGCGGCGGTCTCGGGCACGCAGACACAGCGCCCGATCAGCGTCATGGGCGACGGCGGCTTCTGGCACAACGGCTTGATCACAGGCGTCGCCGGCGCCGTCTTCAACAAGGACGATTCCGTCCTCATCATCATGAACAACGGCTACTCCAGCGCCACCGGCCAGCAGGACATCCTCTCGAGCAAGGCGGAGCACGACGGCCGCGGCCGCAGCCTCGACATCGAGACGGCGCTCAAGAGCCTCGGCGTCGGCTGGATCAAGCGCGTGCGCACCTATGGCGTGTCGGGCGTGCTCGGCACCCTGCGCGAGGCCATGCGCACGCCGCAGAAGGGCCTGAAAGTGATCATCGCCGACGGCGAGTGCCAGCTCGCGCGCCAGCGCCGCATCAAACCCGAGATCGCGCGCCACGTGGCGGCGGGCAAACGCCACGTGCGCACGCGCTTCTGGATCGACCCGGAGGTGTGCACCGGCGATCATTCCTGCATCCGCCTCTCGGGTTGCCCCTCCCTCACGCTCAAGCCCAACGAGGACCCGCTGCGCACCGACCCCATCGCCCACGTCAACGCCGACTGCGTCGGCTGCGGCCTGTGCGGCGAGGTCGCACACGCAGCCCAGCTCTGCCCGTCGTTCGCCCAGATCGACATCACGCAAAACCCAAGCCGCTGGGACCGGCTCAAGCGCCGCCTGTCGGCGGCCGTCATTCGCCTGCTCGGCGGCGGCCGCAAGCCCACGCCCGCGCTCGCACCGGCTGAGTGAAACGGTATGGCGGAGGCGAGGCCCATCAAGGTGCTGATTGCCGCGCTCGGCGGCGAGGGCGGCGGCGTGCTGGCGTCGTGGCTGCACGCCGCGGCGATTGCCGGCGGCCACTACGTGCAGGGCACCTCGATCCCCGGCGTGGCCCAGCGCACCGGCGCCACCACCTACTACCTCGAGGTCGTGCCTGGTGCCGGCGAGCGTCACGGCGCCTCGGGCGTCCGCCCCGTGCTGGCGCTCAACGCCGCGCCGGGCGAGGTCGATCTCGTGGTCGCGAGCGAGCTGCTGGAGACGGCGCGCGCCGTCCATGCCGGTTTCGTCACACCCGACCGCACCGTGCTGATCGCCTCGGCCGCCCGCGTCTACACGATCGATGAGAAGTCGGCCATGAGCGACGGCCGGCTCGACGCCGAGCGCATGGGCGAGATCGCCAGCCGCTATGCCAGGCGTGCCGTCCTGACCGATTTCGCCAGCCTCGCCGCCGGGGCCGGCAGCCCCCTCAATGCGGTGCTGCTCGGCGCCATCGCTGCCTCGGGCGTCCTGCCGGTGCCGGCCGATGCCTTCCGCGCCGCCATCCGCGCCGAGGGCAAAGCGGTCGACGCCAACCTGCGCGGCTTCGAGGCGGGCTTCGCAATGGGGTCAGACCCTGCGCACGCACTCTCTCCGCGATTGCCCGCCGAGCCAAAGGGTCTGACCCCAACGCATTCACCCGAGCTCGCCGCCTTCCCCGCCGAGGCGCGCGACGTGCTGGCCGAGGGCGTGCGCCGGCTGACCGACTACCAGGACGCGGCCTACGCCTGGCGCTATCTCGCCCGGATCAATCGCTTCGTCGGCATGCCCGGCGCCGATGCCGCCTTCATCCGCGACCTCGCCCGCCACCTCGCCGTGCGCATGAGCGTGGAGGACGTGATCCGCGTCGCCCAGCTCAAGCTGCGCGACAGCCGCCTGGCCCGCGTCGCGCGCGAAGCCAAGGCCGGCGCCGGCGACATCGTCGACATCACCGAATTCATGAAGCCGGGCCCCGAGGAGGTGCTCGGGCTGCTCACCCCCCGGCTCGGGCGCTGGGCGCTCGCCCGCGTCCGGCCCGATCGCGCCTGGCCGCTCAAGGTCAAGACCACGCGCCTCTCGGGCTTCCTGCGCCTGAAGGCGCTCGCGGGCCTCAGGCGCTGGCGCCCGCGCACGCTGCGCTTTGCCGAGGAAAATGCCTGGGTCGAGCGCTGGCTGGGGCTGGTCGAGCGCACGCTCGCCCTCGATCCGGCGGCCGCCCGCGAGGTGGTGGCCACCGCAGCGCTGGTGCGCGGCTATGCCGACACCTACAAGCGCGGGCTCGCCAACTGGACCATGATCGCCGAAGAGGTGGTCGAGCCGATGCTGGCGGGCGCGCTGCCCCGCGCGCAGTTCGCCGATGCGGTGCTGCAGGCGCGGCTGGCGGCGAGCAAGGACCCCGAGGGCACGACGCTGGCCGAGACCATCGCCGCCATCGCCCGCCTGCCCCCGCTCGGCAAGATGGCCGCCGAGTAGATTGGGTTAGGCCGCAGCAAGTAGGTTGGGTTAGGCCGCAGGCCGTAACCCAACAGAACCTCGCGCCGCCCATGACACGAACCCCGCGTTGCGCTATTGACCTCGCGCCATGCTGCACATCAACGACCTCACCTACCGCATCGAGGGTCGCATCCTGTTCGACCAGGCCACCGCCGGCATTCCGGGGGGCCACAAGGTCGGGCTGGTCGGCCGCAACGGCTCGGGCAAGACCACGCTGCTGCGCCTGATCGCCGGCGAGATCCAGCCCGACGACGGCGGCGTCAATATCCCCCGCGCGGCCCGCATCGGCTGGGTGGCGCAGGAGGCCCCCGGCGGTCCCAAGAGCCTGCTCGAGTTCGTGCTGGCCGCCGACCAGGAGCGCGAGCGGCTGCTCGCCGAGGCGGAAACCGCGGGTGACGCCCACCGCATCGCCGAGATCCACGAGCGCCTCGTCGACATCGGCGCGCACGCCGCCCCCTCCCGGGCCGCGCGCATCCTCGCCGGCCTCGGCTTCGACGAGGAGGCCCAGCAGCACCCCTGCGCGGAGTTCTCGGGCGGGTGGCGCATGCGCGTGGCGCTCGCGGCCATGCTCTTCACCGAGCCGGATCTGCTTCTGCTCGACGAGCCCACCAACTACCTCGACCTCGAGGGCGCGCTCTGGCTCGAGGACTACCTGCGCGACTACCCCCACACGATCCTCATCGTCAGCCACGATCGCGAGCTGCTGAACCGCGCCGTCACCTCGATCCTGCACCTGCAGCGCGGCAAGCTTACGCTTTACGCCGGCGGCTACGACGACTTCGAGGAAGCCCGCCGCGAGCGCCAGCGCCTCGACCTCAAGCTCAAGAAGAAGCAGGACGACGAGCGCCGCCACATCGAGGCGTTCATCGCCCGCTTCAAAGCCAAGGCCTCCAAGGCGGCCCAGGCGCAAAGCCGCGTCAAGGCGCTGGCCCGCATGCAGCCGATCGCCGCGCAGATCGAGGAGCGGGTGGCGCCCTTCCTGATCGCCAATCCGGCGAAGGCCTTCGCCAGCCCGCTCATCCGCCTCGAGGGCGCAGCGGCGGGCTACGTCGCCGACCAGCCGGTGCTCGGCGATCTCGACCTGCGCCTCGATGCGGACGACCGCGTCGGCCTGCTCGGCGCCAACGGCAACGGCAAGAGCACGTTCGCCAAGCTGATCGCCGGGCGCATGGTGCCGATGGCCGGCCGGCGCTACGCCTCCGACAAGATCGTCGTCGGCTACTTTGCGCAACACCAGATGGACGACCTGCCGGCCGGCAAAACCCCCTACCAGCACATGCAGGATCTCATGCCCGTCGGCACCGAGGCGCAGCGCCGCGCCAGGCTCGGCACGCTCGGCTTCAGCGCCGACAAGGCCGACACGAGGCCCGAGAACCTGTCGGGCGGCGAGAAGGCGCGCCTGCTGCTGGCGCTCGCCACCTTCCACGGCCCCCACCTCCTCATCCTCGACGAGCCGACCAACCACCTCGACGTCGATGCGCGCGAGGCGCTGGTGCGCGCGCTCAACGACTACGAGGGCGCGGTGATCCTGATCAGCCACGACCGGCACCTGATGGATGCCTGCGCCGAACGGCTGTGGATCGTGCGCGGCGGCACCGTCGGCACCTACGACGGCGACATCGACAGCTATCGCGCCGAATGCCTGGCGGAGCGTGGCGGCGAGCGCGAGGCGGGCCCCAAGGCCAAGCTGCGCGGCGCCGGCAGGCCCAAGCCCCAGGCGGCGCGGCGGCAGGCGGCCGACCAGCGCGCCGCACTCGCTCCCTTGAAGCGGCAGGTCGCCAAGGCCGAGGCCGAGGTCGAGCGCCTGTCGCTGCAGATCGCCACCATCGATGCGGCGCTCGCCGACGCCCGTCTCTACGCCCGCGATCCCTCCCGCGCCCAGGCGCTGGCGCGCGAGCGCGGCGAGCTCGCCCGGACGCGCGCGGCGGCCGAAGTCGCGTGGCTCGCAGCCACCGAGGCCTACGAGCGCGAAGCGTAGGTTGGGTTAGCGCGGCTGGGACCGCGAGTATATTTCGCGACGGCCGGCCCGCGCGTAACCCAACACGTGCCGGGCGTTTGTGGATGTTGGGTTACGCGCGGATCGACGTCGTACACGACATCGGCGGCGTTGCCCGCGCTAACCCAACCTGCGCATCCCGCGGCGACCCGCGAAAACGCCGCGGCCGGGCGCGAACAGGAAAGCCAGCGCGAACACGAAGGCCTGGATCAGCACGATGCAAGGGCCGGTCGCCCCGTCAATATGGAAGCTGGCGATCGTGCCGACCACGCTCGAGCCGATGGCGACGGCGGCGGCGATGACCAGCATGCGCTCGAAGCTGTCGCTCAGGAGATAGGCGATCGCGCCCGGCGCCACCAGCATGGCCACCACCAGGATGATGCCCACCGCCTTCAGGGAAGCAACGATCGTCAGCGACAGCAGCACGAGCAGGCCGTAGTGCAGGGCGCGCACGGGCAGGCCGACCGCGCGCGCGTGCTGCGGGTCGAAGCAGTAGAGCAGCAGGTCCCGCCGCTTGGCGAGCACCACCAGCAGCGTGCCACCGGCCACGATCCCCGTCTCGACCAGGTCGCGCCCCGTGACGCCCAGCATGTTGCCGAACAGGATGTGGTTCAAATGCTGGTCGGTCTCGACCTTGGTGAAGAGCACCAGCCCGAAGCCGAACATGCCGGAGAACACGATGCCCATGACCGTGTCCTCCTTCACGCGGCTGTTCTCCTTGAGGTAGCCGGTGAGGAGGGCGCAGGCGAGGCCTGCCGCAAACGCGCCGATGGCGAGCGGAAGCCCGAGCGCGAAGGCGATGACGATGCCGGGGAGGACGGCGTGCGAGATCGCGTCTCCCATCAGCGACCAGCCCTTGAGCACGAGATAGCAGGAGAGCACCGCGCACACCGCGCCCACCAGCACGGCGACGATCAGCGCGCGCTGCATGAAGCCGTAGCTCAGCGGCACCGTGACGAGCTCGATCAGCCAGGTCATGACGGCGCGTCCGGCAGCGAAGCCTTGCGGCGGGCAGCAAGCAAGCCATGCTTGGGCGCGAACATGAAGGCGGCGAGAAAGATTGCGGTCTGCAGGCTTACGATCACGCCGCCGGTGGCACCGTCGAGGAAGAAGCTCAGGTACGCGCCGGCGGCGCTGGTGGTCGCGCCGATGGCGACCGAGATCACGAGCAGGAGCTGGAACCGGTCGGTCAGCAGGTAGGCCGTGGCGCCCGGCGTCACCACCATGGCGATGACGAGGCAGGCCCCGACGGTCTGCAGCGCGGCCACGGTGGCGGCGGATAGCAGCGTGAAGAACAGCACCTTGAGGGCGAGCGGATTGAGGCCGACGGAGCCGGCGTGGCTCTCGTCGAAGAACACCACCATCAGGTCTTTCCACTTGAGGAGGAGGATCGCCAGCGTCACGGCGCTGACGATGACGACCTGCATGGCATCCTCGTCCGAGATGCCCAAGATGTTGCCGAGCACGATCGACTGCACGTTGACCGAGGTCGGATTGATCGACACCAGCAATAGGCCGGCCGCGAAGAACGAGGTGAAGACGAGCCCGATGACGGCGTCTTCCTTGAGTCGCGTCTGCCGGCGCACGAACGCCATGCCGAGCGCCGCCAGCAGCCCCGCGAAAAAGGCGCCGGCGGCGTAGGGCAGCTTGAGCAGGTAGGCGCCGGCGACGCCCGGCACGATCGAATGCGCCAGCGCGTCCCCCATCAGCGACCAGCCCTTGAGCATCAGGTAGGCGGAGAGGAACGCGCACACCCCGCCGACCAGCGCGCACACCCACATGGCCCGCACCATGTAGTTGTACTCGAAGGGCACGAGCAGCTCGCTCACGACGGCTTGTCCTCGCCCTCGCCCTTGCTGGGGATCGGCTGGTCGGAGGCCTTACGCCGGCCGTAGAACACCACCGGGCGCTCGTCGTCGGTCAGCACCGTCACGCTGCGGCCGTCGTCGTCATCGTGCAGAGCGGTACCCTCGAGCCGGAAATGCCGCAGCACACCGCCGAACGCCCGCTCCAGGTTGGCCTGCGTGAACGTCGTGGCGGTGGGACCCGCGGCAATCACCGTGCGCAGCACCAGCACGACCTGATCGCAGAAGTCGGGCACGCTGCCCAGGTTGTGGGTCGACACCAGCATCAGGTGGCCCTGCCCCTTGAGCTCGCGCATCAAATCGACGATTGCCGTCTCGGTCTTGACATCGACGCCGGTGAACGGCTCGTCGAGCAGGATCACGAGCCCCTCCTGGGCCAGCGCGCGGGCGAGAAACACCCGCTTCTTCTGGCCGCCCGACAGCTCGCCGATCTGGCGCTTGCGGTAGTCGGTCATGCCGACGCGCTCCAGCGCCTCGTCCACCCGGTGCTTATCGACGGCCGATGGAATGCGCAGGAAGCCCATGCGGCCGTAGCGGCCCATCATCACCACGTCCTCGACCAGGACCGGGAAGTTCCAGTCGACGTCCTCGGCCTGCGGCACGTAGGCGACGAGGCCGCGCTTCAATGCTTCGCGCGCGGCCAGCCCCCCAATCGTGATCTCGCCGCGCTGCGGTTTGAGGAAGCCCATGATGGCCTTGAACAGCGTCGACTTCCCCGAGCCGTTGATGCCGACGAGCCCGCAGATGGTGCCGGCGCCGAGGTCGAAGGAGGCATCCCGCAGGGCCGTGGTGCCGCTCGGGTAGGTCACGGTCACGTTCCGGACGGAGAGCGAGGCAACGAGCCGGCGTGCGGCCTCGTCCCAATCGCCCTCCTGCCGGTGCAGCGTCATTTTCCGAAGCCTTTCGCGATGGTCTCCACGGTCACTTCCAGCAGCTTGAGATAGGACGGCACGGGGCCCTTGGAATCGCTCAGCGAGTCGACATAGAGCACGCCGCCATACTTGGCTCCAGTCTCCTTGGCGACCTGCCGGGCCGGCTTGTCGGACACCGTGCTCTCGCTGAAGACGACGGGCACCTTGTGCTTGCGCACCAGATCGATGACGCGCCGCACCTGCTGCGGCGTGCCCTGCTCGTCGGCGTTGATGGGCCACAGGTAGGCCTCGCGCATGGCGTAGTCGCGCGCCAGGTAGCTGAAGGCACCCTCGCTGGTGACGAGCCAGCGCTGCGTCTCGGGGATGGCCGCCAGCCGCTTGCGCAGGGGCTCGTCGATGGCCTTGATCTTGGCGGCGTAGGCTGCGGCATTCCTGGCGTAGGTGTCGGCGTTGGCGGGGTCGTGCTTGGCCAGCGCCTTGCGGATGTTCTCGACGTAGGCGAGCGCGCTCGACGGCGACATCCAGGCGTGCGGGTTGGGCTTGCCGGTGTAGGGCCCCTCGGCGATGCCCATCGGCTCGACGCCTTCGCTGGCGACGACGCTCGGCACGTCCTTGACGTTCTGGAAGAACATCTCGAACCAGCGCTCGAGGTTCATGCCGTTCCAGATCACGAGGTCGGCCGACTGCGCCTTGACGATGTCGAGCGGGGTGGGCTGGTAGTCGTGGATCTCGGCGCCGGGCTTGGTGATGGAGTCCACCACCGCCGCGGTGCCGGCCACGTTCTGGGCGATGTCCTGGATCACCGTGAACGTCGTCACCACCCGGAACGGCTTGCCGGCCCGCGGCGGCGCCGCCTGCGCCAGCGCCTGCGACGGCAGCACGACCGCCAGCGCCAGCGCGCCTGCGATCAGCCTGCCGACGGCGGCGCGGCGATCCAGCGCCTTGCCCTGCACACGCATCCCTTCCTCCTCACGCTACAACAACAAGCATTCGCATCTACCAACCGCACGACCTCGAGTGACCGGCTCGCTACTTGAGGAAGCTGTGCTCGACGGACAGGTAAAGGAACACGCCGTAGTCGGGAGTTCCACCGGCGAAGCGGATCGGCGCCGCCACACCGACCACGAGCTGGCCCGGCGACAGATCGAACCCCCGCCGGAAGCCCGGCGACAGGGTGAAGCTTGTCTCCCGCTCGATCTCGCCCGCCACGTCGACCGTCTCGCTCCATTCGCCGACCGCCTCGAGCATCAGATTGAAGTTGCGCGTGACGGCATAGATGGCGCTGCCGCCCAGGTTGTAGCTGGTGGGGCTGCGGCCGTTGACGTCGAGGTAGGAGGTGAGCCCGGCGTTGCCGTGCACCGTCACCCGGTCGGTGATGACCTTGCTCACCGGCAGACTGATCTGATAGCCGGTCGATCCGGTGCCGAGGTCCCTGTCGGCATCGCCGCTCGGCAGGATCAGGCTGAAGCGCGGCGCAAAGGCCGGCGTCCGATCGGTTTCGACCAGCGCCTGCCAGCGGTAGTTGAGCATCACGTCGCCGACACCGCTCGCCCTCTCGCCATCCCCGCGCAGCCATGCATAGGGCAGCGTATAGGAGAACTGATGCGTCTGACTGCCGATCGGCCATTCCTGCGTGAAGGCGAAGAACCAGCCGCGATCCTGCCGGCGCAGGGTGGCGATGTGCTGCACCACGCCAGCGTCTTGGTTGTAGGCCTCCTCGATCAGGAAAGAGTTGTCCTGGATGCCCTTGGCCGGCCGCCGATCGGTCTCTTCCGCGTGCACCCGGGGCGCGATCGCGCTCGATGTGCCGGCAACCGCGGCCACCGCGATGGCCGCTCTCCGTAGCGCCTGCGGCCAACTCCTGTTCCGCCGCCCCGTGCCGACAATCCCTGCTGCGACGCCCATCGTGCCGCCTTTTGTCTTAGTTGCGAATAATTCGCATTTGCAGTAGCAGCTAAAACCGGCCGCTTGTCAACCGATGCACATGCGTCAAAACATGCCGAGACGAACGCAACTGCGGAACATCGGTCTTGTCCCGAGCCGCCAGCGGCCACTCACATAGCCCTGATCGGCTCGCGCGACCGAACGCCCCGATCGCCCTTGACGCGTGCAGCTGGGATGGTGGCACCTTTGCACCGGCGAGCAAGTGTGCGAAATCGGTCTGCTCAACCTCGGGGGCTTCCGCCATGCTGACGATCTACGGCGTCTATCGCTCGCGCGCTTTGCGCAACATCTGGCTCGCGACCGAACTTGGAATCCACTTCAAGCACGTGCCGGTGATGCAGCTCTACCGCTTGGCAGGGCCCGAGGCCGCCGAGGGCGTGCTGCACACCAAGTCGCCCGAGTTCCTGAGGATCAATCCCAACGGCCATGTTCCTTCGATCGAAGATGACGGGCTGGTGCTGCACGAGTCGCTCGCCATCAACCTCTACCTCGCCAAGAAGCACGGCGGTCCGCTGGCGCCCGCCAATGCCGCTGAGGACGGGCTGATGACCATGTGGGCGCTGTGGGCGGCAACCGAGGTCGAGGGCCACGCCCTGATCGTGCTCAGCCACCGCATCGCCAAGCCCCCGGAAGAGCGCGATCCCAAGATCGCGCATCGACGCCCTGCGCGCGCCGTTCGCCGTGCTGGACAAAGCGCTCGCCACAACGGGCTTCATCGTCGGCGGCCGCTTCACCGTGGCCGACCTCAACACGGCCGAGGTCGTCCGTTACGCCCTGGCGGCACCCGAGCTGTTCGAGGCCGCGCCGCGCGTCAAGGCCTGGCTCGCCGCCTGCCAGAGCCGGCCGGCCTTCAAGGCCATGTGGGCCAAGCGCGACACCGAGCCGGCGTGAGGGGCCTCGGACCTACGCCGCGACAGGCGTTGCTCCCCCCGGAGGGGTGCCCTGCTTGAAAGCAGCGCCGGTCAATGCTTGCCATCGCGCTATAGCGGCCGATGCCTTGTCGTGGCCGACCTCGCATCTGAAGTCGCGATTGGCACGAATTGCTTGGTTCGCGACCTTGTCGCTTAGCCAAGCCTCGCCAAGCTTCAACACGGCCTCGACATTCTGTTGTTCGAAGTCACCCTTGTCCGTCTCCAGGAGTAGGGCCAATCCTCCGGTGGCCCCCGATTTTTCAGAGGGCGTAGCCATACTGAGGGCCGGACTCATCCTCACTATCTTCCCATTGACGATCGGTGGCGGCGAACCAGGTGCAGGAAGACCCTGTTCAAGCATCACATGAGCAATATAGGTGGCCGCGTCGGGCGGATCGTTGAACGCGGCTGACCTGATACGTTGCAAGAGTTCTTCCTGCTCGTACTTTCTTTTGCTCTTGCCTTTGGGTTGTGGATCTTCCGATCTGGGCCTTTCGAGGGTCCCCGTACCAATGCTCAGCACCTCGATCCTCGAGCGATCTATCCCGTTTGCGAAGGCTTCCGTGACCGCAGCCACAACGGGATTGTAAAACCCCGCCGCGGCACCGTCGCAAAACGTCGTGTTGCTTATCGTGGCGAGAGCATTGGCATTGTTGATGGGAGATGTCACCGAGGCGTGCAACACCTCCACTAGACATGCCTGTCCCCTTAGTTACGGCGCAATCGCCAGCTACATGAGCGCCAACAAGGAGTTGGGCCATGACGCAAACGATACCGGACGATCTGTGGCGT
>Ga0247727_10005411_pt1 | contig 25951 bp, 25 predicted proteins | sample WisWelCaveWW1625_FD_202498 | JGI IMG/M metagenome (GOLD analysis project Ga0247727, IMG submission 202498) | Biofilm microbial communities from Wishing Well Cave, Virginia, United States - WW16-25 | ecosystem: Environmental > Aquatic > Deep subsurface > Groundwater > Cave microbial mat | place...
TAATTTTGAACGTCCGCATCAGGCATTGGATTACCAAGCGCCCGCACAGGCATACGGGGCGTGCACGCCCCGTATGCCTGTGATACCCTCCGCTAGGTTGAGCCTGTTGAAACCAACCTTAACAAATCACGCTAGCTTATTTTGACCGTTTTCAACTCTAAAGAGTCTTATCCACCATAATGGATCGAACTTTCAGGATCCTTACTTCTTGGACTTTGATCTCTCTCTTTTAATAATCCCAGAATCTCCGTTGTTGACAACGGCCGTGGAGAAGCCCTTAGGGTTTTAAAAACCCTAAGGGTCTAAATACCAGGAGAATAATGTTAGATTCCGAAACTAAACGCCGCATTGACTCTGCCCGCGATATTCTCGTGGGCAAGGTGCCCGACCCGAAGAGCCAGGTGGAGCAGATTACGATTGCGTTGATCTACAAGTTCATGGATGATATGGACAAGCAATCGGTGGAGTTGGGAGGCAAGTCGAGTTTCTTCAAAGGCGATTTCAAGAAGTATGGCTGGGGCAATATCTTCGACCCGCGTTTGGGCGGCGTGGAGATGTTGAATCTGTACGGCGAAGCCATCACGCGCATGAGCCAGAACGCGAACCTGCCCGAACTCTTTCGGAATATTTTCAAGAATGCCTATCTGCCCTACCGTGACCCCGAAACGTTGAAACTCTTTCTCAAGACCATCAACGACTTCACGTACGACCACTCTGAAAAGTTGGGTGATGCTTTCGAATATCTGCTGTCAGTTCTCGGGTCGCAGGGAGACGCGGGACAATTCCGCACGCCGCGTCATATCATCGATTTCATGGTGCAGGTTCTCGATCCAAAAAAGAACGAGACGGTTCTTGATCCCGCCTGTGGCACGGCTGGCTTTCTGATTTCGGCGTACAAGCACATCGTCAAGTCCAGTCAGGATTCTGGCAAGCCGTTGAACGCGCAGGACAAGCAAAAACTGTACGAAAACTTCACAGGCTACGACATCTCGCCCGATATGGTGCGGCTCTCGCTCGTCAACCTGTATTTGCACGGCTTCGTCAAGCCGCAGATCCACGAATACGACTCGCTCGCCAGCGGAGAACGCTGGAACGAGTATGCCGATGTGATTCTCGCCAACCCGCCGTTTATGTCGCCAAAGGGCGGCATCATGCCGCACAAAAAGTTTTCGGTGCAGTCGAACCGCAGTGAAGTGCTGTTCGTGGATTACATGGCAGAGCATCTTACGCCAAACGGACGCGCTGCCATCATCGTGCCTGAGGGCATCATCTTTCAATCAGCGGGGGCGTACAAGCAATTACGCAAATATCTTATCGAACATAATTTCCTGTGGGCGGTGGTCTCTCTGCCTGCGGGCGTGTTCAACCCATACGCGGGCGTCAAGACTTCCATTCTGTTTTTGGATAAGTCGCTCGCCAAAAAGACCGATAAAGTTCTGTTCGTCAAAGTCGAAAACGATGGATTTGATCTGGGTGCACAACACAGACCGATCGACAGGAATGACCTACCCGACGCATTGAATACTTTGCACGCCTGGAGGGATGTCGTTGCGAGGGGCGCCAGCTCCGAAGCAATCTCCGCTTCTTTCCACCCGACAATTGCTTCTGCACTACTGGTCACTACCTCCCGATTGGCAGAGAACGAAGACTACAACCTGAGCGTTGACCGTTATCGTGAAGTGACTCGTGTTGGAAAACAAACCTTTCAAATGGTGAAATTGGGAGATGTGTTTGAAACAAGTTCTGGCGGCACTCCATTACAAAGCAAGAATGAATATTATGAAGGCGGAACCATTCCTTGGGTAAAGAGTGGTGAAGTTGCTCAAGGATTTGTTACTGACACTGAAGAAAAAATCACTGAACTTGGCTTGAAGAACTCGTCGGCAAAGATTTTTCCAGTCAATACAGTTCTTGTTGCTATGTATGGCGCTACTGCTGGACAAGTCGGATTGTTAAAAATTGAAGCCGCAACCAATCAGGCGGTTTGTGGGATTTATCCAAACGATAAAGTAATTCCAGAATTTCTTTATCAAATATTGAAGAGTAAAACAGATTACATGATTTCACTTGGAAGTGGTGGAGCACAACCCAACATTTCACAGGCAATTATTCGTAATCTTGAAATCCCCCTGCCGCCGCTCGAAATCCAGCGTCAACTCGTGGATGAAATCGCCGCCCACCAGCACATCATAGACGGCGCACGTCGGGTCGTCGAAGGCTGGAAACCGAATATTGAAATTGACCCAAATTGGGATACAAAAAAACTTGGGGAGGTTTGCGATATTAAGTCAGGTGGAACGCCAAGCAAAGACAAACCCGAGTATTGGAAAAATGGGAAATTCCTTGGTACAGTTCTGGCGAACTCAATGATTTTTATACCACTGACTCTAAATCAATAATTACTGAGCTAGGGCTTGAAAACTCCAATGCAACTATCTTTCCGAAAGGTTCTTTGCTTGTCGGAATGTATGACACTGCGGCATTCAAAATGTCGATATTAGACAGAAAAGCTGCTTTCAATCAAGCTATCTGTGGCATTAAACCAAACTCCAAAATCGAGATGTCCTTTTTGTATTTGTATTTCTTGGAAAAGAAAGAAGAATACTTAATTCATAGAGTCGGAATTCGTCAAAGGAATCTAAGCAAAGGATTCATTGAATCTATCGAAATCCCCTTGCCGCCGCTGGACATCCAGCGCGAAATCGTCGCCCGCATCGAGCACGAGCGCGCCATCGTCGAAGGCAATCGTGAGATGATTCGGTTGTACGAGGAGAAGGTCAAGAAGATGATTGAGAGAGTGTGGGAGGCGTGAAACGAGACCCTAAGGGTCTTTCCCGTGAACCTTCGTCATGTCAAGCAGGAGAGTCTTGCAACAAGTCATAAGAGTCAGTCAAGAAGACCCTTAGGGTCTAATACTGGCAAGGAGATTTGCAATGTCCGAAATCAAATACGAAATCATCAAGAATATTGGAGTGCTGTCTAAATCTTCATCAGGCTGGGCGAAGGAGCTCAACCTCATCAGTTGGAACGACAGGGAGCCGAAATACGACCTCCGCGATTGGTCACCAGACCGCGAGAAGATGGGGAAAGGTGTGACCCTGTCCGCGGAGGAGTTGCGCTTGCGGACGTTGAAAGAATTGCTAAACAGTATTGAATTGTAAAATGCTATACTAAGCCCATGAGCGTTCTATCTTCCGATACCCACCCAAAAATGGAAGCCCTGCAAATCCAATTATGGCGGCAGGCAAGCCCCACACGCAAAATGCACATGCTGGCACAACTCAATGCATCCGCGCGCACACTGGCTTTTATGGGTCTGCGCTCAAGGTATCCGCACGCGAATGAAGCCGAACTGCGCCGCAGGCTGGCAGGTTTGTTATTGGGGGAGGAGCTGGCACGCAAAGTGTACGGAGAGTTGAGCAATGCAAAGTGAACCCATTGAAGTCACTCTAAAAGTCACAAACGTTCTTGAAAAACTTGGCGTCCCCTATGTTGTCGGCGGCTCGCTTGCCAGCACACTCTACGGCATGGTACGCACTACACAGGATTCAGACATCATCACCGAAATGCGCCCCGAACATGTCCAGTCGTTTGTCTCTGCATTGCAGGAGGAATTTTATATTGACGAAGAGATGATCGCTGAGTCCATCCAGCGCAACTTCAGTTTCAACATCATTCACCGCGACACCATGTTCAAAGTGGATGTCTTCATCCCGCGCCCGCGTCCCTTCCAACAATCTCAACTTGCCCGCGCTCAAAGGCAAATCTTCGATCTTGAATCTGAGATCAGCGCCAACTTTGCCAGCCCCGAAGATGTCATCCTCTCCAAACTTGAATGGTATCGCATGGGCGGCGAAGTCTCAGATAGGCAGTGGCGCGATATCCTCGGTGTATTAAAGACAAGAGCGGGCGAACTTGATCTTGACTATTTGCGGAAATGGGCAAAAGAACTCACAGTAACCGATCTGCTCGGACGCGCATTAATAGAATCGTCATAATCGCGTCGCTTTTGAACTTCGCTTTGCAATAAAAACTCCGCACGTTCTTATCAATAGCAGAACATACGGAGTTTCATTTTGTATTGTAAGGCTATATCCGCAAATAAAACACAACTATAATTTTTCCAAAATACTGATCGCCTTTCGCAACCTCTGCAACACCTTCTCGCGCCCGATGATCTCCATGCTTTCAAACAGCGGCGGGCTGACCTTTTGTCCCGTCACTGCCACGCGCAAAATACTGAACACTTGATTCGCGTTCAATCCCGACGATTCAACATACGCGCGCATCGGCGGCTCAGCCGTTCGATGTGCCATTTCAGGTAGTGATGCGAGAATTTCATAGGCCCTGTGTGCAACCACAGCGGATTGCTTCGCATCGAGTCCCTTTGCGATCAAGTCTTCTGGATTCGGCTCCACAGTTTCCTTGAAGAAGAAACTCGCAAACGCGAGACAGTCATCCAGCGTGACGAGTCGCTCGCGGATCAATGGCGTGACTTTGAGTAGCGCGTCATTCTGGACCTCCAAACCTGCCTCGGCGAAATAAGGCTTGATCCTGGCTGAGAGGTCTTCCGTCGTGAAGAGGCGGATGTGCGTCCCGTTGAAGTGATCCAACTTTTGGAAGTTGATCGCGGCAGGCGAGGGAGTCAACGTGTCAATGCCGAATCGCTCCACCATGTCATCAAGACTCATCACATCATCTTCGGCGACGCCCCACCCCATCAACGCGATCCAATTCAACACACCTTCACGCGTGTATCCCAAACCTTTCATGTCGTCAACAAAGATCGAATGACCGTCTTTTATCGCCTCCGCCGATTCACCACGCTTGCTCATCTTGCCCTTGCCGCTTGGCTTGAGGAAAACCGAAAGGTGAACCCACACTGGCTCCTCCCACCCGAACGCGCGCACGATTTGCGCATGCAATGGAAATGTGCCCAGCCATTCAGAACCGCGCAGAACGTGCGTGATTTGCATTTCGTGATCGTCCACCATCGCGGCGAGGTGATAGGTGGGCAAGCCGTCCGACTTCATCAACACATAGTCATCAAGATATTTATTTTCGGTCACGATGTCGCCGCGCAAATGATCGTGCGCAGTGGTTGAGCCATCCTTCAGCATTTTGAATCGGATCACATATCTTTCACCAGCGGCAACACGCCGCGCCGCGTCATCGGGATCGAGCGCGCGGCACAAGCCATCATAGTGGACTCGATCCACTTTGCGCGCTTCCTGTTCCTTGCGCGATTGATCGAGTCGCTCCGGACTGCAAAAACAGGGATATGCGCTTCCTTTCTGGACGAGAAGTTGGGCGTGTTTCAAATAGCTTTCGCGCCGCTCCGTCTGCCGATACGGACCGAACTTTCCTCCGTGCGCGGGGCTTTCATCCGGCGTGATGCCCAGCCAATCCAAACTGCGGATGATCTCCTCTTCCGAACCCGGGACAAATCGTTTTTGATCGGTGTCTTCGAGACGCAAAACGAATTGTCCTCCGGTTTTGCGGGCGAGCAGGTAATCAAATAAGGCTGTGCGCGCGCTCCCGAGATGGAATCGTCCTGTCGGCGAGGGCGCCATGCGTGTGCGTGCTGGTTTCAAAATACTATCTCCCAATTACTCAAAATACAGGGCGGGGAGACCCCGCCCCTAAAATTCCAACTGCCGGAATCGCATGGCAACGCTTTCAACGAGACCAATACCGAGCATCAATGACGTGAGACCACTCCCGCCATAACTGATGAAGGGAAGCGGCAAACCGGATACCGGCACAATATTTAGATTAACGCCAATGTTGATCATGCCCTGAAAGAAGATCAAAGTCGCCACGCCATACGCGATGCACATCCCAGCCACGTCACGCGCTTTTTGCGCGGCGCGCAAACATCGCCAGATCACCAGCACGATGATGACAATAACCAGCAGGGAGCCAACGAAGCCAAACTCTTCAGAAATCGCCGAGAAAATAAAGTCTGTGTGACGCACCTTGAGGAAGCGTAACTGCGTCTGGGTGCCGTGACCGTATCCCTGACCGAAGAGTCCGCCTGAGCCGATGGAAATCAGCGCCTGTTGCACATTGTATGTTGCCCCGAAGGTCGCGTCCGGATCCGGCAAAATGAATGTGGCAATGCGTTGTTGCTGGTATTCCTGCAAGAACGGGATGCGAATGCCGGCAACGGTCAAAACAACAACAGTTCCTAATGCAAGCGCGCCAGCGCCGCCAATAATGGCAAGATGCTTAATTTGCAAACCGTTGAACCACAATAATGCCGCAAGAATTACAGTAAGCACGACCACATTGCTCAAATTTGGCTGGAGCAGGATTAAGACAATAATTCCAGACGTCCAAAGGACAGCGCCTGTCACCCACCGCCAATCGCGCGGCTTGTTTTCAGTAAAGTCGAAATAACGCGCTAAAAGAAGAATGGCAACGATCTTGGCAAACTCGGTGGGTTGAAGGAAAAGCACACCCACTTGAAACCAACGCTGGGCGCCAAACGCTGTTTGACCAAACCCAGTGAGAGTCCCTAAAAATACGAGAATGACAAAATTCATCGGGCGATACAACGCCATCCAGTAGCGATAATCAATCGCGGCGACGATGAATATGAGGACGAGTCCTGCAAGCGCAAAGTAGATTTGACGGTTGATGAGCGGCAGTAACACTTCATTCCCCGCCACCGCCGAACGGATCATGGTGGTGCCAAACGCCGTGGCAAGCACCACTGCGCCCAGCAGCCAGAAATCAAAATATCGCCATGAAATGTTACGTAACATGATTACTTCAAGACCTTAGCCACGGATTACACAGATGAGTCCACTGAAAAAACTCTTTCAACCACAAAGGACACAAAGTTCACAAAGGAATTCTTAAGAGTCTTCTCGAAAATGTTGAACTTCCACGCGAACAAACTTTAAAATTCTTAGCGTTCTTTGCGTGCTTCGCGGTAAATAGACCTTTTTGCAGTGCAGTCACAGATTTTCGCGGATTCGTTTTTCAAAAAATTCGTGCCAATCCGTGACATTGTGCCCGCAGGGTAAATCAGTGGCAAAATGTTTTAATCGCGCTCGCTGTGACGTTTTATCTCGTCTTTCTTGATTTGCGGCGCGCGGCTTTGAGGGGGATATCCGCAATCAGCCGTTGTGAACGCCCATCGTGTTCCACGTCAATTTGCACAGCCTGGGCGTCAATTGCTACATGGCGGCTGATGGTGGCGATCAAATCGTCTCGAAGCGAATCAAGTTCGGCAGGAGTCAGATCCGTGCGGTCGTGGATCAACACAAGTTGCAGGCGCTCCTTCGCGCTGTCGGCGCTTTTTTTCTTCCCAAGCAATCTTTCGAAAAAGCTCATGTTACTTCCTCCCCGCCAGGCGCTGAATGCGTTCCCATAAACTGCCTTGCGCATCGAGATCAAGGAACGGGACATTTTCGCCCTTCAATCGTTTGGCGATGTTCCGAAAGGCTTGCCCTGCCCTGTTCTTCATATCATACGCGACCGGCGCGCCGCGATTCGACGCAATGATCACATTTTCATCCTCCGGCACAATGCCGATCAACTCAATCGCGAGCAAGTCCAGCACATCCTCGGGCGAAAGCATATCCTTACTTTTCACCAGCGCTGGATTCAATCGATTCAGGATTAACGAAGCCGGACCTTTCTCCTCCGATTCGAGAATGCCGATGACGCGGTCCGCATCACGCACCGCGCTGACCTCGGGGTTGGTGATCACAAGGACGCGGTCCGCGGCGGCGATGGCGTTTCTAAACCCGCGCTCGATACCCGCAGGCGAATCGATCAACACAAAATCATAATCCGCGCGCAAATCCCTGACGAGGCGGGTCATATCGCTGGCAGAGACCGCACTTTTATCGCGAGTCTGCGCGGCAGGGATGAGATACAGATCGGGCAATTTCTTATCGCGGATCATCGCCTGCTTCAAACGACAACGCCCTTCGATCACGTCAACAATGTCATATACGATTCGATTCTCCAAGCCAAGGATCACATCGAGATTGCGGAGTCCGATATCGCCGTCAATACAAACAACCTTCGACTTGCCCGAGGCGAGCGCGACAGCAATGTTAGCGACAGCGGTTGTCTTTCCTACTCCGCCTTTACCGGATGTGATCGTGATGACTTGTGCGGGCATAATGATTTCCTGTAAAAAAGTGTGCTCTCGGCGGCCCCGCCGCCGAGGACGGCGACGGAAGCAATAACAATAAATTATCTTGCTGACCAGAATTCAGCCTGGAGTTTTCCTTCTTCATTGATCCGCGCGATTTCGGGTTGCGGAGTTTCGCGCGGCTTCAACACTGCTGAGGCTTGGTCGGCAATTCGCAGTTGAGTCGGCGAAAGATCGAGGGCGCAGATCACTGCGTTCGTATTCCCTTTTGACCCGGCATGGATCATGCCGCGCACGCGACCCCAAATAATGACATTCCCTTCCGCAACGATTTCTGCCCCGGGGTTTACATCACCAAGCACAACGACATGACCTGCAAATTCAATCCTTGTCCCAGAGCGAAGCGTGCGATTGATGAACAGGGATGTTTCTTCGCCGAGGTCTTCGACGGAATATTGGCGCAATTCTTCGGGCCGCGGTTTGGATATGCGAGTCGCGAGACCGAGCAGTTGTGCCGTCTTTTCAGTCGTCGGCGATTCGCTGATCACGGCCCAGAGAAAGATTCCGCGTTCTGAAAGCTGGTCGCGGATTTCCACCAGCTCGTTGACATGCAAGACCTGGCTCGCCACATCCAATGCAAGGCGCGCGCCTTGAAAGAAAGCAGGTTGTCCGTCCACTTGCGTGATCAATGCGGCGCGCTGGTCTTCCCACGAAGCATCGTCCATGGTGATCAGCAGTCCATCACGCAAGCCTTTGATTTGGAGCAGGGATTGGGTCTCGTTCATATATTCAGCCGATGCGAAATTATAGCATGAAGTGAAGTTGCTCTCTGCGCCGTCCTTCGCGAAGCATCCCTGTGGGACGGCGCAGCATTTTGTTTGAAAAACGCCGCCGAGGACGGCGGCGTGAGCCTATTCAATGAAGTACCTGATGAACATTACCCGCCGCCATTTTGTAAAAGATCAATGGATTTTAATTCAAAATAAGCCTGCATCACACGCGCCACAATCGGCGCGGCTACCGTTCCGCCTTCACCGCCGTTGTAGGCAAACGCCAGGATAATGATTTCAGGGTCATCAAACGGGGCGTACGCCAGAGTCCATGCGTGGGTGGGCCAGGCGCCAAAGCGGCAACGGTCTGCGATTCGAGCCACGTTATCACAGTATTCAGCAGTACCTGTCTTGCCGGCAACTGCAATTGGGATCGGATAATCTTCAAGGAAGATATCATGAAGTGTGCCGAGGTCCTGGGTGACAGCCATGCGCGTTCCAGTCCGCACTGCTTCGATGGTGGAAGGTTGAACGCTTTTGCTATTCCCGGTCAGGTCGCAATACCCTTGTAAACAACTCCATTCTTCAATGATCGGGGTAGCCGTAACATCCCACTTCATGTTTGGAGTAAACGGGGAGATTTGGTAACTTCCCGGCGGCGGAGACGAAAACGAATCATCCGGGTTTACAGGATTCACCCACACATCCCGCGCCCTGCCTTGTTCATCCGTTGTTTGGCGAAGTTCATACAAAGTGAAATTGAGCGGGTCAAACCATAACAGAACAAGACGCCCTTCCCCATCCTGCACTTCCCGAACAATTGTCGGTTGCATCAACTTGCCGTAGTTGGCTATCGTCGCGCCAGACATCAATATTTGCAACGGCGTGCTGGTAACATATCCCTGACCGACACTTGCGATGTACGTATCTCCCGTTGACCAGTTTTCACCCGTGTTGATTCGTTTCCATTGTGGGGACGGGACAAGCCCGTTCTCTTCACCCCGAAGCTGGATCCCGGACCTTTCGCCGTATCCCAACGCCCTGGCATATTCCCCAAGACGGAAGATGCCCAGCCCTTCTTCAATCTCACCTTCAAAACCGCCGCCGAGTTTATAAAAACAAACATTGCTTGAAAAAGCGATACAGCGCAGAAAATCAAGCGAGCCAAAACCCGCTTCATTAATGACGCCATTTCGCTCGTAAATCCAATCCACGAAGGGACGTGAGTTTCGCTCCGTGCACGGGTCGTTCGGCGAAAATCTTTCGCACAAAACCAATTTACCGGGTGTTTGCACAATATCTCCCAACTCAATTACGCCTTCATTAAATGCGCCGGTTGCAGTGGATAGTTTGAAGGTTGAGCCAGGCGCAAGCTCGGCAGAGATCGCGTTATTCACGAGAGGGGTGCGCGGGTCTTGTGCCAATTGTTCATAGTAATACCCCGGGATGAAACGCGCCATGCGATTGTTTTCAAAAGTCGGGTAGGAGACCATGGCAAGGATCTCGCCCGTTTTTGGGTTCATCGCAATGACCACGCCGCTGGAAATTCGATTCGTGCTGAAGAATGTGTTCCAATAGTTGATCTCATCCACAAGCGCGGCTTCGGCGGCTTTTTGCAGGCGGGTATCAATCGTCAAAACGACATTGTTGCCCGGCACGGGGGACACAGGCGGTTCCAGGTTTCTCAGTTCCTGACCCGCAACATCCACTTGAACAACGCGCCTGCCGTTTATGCCGAGCAGAATGTCGTCCAGCGATGTTTCAACACCGGCGTATCCGATCTTGTCGCGGTTGGGGAGAAAGCCTCGGTCGCGGTAAACAGTTTCCAGCGCCGCGGGAATCGGTCCAAGGAATCCGACGATATTCGCAGTCAGCGATCCGGTCGGATAATCCCGAATCGGTTCGATCTCCAGCGAGACGCCGGGCCAATCCACAGATTTTTCGCGGATGACGCGCGCCAGGGCTTCGCTAATGTTGCAGGTAATTTTAACCGGCGTAAACGGCGCGAGCGAATCGCCGAGCGCGACCATGTCCGCAATGCCGGGACCGGGCACACAAGCGGAAAACAATTTGGCATTGTTCAAGGTTTCGTCTGTGACGGGTCCGCCTACAGGCACGCCGGTCAGGTCAGATACTTCGCGGTAAATTCTTTGAATATCACCTTCGTCGTCCGGCAAGCCTGCGGGGGTGATCACCACATTGTATGATGCGATATTGCGCGCGAGAATAAATCCGTTGCGGTCGTAAATAATACCGCGCGCTGAAGGTTCGCTGATCGTCGTTTGATAATTATCCACAGCCTGATCCATCCAATCCTGCGCCCCAAGTATTTGAAGCGATACAAGACGAAAGATAATCGCTCCCACTGCAAAAGCAATAACGCCATAAACAACGAACACCCGCCAGGGCTGAACCTGATATTTATTTACTGATTGCGAACTCATACAACCTCCGGTGACGGGTGCGCCCATCCTGCCAGGTCACGCATGACCGCATATACAGGGATGGCAAGAAGCAAATTCAACAACACGCTCGGCAGGGTGAGCAATCCAAGTGTATCCGCGATTGGCAGGGGAACGCCAAATATACGAAGAGTAACCAGGGACAATAAATTAATCACGATCGTTCCGAGAAAGGATACAAGAAACATCGCAAGCAAGGGAGCCTGCCATACGCGCCTTTGCAGAATTTGAGCCAGAGAGACGACAAGGATGTAACTGATCACAGGGACAAACCACGGAATGCCCGATACAAACCCGACAAGCAAGCCAGCCGCGATTGCCCAATGCCATGCCGTATCCACCCCTTCCTGCAAAGCCCATGCGGCAAGCATCACCAACGGTAAATCTGCAAACCCGGAAAGCAATGAGACACGACTGACAACAGCCGATTGCAACAACACAGCCAGAATAATTACTGGAGCCGCAATGATAGTACGCATCGTTTACGGGGATGGGAGAAGCGGGGAAATATCCACGGGCCTGAAATTAACGATGATCAACACGATCTCAAGCCGATTAAAATCCACGACGGGCTGAACAGTGGCTAGCTGGAATAAATCAAAGTCGCGCGTGCGGATGTTCACCACCTGCCCGACGATCAAATCTGGAGGATAGCCGCCGCCCAAACCGGATGTCAACACGAGATCGCCTGCTTCAATCAGCACATCTTGTGGGATCAGATCAAGCGTCACATCACCCGTCACAGAGCCGACGAGGGACGCTTCGGTCTCCGCGTTCTGGAGGCGGACGTTGACCTTCGAAGCGGGATCAGTAATCAGCTGGACGCGAGCCGCATCCGCAATCACCGCATCCACACGACCGACCAGTCCCTGATCCGTCACGACAGGCATCCCGCGCAGGATTCCGTCATTCGATCCGCGATTGATGATCACGTAATGTAAAAACGGACTCGGGTCACGCCCAATCACGGCGGCGGCTTGATACGTGTTTTCAGGATTCGCGCGTGAAAAATCAACCAACGCGGCGAGGATTTCCGTCTCGCCGACTTCCTGTTGCAATTGAATCACCTGTGCCTGCAATTCAGCCACTTCCGCTTCGAGTTCATCATTGCGCTGGCGCAGGGATGTGATGTCGCGGGGCGCGGTTAAAAAATCCTGAACCGCAACGAAGCGGGATGAAAACCAGGTTTGTAAATTAATCAACGATCCGGTAAACACATTGGAGGCGGAACTGAAATAACCTCCAAGCGCCAGCGCCAATACTCCCCCCACGACCAGAAAAATGATCGTTGTTTGCAGCGTGCGTGAAAATAAATCTCTCATGTTAGTGTGCGAGCCTGCGCTCAAGCCGCTGTCCTCGGCGGCGAGGCTTGTCCTGAGCTTGTCGAAGGAACGCCGCCGAGCGCAAAGAACACCTTACACTCTGTGCCGCGTACTGCCGCGCTCCAAACCAACCAGATAGCGACCCAAATTATCAAAATCCTCAAAAACCAAACTTGCGCCGCGCGCCACGCAGGTCAGCGGGTCTTCTGCGACCCAAACGCGTAACTTAATTTCATCCGTGAGTCGATCAGCCAATCCTTGCAACAGACTGCCGCCGCCCGCGAGGCAAATTCCAATATCCATTAAATCCGAAACGATCTCAGGCGGGATTTCATCGAGAGCGTCGCGGATCGTATCCACAATCACCTGCACAGAACCTGCCAACGCTTCGCGCATTTCGACGGACGAAATTTCTATGCTCTCCGGCAAGCCTGTGACCAAATTACGCCCGCGCACTTCCATTGTCTTTTCGGGTTGAAGCGGATACGCCGAACCGATCTTCCATTTGATCTGTTCCGAAACACCTTCGCCAACCAACAGGTTATATTTGTTACGCAAATACTGGACGATGTCCTGATCCATTTCATCGCCAGCCACTCGCAGTGACCGCGAAGCGACGACTCCGCTCATAGACATGACTGCCACTTCAGTTGTGCCGCCCCCGATGTCTACAACCATGCTTCCACGAACTTCGCCAATAGGCAAGCCTGCGCCCAATGCCGCCGCGATCGGCTCTTCTATCATATAAGCCACGCGCGCGCCTGAAGCCATGACCGCATCATACACCGCTCGTTTCTCCACTTCGGTCACGCCAGTGGGAATCCCCACCACCACACGCGGACGCGGCAACGGCACAACGCTTTGTTCATGAACGCGTCCGATGAAATATTCCAACATCACCTGGGTAATATCAAAGTCGGCGATCACACCGTCGCGAAGCGGGCGGACAACTGCCACATTTCCAGGCGTGCGCCCCACCATTTCCTTCGCTTCCAAACCAATGGCTAAGGGCTGGCGCAATCGTTTGTCAATCGTCACCCAGGACGGCTCATTGATCACAATCCCCTTGCCGCGCACGTTTACCAGTGTATTCGCGGTCCCCAGGTCAATTGCAATATCCAGTGAAAACAAGCCCAACAACCAATTAATCGGGTTAAACGCCAAATCAGGCTCCTCGATGGTATGTCAACGTAAGATTACTTGCAAGAATATTATACCTAACAATTCCCGTCCACGTGAAACTTACGCTTCTTGCGCCGTCATCGGCGCAGGATTTACCCTGCTAGACTTCACGCATTACAACACGTATAATGAAGGCATGAAGCATCCAAATACTCTTGTCATCGGTATCGCGGGCGGTTCAGGCTCAGGCAAAACAACCGTCGCGCAGGAAATTCTTCAACGCATAGGACCAGACCGGATCGCTTTTCTCCAGCACGATTCCTATTACAAAGACTTAAGCGGACTTCCCCCCACCCAGCACGCGCAGGTTAATTTTGACCATCCCAATTCGCTCGAATCGGATTTGCTGACTCAACACATCGCCTCTCTCTGCGACGGGAAGGCTGTTGAGGTCCCGATCTACGACTTCTCCACTGACAGCCGCACCGCCAAAACCTTTACCGTGCAACCGCGCAGTGTCATATTGGTTGAGGGGATTCTTATCTTCACCGAAGCCGCTTTGCGAAAGATGTTCGATGTAAAAATATACGTGGATACCGACGCCGACCTGCGCTTCATCCGCCGCCTCGAACGCGACCTCTCCGAACGCGGGCGAACAACTGAATCGGTCATCAAACAATATCAATCCACCGTCCGCCCCATGCACCTGGAATTTGTCGAACCGTCGAAACGATACGCGGACGTCATCATCCCCGAAGGCGGATTCAATACTGCCGCCCTCGACATGGTCGTTGCGCGCATTGAGGCGTTGTTGAAATAAAAGAAAAAAACCTGTCAGGTTTATATACGAAATTCAAAGGAGAAAATGAATGGCAAAACAATGGTCGGCGCCACCCGCAATGCAGATTGACCCCCGCGAAAACATCCGAAGCCCATATGGAAACAGACAAAGGCACGATGGTCATCGAATTGTTCGCAGATAAAACACCCAACACTGTGAATAGCTTTGTCTTCCTCTCGCGCGAAGGATATTATGAAGGCGTCATCTTTCACCGCGTCATCGCCAATTTTATGGTGCAGGGCGGCGACCCCACCGGCACGGGCACAGGCGGACCCGGTTATAAATTTGGCGATGAGTTTCACCCAAGCCTCAAGCACGATAAGCAGGGAATCCTCTCCATGGCAAACGCGGGACCCGGCACCAACGGTTCGCAATTTTTCATCACCCATGGTCCTACCCCGCACCTGAACAACAAGCACAGCGTCTTTGGTCAGGTTGTGGAGGGGTTGGATATACTCATGTCCATTCCGCCGCGCGACCCAAATAACCGCGCCGCCCCGGCTGTAAAGATCATCCGTGTCACCATCGAAGAAAGCGAGTAACCAGGTCTCGTCAAAGAAATCAAAGAGCGCGCAGAAGAATACAAAGAAAACTTCTGTGCGCTCCTCACGCGTCGTTACAAAAAAGAAACCTTCGCGAAAAAATAGAACTGTCAGTCCGACAACCTTTAAACCTTCAAACCCTTCGGCTCCGCTCAGGGCAAGCCTTCAAACACTACAACTCGAACAACGAGCAATATCCTATCAAACAGGCTTTCAAACCAACGCACTACGAATTATTGCTTTGTTGGCGGTGATTGGAATCACTCTCTACATTTTCAGCATCCGCGACCGCGTGGAAGAGTTCACTACATTTGGCTACCCGGGAATCTTTTTGATCGCGCTTCTTGCAAACGCAACGATCCTGCTTCCCGCACCGGGCGCGGCAATTGTTTATGCCATGGGAGCCATATTCAATCCGATAGGAGTCGGCATCGCGGCAGGGACAGGCGGCGCGATTGGTGAACTCTCCGGCTATCTTGCAGGCTTTAGCGGTCAAGCCGTCATCGAAAGAACAGATATTTACGAGCGTACCAAGCCCTGGGTTGACAAATACGGCGGTTGGGCAATATTGGTTTTCTCGGCAATTCCCAATCCATTCTTCGACGCGGCTGGCATCGCCGCGGGCATCGCGAAAATGCCGCTGAAAACCTTTTTGTTTTTTGTATGGATCGGTCAATTGATCAAGATGACAATGTTTGCATACGCGGGCAGGTATTCACTTGAATGGCTCGCACAATTTTTGAATTAAGAATAGGTAGAACGAACCGTCCCGCAGGCGATGTCCTGAGCTTGTCGAAGGGTTTCATTCGACACCTAAACTGAATACACAAACCTGCGGGACGTTTTCCAACATAAAGGAGATTAATATGTCTGACTATAGCAAGATTGATACCTATCTCGAAAAGAATCTCGACAGGAGCATTGCCGAACTCTCCAAACTGGTCGCGCAACCCAGCATCAGCGCGCAGGGTATTGGATTGAAGGAGTGCGCGAACATGGTGGCAGAAATGCTCCGCGCGCGCGGCTTCACCGCCGAAATTATGGACACCGAAGGCGCGCCGGTTGTCTTTGGTGAACGCAAAGGCAAATCAAGCAAGACCCTGCTTTTTTACAATCACTACGATGTGCAACCTCCCGAACCATTGGAGTTGTGGGAGACGCCTCCCTTCGAGCCATCCTTGCGCGAAGGGAAACTCTATGGTCGCGGCGTCAGCGATGACAAATCTCACATCACATCACGCTTGCTTGCGATTGACTCACTGCTCGATACAGATGGCGAACTCCCGTGCAATGTCAAATTCATCATCGAAGGCGAAGAGGAAACCGCCAGCGTTCATCTGCATGAATTCATTGTGAAGAATAAAGAAAAACTCAAGGCAGACGCGTGCATTTGGGAATTCGGCGGCGTGGATCATCGCGATGTGCCCATGCAATATCTCGGACTGCGCGGCATCTGCTACGTGGAACTCTCCGTCGAATCGTTGGAAATAGATGTTCACTCCGGACTCGGCGGTTCGATCTTCCCGAATGCGGCGTGGCGTTTGGTGTGGGCGCTATCCACGCTGAAAGGACTCGACGAGCGCATTCTCATCCCCGGCTTTTATGATGACGTGAAACAACCATCCAAACGCGACCGCGAATTAATGGACGCGCTCCCCGATGTGGCGGATGAATATAAGAATCGCTACGGAGTCAAACAATTCATCAAGGGTCTCACGGGTGGGACCGATTTGAAAATGGAAGAAGTCTTCGTCCCCACCTGCACGATCTGTGGACTGACCAGCGGATATCAAGGACCCGGCTCGAAGACTGTTCTGCCCGCGAAAGCATCTGCCAAAGTGGATTTCCGCCTCGTGGAGAAACAAATGCCCGATGACATCGTCCGAAAACTTCGCGCGCATCTCGACGCGCAAGGCTTCGACGATGTGAAGATCCAATTCCTCGGAGGCGAACCGGCCGCTCGGACAGATCCAGATGACGGCTTCGTAAGAACCGTTGTGAAAGCCGCAGAGGAAATCTATGAATTCCCGATGGAAATTGTCCCCATGATCGGCGGCTCCGGTCCGAGTTATCCGTTCGTGCATGATCTTGGTTTGCCTGTTGCCACCGCGGGCTTGGGCTACCCCGATACTCGCGCGCACGCGCCGAACGAAAATATTCGGCTCGATTTATATTTGAAACATGCGCGGCACATGGCGCGCGTGCTGAAAGAGTTTGCGAAATAACCCCGCCGATGAGCGTAAAGTACAGTCAGTAAAGCGTAGTAACGACTCTGCAAAGCGCCCTGTGGGTAAGTCGTTCGGGCAAAAGCGACTAAAGTCGCCACTACGAAACCCTTTCGCGAAGTACTGACAATGAGCTTTTTATCTGCTCTTCGCAGGATTATCGCGCCGCGGCGCTGTGCGCGATACGGCTCGGATAGGGCGGCGACTCGTTTTATTCGTGTCTTTTTCTTTCAACGCCTTCACCTCGTCGGCTGTCAAATATCTCCACAGTCGCGGCTTGAGGTTGCCAATGTGCAACTCGCCGATTCGGATTCGCAAGATCCTCACAACAGGCAAACCGAGTTGCGCGCACGTCTCGCGGATCTGGCGCTTTCGCCCCTCGCGCATGATGACTCTCACCCACGCGCCCTTTCCCTGCGCAGATTCAAAACGGACATTCACTGGCTCGGTTCTGTATCCATCTTCGAGAACGACGCCTCTTTTCCACGCTTCAAGCTGATCCTGGTCCGGTCGCCGCGCCAACAGGACGCGGTATTCCTTCTCGTGCCCGTAGCGCGGATGCGTGAGGCGATTCGTGAGATCGCCATCGTTCGTCATCAACACGAGTCCTTCGCTCTCAAAGTCAAGCCGCCCAACCGGGTAAAGATGACCACCCACGTCTACAAGTTCGCGGACGGTCCTTCGGTCGTCGTTCCTTTCCTTCTCCACTGTGGAGAGCACATTGCGCGGCTTATACAATGCGATGTAAATTAACGATTCAGGCGCCGCGATGGGCTTCCCGTCTACAGAAATTTTGTCGGTAACGGGATCAGCTTTCTGGCCGAGAGAGGCGAGCTGTCCGTTGACGCGGACGCGTCCGGCTGAGATAAAATCTTCACAGGCGCGGCGTGAGCCGTATCCGGCTTGCGCGAGTATTTTTTGTAATCGGTCTGGCATGAGGGAAAGCCCTTGAAAAGTGAGAATTGCAGTGGAATGCTCTGCGATTTATAATTCGTAAACCAATGAAAAGCATTATATCAGTCCATCGCATTTCATCTCTCTTATAAAAGGTTATATGCAATGAAGCATCCGATCAACGCCAAATCACTTTTCTTTTTCGTGACATTGAGCCTGTTATTGACTGCGTGTGTCAGCACACCTCCTACGAATTTACCGGAGCCAACGAACGTGAACTTTACTCCATCTCCCGTTGATTTTGCCGCCATAACGCCAACGCGAGTAATACAAGCGGGCATATGGGATGAGTTGTTGAGCGCGACGCCATTTCCGCACGAGTTTCCACTGCCAGTCTCCCTTCAAAGCCCGCTGGACGGAACGTATGCAAAAATAGATCAATCCCCTCCACAATTTTGGACTTGTTACCGATGCGCAGATTATCGCCCGATGGGGGGGATATGGAGATTGCAATTCGAAGAAGGAGTAATGCGTATTTTCTACCAGATCACAAACTGGAAAAGTATTGCGTCTTTCACCGTGGAAGGCAATCGCCTGAAAATTTTCAACGATCCGTTTTGTCCGCAGGATGTTGGGGAATACGAATGGGAGCTCGAGGACGGGAGACTCGTATTGAAAGTAGTCGAGGATGGTTGCGCTTTTGACTTAAGGAAAGCGAATTTGATTAATCAAAGCTGGATATCCTGCGCCACAGACGGGGGCCGATTTGAAGGTTGCACCGATCCACCCGACGCGCCGATTGGTGAAACTCCATCAGATTTGCCTGTGACCGTTACTGTTCACGGCGGCGACAGCCATTACTTTGATCAGCCGCCGGATATTTTTGCGGTTGCCAACAAAGAGAATGTCGCATCGCCGGAGGGAATCCAAATTCGCTATCACGATGAAAGCATTGCGTACGGAACTCACCGCGTCCTGTGGTGGAAGGGCGGTTGGATCGAAGCCACAACAGATTCGCGGTTCTCTTCGATCGGCGTGCAGTTTTGGGGCTCGGGCTATCTCGGCTGGGCGCGCGTCTTATTCGATGGCGCCGAAGTCTGGCGCGGACTCACAACATCCCTAGGCAAAAAACACGCCTACTACGGAGGCTTCATCGAGATTTCGGGTTTTGACACCGGAACGCATACAATCCGCGTGGAGAATTTGGGGTTCGATTACCATCCAATCAAAGTCGCGGCGTTTGGGTTCAGCAACCAGCCGGTGAAAAAATAAGATTGAATTTCGGCATCGAGAGTGCTATACTGAATCCAGCCTTTCAATAATTGAAACGATAAGTATTTTCCTATAAAGGGAAGAGGAGATGACGCAATGAAAATCGTTGACGGCAAACTCGAGAATGAGACGGGAGCATCATTCAAAGTTCGGTTTGTTCCCAGCCCAAATATCAACCCGCTAAAACAGCTTCCCGAACGCACGCTCATCCTCCATGCAACCGAAGGACCTCACGTTGCCGCCGCAATTGGAACCTTCACAACAAAGAAGACCAAGGGGGATGACCGAAGCGGTCTCTCCATTCACCTTGTCCTTGGAAAAGACGGGCGCGATATCGTCCAAATGCTATCGTTCGAGAAAGGGGCGAATCACGCGGCTGACTACAACCGGAAATCCATCGGCATCGAATTGGATTATCCGGGCGACTTGCGGGAGAGCGATTCAGCGCGCGAATTCAAGAAACTCAGCAAATACAGCCCCGATCAATATATCTACGCCAGCGCATTGAACGATTCCAAATTCAAATATTGGCCTCTTTTCCCGCGGGAACAACTGGATGCTTTGGTTACCATTTGCAAAACATTGATCAATACCTACCAGATCACGGATGTTGCGGGACACGAAGAGCTATACTCCTACAAAATGGATCCGGGTCCTGCATTCCCGATCATCCAATTCCGCGAACGCTTGCGAGTGAAGGGCCGCTCGGTGGTTTTGCAGGAAACTGCCAGGAAAGTGCGGGTTCGCAACATACCCGGCGACCAGTTTGCATTTCTTTCCGCGCCCGAAATCCCCGAGGGCAAACCCGTCACAATCATCAACGAATACACGGATCAACGGCAGAAGCCCTACTGCCTGATCTCGGTTATCGCCTCGGTCGAGGGAAATCCGTGGATCATTGGATGGGTGGAGAGGGATGCCGTGCGTGTAAAAGCCAATCAGGTTTTTGCAGTGAGTAGCGACCATTACCTGACCACGCAGGATGGTCGAAGATTCCAAACCATCGCTCCTCATCAGAATGGGTTCAACCGGATTAAGTTACTGACGGACCGCAAGTACATTATTATTCACTTCACCACCGGCACCCGCATCGAAAGCACGATCGCGTATTTCCGCAATGAGTCCTCAGAGGTAAGCGCGCACCTGCTAATCTCGAGCGACGGGCGGGTGATTCAATTCCTGCCGTTCAACCGCATCGCCTTCCACGCTGGAGATAGTTGGTGGGAAGGCGATAAAAACCTGAACGGACTGAGCATCGGCATCGAATTGGATAATGCGGGCTTCCTCACAAAACGAGACAACGGCTGGTTCCGAAAAGACATCCGCATCCCTGACGAGGATGTTGTGATCAAGACCCACGACCGTGAGTTCAACCCGCGTGGATGGGAAAAATTTTCCAAAATCCAGATGGATGTCCTTGAAAAAGTAGTAAGAGCCATCATGGAACAATACGGGGGACCGGACAACATGGAAATGATCGGGCATGATGATGTCAATATCGCGAACCGGCTCGACCCCGGACCCGACTTCCCGATGAAGAGGATTCGGAAGAAAGTGTTTGGGCGAAGGGATGCCAAATACGAGGTCTTCACACTGGACAAGAATGCAAGCATGTACGAAAACGTCGGCGGTGGACTGCCAAATATCAAACATCGGAAGCACGATGCAGACTTGTCAGAAAACTCAACCGTTACGTTGATTCGAGAAGCTAGTGGTTGGTCGCTGATTTTTGTGAACCAATCCAGCAAATCTGTGCTCAGAAAATCCACCGGCTGGGTACGCTCCAGAAGCCTCGAACCTTTGGGAATCAAAGGCAGAAAGGAAATAGATCGAAAGGGAAGGAAAAATCCGAAAAATAAGGAGAAGAATATCGAGCAAAGAATGCGGGTAAAAGTTAATACTGCGTATTATCGCAAAGCTGAAAGCCCGCCCAGCCCTCTATTGCCCAAACGAGATCTCAAAAAGAATCCGAAAATCCGTATCCAGGAAGTGCGCGACAACTGGGCTTTGATCGTTTTGCTAAAACTAAAAGGCACCGTGGATGGCTGGGTTGAAAAGAAATTCATCAGCCCGCCGCCACCGGAAAAATAATCAAAGGAGACTGCATGTACACAACCGATATGAAAGAAGGCTTGCACGCGGAAACGATCACGATGACCGGCGCGAACGGCGATACGATCAACGCCTATCTCGCGCGCCCGCTTGGCGACGGCCCATTCCCGGCAATGGTGCTGGCACATCACATGCCCGGCTGGGATTTGTTGTACCGCGAGTTCACTTACAAGTTCGCGCATCAAGGCTATGTCACCATCTCGCCCAATCTGTTTTTCCGCGCGGGGCACGGAACGCCTGAGGATGTCGCGGCAAAAGTCCGGGCGGAGGGAGGCGTTTCGGATGATTCAGCGGTGGGTGATCTCGAAGGCGCGATGAGATACATCCGCGCGCTTCCATACATTAATGTGAAAGTTGGAATCTTCGGCACATGCTCCGGCGGACGACATGCCTATCTCGCCTCATGCCGGACGCCCGGGTTTGATGCCGTTATAGATTGCTGGGGAGGCCGCCTCGTCATGACTCCCGATCAGTTGAATCCCAAAACCCCGGTCTCTCCGCTCGATTACACAAAAGATTTAGCCTGCCCAGTATTGGGCTTATTCGGTAATGAAGATAGCAATCCCACACCTCAGCAAGTGAATCAACACGAAGCGGAACTCAAGAAGCATGGCAAGACTTATGAATTCCACCGATACGACAGTGCGGGTCACGGATTCTTTTATTACGATCGTTCAGCCTATCGTCAGGCACAAGCCGTGGACGGCTGGCGAAAGGTCTTTGCGTTTTTAGGAAAGTATCTCAGTCCGCGTTAGACCGTCCCGCAGGTTTGGGTAGATTAACCATGTTTTATGAAGAAACCCTTCGACAAGCTCAGGACATCGCCTGCGGGACGTTCCTAAAAGGAGAATTAATCATGTGCACCATGATCGTTGAAAAAGTAAAAATTGACGGGAGCGGAAAAGGCGCGAGCGGATGGTTTCAACTCGAGCAAGCCAACGTCTCGTACGACCACCCCTTCAACGCGCCGATGGAACACGCCTTGAATATTGATTTCGTCAACGTGTCGCAAGGACCCTCCGCGCGCGTGGCTGTTGAACTCAGCGAGGGCGCCGCGCGAAATTTGGTTCGGACAATTCTTGCAGTGCTCGATCAAGCCGAGGCGGGCGGACATTTTTAGACGGATAGAAAGTATCAAGCCGCTATAGTAAAATTATCTGGATGCTTAACGCCTAATTCAAGAGTTGAGTTAGGTCGTAGATGTTTAAAAATCTGTTTTACCGCACATACTCACAGAACAACAGGAATGTAAAAGTGATTCGCAAAATATTTAGGGTTTTGAATTTTGTCATATTAATTCTGATAATAACAGCATGCAATACAGCGCCCGGCGGGTCGGCAACCGCAACGTCAACTCCATTAGGGGCAGTGGCGCCGCGAGCAACCCTTGACCCCAAACAATATTCACTACCCGCGCTGGAAGCGCAAGCGACTCTGGTGCAGGCTGTACTGGGACAACCCATCCCCATCCTCCTCCTGATTGGTCTTGACTCTCCCCGAGCATTGGCGCAGGATATCGCCGTACGCGACCCGGGCTTTCAAGGCGATCTATGGGATCCGTCAACAGGCGCACCCCTCCGTAATGAAATCTTCGGTGTGTATCCTTTGCGTGAAAGTGATTATACGGAGGCAACAGCAAGATGTGCGGATACGCAGTGTTACCGGGTGGAAATGTACAACTATGCCAAGAATCTTACTACGATTGGAATGATAAGCCTGAATGACAGGGCGCTATTGGCAGTTACGAAGATACCCGACGCCCAGCCGGATATTCCTCCCTACCTCACAGACCTGGCTGTGCAAATTGCCAGCCAGTCGCCAGAGGTAGCCGCCGCGTTGGGATATGTTCCTGAAAGCGACCAGGCAGTGATGGCAAACACCAAGACCGCTCTCAATCGGACGCGTTGTCAGCGCTCGCGGCATTTATGTGTGGCGCCTACCTTTGTGGTCAGGGAACGCGCGCTGTGGGCGATTGTAGATTTGACTGATGGAGTCCTTGTGGGGGTTCGCTGGACGGATGTCGGCGCTTCCGGTGGTCAGGTAATTACAGAACGAAGTTTACAGGATGATGTGGTAACACAATCATTTTGCGAAAAGACAACTTCGCTGGAACGCGGTGATTGGCGTATGGATTTTATCCTGACCAGTTCAGATGGTTTACGCCTTTCCAATGTTCACTTCAAAGACCGTCTCGTGCTGGATAGCGCAAAACTTGTGGATTGGCACGTAAGTTACTCCGCTACGGAAGCCTTTGGTTATAGCGACGCAATTGGTTGTCCGGTATTCAGTCAGGCGGCTGTTGTTGCGTTTCAAGGTCCGGTAGTGGAGGATCTGATCGAAGACGACCAAATTGTAGGCTTTGTGCTTGAGCAGGAGTTTTGGGGTGAACAATGGCCCCTGCCATGCAGTTACTATTATGAACAACTCTTCGAATTTTACAATGACGGGAGTTTTCGCGTGGTCGCAGGCAACGTCGGGCGCGGATGCGGAAACAACGGCACATACCGTCCGGTGTTGCGGCTGGCATTTGCAAACCAAAACGCGTTTGCAACCTGGGACGGCGGCGATTGGCAAGATTGGCTGACTGAGCAATGGCAGTTGCAAACTGAAGGCGATCAGACTCCCGAGGGCTACCAGTATCGCATCCTGGACTCTGGTGGTTTAGGTTATTACATTGAACCTGGCAACGGTCAGTTTGGCGATGGCGGACGCGGGGACAATGCCTATATTTATGTTACCCGTTACCATGATGGCCGGGATGAAGGAGATATGGATATGATCACGATCGGTCCATGTTGTAACACGGATCATCAACAGGGACCTGAACGATTTATCGACTCCGAGTCGATCAATGGAACCGGGTTGGTGTTGTGGTACGTCGCTCAAATGCAAAATGACGACACGCCAGGGGGAGAGTATTGCTGGGCTGACTCTGCCCTCGATGGTGGAGTGTATGTCGCCAAAGAATATCCGTGTTTTGCAGGTCCTTTATTTGTGCCGATTTCCAATCCCTGAACGCCATGCCCAAGAAACGGAAACACAAGTCTTCGCCGGTTCGTTTTAACAGCCGCTGGGTGTGGGGAGTGGCAATCACAGCAATTCTTGGCGCAGTCGCAATGGCTGTCATGGTTATCAATTCATCCGAACAAAAACTCCCGCCGCGTTTTGGACTCGGCGGTGTGACATACTGTCAGGTCGTCCCAGAATTCGCATTAGAAATGGGTTACACCGTTTCAGCGATCATGAGCACCAACGAACGCGAAAAGGGATTGGTAATTTACGACAGACCCACCGAACTGGCACAGCCCCCCACACATGTATACAAGCATCCTTCATGGGATCAGGCAGGCTATCTCGGCACGCCTGTAAATGACAAATTTGGCAATATTTATGTAGCCCCGGCGCCGCGCGTGAATCTTTATGATAATCCTCCTGAACAACAGAATACGGTCTACAAAGTGGATACTAATTCCGGCGAAATGGCAGAATTTATCAAACTCCCTTCCGCCGCGCCGTTTTCACCCGAAAATCCTTTTGGTATCCTCGGATTGGCATATGATTGCGATACAAATAGCCTGTATGTCACTTCGATATCTGGTTCAGACCGTGCGAAGGAAGTCGGCATAATTTATCAGATTGATCCAGATTCTGGCGAGATCGTCTCACAACTCAAGAACATTGATGCGTTTGGCGTAGGTGTATTCAACCGCACATTAGGCAAGCGGCTGTATTTTGGCTTGGCGCGCGAATCAGAAGTATGGTCGGTAGCGCTTGATAATGATGGTCGAATCAAAGGCAAGCCGCGTTTTGAGTTTTCGATGGTCGGCTGGGGCGCGGACGGTGACGACAAAGCAAGACGGATTATCTTCAGAAAATCAGATGAAATGATCGTTCGAGGCTCGTTGTTTAACTTCAACCTGCTTGCTGGAAGCGAACGTCAACAGACCGATTACCCCCTCCGCTATGATCCCGTTCAAGATATTTGGTTACCGTTGAATTAAGCAAACAAGCCGCGAAGGAGTTGCATCATTTTCCCTCAAGCTAAAGGTTGGTTGTATAATCTGTATATAGTCATTTATACAGCCGCTGGCTGTATAAATCATATTGGGCGCTTAACTTCAATAAATCAGTCCGCTTGTTTTCTATCTCAGAAAGTGTCTGAAAACTAGCGAAAAGAGAGGGAGTCGGGCAAACTTGTGGGATGACCAAATCACAACTAGCCTACCCGACCGATCTGAATGATACTCAATGGTCTAAAATTCGACCATACCTG
>Ga0247727_10005412_pt1 | contig 25950 bp, 19 predicted proteins | sample WisWelCaveWW1625_FD_202498 | JGI IMG/M metagenome (GOLD analysis project Ga0247727, IMG submission 202498) | Biofilm microbial communities from Wishing Well Cave, Virginia, United States - WW16-25 | ecosystem: Environmental > Aquatic > Deep subsurface > Groundwater > Cave microbial mat | place...
CACCACTGCGGCAAACAACGACGGTATCCGATTCACCGGCACGTCAACCAGCTTCATAGAGAACAACATCATCTGGACGAATGGGACGAGCGCCAACAACGGCATCCTCCTCCAAACGACCAGCAGCAACAACGTCATCATCAACAACACGGTGTACAGCAACGGTAGCACGACCGGAGCCAACCACGCGCTCAGCATCACCAGCGGGGCGAACATGTTCATCGCCAATAACACGCTCGTCGCCAGCGGTGGCACCGGACTCACCATCACCGCAGCAGGCGTCGGCAACAACACGGTGCGCAACAACACGATCGCGAGCCCCAGCCTCACCAGCACCACCACGGGCATCGCGACGTCCGCCTCCACCACCAACCGCATCCTCGATAATGTCCTCGTCCTCAACACCACCGGCAGTGTGATCACTGCCATCGCAACCGGCAGCACCACCCAGGTAGAGAACAACGACATCAAGCACTACCGCGGCGTCGGCATCACCGTCGGCAGCATATCCAACGTCACCCGCAACCGCATCAACATCACCACTGGCGTCAGCAGCGACAACGTCATCACCGTCGCTGCCGCAGCGACCGTTAACGTCACGGACAACGCCATCGAGATCAACGGCACCACCAGCTCTACCGCAATCTCACTTGGCACGGCCGCCAACGCCTACCGCAACAACATCACGTTCCTGCGAGGAACCGGGTTGACTGGCATCAGCGTCACCACCGGCGCCGACGCCCTCATCGCCAACAACTACATCAACATCACGTCCACCGTCGGCACTTCCATCACGAACGTCGTCACGGCCGACGGCACCAGCACAGGCATCCGCATATTCAACAACACGCTCATCCTCATCCAACCCGCAGACGGCGCCGGCTTAACATCCCATGTCATCGGGCTCGCGTCCGCTGGCGCGAGCGGCAAGATCCGCGACAACACCCTCTTCAGCAACAAGACGTGGATACGTGCCAACTTGAACTACACATTCGCCAACAACACGTTCGTCACCGACGCCGGAAGCATACGCGTCATAACGGAAAGCAACTTCCAGAACAGGACCAACATAAGCCAAAGGACACTAAACATCAGCAACAAGGTTGCCTATATGAACAGCACCAACCTCACCTACCTCAACACCAGCAGTGTCATCACACTCAATGGTGTAACATTCACCAACGCGCAGGCAACGTACGACTCAAACGACGACGGCACCTTCGAAGTCTGCCCATCCAACAAATGCACCGAGATCAGCTATGCCGGCGGCGTCTTCAAGTTCAACGTCAGCAGCTTCACCGCGTTCAGCTCCCAAGAACACGTGCTCAGCTGCGGCGACACCCTTTCAACGAACACGACGCTCAACACCAGCTACACGGCGACCGGCACCTGCTTCACCATCAACACCAGCGGGCTCACCCTCGATTGCCGCGGCAACAACATCACCTTCGGCACCGGCGGCGGCGCATCCCCGATAGCAGTAGACATCAGTGCGGATGATGATAGCACCCTCACGAACATCACGGTCAAGAACTGCACCGTCATAGGTCACGGCCTCGGCAGCAGCGCCAAAGGCATCACTGCCTCGAACATCACGAATTCGTTCATCCGCAACAACACCATCATCCTCAACGGCACCGGCGTGACTTATGGCGTGCATCTGTTCTACACGCGTAACACAAACGTTTCGTTAAACTCGGTCTCTTCAAACGTCAGCGCAGTTAATGGCGGGGACGCTATCATCCTTGAAGGAAATACCGATAACAACAGCATCACATACAACGCCATCAACCCGTCTCCTACCGTCACCGGTTCCGGCTATCGCGGTATCCTGTTCACTACCGTTTCTGTGGACACTCCCGACAACAACACCGTCCAGTTCAATAACATCTCCGCCGACATAGGCATAATCAGCGACAGCTACGACAACATCATCGCGCTCAACAATATCGGACAGACAAACCCCGTAACGAGCACCGGCATCTCCATCACCGGCGTGCGACACACCATCACGTCCAACAACATCACCGTCAACAAGACGGTTGACTCTGGTGGCAGGGGGATAGTCATCGGCACCGACAGCGTGGTGCGCTCGAACATCGTCGTAGTAGATGGGAACAGCACCAACACCGGATTCTTGCTCGCCTCGAACGTCACCGTGTCATCCAACACGCTCACAGTCAACTCGTTCGTCTCAGATAGCGTCGGCGTATCGGTCGGCAGCGGCGGCATCAACAACAACGTAACCGGTAACACCATCAACGTCACCGGCGGCGCCAGCAGCACAGGCGTCATTGTGACTGTGGGTGTCGGCATCACCGGCAACCACACCATCGCCAACAACGCCTTCTCAGTCAGCAGCACCAACGGCAGCGACCTCGGAATCAGACTCGGGGCGGTCGTGGGTGGTGGGCAGGTCAACACCACCGTCCGCAACAACACCCTCACCATGACCGGCGCCAACAGCACCGGCTTCGATTTCCTCGGCACCTCTGGCGTCAACCTCACCAACAACCGCCTCAACGCTACCGGCGCTTCAGATCTCGGCCTCAACCTCTCCTTCGGCGCGGGCAACAACACCGCCACAGACAATAACCTCACAGTCACCAGCGGCACCGGCATCCTTTTCGAAGAGACCAGCGTCAATAACACCCTCACCAACACGTTCATCCGGGCAGGCAGGGACTGGATCGTCCTCCGTACCTTGAGCACCGGCAACAACATCACCAACACGACATTCGTCACCAACAACGGCAGCATCCGCGTCGTGCCGCAAGCGACGCTGCCCTCACCCGAGAACATCACGCTCCGCAAGCTCAACATCACCAACGGTGTGGCATACATGAACAGCACGAACCTCACCTACCTCAACCTCAGCAGCTTCATCACCCTCAACGGCGTCACGTTCAGCAACCCCGGCCCGACGTTCGACTCAAACGACGATGGCACATTCGAAACCTGTCCGGCATCCAAGTGCACGGAAGTCAGCTATTCCGGTGGCATCTTCGTGTTCAACGTCTCGTCATTCACCGCATTCGGCGCGGAAGACGCTGGCGCCACCACTATCACCTCCTGCCCCTACACGATCAGCGTCCCCGGCCTCTATGCGCTCGGCAACAGCGTGTCGAGCGCGGGAACGTGCATATTCGTACAGTCAAGCGACGTCGTGCTGAACTGCGCAGGTTTCACTATCGATGCCGGCAACTCGTTGAGCGGCAGCGCGGGCATAAACGTCAGCAGTGCGAGCGGCGCGCACCAGAACAACGTCACCATCGGGAATTGCACGATAACTATCGGAGCTGCAGGAGTGACAAGCACGGTTGGCGTGCTTGTTGATGACACCGGCAATCTCAGTTTCGCATCCAGCACGATCACGGGCACGGATGGTGATGGTTTAACGACTGGTGTGAGGTTGGGGAATTCGAGCAATGCGAACATCACGAGCAACACGATCACGACGGGTGCGCAGTCAGTGCATGTGACTCCCGTCTCTGGAGGGACACCCAGCCCAGAGCGGGCACGGATCCAAAGCAACACGTTGTTCACGAACGAGGGTGCAATCAACGTACAGGGCTTGCGGAACTCGCTGGTGACAGGAAACGCGATCACGGTGAACGGCACGGCGACAGCGACAATCGCGATCTGGAGCCAGTTGCTCGGTTCCGGAAACGTGTTCTCAGACAACACGATCACGGCGAACACCGGCGGCGTGCAAGGCATCCGATTCGATGGAGAGACGAATTCGAACATCACGCGCAACACGCTCACGCTCACCGGGAACGGGACCGGGCTGGGCCACGTTGGCATCATCTTGGCGAACACCACTTTGATCAACGCGTCAAGCAACACAATCACGCTCAACTCGATCAACGCGCGACAAGCGGTCGGCGTGGCCTTGCAGGCCGGGAACGACCGCACAGAGAATCTCACGTTGTGGAACAACACGATCACGATCAATGGCACCGGAGGCAACAACACCGGAATCCAACTCTCAGGAGGTGGCGTGTTCATCACCTTCGCACAGATGAGAATGACTGTGAATGGTGTTGGGAATAATTCTGGCATCGTGATGCACAACGTGAACGTCTCGACCATCCGGCTGACGAACATCAGCGTCAATGACAACGGCAGCGCAGAAGTCATAGGGGTCGGTGACAACCTCGGCATCGCCGGCACGTATATCCGTGATGCGACCATCACGAACAACAGCGTGAGCGTGCGCGGGTCGTATACGAAGAACAGCGCCATCCGTCTGGTCGAGTTCAACGACACGCTCATCGAAGGGAATAATGTGACCGTGAACGGGAGCGATGATATCTACGCGATCAACCTGCGTACTGGTCTTGTGGGTGAAGCGCGAAACGTGCGCGTATTGAGCAATACCGTGATCGCGAATGCGACACTGGGCGATGCGGCAGCACTTCACGACAGCATCGATCTCGTGTTAGGTAAGAATATCACCGTCTCTTTCAACACGTTCACCATCCAGGGTGCCGGGTCGAGTTCTTGCATGGAGGTCGCGCGTCATATCAATTCGAGCATCGCGAACAATACGTGTTCGATGGGCGATGACGATGACTCGTATGGCATCCATTATACGGATTCTCCCAGTCTCTTTGATAATATCCGTATGGAGAACAACACTTTCAATTTAAAGAACACAACCTATATCGCGTACATCGGTGGCGATAACAGCACGTTCACAAAGAACACGCTTATCGGTGACGGTGGTTGCGCGTCTTGCTGGGGCATATTGACCACGATGACGGATAGCGTGTTGGCGAATAATTCTATCTACTTGTATGGTAATTCCTCTTCGGTCGCCGCGTATGGCATAAGCATGGGTGGAAGTGGTATGGAGGTGGTCAATAACCTCATCATCATGGATGAGACGCGCACATCAATCCCGGGCGATCCGGAAAGCCAGTACGCTTTCGGTATCGGGCTCGACAGCGGAGGAATCAGTTACAACATCACCAACAACACGATCAATATGAACGGAACCAACGTGCAAGTCCGTGGCATCAATCAATGGGCAGGTTCAGGCGGCACCTACCGGATCAGCAAGAACAAGGTGTTCACCAATGGCAACTTCACCACCAACGGCAACCACGGAATCTATATTTTAGCCGGCGCAGGCAACAACAACATCACAAACAACACGGTCACGCCAAACGGGACCACAGACAACCACGGCATCGTCCTGATTGGTGGGACGAGTGTCAACCGCGTGGTGCAAAACAACATCACGCTCGCTGGTGCGCGGGGCATCGGCGTTGTCGTCAACGAAAGCGGCACCAACGTGGTCGAATCAAACATCATCACCTGGTCGATCAATTCCACCCCGGTCAGAGGGATACTCTTGCTCGATGACCACACGTTCAGCATCGATACCGTGCTGAACAACATCTCTCTAAACAACATCACGTTCGCCAGCTTCTCAGCAGGGAATGGCATCGGGCTGAGCGGCGGCGCGAACAACACGGTCGATGCGAACAGGCTGACACTCACATCCACCGCTTCGAGCACGTTCGGGTTCGGCATCCTAGTCTTCAACACGACGCAGAACAACGTGACACGCAACACGATTACGTATGAGCCGCAGTTCGCCGGGACGAACCAACGCGGCATCATGCTCGACATCAGCCACAAGAATTTCATCGGGAACAACACGATTAATCTCGGCAACGAGACCGGCGGCAGAGTGCAAGGTCTGATCATCAGCGGCAGCAACAACACGTTCACCAACAACACCATCCGCATCCGCAACAACACCCAAAACGGCGACTGGATCGGACTGAACGGTCTCGGCATCAGCGGCACCGGCAACAACCTCACCAACAACGTCTTCGAACGGAACAACGGTTCCATACGCGTCCCGACAACGGTGACGATACCCAATGGCACGTTCATCAACCTTTCCAAACTCAACATCACCAACCTCGTCGCCTATCTCAACAGCACCAACCTATCCTTCCTCAACACCAGCGCGTTCATTACACTCAACGGCATCACGTTCGTCGATCCTCGACCGATATTCGACTCGAACGACGACAGCGTGTTCGAGAACTGCCCCACGAGCAAGTGCACCGAGATATCTTATGCTGGCGGCGTGTTCACGTTCAACGTGAGCTCATGGACCGCATTCAGCGCCAACGAATCAGAAGTGCTCTCCATAAACCTCATCGACGCAGCCATAGACCTCGGCACCATCGACCCCGGCTTCCAAAACGACTCGGACGTACGGCTCGACTGGTTCAACATCACCAACAACGGCACCATCATCGCGGACATCTACGGCCACGGCATCGCCAGCCCCTTCAGCGGGTTCAGCAACAACAGCGACAAGCTCCCCAACGAATTCTGGCTCATCCACGTCAACTTCACCTCCAGCGGCTCACCCAACTTCACCTACGCCCGCATCCCGAACAGCACCTTCCCCCACCTCCTCGTCGACAACCTCAGCTACACCGCTGGAAGCAACAGCGCCCTCATCGGCATCAGAGCACGCGTGCCAGCCGACGAAAACAGCGGCAACAGAACCGCTATCATCACGATAACCGGACTGGCGAGTTGAAGAGAGAACGCGCCATCGCCTTCGGCATCAGACCCGATTTTTCAGTCGGTGAGCTCTACAACTACAAGTTCAATCCTGAAGACGTGAAAGACTTGCTGCGACAAGTGGCGAACGAGAACGGATGGAGCTTCGCGTTAGTCGTCAGCAAGGGACAAGTGAAGAAAAAGAACTGATGGTGGACCAGCTGACGACGATACAGAAGCTCGACACGCGTCAAAAAAGCTCAGTAGAAAACTGTCCTTCGGACCCCTTGCCGCGCCGCGCTCGGACTTTGCCCCACCCTCATTTGGACGCGGCATTCTCTCGGGGCCGCCGCTCTTCGCTCTGCTATTCGAAGGGTCCTCGCGCAAGAGGGCGGCGGCAAGGGAGAAGTTTTCTACTGAGCCGTCAAAAAACAATCTTTAAATATCATCCAGGTCTTAACCGAACATCAAGCTGAGCAAGACACTCGTGCCAAGTGCATATTGATGATGTGCTGATGCAGGACGAAAATGAACACTATGGACGCGAGCGACGCACTAGTCGTCTTTCAGGGAAAGAATATCCGAAGAACGTGGCACAATGCCCAGTGGTGGTTCTCTCTGCTTGACATCATCTCAGTTCTCACCGAGAGCGCGGATCCGAAGCAATATGTCAAGAAGATGCGAAGCCGTGATCCCGCACTGAATACGAACTGGGGTACAATCTGTACCCCTCTCCGGCTTCTTGCTCCGGATGGCAAGAAACGGGAAATGAACTGCGTCAACACCGAAGGTGCTTTCAGGATAATTCAATCCATTCCATCCTCCAAAGCCGAGCCGTTTAAGCTCTGGTTAGCTCACGTGGGCTCTGATAGAGTCAAAGAGATTGAAAACCCCGAGTTGGCCCAAAAACGAATGAAAGAACTCTTCAAGTCGAAAGGATATTCTGATGAATGGATAGAGAAACGGGTCAGAGGAATAGCCATACGGGATGAGCTCACTGATGAATGGGCCGAAAGAGGCATCCAGACAAAAAAAGAATATGCGATCCTGACTGCAGAGATATCCAAGGCGACATTCGGCATGAACCCGAGCGAATACAAGAACTTCAAAGGATTGCGAAGAGAGAACCTCCGAGATCATATGGATGACATCGAACTCATCCTCACCATGCTTGGAGAGGCGACAACCACCAGATTCACGAAAGACCGTGAGTCCAAAGGTTTCCCAACATTGAAGAAAGATGCGAAAGATGGCGGTGATGTCGCCGGCTCAACATGAAAAGACATCGAACAAAAGCTCGGGAACCGTGTTGTCTCAAGCGACAACTTCTTAGAGCGTCCAGAAGAACAGAAGCGACTTGCTCGCAAAAGGAAAGAGAAATGGCTTTTACCCGGAAAATAACCTCCCCCTAAACCCCTGCAATTCATGCTGCCCGTCGGACGATATGTCTGGCACGGGATATATACCCAACTTCTGATCAACAACAAACTTTATAAACTCCCCCTCAGGGATTCACTCCATGGCCAAGCTCCGAAAGTTCTGCGCGTACCGAGACCTCAAACGGCCGTACACGCGCTTCTCCAAATACCAAGCCCTCAACTACGTCGGATCACGAGCGGTCTGCAAAGTCGTCCGGTTCGACATGGGCGACCAACTCGTCAAGTACGACCACTCGCTCCACCTCGTCAGCAAGTCAGACCTGCAGATCCGAGACAACGCGCTGGAAAGCGCGCGCCAGACCAGCAACGGCTACCTCGAAAAAACCCTCGGCAAAACCGGCTACTTCCTCCAAATGCGCGTCTACCCACACCACATCATGCGCGAGAATCCCCTTGCTGCAGGCGCGGGAGCAGACCGTATGAGCACCGGAATGGCGCACAACTACGGCAAACCCATCGGCATCGCGGCACAAGTCTTCACCGGCAAACCCATCATCACTATCGCAGTCAACAAAGAAAACCTCGAACTTGCGCGCAAAGCATTGAAACGCGCCAGCTATAAGATCCCGTGCAAATGCACCATCATCATCGAAGACCGCAAGAAGATGGCAAAACCCAAAGCGGTTGCGATCAAGACTGCAGGCAAGCCGGCTGCCGCGGCAGCGGTTTGAACGTTTTCACTCGCTCTTCTCCACTGAACGAAAAAGAAAAACGGCACCGCCGGGAGCAACGAAATCGTGATCGATTTCGTGATCACGGAAACCACGGTTTCCGTTGATACTCAACCTTTTTGGGTGAGCAGACCGAAAGATTTTTGAACCCGGAAGCCCGTGAAGGCACTGGTGCTCAGCCAGTTGCGTTGCCGGGTTACGCATACGGTGCCATTTTCTGCCCGGCGTGTTTTCCTTTCGAGCAAAACCCATTCATATGAGTTGCGGTGATTTTTCTGTGATATCCACGGTGTCAACCGGAAGGATGACTCTTTTCGCCGGAAAAACACGCTATTAGCCGTTGGCCCTTAGCTGTTGGGACGTCGTGTTGACGTAGAACCGTCTTTTTTTATCCAACGATAGATTCATCGTTCGCTGCTGCATCTGTGACGATGAACGCGTTGGCGCGAAGCGAACACGATGCCAGGCATGACCTGTGCAGTTCATCGCACGACCGACGAGGCACGGGTCACGGACGAACGAAATTAAGGCGCTAGACCCCCCTCCAATTCTAAGATGTCAGCGAAGATGGACCACGGTAGTGCCGCGCCACAGCCATTTTAAACACGGACGCGCTTCCACGCATATGCAGCGTCCATCCGTCACGCACTTCATCACGTTCGCAGCCATCGCCTTCCTCCTCAACCTCAGCTGGGAATTCAGTCACGCGCGTCTGTATACCTGTTGCACCGCCGGAGCGTTTATGCACGCTGGACTCCTCATCTGGGCGACGCTGGGAGACGTGATGTATCTGATGGGGATCGGGGGCGTTGGGTGGCTGGTGTTCCGAAACGACTGGCTCTCTTTCGGCAAGAAACAAACAACATTTCTCATTTTCCTTGGCCTCCTCACCGCCATCTTCATCGAAGTCAAAGGCTTGACAACCGGAAAATGGGCGTACACCACCGCGATGCCGACCATCTTCGGAATCGGATTGACGCCGCTGGTTCAGTTGGCCGTGACGGGAATGCTTAGCTACTGGTTCGCTGCACGATTGTTTAAACAGTCAAACTTTTAGAACTTCTCAGTCTCACCACTTCACGCGCCACGTGACCAATTTCGGATCCTCCGTGGCGTACGCGACCGTGAAGAACCGCTTGAACTCCGACTTCGGATTCGACATCCCTGCAAGCATCGAGTTACGACGCGCCTCCTTCACCAAGGCATCATACATCACAGGCGACACCACCAAATACGTCGCTGGCACCTCACAATCAGCATACGTCATCGGCACACTCTCATTCGTGACACGCGCGCCAGGACACGCCAACATTTTGAAGATCTCAGCAGCCTTCCCAGACTCAGACGTCAACATCGCCTGCCGCAACCATTCACGTTGCACCGCTGTGGCGTTCTCCCACGAGAGAACGACGCCGTCCTTACTATCTATGTACTTGTACGTGCACGTCGTCGCAGCCGGCACGTCCGACACGCCCATCGACTGGAACGCGTAAAACAAGCCCGCGATGACGATGACTGCGATCAGAATAGCCAACGGCCACCGACCACCAGGAAGATTATCGCTTGCGGGCGAAGAGGGATTTTGGGCGTTCGGAGCTGATGGCTTCTGGATCTGACCCGTGGTTTTTGCGCTCTGTGCGGGACCTTGCGGCGAGAGCTTCGTGCTCACTGTCCGTGCGTCCACCGCCTTCGGACGCTCAACCTTCGACTCGCGCGGTTTCACCTTCACTGGCACGGGCTTCGGAACAGGCCTTGGCATCGGCTTGGACTGCGGTTTCGCGGCGACCTGCTTCTTCACCTCGACCTTCTTCGGAGCCTCCTTCCTGACCTCGCGCTTGACCTCTTTGACCGGCTCCTTCTTCTGCTCCTTGATAGGTTCTTTCTTCTGCTCCTTCGGAGCCTCCTTCTTCACATCCTTCTGCTTCTCATCTGCCGCAGGCGCCTTCGGCTGGTCATCCTCAAGCAACTCCTTGAATTCCTGCTCATACTTCGCCAACCCCTTCGGGACAGACGTCTCGTCATCCAAATCCTTCCCCACATCGAGACTGTAAGAATATTTGCTCATTTCACTTCGCGAGAGTAGAGAAGGGGTATATAACTTTTTTGGTAGTTAATGAGTGGGGCGCTGGGAGTTCAGGGCTGCGTTTCGAGGCCCTGCTCTCAGTCCTGTCTTCGTCCCTCGCATCCGCTATCCCGACCTACCCTTTATAAATACGGTGGCTTCCGTCTCCGCTATGGACCTCAAGATCGGCGCCGTGCCACGCGCCAAAACCATACTCGACGTCGCCTTCCGCCGCGCCAAAGCGAAAGCCGACGAAGCGAAGGAATCGATCTTCCGCAAAGACTTCGAAGAGAAAATCAGACGCGTCGAACACATCCGCATCCAAAGCGCAGCCAGCAACCTCTGCGAACAACTCGAGTTCGTCCGCGAAGCATTCCCCTCATACGGAGAACTCGCACCATTCTACCAAGAACTCGTCAAAGCCACGATGGACTACGTCATCTTCAAACAAAGCCTCGGCGCGATGAAATGGGCCGAAGGACGCATCCGCATCCTCCAACGACAGACCGCATACCAAATCACAACTGCACGGATCCAACAGATACACACCATCCGCGCCGCATTCTTTGGACGGGCAAGCAGCGTCATCGAACAAGTCGACGGTGCGCTCAAAAGCCTCGAAGAAGCACGCAAAATCCTCAAAACATACCCCACACTCAAAACCAGCATCCCTACTGTGGTGATTGCAGGTATGCCCAACTCAGGCAAAAGCACGCTTTTGAAAGCGATCACCGGCAGCAACGTCGAAATCAAACCATACCCGTTCACGACCAAACAGATCATGCTCGGCTACAAAGAGATGAAAAACGGGAAAGTCCAATTCGTCGACACACCCGGACTCCTCGACCGACCACTGTCCGAACGCAACCCCATCGAAAAACAAGCAGTCTTGGCGTTGAAACACATCGCTACCGTGATCCTCTTCGTGCTCGACACCTCCGAAACCGGCGGCTATCCTCTGCAAGACCAGCTGAGTTTGCTGCGCGAGATCCGCAAGAACTTCACCATCCCGATCATCGTCGTCGCCAACAAGACAGACCTCGACAGCAAACCCGTCAAAGACACCCTCATCATCTCAGCAGAGAAAGGGACCGGCATCAGCGAAGTCGCGGTAGCGGTCGAGAAAGCCATCGCGACAGCCACATAAGCACGACGCCGAGCAAAGCGAACGCGACAGCCAACGCGATGATCTTCGGCACTGAACGATCAACATATTCGATGACTAGCGGTTTTATGGCAACGAATCCCGGAATGTAACTCTCAGCCAGACCGAAAACGAACTCGCGCTGCACGAGCGTGAACGCGATCGCCAAACCACCCGGGATCAAAGTAGACAAACCCAGATGCAACAACGTCGACCGCATCGTCCGGTAATGCGCGTGCAAGCCAAAAACGCTGATGACGATCAAGAACGCAGCCGCAGCGAACAACACAGGAGACGATGCCAATGCGATCGGAGCGAGCTCTTCCGGAAGCACGAGCACCAACAACGCAGGGATCAACAACGTCAACCCTGAAATGTACAACGCCTTGAACACCCACGCGAAACAGAAGCCGAGGATGGCGTCGCCGGCGTGCACCTCGCTTTGCATACGACTAGGCTGCGGAGACGCTGATATAAATGTGTCGAGCGTCCGTTAGCCTTTTATGCCGTGGCCTGTGCGCTTCGCCTTATGCGTTTCGACTCGCTGCGGCTCAAGAACATCCGAAGCTACACCGATGAGACCATCACCTTTCCGACCGGAATCCTCCTCCTCACCGGTGACATCGGAGCCGGCAAAAGCACCATCCTCCTCGCCATCGAATTCGCCCTCTTCGGACTCCTGCGCGGCACCACCAGCGGCACCGGACTCCTCCGCAACGGCGCACGCGAAGGAAGCGTCCAGCTCGCCTTCGAAGCGAACGGAAAACACGTCACGATCACGCGCGCATTGAAACGTCTCAAGGAAACCATCGCGCAAGATGCCGGAACGATCACCGTCGACGGAAAGACCGAAGACCTCACCGCCAACGAACTGAAAGCACGCGTCCTCGACATCCTCGGCTACCCAGACGACCTCATCGCCAAAAACACCAGCCTCCTCTACCGCTACACCGTCTACACCGCCCAGGAAGACATGAAAGCCATCCTCGCCGAATCAACCGATGACCGGCTCCAAACGCTCAGACGACTCTTCAACATAGACAAATACAGGCGTATCACAGACAACGCCAAAATCATCTCCTCAGAACTCCGCGGACGACGAGCGCTCCTCGACGGCAAAACCGCAGACCTCCCACGCAAACACGACGAACTCACGCACTGCCACACCCAACTCGCCGCCTGCGACCCCACAAACGCGTCTCACGCATTCGAACGCGCCAAACAACACGTCGACACGCTCCGAACGAAACTCACAACGCTCGACACACACCTCGCCACCACACGAGCCACACAGAAAACGCTCGCCGAAACGCGCGTCAAAATCCTCCTCCACGACCAAGAACACCAACGCAACACCATCGAAAACGCAACCCTCCACCGCGACCTCACCCACCTCCACGCCACCCTCAATACGCCGATCGACCGTGACGCCATCAAACGCGCCCTCGCCGAACACACACGCCAATCCAGCACGATCCAAACGGCACTCCGAGACCTCAACATCCAACAAGGCGCCATCCGCGCCAAACTCGCGCACGCCACCGACACCCTCACCAAGATCCACGCGATAGACACCTGCCCCCTCTGCCTTCAACACGTCACCCACGAGCACAAACACGCCATCAAAACAGACCAAGACGCCAAACGCGCAACACTCGAAACGGAAGCGGCACGGCTCGCCACCCTCCAGAAACAACACGATGAGGACGCCACCACCCTACGCGACACCATCGACGACCTCCAACACCAAGACAAACGCGCGCTCGCCGACCAACTCCAACGCGCACGGCTCGCCGACCTCCAAACAAGACACGCGCAACTCATGACACGCGCAGACCAACTCGCTAGCATCCTCCTCACCCACAAACACGAAGAAACAACCCTCGTCGCCAAACTCGTCGGCACGGCCGAACTCGAACAACATCACGACACACTCCAAAACGAGCTCGACACGGCACGCCAAACCGAACGAGCGGCCGAACTCGAACACGCACGCATCCTCCACCAACGAGCGAACTGGGAAACGCTGGCCAAGACGTTGACTGCTGAGATCGAACAGCGCACCAAAGACAAGGACTTGCTTGGCGCCGTGCACAACGTCGCTGCCTGGCTCACCGACCACTTCATCCCCTTGATAGGCACGATGGAAACGAATGTGTTCGGACGCGTCCACCACCAATTCAACGAACTCTTCCAAACCTGGTTCGGCATCCTCGTCGAAGACGCGCTCACGGCACGGCTTGACGAACGCTTCACGCCCATCATCACGCAGAACGGCTACGACATCGACGTCGCATACCTCTCCGGCGGCGAACGCACCGCGTGCGCGCTCGCCTATCGGTTGGCATTGAACCGCGTCATCAACGACCTCAACACCACCATCCACACCAAAGACGTCCTCATCCTCGACGAGCCCAGCGACGGCTTCAGCTCAGAACAGATGGACAAATTACGAGACGTTTTGGATCAACTGCGACTCTCGCAAGTCATCATCGTCAGCCACGAATCCAAAATCGAGAGCTTCGTCCAGCACGTGATACGCGTTGAGAAAGAAGAGCACGAGAGCAGGGTGGCTGCGTGATGAGAAATGATAAGAACCCCCAACTCAACCGCGGCCTCGTGACAACGCCCGAACCGTCTCCACCGCATTCCGAGATCTCCCTCTGCGACAAAGTCAACGCGATCATCCCCTTCGTCTGGACCGTCCCACTCAAATAGCAGAGCACATTAGTAATGGAAATTTTGTGTGCTCTGCTAAATAGCAAATCTCACAAAACCGCTTCCAAAATTTATGAGATTTGCTAAAAGATCGACCCGATAAATTCAGTTGGCTGTACGACCACACGGCACACTGTGATGCGTGCGCGGCAGCATACGAAGAAGCCCACCAGAGGATGCGGAACTACCAGCGTGCGGAATTCAACTGTGAGCCACCGTAACGCTTATATATTGAATTCTCGCATTTAAATCATTATGCGCGCGCGTTGGTCCATCCTTCTGTTGCTTCTCGCCCTCCCGCTCGCGCAAGCCGCGTTCACGGCAAGCTTCAACCCTGACACGCGCACCATAAAGCTCAACGACACCGCACGATTCACGCTCACGCTCACCCACGACAGCACCCAAAGCCAGACCTTCGAGATCTACAGCCCCGAAATCGCGTGGGACATCACCACCGAACCCACCACCGACCGCGTCGTCACCATCTACCCCCAACAAGCACGCAACATCACCCTCATCCTCCGCCCGCTCTACGTCACCACCGGCTACTACGTCGTCCCCATCCACATCAGACGTTCAGGTGCCAATGAATTAGGCAAACTCTACGCGCTCGTCGGCGTCCTCGACCCCGACACACCCGTCGGCATCTACCTCCCCACCGTCAAAATCACCACCGACATCCCCGCTTCCCTCGATCCCCGCAGCCCCATCACGCTCCCCATCACGCTCGAAAACAAGAACAGACGAGACCTCGAACGCGTCACCCTCAAGATACGCAGCGCACTCTTCAACAAAGACATCGACACCAGCCTCGCATCCCTCGAACGCAAAGACATCGACGTCGAACTGGAACTCGACCCACGGACGCCGCCGCAAGAAGACGTCATCAAGATTACCGCGCTAATCACAGCAGACAACCGCAACTACCACTACGACGCGGCACCCGCTATCATCACAATCCCCGAACACGGCGAGATCGCAGCAGACGTCCAACTCACGAGCGGCGTCCTCAAACGGCTCCAACAAATCACGTTCACCAACACCGGCAACGCACGCAAGACCCAAACGTACTCCATCGACCGCAAACTCTGGGGACTCTTCACGAACACAGAACCCGAACCGCGCGTCCTCGTGCAGGATGGCATCACCCGCTACGCCTGGGACCTCGACCTCGAACCCGGAGAGCAGACAACCCTACTCATCGTCACCAACTACCGCATACTCGCCTACCTTGCCATCCTCGCCATACTCGGCGTGATCGCGTACTACGTCTTCCGCAGCCCCGTCATCATCGCCAAAACCGCCACCATCGTGGCGACACACGAAGGCGGTATCACTGAACTCAAAGTAATGATCACCGTCGTCAACCGCAGCAAACACGATGTCAAAGACGTCGTGATATTGGACAAAGTGCCACGCATCGCAAGCGTCGTCAAAGACTTCGACCTCGGCACGGTGCGACCGGTCAAGATGCTCCACGACGACAAGAAAGGCACATTATTGAAATGGAAACTCGACGTGCTCGACAGCCGCGAAGAACGCGTCATCGCATACAAGATGCGGTCATCGCTCACGATTTTGGGCGGATTACAATTGCCTGTTGCAGTTGCTAAATGCCAATCCAACGGGCACGAACGCACGACACGATCGAATGTCTCGCAGATCGGGTTTGGCGGGTAAGACACGCGTCCTTCAGACACCCTTCAACACGTAATACTGCACCGGCAACTGCGCGCCATCCTTGCGCGCGTCCAACTCCTCGTACGCATTCGTACCTAATGGACGCTCCGACAGGATATTCTCGAACTTCGGGCAAGGCCGCAAAAACACCCGCTCACCGGCCGCCTCCAAACGGGACTCGATGCCCTCCAACGGATCGGATAAGCCACCCATCATCGCGTCGATGGCGACAATCCTTTCCCCTACCCGGACTATCTGATAGAAATGCCGCGGAATATCCAACGGAGCGAGCCCATCAGTCACGGACCCTTCCAAGAGAACGTCGCTTATAAAATCGCGTCGAACAGCTGCGCGAACAAGGCAATCCTACGCTCAGCAGAACTTGCAGACCTTGTCGCTCTTGATCACTTTCTTCTTTTTCACCATGCACGGGCTGACGGTGCCCCGTTATTTAAGCTTTGTTGATGAGATGCTTGGGCGCTGGCACGAAAAGACGGCGAAGCGCACGAGGCACGGACGAGACGACGAAAAATAAGGAGTTGAAAATGTCAGGTTCTACTTCAGGCGCAAACTGATTATACGGTGAACGCGATCGTCGTTCCCGTCGCGCCGCTGGCGGGTGACGAGCAGGGGGTTGTCCTCCCTCGAACGCGCTCGTTCGTGGGATCTCACGGACCTTCGGTCCGAGAGACTTACGGGGTGCAACGGAAAGCCGTGCTTTCCGTGCACACGAAGGCGTTCGCGTCCTTCGTTGTGGCGAGTAGGGCGTGGCCGCAGCCACGACCGTCACCCGCCGACTGCGGCGCGCACATCTTACGATCCCTCAGCATCGATGTTCGCAAACCTTTAAAAACAAAACGGCCGACGATAGCATGATGGCGCCCACACTCAAACCCATCGTGCTCACGGCCGCGTTACCGTACGCGAACGGCCCCCTCCACGTCGGACACCTCGTCGAATACATCCAAGCCGACATCATCGCCAGATACTATCGTTTGATCGGCCGTGACATCCTCTTCTGCTGCGCCGACGACACGCACGGAACGCCCATAGAAGTCAAAGCCAAACAAGAAGGCGTCACACCCGAAACACTCATCGCTCGTTATGCCAAAGAACACAAAGAGGATTTCGACGCCTACCTCGTCTCATTCGATTCCTATTATTCCACCAACTCACCTGAGAACAACTATTTCGCCGACCTCATCTTCGCCAAACTCAAGAAAAACAACCTGATTTGTACGAAAGACGTCGAGCTCACCTACTGCGAACACGACAAACGATTCCTCCCCGACCGGTTCGTCAAAGGCGAATGCGCACGGTGCGGCGCCAAAGACCAATACGGCGATCAATGCGAACACTGCGGCAACACGCACAACCCCACAGACCTCAAAAACCCATACTGCACCATCTGCAACACAAAACCGACCGTCAAGAAAAGCAAACACCACTTCTTCAAACTCAGCACGTTCAGCGACCAACTCCGCGACTGGCTCACCACCAACAAAAACCTCCAAAAAGAGATCGTCAACCAACAACTCACCTGGATCGACCAAGGACTCCAAGACTGGTGCATCTCCCGCGACGGACCCTACTTCGGCTTCAAGATACCGGGTGAAGAAGACAAATACTACTACGTCTGGCTCGACGCGCCCATCGGCTACATCAGCTCGCTCGCCAACGCGCTCGGACGCGACGTCGACAAAGGACTCGACCGCTGGAACGCCAGCGACATCATCCACGTCATCGGCAAAGACATAGTCTACTTCCACTACCTCTTCTGGCCAGCCATCCTCTGGGGCGCCGGACTCAACGTGCCGCACACCATCCTCACCCACGGACACCTCGTCGTCAACGGCGAAAAAATGTCCAAAAGCAGAGGAACCTTCATCACAGCAAGAGACTTCCTGAAACTTGTCACTCCTGAACACGTCCGATTCCACTACGCCAGCAGCCTCTCCCGACAGATGCAAGACCTCAACCTCGACCTCAAAGACTACGAAGCCAAGATCAACAACGAATTGGTCGCCAACATATCGAACTTCGTCTATCGCACGCTCAGTTTCTGCAACACGAAATTGGACAGCAAGCTGACGATTGTCGCCGACAAGACACAACTCGCGAAATGGACAGCATCCTGCAGAGACACCCTCGACCTCTACGGCAAATACGAACTCCGCGAAGCCGTCAAGAAAATCCTCTCCATCTCACAAGAAGGCAACGCGTACATGCAGACCAAACAACCTTGGAAACAAGACGCGAAAGAAGCAAACGAGACTATCACGTTACTGGCCAACCTCATCAAAAACCTCGCCATCGTCCTCAAACCAGTCCTACCGTTCTTCGCCGAAAAAGTCGAGAAACAACTCGGACTCGGCGCCCTGACGGCAAACGACCTCGACACAGTCATCGAAAACAGGACCATCAACAAAGCAGAGATCATCTATCAGAAGATCGAGCCCATCACAATCGCAGAAGATCCATTCTCCGCTCTCGCCTTGAAGGTCGGTAAGATCCTCAGCGTCGAGAACCACCCCAACGCGGACAAGCTCTACGTGTTACGCGTCGACATCGGAAAAGAGACACGCCAACTCTGCGCTGGCATCAAAACATACTACACACCCGACCAATTGCTCGGCAGGAACGTCGTCGTCCTCTCCAACCTAAAACCAGCGATGCTCCGCGGCGTCGAAAGCCAAGGGATGGTATTGGCGGCTGAACTGGCTGGGGCGGTCAAGCTCTTGGGCGCCCATCACTCAGAGCCCGGCGATCACGTCGGCATCGGTGACATCACAGCGGGCAAAAGCCAGATCACAATTGAAGACTTCCAGAAGATCACGCTCACGACTAAGGACAAAAACGCAGTATACGGCGGCAAACCCCTCAAAACCGCACATGAGACAGTCTCCGTCGACATCGTAGACGGCGCCAAGATACGCTGATGAGACACGCAGACACCCCTGACGAAACATTCCAGCTCTACCTCGCACGCAAACGACTCGACCCCCGCTTCCGAGGCATCCTCCACACCCCCGCGAACGTGTTCGCCTACAACCCCGGCGACACCAAGCCACTCTATTTCATCTCCACCAGCGATGAAGCCATCGAACAGCTCGCCGACCGTCACGCCATCGCAGCCCAATTCTACGAGACACCCTGGCGCACCGAGTGCACTGACGGGCTCCTACGCATCATCCATCCCGCTGCCGATGTCCTCGTAATCCCTTTCTCGGACTATGTCCGATTCCTCGACCACTACGAATACGTCATCGGCGACTCAGCCATCATCCAAATCGGACGAGCCCTCCTCGCGGGCGACCAACGCACCCTCCGCCAAGCAGGAACACGCATCGACGTCCAACGCGTCGCTTGATTTTTTAAGCAGCCGCTCCATCACGACCCTGATGCACCAACCACTCATCACCCACACAGACTGGGCAGGCGATCGCGAGATGCCGCTCTTCAAATGCCTCGAACGCGTCAGCCGTGAAATACACCTCATCAAACACACCGCATACACCCCCCTCGTCACCGGAGTCACCCCCACCTGGATCCCACCCTGCTACACCGACATCCTCACCAGACGAAAAACATACCTCGCCAACCTCCTAAACGACTACTGCGCGTTCCACGCAGACCCGATACGCATCAGCCTCCTCCTCTCAGAGATAGATGACATCGCAACACTCGTGAGCGCCCACGGCAGCGCCCCAGCATCCCACCGGCCAGCCATCCAACTCCCCACCGGCATCCCGCTCAAGGACAACACACCTCACTTCCTCTGGCTCCCCGACGCGCAAACCCTCGACGACCTCGCCAACTACCGCGCCCTCACCGAGATGCAATGGAACACCCGCGTCCTCGGACCGCTCGTTTCGCTTCCCGACCTCAAGACAAACCACCCCTACATCCCACCACACCTCATCAGCATCCGAGCTCACGACGTCTCCCTCACGGCCGACACGACCCTCGACATCTGCATCGAGCCGATCGGTGACGGGTACAGCCACATCTACTCCACCCACTTCCTCAACGGCAAGATCTCCGCGACCACCGAATGCGACCACGGCAAACACGTCGTCCTTCGCGAACCGAACGCGACCCACCTCCTCTTCGCACGGCTCGAATACACATATCGACTCACCCCCGACCACATCGCGCACTACCTCCGCGACAACAACCTCCCCGACAACCTCCGCTCACGCATCAAACAATACCTCGAAGAAACACTGCCAGCAAACCCCAAACCCTGGAATGAACTCTGGCCCTCCCGCAAGCCGGAGACGCTCGCCGAACGCGCTTACACCTGGATCAAACGATTGTTCAAAATGACGTGATTATACAACTGCAACCGCAACGGTCCGCTCCGAACGACCCAATGGGATGGGTATCGATTCATCAATGACCTCATCCAAGAGAACCAGTTTCACTTGCACGATCAGCATCGTCCCGGTCTCCCTCACGCTCAACGAGCACTCCTTAACCTGACCCAACATCTCACGTGTGATACTCCTCTTCGACAGCGCGGAGAGCAGTTTCGTCGCGCTCATCAACTCAATGCCAACCACCTTCTTGCGCTTGTCGAAATCCACGATGATATCCCCGAATTCCAACGATCCAAAACCCTTCTTTCCAACCTGCCAGATCGCAAGACTATCTGAACCGGCATCGTAATCCGCGCTTGTCTTCTGTTTCATATCCGTCTCAACCATCTTCTCCGCTCCTTAATAAGATTGATTACTTTAACCTTTCCGTCCTCGAAGGCGAGCACATAGCGTAGCAATAATCCCCTGCTCTGCACGAAATATAGCCAATCCATTAAATCTATGAACACAAAAAACTGCAGAGCAGTTCTTGTGCAGGAACTCCCCGGATTTCCTTGCATTTGAATGGATTGGCAGATAGCGAATTCAGAGCGCTCTGATTCCACTTGAGCACGTGAACAAAGTTCCATTATTTACTGAATTCGCTATAACACTTGAAACGCTCTTCACCATCGATCTCTTGTCTTTCTACCCTGATTAGACGCACCGGATGCAGTATGTCGTCCATCACCTTCGACATATCGATTTGGCGTTTCCCCGCTGCGCGTAATGCATACTCCGTCAAGATTACATCCTCTTTCTCCAAACTCTGGAGCTTCTTCCTTATCTGAAAGACACTCTCCTCCACACACTCTTCGACGAGAAAACGATTCTTATGCGTTTCCCCTGAAAAACCGGAAGAATAACGGTGGAAACCGGAAAGGTCACGGTTTGCACCGGAAAAACAGTGACGTTCATCCCTCGGAGACGGAAAACGCTCTTCACTGCCTCCGACGCCGTTTGAAGAACTGCACAGCACGCTCGTGCTTCACCGCCGCTTTCTTCGACCTGAACGTTCCCAGATTCCGACGACGACCCGTCTTTGGATTGATCGACGCGGAATACAAGCGATACTTGCCGGATGGGAGCTTACGGATGACCACGAAGAGTGAATGGTTGTGTGGTTATTTATGCGTTTTGGTGCGTGGGAGGGAATAAAAATCCCCGCGCCCGGACGCGACGAACTGCGGTTCGTGAGGTTTGCCTCGCTACCGCTCGGCAAACTTTGAACCGGGAACCTTTCGGGCTCGAACAATAAAACATTTGTTCATGTCTGCGTGATTTATGCTAGTGAAGTTTTCATGGCTTTCGCGCTGATCCAAACGAGACCGATCCATGAAAGTACAAAAGCTGCTCGCGCGACACCGACTCCCTCTTTTGCCATAAATGGAACGATGAGTTCATACCCCGTTGCAAGTGCAAGGAACGTCGTCGCAGCAGCTATGCTCACGTTTGTCTGTAGCTGTTGCTTTTCTCTTCGTTCCAGCTCGATATCGTGTTGATAGTCGTGCAAGAAATCCCATCCTTCGAGTGAAATCCGTACCATTTTAGTGGATTCTTTATCAGAAGCCTGGAAGTCGATAATGCACCTCTTGTCATGCAGGAACTGCTCGACGTCTTGAACCGTTCGAGTGTCGAAGCCGAGTTCCACTAATTTTTGTCGATACGCTTCAGTTCGGACGCCTATGCTTCCCTGCTTGTCGAGCCAGTGAAGAACTCGCGAGGCGTTCTCTCGTATACGTGTGGGCACACGTTGATTCCGAAGTCCGTCACTTAAAAAGTCAGTGAATGTTTTATTTTCTGGAGAAGTATGGCACGTTTGAGCTTGAATTTGCCCCGCTCTGGTCGTCCTCGTATATCTGTGTAGTGTAAGTAGAAAACCCCGTACCCGTTACGTTTCCAATAGTCACGCTTCTCTTTGTCTTTGCGGATACGATGGATGAATCGATCTCGGTGTTTGCCGAACATCTTTGGTTCGTAATGGTGGGGGCCTTGAACTTCGATGACGAGTTTCAAGGGTTCCATCACGATGTCCGCCTCTCCATAGAGATCGTGGAACCACACGTTGCACTTGAAGTCTCTTCCTTCTTGATACCCCAATTGTTTAAGCCAATCTTGGACGACGCGTTCTAGTCCAGAGGGGTGCGCCATTGCTTTTCGCTGACGCTCTGCCCATCGCTCAGGATGCTCTTTTCGGAACACTTTCTGCCCTTCGCGGATGTGAATCTTCCATTCCGGCGTCAACTTTCTGCCTTGCCACAGCTTGCTGAGTTTCAGTCGAGTTTCTGGTGATGCCTTCCTGCCCACGTTGATCTTGTTACCCGTCATTCGCTTGCGCATTTTCTCAACTGTTTCGGAACTATGCCGAAAACCTAACTTGGCTTTCCCGATGCGGCGGCGGTGTTCAAGTGTGAATGGCTGCATCTTGCGTCCAAGATACTGTTTCCTGAAATATGGTCCTGAACATTTCTTTGAACAAACGCGCCATGTGGGTACTTGATATGGCTTAATTCGGACCTTTCGCTTGCAGATGGGGCATGTTTTGATGATCTTCGGACCGCGACGGCATTCCCAAGAACAATATCTTTTTCTATCTTTTAGTCTTGGCAGAAATCGTATGGTCTTTCCGCAATACTCGCACTTTTTTGTAATCCGTTGCGTCATCGATTCTTCATAACATTCGCGGCTACAATATTTGCCTCGACCTGCTCCGAGTCTGGCTGGTTTGACGTAGAATATCTTGCCGCACTGTTTGCACGGCACCGGCGTTGCCGTTCGTCTTAGCTTCGCGCCACATTCTGGGGAACATGCTTTGCGCTCGTGAGCGACAACCCTGTACACGTTGAAATACTTTTGGCATACGGCGCACTTCTTGGTAACGCGAGAGCGTTCACGCATAAGCGCGTATCCACACTTCTTGCCACAGGTCTTTTGGAATCTTGACTTATACTCCGTCACGGCATATTTCTTTTTGCAGATAGGACAAATCGAATTTATTCGTTCTGTTTTCGATTGCATAGTCATCTTCGTTATTAGACGAACTTTGTCAAAAATAAAAATCCCCGCGCCCGGATTTGAACCGGGAACCTTTCGGGCTCAACGGGCTGACCCGCTTTCACACCGAGCAATGCGCTCCAGTCTGCGGGCGACCTTCTACAGCCGAACGCTCTGCCGTTGAGCTACGCGGGGTAAGGAGCAGAGCACTCCGGAACACCCGCTTCGTGACACCCTTAAAAACCTTTTTATGTCAGGGCGTGTTTCGGAGGCGATAGGAGCTGATTGTTGACCGTTAAGCTCCTGTCTGCATATGGAACGCTGGGGCATCCTCAACAAAAAGGCCGCGGAAGAAATCATCGCACAGATGGACGAACAATGGGGCGCCCACATCGAAGGCGACTACCAATACCTCCTCACGGCCAAAGGCAGAGTCTACATCGTCCACAAAGACGTCGCCAAGATCAACTTCAGGGCGCTCAGGATCGATGCGATGGGCCTCTACGTGGCTGAAATAAAGAAGAGACAGATCAGGCTCAGCATCGAAGGAAGCCAACTCGTCGGGCCGAAATCCACGAAAAACGTCGTGGAACTCGACAAGGAGACCGCCATCGACTGGTTACGCGGAGCGGACATAAATGTTGACGATCAAGCTGCAGGGAAACAATGGTCTGGATTCCTCATCGTTAAGCACGGTGCAGATTTCCTCGGCAGCGGCAAATACGTCGATGGCGCCCTCCTCAACCACGTCCCCAAAGCGAGACGATTGCTCACGAGCGACGTGTCCAATTAATCGTGAAACTTTATAATCACCCCCCTCGATGTGAAGGCGTATGGCTGAAGCCAAACTCGACGTCATCGTCGCAGGCCAAACCACAGGCTACGTCCGCGTCAGCGTCCCATTTCCTGCCGGTCCGCGCGACTGCGACATTGAACTCAACGCGCTCTACTTCGCACGTGACCTAATCAGGCACGCGTACTTCGACCACAAAAAAGCGAACAATGGCACGAAGCCCACGTTCCGCATTGTCCAAGCGACGGATCCCCCAAGCGATGCCGTGGTGAAAGTCGCAGCACACCTCACAGACTATATCGACCAGCTTTACCAAGCAGACACGTCAGGAACGCTCCACGACACCCGTGTCTACAAAAAACTCGGTAACTAAGCATCACAGCTTTTCTTTTCCGATTATCGGTGATAACACGCGAACGACATCGGTCAATTCTTGTGGCAGCAACCTCGGCACCAACTTCTTCCTAACCGCCTCCGGCACCTTCGCCGAGACCACTTTCGCGCTCTCCCGCTTCGTCCAGCCATTGATCCGACACAACGCCTCACGCAACGCGTTCCCCACCAACTTATCACGCTGTGTGTACAATTCAAACAACAACTCGTCGGTTTTCGAGCGTTCCGTCTTCGACGACAAGACGACGAGAGATAACGACGTCTCTGGCACTGGCGATATGTGCGTGCCGTCGAACGACTCCACGCTCTCCACCATCAAGAATGCAGACGCGTACAAACCCAACAAGCCCTCCTTCTCCTGCAACAGCTTCGCTACGCTTGAAGGAACCAACAACACTGCCTTCCTGAACTTCAACTTGAACAGCTTGAACAACAACGGCTCCACGATGCTGAACGGAACGTTCGACACGAGCACGTCGAACGGCGCGCCCTCCAGGAGCTCCAGCGCATTGCCCTGACGCACCACCGCTTCCGGAAACTGGATGCGTAAACCATTGGCTAATTCAGGGTCAAGCTCTATGGCAACCATCTGCTTGCACGCCGGCATAACGCGCAACAACTCACCGTGCCCCGCGCCAACGTCAACGACGACCTCATCTGGACGGATGAGCGCTAAGGCGATAAGACGCCGGGCACCCGCCTCGTCCAAGAAATGCTGGTCCAAATTCCACGATGTCTCGCCGACTTGCCGACCTTTCATCGCCCGCTCTTCTCGTCGAAGCTTTATAAACCCTGTTCCCTCCTGCCAGCATATGACACTCGACAACGAGCTCGCCGTCTGCGCCACACACGCACTCGTCGGTTGGAACACGCTCAGCCCCCACCTCCACGCATATGATCCCGCCAAAAGGCTCTACGTCGTACAGGGCAGCCGCATCCTCAGCCGCGCGATCCAGATGTTCGAACGCATCGCAGAATCCATCGACCCCCTCCAAGAAAACCAAGCCATCACCACGCTAAGGACACGCTTCATCTCTTTCCACAATGAAGCCAAACAAGCACGCGAACGCTACCGCGTCTGCGAATACGCACGAAAGTGATGTTGATTGTATGATACCAACCAATAAGGAGGACTGGGAAAAACATGTCGACGCG
>Ga0247727_10005413_pt1 | contig 25948 bp, 20 predicted proteins | sample WisWelCaveWW1625_FD_202498 | JGI IMG/M metagenome (GOLD analysis project Ga0247727, IMG submission 202498) | Biofilm microbial communities from Wishing Well Cave, Virginia, United States - WW16-25 | ecosystem: Environmental > Aquatic > Deep subsurface > Groundwater > Cave microbial mat | place...
ACCTGTACGATTCGAGCGCGAGGGTGCGGGCATTCCTGGATCGCAACGGCAACCGGACGACACTCGCTTGGGATTCGAGCGGCAATCGCACGGCGGTCGTGGACGCGCTCGCAAACCGCACGAGCTACCTGTACAACACGCGCGGCCAGGTGCGTGCCATCGTGGACCCGCTCTTGAATCGCACCACGCTGCTGTTCGATTCGGTGGGCAACCGCAAAACGCTCATCGACCCGCTGGGCAATCGCAGCAGTTTCTCGTTCGACGCGCGCGGCCAGTTGCGCTTGCTCACCGATGCGCGTGGCAACATCACGACATTCCTGCGCGACGAAGTGAATCGCGTGCGCGCGGTGGTAAGCGCGCTGGGGTTCCGCACGAGCTACACGTACGATCCGGACTGCCTGCTGTGGACGATCAAGGACGGGCTGGGCAAGGTCACGACGTATCTGTATGACGCGAACGGATCGCGGCGGGCCGTGATCAATCCATTGGGGAAGCGGACGAGTTACGGTTTCGACGCGGCGCGGAATCGGATTCGGCGGACCAACGCGCTCGGCCAGATCACAACGTGGGTCTTCGACGCGGCGGATCAGTTAGTGGCGCGGATCAATCCACTCGCGGCCCGCACGACCTTCGGCTTTGATCCGGTGGGCAGCCTGCTCACACGCAAAAACTCGCTCGCGCAGGTGACCAGTTACCTCTACGAATCGAACAACCGGCCATCGGCGGCCGTGGACGCGCTCGGCAATCGCTGGAGCTACACGTACGACGCCGCGGGCAACTGGACGGTCCTGACGATGCCGCCGGTGTCGTCGGGCAGCAGCGTGCGCCGCGTGACGCTCGTGTACGACGCACTCGATCGGGTCAAGACGCATGTGGACGCGCTCGGCAACCGCACCAGCTACATTTTCGACGCAGCGGGCCGAGCGACCGCGGTGCGGAACGCGCTGGGCGGCCGTGCCACGTCGATCTACGACGCGGCCAGTCGCGGGGTCGGATTCCTCGACACGCTCGGCCGGCGCACGACGGCGATTTACGACGCAACCGCTCGCGTGACCGCCCACGTCAACCCGCTCGGCAACCGCTGGAGTTCCGTGTACGACAAGCTCGGCCATCGCGTTGCCGCGATCAACCCGCTCGGCGCGCGCACCACCTTAGCCTTCAACGCCGTCGGCCGTCGCGTCCGCAGCCAAAACGCCGTCGGCTCCATTACGACGCTCCTCTACGACGCGGCCGGTTACCGCGTCGCCCGCATCAATCCGCTCGGCGCCCGCGTCTCGTTCCTGTTCGACGCCGTGGGCCACCGCCGCGCGCGAATCAATGAACTCGCGCAACGCACGAGCTACGCCTACGATTCCGCCGGGCGTCGCACCGCGGTCATCAATTGTCTCGGCAACCGCACCAGCGCCGTCTATGACTCCGCCGGACGGCACGTCGCAACCATCGACCCCTTGGGCAATCGCTGGACGGCGCTTTATGACTCCGCCGGCCACGTCAAGGCCCGCATTAACCCGCTCGGCAAACGCACGAGCTTCAGCTACGCCCCGGCGGGACTCGTCAGCGCGATCGTGAATCCACTGGGCAACCGCACCTCGTGGTCCTACGACGCCAACGCGACCGTCACGGCGACGATCAATCCGCTAGGTAAACGTGTAACCGCATTGTTTGATTCAATGAATCGGGTGCGAGCAGCCATCGACCCGCTCGGAAATCGCACCAGCTACTCATTCGACGGAATGGGTCGCGTCAGCGCGATGCAGAATTCGCTTGGCAATCGCTGGACATCGCTCTACGACAGTGCCGGTCGCACCCGCGTCGTCATCGACCCGCTCGAGAACCGAACTTCCTTCGCGTATGACTCGGCCAATCGCCAGACGGCCGTCATCAACGCCCTCGCCCAACGCTCAACGAGCCTCTACGACAGTAGCGGTCGCGTCCGCGCGGCCATCGATGCGCTCGGCAACCGCACGTCCTTGGCCTACGACGCCGCGAGCCGGCCGACCGCCGTGATTAACGCGCTGGGTAAGCGAACCACCAACGTCTACGACGCGGCGGGTCGCGTCACCGCAAGCGTGAACGCTCTCGGCAATCGGGCCTCTTACATCTACGACTGCATCGGCCAGCAAACTGCCGTCGTGAATCCGCTCGGCAAACGATGGACGACCCTATTCGACGCGGCGGGCCGCGCGAAGACATCGATCAATCCGCTCGGTAACCGCACCACATCCGTGTTCGACGCCGCCTCGCAGCCCGTCGCCGTCATCAACCCCCTCGGCAAACGCGCCACGACGCTCTACGACAATGCCGGCCGAGTCCGAGCCGCGCTCGATCCGTTGGGCAATCGGACGACCTTCACGCTCGATGCCGCCGACCGGCAAACGCGCGTCACGAACCCGCTCGGAAAAATCACGACAAGCCTGTACGACGACGCGAACCGACCGCGCGCGACCATCGACGCACTGGGGAATCGGACGTCATTCGGATACGATGCGGCATCGCAGCAGATCCGCGTGACGAATGCACTTGGCAAGATCACGACGAGCCTGTACGACTCGGCCGGTCGGCTCAAGGCCACGATCGACGCACTCGGCGGCCGGACTTCCTACGGCTACGATGCCGCTGGCCGACAGGTCCGATTCCAAAACGCCTTGGGCAAGATCGCGACAAGCGTTTTCGATTCGGCGGGGCGTGTGAAAGCCACCATCAACGCACTGGCCAATCGCACCACTTTCACGCTCGACGCCGTCAGCCGACAAGTCGCGGTAACCAATCCGCTCGGCAAAATCGCCACCAGCCTGTATGATGATGCCAATAGATTCCGGGCCACGATCGATCCGCTCGGCAACCGGACAACTTACGGATATGACGTGGCCGATCAGCGCGTGACAGTGAAAGACGCGATGGGCCAGGTGACCACGAGCGTCTTCGATGCAACCGGCACGCAGGTCGCGACGATCGATGCCCTGTCGGGTCGCACAACCCAAGTGTACGATGCCGCGGGCCGCCGAACTGCCGTGGTTGACGCGAAGGCCAATCGAACGACGTTCGGATTCGATGACGCAAATCGCAACATCATGATCCTCGACGCCATTGGCAACCGGACTACGTGGAGCTTCGATGCCGCCGGCCTGCAGCGCTTCCGCATCGACGGCCGCGGCAACCGCACAACCTACGTCCACGATGATGCCGGCCGACTCACTGGTCGCCGGTACCCTGACGCCTCGCGCGTCACATTTGCCTTCGACGCTCTCGGCTCGCGGACGAAGATGCACGACTCGAACGGGCGAACCACTTACGCATTCGATGATTTGAGCCGGCTCCGCACGGTCGAGGATTCTGCGAACAAAAAGCTCACGTACAGCTATGATTCGGTGGGGCAACGCCGCTTCCTGATCGAACCCGAAGGGGGCCGTTTCACGACGAACTACGACGACGCCGGTCGCATCAGGTTCCTGGTGAACCCGCAGAATTACCGAACGACTTGGAGTTACGATGCAGCCGATCGTGTGAAAGTCCAGTACCTCGGCAACAGCACGCGAGCATCGTACTCCTACGACGACGCGAACCGGCTCCTGAAGCTCGCGAACATTCGCTCAGACGCGACGACCATTTCGAGCTTCGACTACGCGAACGACGCGGTCGGGAACCGCACCCGCGTAGTCGAAGACAGCGGCATCCGGGTCACCTGGAGCTACGACAACAAGTACCAACTCACCCGCGAGCGGCGGAGCGGCGCCAACGCCTACGACATCACCTACTCGTACGATCCGGCTAGCAATCGCCGGATGAAACTCGAAGACGCGATCCGCACGACCTACGCATACGATGCTGCGAACCAGATTCGCTACACCGAAGACAATACCGGCCGGACTACCCACACGTTTGACGCCAACGGCAACCAGCGAATCGTCAAGGTTCCGTCTGGCAGTCTGACCACGAATACCTGGGACTACGAGGACAAGCTGACAAAAGTCATCCTTGCGTCGGGGACCCGGAACACGTTCTCCTACGACGCGGACGGAAAGCGAGTTAGGAAGGAAGATTCAAGCGGAACTATCAAATTCGTCTGGGACGCCGAGAATGTCCTGATCGAAACAAACTCCAGCGATGTGATTCAGGTGGTCTACAGCCAGGAACCGATCGTCTACGGCAACGTGGTCTCGCACTACCGAGGAGGCTCTACGTTTCATTACCATTTCGACGGACTGGGTTCGACGGATCGGCTTACGAACAACACTGCGGTTGTGACGGACAATTACATCTACGAGGCGTTCGGCAGAGTGCGAAGTTCCAGCGGGTCGACGACGAATCCCTTCAAGTACGTTGGTAAACTCGGTTACTACTGGGATGTGGACTTAGGGTTGTACTCCCTCCGTGCACGCTACTACGACCCGGGAACAGGTCGATTTCTGAGCGAGGATCCTCGCGACAAGATCGACCGAAACTCGACGCTATACGCGTACGTCTCAAACACTCCTACAAATGCACTTGATCCGTCGGGGTTCATTCCAGTCTCAGTTCCGGGCACCTACCAGGAATGCGTGAAGGCGATGCCGTTTGTTGCCTGCACGTGCTATGGAACATTCGTGATTTCGTTCTGCCCACCCCTCGTCGCGTGCATCCCACCGTTGAGTAAGAAGGAATTCCGCGAGATCCTTCAACAGCTCATCTTCATGAACTGCACGGGGTTGCCCGGCGATCCAGCCGGTGGCACGAATTGGCGCGACCGGCTACCGTGTTGCCCAGACACGGTTGCGGGGGCCAAAAAATGTGGCTTTGGTCTTGATCCAGGCGACATCCCCATCTACCACCCCGGCGCGGCAAGTTGTTACCGAAAAACTGGCAAGACTGGCCGGCTGGGCGAGTGTCCGCCAGGACAGCAGTGTTGTTATGATGCCCAGGGCGACCTCATTACAAGTGGGCCGGCGGCTGGGACGCCGGATGTCTCTTCGCCGAGTGTCAGCTTGCCGTGCATCTACTGGCATTACCAAATGGATGTGAAGCCGTTCGATAGGTGCGGGTGGCGTTGGTATCATTTTGCTGGATGGGCACCGGACCCGGGTTGTGACGATGGCTGTGAGAGAAAGGTTAAAAGATAGATGTCTGATGGCAAGTGGCGTGCGTCCTGGCGAGTGTTCCCGACCGGCCCAGTTTCGGCGACCGAGTTCACTGTACTCTGTGTCGCCGCCGCAAATCTCACGATCAATGTCGTACTGGTTATGTACCTTTGTAGTTTTGATTTTCAAGCCATGTTCCGACAGGTCGGTGATTCTTCCGAGTATTGGCACATGGTTTCCAAACACAGGTCTTGGTGCCAAGCTGTCGTAGTGGAGTCGACAGTCACGCTTGTGAGTGGGCATGTTATCGTGATCTGTTTGGGTCTTGCGAATAGACTCTCGGTCAAGACTCTGTTGATTGTCTGCTTGTCACTTTGGCTCGTCGCAATTGTTGGATGGCAGATGTTTTGGTCACACGCCTTGGCGATTGGCGTGTGAAACTGGACGCGGAAACGGACGCGGAAACGGGTGTCAGGAACCTTTTTCGCGAGTAAACGATGAGTGTGAAACTTGCATCGAATGAATCCAAATACGCGTGAATCCCGCGACATGTTCGGACACACGATTCGTCTCCGTTGACGCTGCGGCAGACGCGCCAGCGCCATACCGGCGAGCCACATTCGTTGCCGGGACACGCTTCGTTCGATTGTACGGTCACTTCGCTCGGACCTGCCTGCTGCGCGAGATGATGTTTCGGACGAACTTTGTCGTGCGCTTGATCACGCACGTGATCTGGCTCAGCCTCATGCTCGTCTTCCTCAAGGTCATCTTCCTCCATACGCGCCGCATCGGCGATTGGGATGAGTACCGCCTGCTCTTTTTCGCTGGCACGTACCTCACGCTCAACGCGACCGTGAACTGTTTCTTCATGACCGGCTGCCACCGTATCTCCGAACTCGTCCGTAGCGGCAACCTCGACTTTGAACTCCTGACGCCGGTCGATGAGCAGTTCCTCCTCACGTGCCAGCGGATCGACTGGGCGCTTTTCCCGCAGATCCTCCTCGGCCTCGCGATCGCGGCGGTCGCGAGCGTCGAGGCCGGCATAGCATTCAGCCTCGGCCGCGCGATCACCTATTTCGCACTGCTTACCTGCGGCGTCGCGATCCTCTACAGCGTGCTCGTCATGCTCTCCGCGCTGAGCATCTGGACGGTCCGGCACTCGGAGCTCTACGAACTCTGGTTCTATTTTCTGCAATTCGGCAACTACCCCGAGGATGTCTACCGCGGCAGTGTGTTCGGCGCTGGCATTCGCGTCGCACTAACCTACGTGCTGCCGATCCTGCTCGCCGTCAACGTGCCGGCTCGATACGGGGTGCTGCTCCTCGATAGCTGGCGCCCCGCTGCCGGCCTCGGAATTGCGGCAGTCCTGACCTTCGCACTGAGCCGATGGTTCTTCCGCTTCGCACTGCGGCGCTACCAGAGCGCGAGCAGCTAGAACAGCCCCATGCCTTGTGAGCATGGGGCTTTTTCGCCTGAGAATTCGATTCTGAAAATCTACGCTGCGAGGGCCAGCAGTGACGAAGCTCGCTGATCGGCTTCGACACGGGTGGCCGCGTACAATGAGCCGCGCGAGAGCTGCGTGAGGGCATCGACCATCGACCAGATGGTGAAGCGCTGGCCTCGGCTCACCGCAAGGTCAACCGCTTTCTTTGCGATGGCGCGGTTGATTCCTTGATCGGCAAGGATGCTGAGCGTCTCGTCGCGGTCGCCCGTGGGTTCGGCCATCGCCTTGCGAATGAGCGCCGTGAACTGATCGCGCGCGGCGTCGCGCCGCTCGACAAGTCGAGCAATCGCCGTGCGGATTTCCGTGAGTGCGTCTCCGACGCCGCGCGTGTGCTTGCGGTTCATGCTGACGATGTCAGCACACTGCCAACACACGTGGTTGCCGCAAATTTCTTGGTACCAGAACGTCGTGATGCCAACGGAGCGCCGTCCGACTTCCGAGTTGAACGCGAAGAAGCCGGGCGCAAACTTTTCTCCGCCGATGTCCGTCCAGCCGGTCGGATCAATCATGAAAACAAATGTGTCCTGTTCACCGGCGTAGAGGCCGGTCGCGCCGGCCGATGCCTGCCGACCGCCCCCTGAGCCCCGACGGCGTGAGTTGCTCCCGTCGTGCCGACATCCAGATTCGTTGCGGCGTTATCGTTTGGCCCCGTCCCGCCACCGGCTCGATCTCCCGCGGCCGCCTCAGAAATGGGCTCCGACCCGGTGGGCGCGTTTGGCCGGTTTTGAGCCAAATGCCGCGCCACCGTGTCCCGGTGAATGCCCAACATCCGCGCGATCGCGCGGCCGGAGTGCCCGGATTGGTGAAGTGTAAGAATCGCGTTGCTCACGGCCATTTTCAGTTGGTTCGCCATCGTAAATCCCCCTTCGGTTGATACAACCTGAAGGGTAGATGACGATCCACCTTCCCACTTAATGGCCTATTTCAACGCGCCCATTGGTGGCCTAGTTTGAGCGCCCCCTGACACTCAAGGAATGTCCGCAGCCACGATCTGTGTGCGCGCTCAATCGCCTTCCCAGATGAATACACGCCCTCCAACACAGCGATCACCGTCCGACAGTTCGAAACGATCAGCCTCTGCCCACACGAAATCAACTGGACACGAAGGGTCCGTCATCTCGCTATGTCAAACTGCGAATTCAAGAACTGGCGGAAAACACAGGAGATCAACCACGACCCGACATAACACGGCACTCGAGCTGGGCCTGTACCGTTCCGCAAACGAAAGCTTCGGCCCCGGCGATCTGTTGCTCGGCACGATTCGCCGCATCACACCGGCGGTCGGCGTGACATCCGGCGCAGAGATCTTCAACATCGGCGCATACCGCCCCGATTCCGGCCTGCCGTTCCTCGTCGTTGCCGCCGACCGGGACAACCTGGTCGATGAATCCGACGAAACCAACAACTCCGCGCGCATCCAGCGCGTCATCGACCTTTCACCGATGCAGGTCCAAGGCACGTTCACGTACAACGAACCTCTTGACCGGTTTGAGGCCGCCGGCGGCGTGCAAATTGGACTGAAGCCGCCCGACGGTGAAGCTTTCACTCCTCTCATCTCCCTCACGAGCGGCGGCTCGTACAACGGCAACACGATCGAGGCGGCCGGCCTGGCAACCACGACCGTTCTCGGAGAAACAGTGAACCTGTTCACCGGCACAGTCGCCATCGATTTCCGCACGGCGACGGCGAACCGCCTGTCACCCACCGGTAACGGTTTCACCTTGGCCGATCTGCCGTTCCTTCCTACTTCGCTCGCGTTCGTCAATCCTGGCGGCGGCTCGACGATTGACAGCATCCTCGAACTGCAAGGCTGGATCACGCTGCCACTCATTGATGTCACCGTGGCGGTCGAAGGCACTCACCGGATTCAAGTCGGCGCCAACGGTTTCGCGGTTACTGGCGGGCGTGTGGTGTTCCCCAACGTGGACTTCATGTTCTTCGGCGTCGACTTCTCGGCTGAAGACCTCGCGATCGAGTATTTCGGCAGTCAGGAGGCCGTCGAGATTCCCGATCAAAACAGCTTCCGAATTCAGGGCAAACTGGTCATGAAGAACTTCGCGCGGGAGCAGCGGATCACCGCCGACCTGACAGGCGACAATTTCCTGCGAATCAAAGGGCAGAAGGTTGACCTCGTTGGGTCCATCACGGCGGAGAATATCAGGTTCGGCGAGTTTCGTGAGGTAAGTACTAATCCGCCATCGGTTCGTCGTGGCCCAGTCCTGCTGATCAAGAGCATCAAGCTGTCGGCCGACACGACGCGCGGCGACTTCCGGATCGAAGGACAGGTGCAATTTAGACCTCTCACCGGCGAGCGGTCCTTCCTGTTTGGCGCGGGCCTGCTCAACGGGTCGATCAACTTTGTCAGCTTCGGCGTCGATGACATCAGCTTCCCATTGCCGTCGTTTCCTGCGATCTTTCTGCAAAAGCTTCAGGTGGGATGCGACAACTTAGCCGACATCATGCGGCCGCTCGAATGTTTCGGAACGGTCGGATTCAGCGGCGGGCCGAAGTATGGCCCGCTCACGATTCAGAACATCTCGCCGCTGCCGCTGGAGGGCGAACTGGTCCGGCTCGAAGGAACTGTCCGCTACAGCAAAGACAAGATCGCGCTCGGCGGTGAACTAAGCATCATCTTCAAGGAAGTGTTCACCGGCACGATTGAGGGAGAGATCAACAACAAGGAAGGCGTAATCAAGTTCAAAGGGACCATCAACGCGTTGAACGGCCTCCTGACTGGCAATGGCTCACTGACAATCGATGCGACGAACGACGGGAATTTCCGGGTGACCGGCATGGCGACGCTGCGCGGCAAGGCGCCCACCGTGCGCGGATCGTTGTTCCTGCGCGGGCAGGACATCGCCGACGTAACGACCTATGTGCAATACCGGCCGGACTCCAATCCCGACAACGACTTCTTCGCGGCATTCTTCAAAACGAATCTGAAGCTTCTCGGTGAGAGAAACGTCGGCATCCGCGTGTACCCGGACGGCCGATACGAGGTGCTCACGAATCTCGTCGGCATCGTGCCGGTCGGCGGCCGCAGCGCGGCGGCAGTCGGGTTCGCGCGGGCCGCATCGAATTCGCCCGCCTTCAATGTCGAAGCCGGCACGGACGCACTCCTGCTGGCAGCGAGTTGGGAGAACGACGTCGGACTTGTGCCGGTCGAAATTGTCGCCCCCGACGGCACGGTATTCACCGAGGCCGATTTCGACCCGGCCCGCATGGCGGTCATCGATGATCTCAGCGGCCCGACGGATCGATCCGTCGGCGTGCTCGATCCGGAACCAGGCGTGTGGATGATCCGCATCGCGGATTCCGACGGACTGGGCGAAGTCCAGTTCAACGCATTTCGCGATACCGCGGAGCCGACGATCGACGTGACCAGCGCCGCGACGGGTGCGGCCGGCGGCTCGATCGGATTCAACGCGGCCGACGCGGACTCCGACGCGAACGTCAGTTTCTTCTACGACACCGATGGCGAAGGCTTTGATGGCGTTCTGATCGACGAGACTTTCGAATCCGACAGCGCCGCGACATTCCCGTGGGACACATCCGACGTGCCGGACGGCACGTACTTTGTCTACGCCATGATCGACGACGGCAACAACGCGCCGGTGTTTGATTATTTTGAAACGCCTGTCACGGTGGACAACACGGCACCGACCGTCCTCGGCGCGGCGCTCGCTCCGGACGCCGCCCGCCGCAACGTGGCCGCGATCAACGTCGCATTCGACGAGGCTATCGCGACGCTGGGTGCGAACAATATTGCCAACTACGTCGTGCGTGCCGCCGGCCGGGACAAACGTCTCGGCACGGCGGACGACGTGACCGTGCGAATGCGGTCCGCGACGCTCGACCCCGCGACGAATTCAGTCCGGCTCGTGCCGATGACCGCGCAGAAGCTCAATCAGTTCTTGCAGATCAACGTGCTCGCCAAGACCGACCTGACCGACGTCGCGGGCAACGCGCTGGCGGCAGACGCCGCGCCGGGTGTCGCGTTTTCCACCATCGCCGGCCTCGGCACGAAACTCAACGTCGTGGACCCCGACGGCGACACCGTCTCGCTCACCCTCACCCGCGGCGGCCTGATGCAACTCACCGCCGACTCGACCGGTGTCCGGCTTCGGCTCGACGGCACGACCGGCGCGAGCACGCTTACCGGCTCCGTGAAGCAACCACGCCGCGGCGGCGGCGGGAATGGCACTGCGGTCATTCAATCCATCACCGCGCCGACCACGTTTGTGAACCGGTTACCGGCAAGCATTGTCGTCAATGACCCGATTCAGCCGGTCCTTGCCGCTGTGATCGACGAACTGCTTCTGGAGTCCGGTGCAGTCCGTGCGTAAGATTGTTTCTCCGCGATTTCCTTCAAGGAGAAACGATCATGTTCGTGCGAATCGTTGCAGCCACCGTCATCGGTTTCTCGTTGCTCATTTCATGCTTTGCGCTCGGATCGGCTAATCATCCGAACGCAGCGCCGCTTGCACGGGGCGAATCGTCCTGGAAGAAGCACTCGGTGAACGACCAATCGCCCTTCGAGACGGCGGGTGCGGCAGATTTCAACGGTGACGGCAATCTCGATATCTTCTGCGGTGACTCGTGGTACGAAGCGCCGAAGTGGACCCGGCACAAAGTGCGCGACGTGCCGGCCAGCGCGAATCCGCATTACTACGAAGACTTCGCCGACTCGCCGCTGGACTGCAACGGCGACGGTCGGCCGGACATTGTGACGTGCAACTATTTCGGCAAGTACGTCGGCTGAGTCGAGAACCCCGGCGGCGACGCGACGAAGCCGTGGATCGAGCATGAGATCGACCGGCTGGGGAATATGGAGACCGGCGAACTCGTGGACATCAACGGCGACGGCCGGCCCGACTTTTTGCCGAACGTCGTGAGCGGCTCGGTTGTGTGGTACGAACTGACTCAGCAGAATCCGGACGTGGTTTGGACGAAGCACGAGTTGGGCAAAGATAGCGCGGGGCACGGCGTCGGCGTGGGCGACGTCAACGCCGACGGACGGCTCGACGTCATCACGCCCAGCGGTTGGTACGAGCAGCCGAAGCCGTCGGCGGCCGGCGATGCCGCGTCGCACAAGTGGCCGTTTCATGCCGAGTTTCAACTCGGCGCCGCCGGCATTTTCATCCCCGGCCGGGATTTCGACGGTGACAAACGAACCGATATTGTCTGGGGCATGGGGCACGGTTTCGGCCTGCACTGGATGAAGCAAGTCGCCGGCGCCGACGGCAAGCGCGAGTGGAAGAAGGAAGACATCGACAAGAAGTTCTCGCAAGTCCACACGCTCCTCTTCGCCGATCTCGATGGGGACGGCGACGCGGAATTGGTCACGGGCAAGCGGGTCTACGCCCACGAAGTGGAACCGGGCGCGACCGACGCGCCATGCGTTTATTCCCTTCATTCGATCGCTCGTCCAGCAAGTGGCAGAAGCGTGTGATCTACGAAGGAGAACCGGCCCGGAACGCGCCCGCCGAGGCGAAAGACCGTTGGGCCTTGAAGGACTTCGCTCGCGGCTCGGTCGGCACCGGTCTTCAGATGGTCGCCCGCGACATGGACGGCGACGGCGACATTGATCTGGTGTGTCCCGGCAAGTCGGGGCTATACCTGCTGGAAAATCTGCGGCGGTGAACGATGCTCCAGGATTGCGCGGCGCGGCGCCGGAGTCGATCTGATCTGATCGCGGCGCAAACCGTGGCGGTAGGATTGAGTGTCGCCCGGTCGGCGGTATACTCATCTGGTGTCGTAGACGCCGGGAGTGACGAGTCCGATGATTACCGCCTTGCAGGAACTCGGGCCGGACGGACCCGTGGCTTATTACGTGCTCGAAGAGCCCGGACCGATTTTGATCGGGCGCGGCCGCGGCTGCTCGATTCGGCTCGACGATACGCGCATCTCGCGCCACCACTGCGTGCTGACGAGCACGGCCGGACAGTGGCACGTCGAAGATCTCGCCAGCACGAACGGCACGTGGGTGAACGATCAGAACATCAAGCGCGTGGCGCTCGAAGACGGCAACATTATCACGGTGGGCCGATTGCGGCTCTACTTTCGCAAAGACATGCCTCCGCCCGACGAAGGATTCTCAACGGACCTGGAGCCGCTGCCAAAGGTGTCTCCGAACGCCGCCAAGAAAGAAGGGGCACGCACGCAGCGGATTCCGCCGGAAGAACACCCGTTCCCGCCTCAACCGGATTGAATCGACGTTCGGCACAGCACGCGCCGCTTGGCTGCCGCGGTTTTGGCTGCCGCGATCGCGCGCGCTCCGTTCACGGCAACGCGCGAATGCGAATCTGCTTGAACTCGATTGGAGAGCCTTCCGATTCGAGGCACAAGAAGCCCGAGCGCGGCTCGCAATCAGTGCCGCCGGAGACCTCTTCGCCGTTGACCCAGAGTCGCACTTCGCCGTTGATCGCGCGAACGTAGTAGTGATTCCACTCGTCCACGCCCTTACTCAGGTCCTTGCGCGGGAAACTGCGGCTACCGTTCGGTGACGTGGGAGGGAACGGCGTCATCTTCGATTTTCCCACCGGGAAAACGTCGCCGTTCGTAGTGAACCAATCGGCCTTCTTGCCGCTTTGCTTTTCGTAGTTCTCTTTGTAGCCGTGGTCGAGAATCTGCACTTCGATGCCGGCCCGCGGCAATTGGCCGGGCTTGAGGTCTTGAAGACCCTCTTCGGACGCCCACACAAAGATGCCGGAATTGCCGGCGGCCTTGCGGTGCCGCCACTGTGCAACCAACTCAAAATTCGTGAACGATTCTTTCGAGCGAGTTACGCCGACTGGCTTGCCCGTGCAATGAACCTCGTCCTCCTTCCACGTCCACGTGTCCGGATCGCCGTTGACGGCCGTGAAGTCGTCGGCGCCGAGCGCCTTCCAACCCGGCCCGGTGCCGTCCACGAACGCCTTCGGCGCGGGCGGCGGCTCGCCAGCGGACATCGCACCAATCGACAAGGCCAAGAAGCACGTGACGCAGGACGCGATGCACAGCCGCGGTCGAGTGAGTTTTGTTTTCATGCGGACAAGCTAACGTGATTCGCAGGCAGGTGCAAGCGCGACGACGGACAGCGGGCTGCTATGCGATGATCTTTTGTACGACCTCGCCGGCCACGTCCGTGAGCCGAAAATCGCGGCCGCTGAAACGGAACGTGAGTTGCGTGTGATTGAGGCCGATCAGGTGAAGGATCGTCGCGTGCAGGTCGTTCACGCTGACGCGATCGAACGCCGCCTTGTGGCCGATCTCGTCAGTCTCGCCGTAATGGACGCCGCCCTTGACGCCGCCCCCGGCGAACCACGCGGTGAATGCGTGCGGGTTGTGGTCGCGGCCGAGATGGTTCTTCTCTTTCGTCTGCTGCACGATCGGCAGCCGGCCGAACTCGCCGCAACAGACGACGAGCGTCTCGTCGAGCAGGCCGCGCTGTTTGAGATCCGTGAGCAGTGCGGCGATTGGCTGGTCGGTCTCGCCGGCGAATTGGCGGTGGTTGCCCGCGATGTCCCGGTGGCCGTCCCAGCTTCGTTCGTTTTCCATGCCGCCCGAATAAATCTGCACGAATCGCACGCCGCGTTCGACGAGCCGCCGGGCGACCAGCGCCTGTTTCGCGAAATGAGCACAGCGCTTTTCGTCAATGCCGTACAGCCGCTTGATGTGCTCCTGCTCATGCTCAATGTCGAACGCTTCTGGAGCGGCGACCTGCATTCGGTAAGCCAACTCGAAGCTCTCGATCCGCGCGGCGAGTTCCGCTTCGCCCGGATTCTGTTCCTGATGCCGGCGATTCAGCTTTGCGAGTAGGTCGAGCTGCCGGCGCTGTTCGGCGTCTGTCATGTGCTCCGGCCGGAACAGGTTGTCGATTGGAGCACCCTGCGCGTTCAGCGCCGTGCCTTGAAAGATGCCCGGTAGAAACCCGGCGCCCCAGTTCGACGCGTGACCCTTCGGCAGCCCGCGGCCGAGCGTGTCGTACATCACGACGAACGCCGGCAGATTCTGACTCTCGCTGCCGAGTCCATACGTGAGCCACGAGCCGACGCACGGAAAGCCCATGCGGCTCATGCCCGTGTTGATTTGAAACAGCGCTGGCGAGTGATTGTTTGTCTCCGTGAAGCATGAGTGAATGAACGCCATGTCGTCCACGTGCTTCACCGTGTGCTCGAAAATCTCCGCCGCCCACGTGCCCGACTGGCCGTGCCGCGCGAACTTGAACGGCGACTTCATGAGCGGCCCAACCTCGGCCGTGAAGAAGCCGGTGTTCTTGTCGAATCCCTCCAATTCCAGTCCGTCGCGCTTCTCCAATTCCGGCTTGTAATCCCACGTGTCCACCTGGCTCTGCCCGCCGTTCATGAACAGCCAGATCACACTCCGCGCCTTGGCCGCAAAATGCGTCGGCCGGCCGGAGAGCGGATTCAGCCGCCGCGCGTCCGCCGCACTCGACTGCATTGGCGCGGCCAGCAGTCGGTCGTAGTCGAGCAACCCGGCAAGCGCGAGCAGGCCGCAACCCTGGCCGGAGCGCCGGAGAAACTCGCGGCGAGAACGAATGATCGGGTGTGTACTTGCGGTAGGCCAAATCTTTTCCATGGCGACCTCGTTCGTCCGGTTCAAGGATGGATCGTTACGGTATTGGAATTCCCAGTTGTTTGCAGATTCGTTGGCAGGTGCACGCGGGAATCTCGTGGTGTCGTGGCACCGCGGTTCGCCGACCGTTCGCCGGATTCTCCCAGATGGAATGGGTCGCTGCCTTCCCGTACAAACTGACAACCGTAACGCCGCAAGTGTGCCAGAAAATCTCGACGCTTCATGGCGTGGCAACCTGCGGCGAGACGCTCACTCGCGACGCTGCGGTCAACAGCAGGTGAATCGGCTCCTCAATATCCGCGTCCGGGTCCGAACACGTCGGATTTGGAGTCGGCAACGCCTCACCGCGCTGCAGACACGTTTCGGCGATGTCCACCAGCGCACTGGCGAGCATTCTCCGCGCGTCGTCGAGGTCGCGGCCAAAGGTAATCGCGCCGGGAAAGTCGATCACCTCGGCATGTACGCCTTGAGGAATGTGTTTGTACATTGCCTTGTAGGTCAACATGCGTCGTTCTCCTGTCGCTCCCGCGCGCGGGTAATCGCTCCAGTCTAATTGGACTCGTCCTTCGGTTTGACCTTGGCCTCGCCGCCGGGCGACGAGACTTCAACGCCGGATTCAGGATTGGCTTTCACCCTGGCCCCGGGCGTGTTCACATCGACGCCGTCCGACGGACTGACCTTCACTTTCGCGCCGGGCGTGTCCACGTTGACGCCCTCCGTCGGACTGACGTTGACCTTCGCGCCGGGCGTGTCCACCTTCACGCCGCCGGGGCCGATCTGCACTTTCGCGCCTGGCGTGTCCACTTTGATGCCGCAGCCGGCGAACGCCATGACGACTAGCGATGTGGCAGACAGAACGAGTTTCTTCACGGGATGATCCTTTCGTAGCTATGTGGGTTGAATGATTCGGTCGCACGGCGCCGAGACGGCGGAGTTACGAGTCGCCGTTTTCGTCCGACTTCTCGGCGAGATGCTCCGCACCAATCCGTTGATACAGTTCATGCAGGGCCGCCGCCGCCTGCTCGGCCAACGTAAACCAGTCCGGGTTGCGAACGCAAGCGGGGTGTGATCGTACGTCGTCCTCAATGAACTTGGCTGCCTGTGCCGTACGATCAAGCAGTTCGTGGCAACCGAATGATCCCGGTTTGTATTGTTCGGAACATTCGATCCCCTGTTCAGCCGCGAACTCGCTTGCCAATTGCTGCCGGTCGTGCTCGGTATCCGACGAAGATGAGACTTGAGTCGCCATGTTAATCCTCCAATCCCGATTGCCGCAGAATGCTCCTGTACGTGCCCGTCGCGAACTCGTCCGACTCTTTGCCGGGGAACGGTCACCTTTCCTGGCTTCGTCGGATGCCTGAACTGCCGGTGACTGCCCGTCTGGGCCACGTGGACCCAACCGTCTTCGATCAGCAAGCGAATCATTTCGCGAACTTTCATCTCACACGATCGGTTTCATTCTACATACACGAACTCGTTCAGGCACATCAGTGTCTGGCAGAAATCGGCGAGCGCCAATTCTGCCGCGTTGGATTTGCCAGCGGTCGAGTAGGCGGACGACTGCTCCTTCAAGAACGCCACGGAATCGACCAGTTCTTCGTCGCGCGGCGGGCGGCCGAGCGCGATCGCGTAGCTGGCTCGCACGGCATCGGCAGGCGAGTCGCCTGCTGCGGTCTTGATGCGGCGGGCGAACGCGGTCGCGTGGTCGCGCACCGTGACGTTGTTCATGAGCAGTAGCGCCTGCGGCGCGATCGTCGTGCACGAGCGCGTCGGCAAATCTTGCAGCGAGTCCGGCGCGTCGAACACGGTCATCATCGGCACGAGTTGGCTGCGTTTCACGAAGAAGTAGATCGAGCGGCGGCGGTGTTTCGGGTCGAGCGAGCCGGGGCCGAATTGCGTTTCGTCAAGCGAGCCGCTCACCGCGAGCATCGCGTCGCGAATCAACTCGGCTTCGAGCCGCCGGCCCGGCCGGTGCCAAAAGAGTGAATTGTCTCGGTCGGCCGCAAGACGCCGCTCGTCGGTCGTGGCGGTTTGCATGTAGACCGAACTGGTCATGATGAGTTTGTGAATGTGCTTGAGGCTCCAGGGCCGAGCGGACGGCAGTCGTGAGTCGGCAGTCGTGAGTCGTATTTCGGGGCCACGACTGCCGACTGCCGACTGCCGACTGCCGTTCGGCTCAATGAGTTCCGACGCGAGCCAGTCGAGCAGTTCGGGGTGCGACGGCGGCTCGCCCTTGCGGCCGAAATCGCTCGGCGTTGCCACGATGCCGCGGCCCATGTGGTAATACCAGAGACGGTTCACGATCACGCGAGCGAGCAGGTGCCCGGCGCCGGAGTCCACGTCGGTGAGCCAGTTGGCCAGCGCTCGGCGGCGGAATGAGAGCGTCGAGCCGGTCGGCGGCGGCTCGTGCCAACGTTTCTCGGGCGGCTCGCCGTCGCCGCGCGGCCGCATCAGCACCGACAGAAAACTCTGCGTCGCGACCTCGGCCTTTTGGTTCGGGTCGCCGCGTTTGAGGAAGTAAGTTGGGTCGTAAAAGTCGAGTCCCTGCGTGTGCAGTCGAACGGCCGGCACGCCCTCGCTCGAAATCAGCATCTTGGCGAGCTTTGGCTGCGGCTGATTTTTCGCGTGCTGCCGAATCGGCTCATTGAGTTTCTGCCACTCGGCGTCGGTCGTGCGATACCACTTGAGAATGTCGGCCCGTTGCTCGCCCGAAAGCCGCGCGGTTGGATCAGCGTCGAACGCGCTGAGCGCGAGGTACGCCGGCTCGAAGATCGCTGCGGCGTCGAGCGCGCCGGGCGGCGACGACGTCGAAAGCGCGAGCCGCGGACGGCCAATGCCGTGCTGCTTGTTGCACTTGAATTCGAGCGTGATCGTCAGCCGCGTGCCGGCGTCGAACCCGACCGGCGACTCAAGGTCGAACGCGGCCGCGTGGTCCTTGCCGAACTGCGGATCGACGGCCCAGCACGAGTTCTTGTCGCCGTCGATCGCGTTGGTGACCGGCAGGCCCTGTTGATCGAAGCTCGCGCGGGCGTTGGTCAGTTTCACGGGAGTCGATTGGGCCGCACCGCCGAGCGGCGCGGCAGCGACGCGGAAGTCAGTCAGTCCGAAGTTTCCGTTCGCCGCGCGGCCGGGTCCGCCCTTCACAAGCGACTCGTGTGCGAGCGCCTCCAGCCGAATCGACGCGATGCCCTTCAGCTTTGTGTGCATGACAAGCGTGTACATGTCGTTGTCCGAGTTCTTGCCGCCGACCAAAAGCGAACCATCATCGAGCTTCGTGAACGTCGCGCCGCCCTCGGACTTCAGTTCCGCCGGCTCGACCACGACCCACGTGAACGGTGACGCGGCCGGCCGCTTGTCGGCTGTTCGTTTGTCGTCCTTCTGCTCCGATTCCGGCGGCGGCGATTGATCGCGCGACGCCTTGCGACTCGCGAGCCACGCGTCGAGCCGGCCGGGCAATTCATCGCGCTCAAACGTCTCGAGCGCTGCGATAAGCGGCGCGTGCGCCGCGTCGAACTTCGCCTTCGCCTCGCGAAATGCGGCTGGGTCGAGGTTCACGTCGAAGTCCGACCGCACGGTCGTCGCAAACGTCGAGATCAGCCGGTAATAATCCGCCGTCGGGATCGGGTCGAACTTGTGGTCGTGGCAACGCGCACACCCAATCGACAGGCCGAGCATCGTTGTGCCGATCGTGCGGGCCATGTCGTCGAGTTCGTCGTAGCGTTCTTTCTCGGCCTGGTTCGCTGTGATCTGTGTCGCGTGTGTGCCGGCCGCGAGGAATCCGGTCGCCGCCAGCGCGAGCGGATCGTCCGGCGCGAACTCGTCGCCCGCGATCTGCCACTTCACAAACGTGTTGTACGGCAAATCCTGATTCAACGCCTTGATGACGAAATCGCGGTAATGAAACGCATTCGGCCGGTCGTAGTCCTGTTCGTACCCGTGACTCTCCGCGAACCGCGCGAGGTCGAGCCAGTGCCGGCCCCAGCGCTCGCCGTAATGCGGGCTTTCGAGCAGCCGATCAATCAGTCGCTCGTACGCGTCCGGCGCGGGGTCGTTCACGAACGCCTCAACCTCGTCCGGCGACGGCGGCAGCCCGATCAAATCAAAGTACGCGCGCCGCACAAGCCGCCGCCGGTCCGCGATCGGATTCGGCGCGATGCCGCGCGATTCGAGCTTCGCAAGGATGAACCGATCAACGATCGTCCGGCCCCACGCGGCCTCGTTCACCGCCGGCGGCGTCGGACGAGCGAGCGGTCGAAACGACCAATGTTCGCGGTCCGCGTCGGTGACGGACTGTGCCGCCTTCGATGCGGTCGTGTGCTCGTCCCCGCCTGCGACTACGACCGAGCAAGCCGCGGCGAGCCACAACGGAGTGGCGATGACAGCACGTCCGTGATTCCGGCGAAACGACCTTACGGGCGCGGCTGACTTCATGGCGAGTACCAGACCGTCGGGGCGGGTTTGAATCAATCGCTTCGACACACGCGACCGCTATTGATCGTAAATCGTACGGCGTGACCCGGCATCTGAAAAGGGCGGATCGTGGCGACGGTTGTTACAATGGTGCCCGCAATGAAAACTCCGTTGCGAATTCTGAGCGTCGTTCTGACACTGACGGCCGGCGTGCTGGCCGCGAGTGCTCGCGACGAGGGCGCGGGCGCCAAAGGCGAATGGTGGTCACTGCGCCCCGTAGTGCGGCCTGCCGAGCCAGCCGTTCGCGATCGCGCGTGGGTCCGAAATCCGATCGACACCTTCGTCCTTCAGAAGCTCGAAGAGCAACGACTATTGCCCGCGCGCGAGGCCGATCGCGCGACGTTTATTCGCCGTGCGACGTTTGACTTGATCGGACTGCCGCCGACGCTGGAGGAAATCGACGCGTTCGTGGCCGATGAGTCGCCGGATGCGCACGAGCGATTGATCGACCGGTTGCTCGCGTCGCCGCATTACGGCGAGCGCTGGGCGCGGCACTGGCTCGACGTGGCGCGGTTTGGCGAGAGCGACGGCTTTGAAAACGACAAGCCGCGTGATCATGCGTGGCGATATCGCGACTACGTGATTCAGAGTTTCAACGACGACAAGCCGTACAACCAATTCATCAAGGAGCAACTTGCCGGCGATGCGCTCGAGCCGATCACGCGCGACAGCCTAGTCGCGACCGGATTCCTCGTCGCCGGTCCGTGGGACGAAATACAGTATGTCGCGAAGAGCAAAACGGAAAAGATGCGGGCGCATGAGGAACAGATGGAAGAACTGCTCGCGGCTGTTTCGCAGACGTTCCTCGGCATGACCGTACACTGCGCGCGGTGCCACGACCACAAGTTCGACCCGATTCCGCAGGCTGACTACTACCGGCTGAAGGCCGTTTTCGACGGATTCGATCACGGCAACCGGCCGATTCTCACCCCGACGGAGCGGCAGGAACACGAAGCCGCGATCGCACCAATCCAGGCCCGCATCAAGGAACTGAAATCGTCACTCGACAAGCTCTCGAACCGCGCTGCCCACGCGATCGCGCGTGACGTGAACGGGAAAGACACCGTGCCGGCGACCGTGCTGACCGACGGACGGTTCGGCCGGGCGCTCGACGCGCGGCGCGGGCACCTCGAAGCGAAATCGAAGTCGGCATTTCAAGAACCGCCGATCACGGTCGAATGTTGGGCCAAGGTGAACTCGAAGGCCGCATTCAACATCCTCGTCGCGAACAACGTGAAGGAGTCGCCAGCCCATTGGGAGATTTACACCTACGCCGGCTCGGGCGAGTTCAGCGCGTTTCTGCCCGGCTATCAACCGAGCGAGATCAAGTCGGGCGTGGACATCACCGACGGCGCGTGGCACCACGTCGCGATGTCGTTCGACGGCTCGCGTGTGCGGCTGTTTGTGGACGGCCGCGTCGTAAAGGAGGCGAAGTTGGAGTCCCGCCTTCAGGCGGAAGAGTCTTCGGAATCTCGCGCTGAGTCGGAAAAGAAGCCGGCTAAAGCCGGAACTCCAACTCAGGCCGTCGGCTCGATCTGGATCGGCGCGTATCCGCCGCACCGGCTCGGCTGCGACGGCCTCGTGGACGAGGTGCGCATTTCCCGCGGCACGCGCCACGAATTGCCCCTCGCGGACGCGCCGCCCGACAAAGACGATTCGACCGTCGGTCTCTGGCATCTCGACGAGCCGGCCGGCGCGCGATTCGTCAACGCGGCCGAACCACCAGTTTCGGGCGACGCCGAATCAGATGCTCGACGCACGACCGAACTCACCGCGGAATTGAAACAACTAGAATCCGACTTCGCCGCGCGAGCAATCCCGCAATCCTACTCCGGCGTCACGCGCCAGCCGGAGCCGACGTTCGTGTTCTTGCGCGGTGACATTCAGAAAGCCGGCCCGCAAGTAATCGCGGCGGCGCTTTCGGCCGTTCGAATGCCGACGCCCGCCCTTCGCCTCGACGCCGATTCACCGGAAGGCCGCCGGCGGCTCCAATTCGCTGAGTGGGTCGCCAGCCCGGTCAACCCCCTCACGGCTCGCGTCATGGTCAATCGTGTGTGGCAATATCATTTCGGCACCGGGCTCGTGGACACGCCGAGCGACTTCGGCTCCAGTGGCGGCCGGCCGTCGCATCCCGAACTGCTCGACTGGCTCGCGTCGGAGTACGTGGAAGTGGCCGAGAGTCGAGAGCCGGAAGTCGAGAGCCAGAAAGTTCAGCCATCCACAATTCTGGCCCTCAACTCTCAACCCTCAACCCTCAACGCTCCTTGGAGCATCTAGCGCCTGCACAAACTCATCATGCTCTCGGCCACCTACCGCCAATCGTCCACATTCAACCCAGCCGCCGCCGCAATCGACGCCGACAACCGTCTGCTGTGGCGCTTCGCCCCGCGCCGGCTCGAAGCCGAAACCGTGCGCGACGCCATGCTCGCCGTCAGTGGTGAACTGAATCCGCAACTCGGCGGCCCCAGCTTCCGCCCGTTCAAGATCACCGTGCGCAACACGTACTTCTACAACCTCATCGACTCCGACGCCGCCGAGTTCAACCGCCGCACGATCTACCGCATGACCGTGAACACCGGCAAAGACCCGCTGCTCGACTCGCTCGACTGTCCCGCGCCGTCGATCACCGCGCCGCGGCGCCGCAACACGACGACCACGCTTCAGGCGCTCGCGCTCATGAACGATTCGTTCGTGCTACGTCAGGCGGATCGGTTTGCCGAACGCGTGTGCACGGCGGCGGAGAACGATCGGCGGGAACAAGTCGAACTTGCGTATCGCCTCGCGTACGCGCGCCGGCCGACGGCTCAGGAACTAGCGGCGAGCGAAGCACTCGCAAGGAAACACGGCGTCGCAAGCCTGTGTTGGTCGATCATGAACTCCAGCGAATTCCTTCACGTGCGTTGATCGCGAGGCACGCGGATGCCAACGATACGAATCGCCGGATACAATTCCGATTCTACTCGTCGGACGTCAGCGAACCGCCGCACATGCACGCGCTGCGCGGCGAGAAGGAAGCGAAGATGTGGCTTGATCCAGTCGAGTTGGAATACAACCGCGGCTACAATCAGTCGGAGTTGAACGGTATTCTGAAACTCACTCGTCAGAATCAAGTCCGCCTACTGGAGGCGTGGAATGCGCACTTTGGCCAATAGACGAACGAAACAAGTGCGTGCGACGGGCGTTCGTTTTGTCTCGGACGTTGTGTACGTCGTGCTCAGCGACGGACGCGAGGTCGCGCTGAATCTCAGGCGAGTCGCGTGGCTACGCTGGCTTCGTAAGGCAACGGCAGCACAGCGCGCCGCGTGGTCGATCAAGCCGGGCGGTTTTGCGGTCTATTGGAACGAACTCGACGATGGTATCGAAGTCTGCCACATTCTTGGGACACAGCCAATTTCATGAACTTCGTCGGCGCGAGTTCCTGACCAGCGCGGGGAGCGGCCTGGGAGCGATCGCGCTGGCGTGGCTGATCGGCCGCGATCAATCCGGCGCCGGCGCGACGGAGATGAGATCGGGCGGAGAGTCTGCTCGCGCCGCCAGCACGCACTCCAGGCCAAGGGCCACGCGGGCGATCCACATCTTTTCGCCAGGCGGCGTGAGCCACGTCGATACATTTGACTATAAGCCCGAACTGGAACGGCTCGACGGCAAGTCGATGGAGGGCAAGGGGCCGATCGACACGTTCTTCGGCAAGCCGGGAAACCTGCTGCGAAATCTGTGGCCGTTCAAGCAGCGCGGCGAGAGCGGCCTGTGGGTGAGCGACCTGCTGCCGCACTTGGCCGAGTGCGTCGATGATCTCGTGGTCGTGCGCTCGATGGTCACGAAGAGTTCGTCGCACACGCCGGCCTGCTTTCAGATGAACACGGGCTTCACGCAGAACGGTTTTCCGTGCCTGGGTTCGTGGCTGTCGTACGGGCTGGGCACGGAGAACGACGAGTTGCCGACGTTCGTCGTGCTGCCCGACCCGCGCGGCGGGCCGAACGGCGGATCGAACAATTGGTCGAACGGGTTTCTGCCCGCGGAGCATCAGGGCACGGCGTTCCGCACCGCGGGCGATGAGCCGATCGCGCACTTGAAGACGCCCGATCGCGTGTCGCCGGACGCGCGGCGGGCCGGGCTGGAGTTGCTTGAAAAACTGAACCGGCAGTTCGCAGAAGACAACCCCGGCGACAGTTCGCTCGCCGCGCGCCTGCGAACCTACGAGCTGGCGGCGAAGATGCAAGTCAGCATTCCGGAGGCGGTTGATTTCGCGGACGAGACCGACGAGACGAAACGGTTGTACGGCCTGGACGACCCGATCACCGCGGCGGCCGGCCGCAACTTTCTGCTCGCGCGGCGGCTCATCGAGCGCGGCGTGCGCTTCGTGCAGATTTACAACGGCGCAGCTTTGGGCGGCAACCCGCGCATCAATTGGGACGCGCACGAAGACGTGAAGACGAACCACGAGGCCCAAGCCGTACTGCTCGACCGGCCGTGTGCGGGACTCATCCACGACTTGAAACGCCGCGGCCTCTTCGACGACACGCTCGTCTTCTGGTCGAGCGAGTTTGGCCGCACGCCGTTCACGGAAGGCGTCGGCACGCGCGGCCGCGACCATCACCCGCACGCCTTCACCGGCTGGCTCGCCGGCGCCGGCCTGAAACGCGGCATCGTCTATGGCACGACCGACGAAGTCGGCTACCAGGTCGCCGAAAACCCGGTGACCGTCTACGACTTCCACGCCACGATCCTGCACCTGCTCGGCCTCGACCACATGCGGCTGACGTTCTATCACAACGGCATCCAGCGGCGGCTCACTGACGTACACGGTGCGGTTATCGACGCCGTTCTCGCTTGAACCAGTGTTCTACCATTAGCTCGTCGGGGTCAAAGCCTGCATCATGGGTCTCTTTTGAACTCGCGATAGTGACTCCGAACGACACAGCTCAGCAGCGGCTGGGGCTACGGCGAACTGTGGTCACAAAAAACCTACACGCCCCGCCGTCTGCTGCAGCGCCTGGTTCGGCGTCTGGGGCACTAATGCGTCAGTCGAGTGGGAACAACTCGCCGTCGTCGGACATGCCCAGCGGGAACCGGCAACGATTGAGCCAGAGGGCTGACGTGACCTCGGGGATGGGTGCCTGTTGCAGCCGAGCTTCCATGCGACCGAGGGCATCGGCGAGCAGGCGCTCGTCGAGGTCGATGGTGGCACTAGCAAGGACTCGCCACCTTTCGTCATTGGGCAAGTGTAAGAGGAAGATGAGCATCTTTCTCTCAACCTCGCGTTGGCCGAGCACCTTGAAGTGCGAGTCCCGAGCAGCGACATGGAGACGCCAGTCCGGAGCCTCGGGGTCGCGGTCCTTCCCGAGGAGAGCGTCGAAATCGGCCATGTGGTTGGACATGATAACAAAGCGATGCGTCGTGACCATGCCGCCGAGCCGAGGCGTCGCATCGGTATAGCCGCGTTCTCGGAGAACGAGGCCGGTGATGTACTTCTTCGCCAACTCCGGTGCTAGGTCCACGTCTCGGGCGAAGGGCATGAGACCGGGGTAAGTAGCGTTGAGGGCGTCTTCAAAGCACGCGAGATCGTCCGAGTCAGCCATGGACACCCCTCCGCCGCCGAACGTTCGGCGTCAGCGGGCCGAGCGGTTAAGGACAAAGGACATGGAACAACCAAAAACCTCAAACGAAGCGACCGACTCTGACCGACCAAACGACGTAGCTCGGCTCCGCTGCACGCCGTCGTTAGGCGATGGCTAGGTGTCGTAATCGCCATCCCACGGCGCGTGAAAAGCCATATAGTCACCAGGCTCGACAGTGACCCACCGATCCTCCTCTTCCTCTTCCGGTTCACGCGGAACAAGTCCGAACACAGTGTCGAACCGCTCGACACGGAAAGGCATAACCTTGATGCGGCGGTATGCAACTTCGCCGAGTTCTGCGAGGTGTTGCGCGTAGAGATCACGGGCCTTCTCCCGGTCAAGTTTGGCGCGTGGGCCAAGATCGTCGATGCGGGCTTCGAGGAGTTTACCAGTGGCGTCGAACAAGTAGAGCGCAATGAATTCACACCCGTGAAGCTTTGCAGTCGCAGCCACGAACGGTGTTGTTAGGAAGAATTGCCGGCCGTCCGCAGTCCGGCCGACATGCTTCGCATGGTAGTCATCATGGTTGATGGGGATCACACGCGGGAGCTTTCCGGGCATTGGCTCCTCCCTCGCCTAACGCAACAGTTCACCCGCCGGGGTGTAGTGTTTCGGCTGAAGTGGCACACCGGGGAAGTTAGACTGGCGGTCTCACGTGAAATGAGCCCTTAAGGAGGAAGAAGAAGAGAAGAGCCTTGAGGGGAAGAGGAAGAATCCTGGAAGGA
>Ga0247727_10005414_pt1 | contig 25944 bp, 20 predicted proteins | sample WisWelCaveWW1625_FD_202498 | JGI IMG/M metagenome (GOLD analysis project Ga0247727, IMG submission 202498) | Biofilm microbial communities from Wishing Well Cave, Virginia, United States - WW16-25 | ecosystem: Environmental > Aquatic > Deep subsurface > Groundwater > Cave microbial mat | place...
GATGCCGTTGCGTTCTCCAAAGAGGAACTTCTTCATCTTCGGGTTCCACCGATTCGTCTGGTGCCCGAAATGGACACCCGCTTCTAACAATTCCTTGATCGAAACCACCCCCATGCCTTCACCTCCCCTCAAGACTTGCAGAGCACCTGATAACGCAGGCGAGGGGGGCTGGCCCCCTTATTCTCAAGTCGAGCGACGTCCATGACGTCGATATGAATTTGATACTGTTCCTCTACGCACGAGATTGTACGAGAAGGAGACGGTTTCCCCTAGGAGTCTGTCCGAGTAATGCCATTCTACTGCAGCAAACGAACTGCAAGCATCTGCGTCGTTCTCGGCTCGAAAAAATCCTCAACGTATTCCAGCGAATACGCCTCCGGTTTTTCCGAGCCTGCGGCCTTGCAGCTACCAGCAGCTCCTTTGCTTCGCGACGAAAGATTACTCGGACAGACTCCTAACGCTACAACCGTGGCACGCTAGCATGGTGGCGGTCAGTTTGCAAGACCAGCGTCGCTCCCTTCGCTTGCCGCCCCATTCGACCCGGTGTTAAGATCGCGCAGCAGTTGGAGGGAGTCAGTGCCGAACATTTTGCTATTAGTCTCGCCGAGTTGCGGGGCCTGCCCATCGGCGAAGAATTTGTGGAAACAGTTGCGGGTGAAATATAGCTTCAGCTATCGCGAGGTGGATATCACCACAGAGGATGGACGGAGCCTCGCCGATCGGCATTCGGTCAGGGCGGTGCCGGCTACCATTATCGATGGGCGGCTGACCTTCGTCGGCGTGCCGAGCCGGGAGAGTGCCGAGAAGGCCTTATTGCTCAAAATGAAACCGCGCGAGTAGGGAGCAAACGCGTCATGGCCGACGACGATTTTGAACTACCTGAGCTCCCTGTCATCGACAAAGGACCTCCACCGGAGTGCCCTATGTGCGGTGACCCGATGGGATTCATCGATGGAGACTGGTGCTGTGTGGATTGCAATGGCGAGCTGTTAGGGCCGGAAACCGGCTAGCCCAAGTGAGTAGTGATGCGTGATGGGTGATGAGTTCTAAACACGAAGAGAACATCATAGCTCTCTGTCCGGTTTCTGCCCATCACCCATCACCGATCACTCGTCACGGTTTCTGATGCTTCGGATCGTCACCGGGCCTTTTCATCCGGCTCTTGATCGTGCCCTAGTCGAGGACATTCGGTCCTGTAAGACCGACGATCCCTTTGTCCCGCTCGCCGTCATTGTCCCCTCGGCCTCCCTGGTCGAGCAGCTGAAACAGGTACTCACCAGTCACGAGCCTCGCGCCTTCCTCAATATACATTTTCTGACGTTCCACCAGCTGGCCCTCCGTCTGCGTGATGATCTCGCGGTGGTCTCTGAGGCTGGTTCGGAACCGACCCTGCAACTGGTCGACGATTTCTTCCACGAACAACTGGTGCGGCAGGTGGTTCGGCGCAAGCTTCCAGGGCTCGAACCGCTCACGCGCTTGCCTGCCTCATCAGGAACCTGGAAAGGCCTGTGGGCGACGGTGCGTGATTTGAAAGACGCGGTGGTCGCACCCACGACAGCGTTGAAGGCTCTCACAGAAGGGGTGTTTGAGGAGGAAGACCGAAGCTGGCTCCGTTCCCTGTTCACCCTGCATGCGGCCATCATGGAAGCAAGCCGGTCGCTCGGGGTCGGTTCTCCGGATGACCTGGCTGCCTCACTTGGCCTGGATCTCTCAGGCTCTTCGTTCCTCAACGGGCTGCAACGCCTATTCTACTATGGTTTCTACGACCTCTCGCAGGTCCAACTCTCGTTCTTCGAATCGGTAGTCCGCATCGCCCCGGCCACGTTATACTTTCCTTTACAAGACCGCCCGGCCTTTCTCTTTGCCCGCCAATTTTTCGAGCGGCATCTTCTCCCGCTGGCACATACCCATGAGGATCGGAGTGGGGAAGGGGACCGAACTGGAACAACGGAACTGGTCGAACTTTCCGTCACAAACGTGATCGGGGTCGAAGAGGAGTTGGCGACGGTCTGCCGTAAAATCCTGACCTTGGTCGAGGTGAACGGCTATCGTTTCGACGAGATTGGAGTGGTGTCTCGTACGCTGGAGCCCTACCAGGCCCGGCTGCAATCGGTGTTTGATCATCATCTGGTGCCCTTCACATCGACGGCCGGACGTCCGCTGTCGCGCGAACCATTGGTCAAAACCCTCTTGAGCCTCGCCTCGCTCCCACTACATGACTTCGACCGTGTTGCCATGCTGGATGTGGTCACGTCGCCCTTCTATCACGCACTGGGCGACGGCTCCGCCAGCGCTGATCTCCGCCCCGATATCTGGCGCTCCCTCGTCTACGCCTTGGGTATTACAAAAGGGGAAGCGGAATGGAGACGTCTGGCAGAGCCAGCCAGTTCGTCGATTCTTCGCGATGCAAATGCGGAGCCTGACGAAGATGATCACACAATGGTTGGGACGTGCGAGACCTCTCAGCTGACATACTTGTGGGAGCTCGTGTCGCAGCTGATTCACGATTGCCGGGCTCTCCCTGCGCGAGGATCGATCGGAGCACTGACAGACGCATTTCTCACGCTGGTGAAATCCCATGTTCACGTGCCTGACCTGTTCGCCGCTCCTTCGCCGGAACTCCCCGAGCCTGCTGATCTCACCAAGATCGGCTCGCTTGTCAGATCCTCGTTGGCCCGTCTGCAGCAGCTGGACCCCCTTGGAGGGGACCTCTCATGGGAAGAATGGGTCGAATTGCTCCGCCTGGTCTTGGACGAAACCAGCATCCCCATCGAAGCGGACCGGCACCAGGGTGTACAGGTGCTGGATGCCATGACCGCCCGCGGCCGGACGGTTCGGGCGCTCTTTGTGCTTGGCATGAACGACAAAGTCTTTCCACGGTACGTGCGTGAAGATCCATTTCTTCGTGACCGTCAACGTGTCGTACTGGATTCGACCCTGGGCTACAAGATCGATGAGAAATTAGCCGGGCATGAAGAGGAATTACTATTGTTTGAACTCCTCAGCCGCTCGGCAACCAATCGGCTGTATCTCTCCTTCCAGCGCGCCGACGAAGCAGGACGAGTCATGGCGCCGTCCGGTTTCATTACTATGGCGATGCGCGACCCACGATTTGTCGCGAAGCCGGAAGCGACGGTCCCTCGACGGCTGACCATGCGGATCAGCGAACAGCCGTCGATTCAAGACCTATTACCTGTCGAGGATTTGGCCTTGGGTTGCCTGTTGCAGGGTTACGATACGTTCCCCCTATTCGATGCGATGGGACGCGACCGGCCCCTCTTTGAACAGGGCCTTGTCACCCTGAAAACCATCGAGCGAGAATCCCCCGAGCTTGGTCCGTTCGATGGCATGGTCGGAGCACGGGCGTCTGCGTCACAGGGGGCCACGGAACGGAGCTTTTCGCCGACAGCACTGGAGCGATATGCAACCTGTCCCTTTCAGTATTTCGCAGAAAAAGTTCTTCGATTGGAGCCGGTGCGACGGCTCCATGACGATCACTTACCTCCCGTAAGGATCGGGACCCTTCTTCATGAATCGCTTCGTGTGAGCTACGAACGGTTGATGCTGCTCCGGTGGCCGGATGATTCGCTGACCGAGGCCACGGTGCAATCGGCGGTGCATGAAGCAGTGACCGATACGTTTGCCGCCCATGCTGCAAGCCAGGGGACTGGGCACGCCCTGCTCTGGACGCTGGTTCGCGAACAGGTGACAGAGTTGGTCGCGGCTGCCGTCTCTTCCGACCAGGCGGAGTATCAGGCAACCGGATTTCGCCCGGTTGCATTTGAGGTTGCCGCCCAGGGAATCGTTCCGCTGGAGTCCGACGCGTCATCGGTTCCCCTGAAGCTTCACGGAACCTTGGACCGTGTCGATTATCGGGCTGAGCCTCCGGCGCTCCGTATCGTAGACTATAAGTTTAAGCAGGGGAATGAGATCACCCCCGTAGATCGCAACCTTGCCCTGTCGGCCGTGCGCGGATTTCGGCTGCAACCCCCGCTCTATACCCGCATGGCCCTGCCGTCGCTGCCTGCACCAACCGAGGTCCAACTGCTCTTCCTGGCTCCGAAGTGGAAGCAGCCTGTCTCCCGCTCAACGTTCGACGCTGGTCTCTGGACCGGCCACACGGGTGACATGATCCGACAGACGCTCTCCACGTTGATCCAAGGGATCGCGCGCAGAGAGTTTTTTATTCTTCCCGATGGCTATTGCGACTCCTGCGAATTTTCGGGCGCCTGCCGACGCCACGACGCCATGGCCTGGTGGCGTTCGTATCGATCGCCACAGGCCCGAGTCTTACGCAAGTTGAGAAAACAAAAGGTACAAGATGAGTGAGTTACTCCCGCTCGCCGACTCCCAGGATCGGCTCTTGGCAGAGACCACCTGGGACCGCAATGTCGTGGTGGTCGCGGGAGCCGGGACCGGCAAGACCACGATCCTCGTCAATCGTATCCTCAACCTCCTCATGAGAGAGCCGAATCCCTTGGCCATCACAGAGATCGTGGCCCTCACGTTCACCAACAAAGCCGCAACTGAAATGAAACAACGGCTTCGCGTACAGCTCCTTCGCCTGACCGAGCAGGCCGATGACCTGATCGCCATCTTCCGAGCCCGTTATCATCTCTCAGCTGAACAAGTATGCGAACGGGCCAGGACGGCGCTTGATCAGATGGAGAAAGCCCAGATTGGGACCCTGCATAGTTTTGCCGCGCACCTCTTGCGGCTCCATCCTATTGAGTCTGAACTTGACCCATCATTTCAAGAGGATGACGGGTCACGGTTCAAGGAACTGTTTCACTCAAGCTGGGATCGTTGGCTGGACGATGAGCTCGGATCAGCCGGACCACAGCATAACCGATGGCGACGAGTCCTGGCCGGGACCACCCTCGATGATCTCCAACAGTTGACCGTTGCCCTCGCCGGGGACTTTGTGGACCTGGATGAGCTGGAACGTCAGTGCCGATCCCTCTCCCTGGAGGGCACATTGCGTGACTGGATCGCTGCCACGCATGATCGTGCCGCTATGCTCCTTGCTGCGCAGGATCGACCGAAACGTCGTAAGGCGGAACTGATGCTCGCCGCCGCGGTGCAGTCGCTGGAACTTTTATTGGAAGAAGGGCCTCCGGGGCTCGCGCACTTGCCTCAAGATGAACGGGCAGTCCTAGAGAAGGATCTTGGAAAAGCCCCTGCAGGATGGGATGGGGCTGCGTTCGAAGAGGCGGTTTCCATCATCGGACTCGCGCGACAACTCCTTAGAGTTGACCAGCCATACTTTCAAGAGGTGGTAACACTCGTACGGCCGTTCCTCCAGCAAGTACGTCAGAGGTTTCTCTCCTCGGGCTGGATCGCATTCGATGGGTTGTTGGCAAAGGCTAAAACCCTCTTGCACGACCATCCGGCCGTCCGTGCCAGGATCAAAGAGACCTATCGGGCGATCCTGGTCGATGAGTTTCAGGACACCGATCCGGTGCAGTACGAGATCATCCTCTACCTCGGTGAACGGGCGGGCAGCCATCAGACTGCGTGGCATGACGTGGACTTGGAGCCTGGCAAATTGTTTATCGTGGGGGATCCCAAGCAATCGATCTATGCCTTCCGCCGAGCCGACATCGAAGCCTTCGAACGAGTGGTGGAGAAAATTCGCGTGGATGGAGGAGCCATCTATTCCCTGGTGACGAACTTTCGTAGCGACGGGTCCTTGCTGAACGTCGTCAACAATGTCTTCGACCGGCTCTTCCAACCGGCAGAACATATTCAGCCGGCCAATGAACGGCTGGTAGCCAGGCCTCAACGCAAACCGGAAGTCTCAGTCTCCGGGGCCCAGCTTCGCCTCGTCACGCCGGGAGAGGACGACGAGGAGTTCGATGTGCAGGCTGCGACCAGGGGGGAAGCGGAAGCGCTGGCTCGTTGGCTGAAGGAAGAACTGCTCGCCGGCACGACGGTCACGGATCGCGATCGACGAGAAGGTCCACTTCAGCCGGGTCACATTGCCCTGATCTTCAGAAAGTTGACCCAGGCACAGGTCTATCTCGATGCCCTTCGCCGCTACGACATCGCCTATATCACTGATGGGGAAAAGCATTTTTATCGTCGGCAGGAAATCATCGATTTGGTCAACCTCCTCCGGGTCATCGACAACCAACACGATACGATTGCGTTGGTCGGAATCTTGCGCTCACCTCTCGGCGGTATGACGGACCGGGATCTGCTAGCCCTCCAGCAGAGAGAGGGATTGGACTATCAGCAACGGGAACGGTTGTCTGCTTGGAACCATTCACAGGCAGAAATGGTGAGGCGGCTCTATGAGCGTTTGGCCGAACTGCATCAGCTCGCTCCCTTGCGACCTGTGCCTGACGCCATCGATCTGATCTTCGATCGATTGCCAGTCCTGGAGTTGGCCGCCGCATCGCTCCATGGCGAACAAGCCGTGGCCAATCTGCGGAAGATCAGGGAGCTGGCCGAAGCACTGGCCGATCGCCCCCATCTCACCTTGACCGGGTTCGTCGACCTGATGATGACCAGGGTGTCGGAACAGCCGGATGAGGCAGAAAGCGCCCTGGCTGAAGAATCACTGGATGCCATCCGCGTGTTGACCATCCATAAGGCCAAAGGATTGGAATTTCCTGTGGTCATTCTTCCCGGCCTGCACCAGGGGTCCAAGAATCCTCGCAAGGGGCCGTCCATCCATCATGATTGGTCGAGCCGCTGTTATAGCCTGCAGATGGGAGGCCGCTCGAATCTCGGAGCTGTGCTCGTGGACAGGAAGATGGCGGCGCGGGAAGAGGCGGAGCAAAGGCGGCTCCTCTATGTCGGGATGACCCGCGCGCGCGATCTCCTGGTCCTATCAGGCGGGCAGACCACCAAACCGGGACACGACACAGTCCTCTCCCTGCTCGGAGAGGCGATGATAGAGGAGGCAGCACCATCGACGGATAACCAAATCTGTATCGGAACAAGCCGCCTCACTCGTGTGATCACCCCGGCCACTGTAACAGTGAGACGGCGCAGACAGGAGCCCCTGTCCACGATGGCCCCTCAACTGGCCCTTGGCCCCATTCTCATTCGCCGCCACGCACGGCAGGTTGAGTGGGAGGAGCATCGTACGACGCAACGACGGCTGACCCCTTCGAGCCTCGCAGGAGGCAGACCCGAGGACGTTCTCCCGCGCACTGCGACAGGGCGTGGCGCCGATCTGGCTCGGCTGTTGGGAGTCTGCGCCCATGCGGCACTCGAACAGTGGGACTTCACCAGGCCTCGCTCTGAGATCTGCACCGTCATTGAGCAGGCCTGTCGGCGGTACGTGGCACAGGATCACCCGCAATTGATGGGCGAAGTCACGGATAACCTCACGGCGCTCTTTGAGAACTTCCTTTCCTCCAAACCATACAAAAGGCTGCAACGTGCGACGGTGCTCGGGCGAGAAGTCCCGTTCGTCATGCCTTTGGGGGAGGGTCAGATCATGGAAGGGGTGATTGACCTGATTTACCGGCTAGACGATCGGATCTGGATTGCCGACTATAAGACGGATGATGTGGCGGCTGAGGACGCATCGGCCAGAGCGGATCGCTACCGATCCCAGGCGGAGAGTTATTCACGAGCCGTCGCGAATTCTTTAGGATTGCCGTCTGTCTCGTTTCAGTTTATCTTTTTGCGGCCAGGTATCGCGATCAATGTCTGACTCAAGCGAGACGGGCGAGACTGGCGGGAAAAGCGCGACTGGCAAGGACAGGGCTTACACGTCACGCAAGTCTCGCTCCTTGCGCTTGTCGGTCCCCCACCCATCCCTCCCCCATAATTATGGGGGAGGGTGAGGAAGGGGGGGCCGAACCGTCTTGAGTAATGCGGGCTAAACGTCCAATGACTGTCTCGCCTGAAGAATTCGACGCCTGGATCCAAGAGGCACTCGCCGGACTGCCGGCCCGGTTTGCGAGGCTCGCCGATGAGGTCTCCATCGTGGTCGAAGAAGAGCCTTCTGTTGATATCCTGCGAGATCTTGAATTGGAATCAGAAGACGATCTGCTGGGACTGTATCAAGGCGTCCCGATTGATCAGACATCTTTTTTCCAGCCTGCCGGTGAGCTGCCCGCCCGTATCTCCATCTATCGGGGCCCCATCCTGCGTCTCTGCCGGACGAAGGCCGAAGTCATTCACGAGGTCCGCGACACAGTGGTCCATGAACTCGGACACCATGTCGGGTTAGATGACGAGGAGATGCCGTACTAACGCGAGACGGGCGAGACAGGCGGGAAAAGCGCGACGGGTGAGAGGGTCTGAAGACTGAAGGCTGAAGTTGGTTTCTACGACCTTAGTCCGCATTATTCATGACGGTTCGTCGCTAAAGCGTGCAGACGCGAAGCGAGAAGGGCATTCGGAGGCCAGGGGACTGGCTGCGCCGTCTGACTTCGGCGAGCTCAGTCGAGCCGCGGCGGTGCCACAGTCCCGCTCCTCGGACGGGGACAGGCACCAAGAAGAAGGGTGCCTGTCCCCAACAGTATGTCGAAGGGCTGAACGGCGAGACTGCCCGTCGCAGCCGCGTATCCGCGCTTGTAGCAGAAGCTTCATGAATAATGCGGATCTTGTTGCCGCGCTGACACCATTTCTATTCCCCTCTCCCTAATTGCCCCCTCTGTTTGTTTCGTGATAAGCACTCTACAGGCTCAGCCACGTCACTTGGCCTTTTGGAGCGTCTGAAAGCTTCCGTTGGAGTTGGGGCACCAAGGGTCGAAGGTCTTTCAAGCGATTGGTCGGCACTTGAAGAACAATGACGGCGATGGTGAATTGCGGGAGATGCTGCTGAAAGGATAGGTTTCGGTCAACCGTTACAAAGACATCGAACTGTGCTTGAGCGAGCCTGAGCAGCTCCCCGTTCTGGATACCGGCCCAGCCGGCCTGCGGAACCGTCACCACCTCATGGCCTTCAATCTCTGTGGCCAATTGACGGTCGATGCACTCGTCGAGAAGGATTTTCACAAAGCGACGGCCAGCATCCTCGCCTTCGCCTCTTCGAGGAAAGCGATCACTTGCTCGTGCGTGACAGTGGGAAATCCGTCGAGGAACTCGTCGATCGTCTGGCCCCCTTCCAAATACTCGATGAGCGTCTGCACGGGCACCCGCGTCCCACGAAAAACGGGCGTTCCGCCAAGGATGTCAGGAGTTGAAGTAATGAGGGATTGCTTCGCAGTCGTCATAAAGAATCCTGTGGATTTCTCAAATTCTAAGCCTGCAGGCGCGAGAAAGCAATTACATCCCGCCGCGCGCGGACGAGGCGAGAGCAGCTTTCGGAAACCGCCAAGCCGCGAGGTGCAAGGTCAAGCAGCGACCCCACTGGATTCCCCCAAAGCCTGCGGATTTTGAAGCAATCACGAAGAATTCCTGGAAGTCCGCTGCGCAAGCCGCTGGCACATCGATTGCGGTATGACTCGTCAGAAGGCCATCAGGCGAGAACTCCTCGATACCCGTGAAACGTGAGGCGCATCTCGTGATGCGGAATTGGGAATGATGAATGTTGAATTGTCGGAATCGGTCTCGATTTGATGATTTCTGAACATTCACCATTCAAAATTCAACATTTAACATTCGACAGATTAGGGCGGACGCGCAGTCGACCGATAGTCATTGGGCTCACGCGTGAGCACTCACTGGCGAGGATTCACGCATGGCAACCAGAACCTCCTCCTGGTTACCAATCTCCTGATGGACTGCGCGTCAACGCCACGTCCTTCGAGCCGGCGCATGCGCGTGAAGATGGGTGAACCAACAAGTGTGTGACTGGGTCATGTCCGCCACGGCTTCAGGGTGGGCTCACCTCCAGGGCAGCGGCCACGATCGGCTTCGCCCAGTTCGGCGTGTGGGCGAGATCTGACAGATTACAAATCTTTCCCTGCTTCATCTGCAGCACCAGAGTGGGCTTCGGTGTCCGCCCTGCGGCAGGGTCCGCCTCCGCGCTATTGTCGTACACCCGCAAGGTGGCGAGGTGGGGCAGGAGTTCAATGAGGTTGAGCCGGCCATGTTCGTAGCGTCGATGAATCTGTTCTGCGGGAATGTCATGGCCGCCTCGGCGGACCCGAGACTGCACACGCGCGATGTGGAGTTCCGGACTGGAAAGGCCCGCGTACCACACATGCACTTCGAAGCCTTGGGAGGCGGCCTGCATAAGGAGACGTATGATTGTATTCCCACCGAGCGTGGTCTCAAACGCAAAATCGACGCGCGTCTCGATGGCGTGCTGTAGCAACCTCACGCCCACATGCCAGGCCGCGCTGTTGGCGTCTGCTTGAGTCAGCGCGGGATTTGCCGCCATTAATGTGCGCGCGGCCTCATCCGGATTGAAGTACACGCCGCCGTGTTGGCGAACGGCCGCCCCGCCGATGCTGCTCTTGCCGGCGCCATTGACGCCGGCAAGCACATGAATGCGCGGTGCCCGGTGGGCACTCATTTCAATGTGCCGGTTGTGAGACGGCGGCGCACTTGCCTGCGCAGGGGTGCGCGATCTTTCCGTGCGGCCTTGACGGCGGCTCGTCCGAGCTCGACTGGTGGGGCCTTGAACGCGGCGTCCACGCCCTTTCTGGCGTTCGATGTCTGCATGCCTGCCAGCAACTGCTCGAACGCGGCGCCGAGATCATCCAGCGTGCGAGCGCGTACCTTCACCAATGAGACGAACTCCTCATAGGACAACAATACGGCTTTGGGGGTATCGTGACGCGTAATCGCCACCGCGCCACCATGATTGGCGTGCTCCAGAATCGCACCAAACCCGTTCTTCACTTTCGTGGCGGCAATAGCCGGAATATCGACTAGTTCACCCTGGCTATTTCTAAACGTCAATTTGGACATCGCGGACCTCCCTGTCTAACCATTCACATTATAACCAATATAGCTAATTTGTCCATATTGGTTAATGTCAGGTGTCCGGAACCGTCACGGCGCGTGCCGGGTTTCTCTGGTTCATCTGGTCTGTCCGGTCTGCCTGGTCTGTCTGGTTTGTCCGGTCTGTCTCGTCTGTTTGGTCTGTCTTGTTTATTGGTTGAACCAGACTAATCGGATTAACCAGATGAACTAAACAAACAAAACAAACCAAATAACGGCTTCGTCTGAATCCAATTGGATTCCCCTGTAATCAAAATAGATTCAGTTGAGAGAGCGCCTGTCAAGTTCTCCGCCAACGTATTTCCCTTCGACCTCGTGGAAACGTGCCGATTTTGAAGCAATCACGAAGAATTCCTGGAAGTCGGCTGCGCAAGCCCCTGGCACATTGATTGCGATACGTATTGTCAGGAGGCCAGCAGGGAAGTTCTGAGTTGAGGCGGATCGGGAAGGGCGGGACGATCGGAACGGCTAGAGTTCGAGGTGTTCGGAACTTCGAAGCGCGACCTTCAGCCTTCAGCCTTCTGACCGTGCCTATCGTAGCGCGGTAGAGATCATGCCCCAAGATCTTGTGGGTAATGCATCGTTCGCCCAGGAGTGGAGTTTCGAATTTCTCGTTTCACGTTTCTGGTTTCGAGTTGTCAGGAAACTACCTCCGAAAACTTGAAACCCGAAACCCGAAACCCGAAAAGTCCCGGCTAGTCCCCGCCTTACCCCAAATGGGCTATTGCTAAAAATGCCGTACTGGTTTATGAGAGGCTGCCAGTTGCGTGCAGGTAGCAGTGCCTGTGTGCTGTGTGGCTGGTTTCTCTCACTGGATCTTGAACGGAGCCGGCCATGAATGGCACCTCAGGCCTCCAAGAAGTGCAGTCTTCACCCCCAGATCACCAGCGTATCGGTTCCTGCGCGAGCGACAGCCTCAACTCGGAACGGGTTCCTCCCACCTTTTCCGCACTCACGATCTCATCGCTCTCTCCACAGGCATCGGTGCAAAGCAAGAAAAGGTTCCTGGCATCTTGTCTGTTTTACGAGGCCGGCAGCTTCTTATGTGTACCAGAACGGTTCTAGACGACGTGCTTTCCACTTACTGGGGGGAGGAGCAAGTCTTTGAAGAAAGAAGTTATGAAATGGCTTGCGAGTTTGGACGCTTTTTTCTCAACCATCCTCTCAAGACGCCAATTCGTAAAAGCTAGCCGCATGCTCCTCACCGCTCTGGAGATCTCTGATGAATCTCGCGTTTGACCTTACAAGGTTTCCCCTTACTCTCATGCACGAATCGAAAACCAGCCTGGCTATCGACAATACCAGGCTCCTTGCGTCATTTGTCCAACCTCAGAGCTTTTCGGATGTGGAGGCCGTTTTGAACACAGCGAATAGTGCACTCAATCAACAACTGTTTGTCCTTGAAGATAGCCCGGTTGATCAGACATGTTCTACCCTGCCGCCTCTGACAGCGAAGGTTAACCAATCTCCATACCGATTCTGGTTGCGTTCGCGCTGTGATATCGCCATCGACCAAAGCATGGTGAACTTTCTCGTATCTACTGCTTTTTCGCAGTCTCTGCAGCTCGAATGGGTGAGCCCGGTCTACCGCTTTCAGAGCTCGACTGGCAGAAACGGTCTTCTGACGCCTCTTGCTAATGTTCTCATCGTCAAACCTACTCCTCAAGCCAAGGCTCACATCGAGGACTTAGACAACGCGCTTGTGCGGTTCCACTTGGCACCTGACAAGAACATTTTCGCCTACTCCAACATGCGATACAGGTACTATAGGTTGCAATTCCCAGCTCAACCAGCTCCCAATCAGAAATCGGTATTCGAGCTCAGATCCACGTTGACGCAACAATTTCCAAACCTGATTCAGGACACCAGATTCGATTACATGCCGCTTGTTCTCCCGTTGGCTAGCGGCCCAGTCGATCCGCTCTACTCTCAACAATGGAATCTGGACTCCACCAGCCACCACTCGGTCAGAGCTCGGGCAGGATGGAATTCGCTACAGCACGGGCCTGGGCAGAATGTCGTGGTAGCTGTAATCGATCAAGGCTGTGATTTATCGCACCCAGATCTGGCAGGTGCCTTCTCAACCCCTTCTGGTGCATCATTTGATTACAGCACTCCTTCCGGTCATGTCATGGACGGTGGAACAGCCAGTGCAACAGAGACGCACGGAACTCAGGTTGCCGGAATTATTGCTGCACGCCACAACAGCATAGGCATCGCTGGCCTTGCCGGTCAATGCAGAATCATGCCTCTCAAAATCGTAAATTGGCAGCCGAGCGAGGTAGGAGACGCGATTGATTACGCAGCCAACAACGGAGCCAAGGTTATCAACATGAGTTTTGGCGGCTCTCACAGCACAGGAGATTACCTCAATGTCTCCGAAGTTAACGAGGCAATCAATGACGCATTTGCCGGGAACAACGCCGCTAACAATAAGGTTGTGCTCTGCGCGGCGACTCACAACAATGGCGAGCAACAACTTTACCACCCCGCTGCGCACCGAAAGGTCATTGCTTGTGGCGCCTCTGATCAGATGGGACGCAGAGTTACACCAGACAACAGACCTATGGATGGTTGGGGGTCGAATTGGGGTAACGGAATGTCCGTGGTTGCACCAGGTGTTGACATCCTAACGACCTCTAATAGGTACATGGGTGATGATGATCTCGGCAAACTCTATTCCAAAAATTTTGGCGGGACGTCCGCCGCAGTAGCCCATGTGGCAGCGCTTGCCGCCTTGCTGATTGGCAAGTCCCCGTCCTTGGGGAGCGATCCTCAAGAGGTACGCAACATCATCGAACGAACGGCTTCTAAACTTCCCTCACATTCGGAAATTTCTCGCCCGCAATATGCCAACGGGGATCCGATGAGTCCAGATAATGGACCCTGGAATCAACACGTCGGCTATGGGCTGATTAACGTAACAGAGGCTCTCGCCGCCGTGGAGTTGTGATGAAAGATGACAATATGAGGTCAGGTGCAGATTGTGATTCGAATAGGTGCATGGGCCCCAACCAGGAGGTACAACCAATGAGTAGGCGTCAAGCGTCTCTAGTTTGTGTCTGGGTCTTCACTCTTGCGATCCTTCCCACGCTTTGCCTGGCGGATGTTACCGACTTCACCGTCCAAATTCCTGGTGAACAACAGGGCCCTGTCACCTGTGAACCTACACCTCCCGGCCCCTGTGAGTTTGTCATCAGTAATAGCGACGGGTCGGCGAAAGCGTACTCGGGCTTCACCATTGCTGGCACGACCGGTAAAGTAGCAAAAGTTGTTGCTAACGATGGCGCGGTAGACAACATCGTCTTAAAGGACGCACTTATCACGGCTACTGGTACTCCGCCAACTGGATGTACGAACACTGACGCGGGAATTTTGAATTGCCCAAGTATCGTGTTTTGGGGAACCTTCGATCCACCTCCCACACCTGATCCTTCTGCCAATCCACCCGTCAAAGTTCGAGCAGAACGCCATGCCAGCGGCAAGATGTTTCGTGGCAGTGGCAATCCAGGCACTCCTGCCAAAGACGACGCGATCCGAGTGACTGGTTGGCTTGAGAACAACGAGATTTGGGGGTGGGAGAAGAAAAAGGTGGTTTGCATTACTCCTGCTACTTGTGGCGACTTCCTGTTAGCCAAGTCAGAAGACTGGACGACTGGCCTCACAGGGGATAGGCAGTTGAAGGCACAATTTTGGTTTTACCTGAAATCTGTGAACGATAGGCTCACCGTCACTGAAATGAAAGTGACCACTACCGCCGTGGCAGGGCCGCCCGTAGATGTTTCTGAAACTCCTCTGGTAACGAGCGGCCACGAAGAAGACGCGGACGATGACACGGCCCCTCAGTGCCAGATCTGCAAGGCCCCCAAGAAAGGAAAAAAGAAGAAAGATGAATGAACCCAAGAGATAAAACTGTAAAGCGCGATTCTGAAGCAATGGACGGAGACTTGAGTAAATAACCCCGCCCTTCCGGGCGGGGCTTTTGTAAACCAAGAGGGCTCTTTCCTACGCTTTGCTACGGGCTGCCATTCCTCCCCGCTCTTCCGAGCGGGGCATCCTGGCAGATCTTCGTGAATGAACTTTGGGTTTTGAACCAGCGCAAAGTACACGCAAAGAAATGCGATGTGCCCGTGTGTACCTTGCACATTGCTTATGGTTTTATCCCCAATCCTCGACTTTAAGTGCTGAAATCTTAGGATTTTCGGGAAGGGTAATTTACTCCGGCTAGAGAGATAATGCCATGACACAAAATCCTTGCAGGATGACACCGCGTTTCCAGCTTCGTCTCTCCGTGGCTATCATCGTGGAAGTGTCATTACTTCTATTTCTCTCACTTGTGGGAACCAGGGTAGGAGCTCAAGTCACCACCGTCATCACCCACACGACAGGAGCTGGCGACCTCGGCACACAGGTATTACCGCCCAATAACAATGTGTATGGCATCACCGGCGGAAAACCGGTCGGCGACAATCTTTTCCATAGCTTCGCCCAGCTCGACGTCGGACCAGGGGATATTGCACAGTTTCAAACGACCACGCTGATACCAAACGCGGCAATGCGCAACATCCTTGGCCGGATTACCGACACGAACCCATCCATTATATTCGGCACCGTCGACAGCGCCACCTACTATCCAGGCGCCAGCCTCTTCCTCATAAATCCGTATGGTTTTTTGTTCGGCCCCAACGCCATGCTGAACGTCGGCGGGATGGTCGCATTCACGACAGCCGACTATCTGAAGCTGGCCGATAATGCCCGCTTCGAAGCGATTCCCGGAGCGCAAGATGCACTGCTTAGCGCATTCCCCGTTGCCGCCTTCGGATTTTTGGGCTCAAACCCCGAAGCCATTGCCGTACAAGGCAGCACGTTAACGCTTGCCGCAGGAACAGGCCTGTCGCTCGTGGGAGGCGACATTACCATCGGCGCGGACCCTGAGACGGGCACTCCGGCAACTCTCATGGCACCGAGTGGAGAAATCAGCCTCGCCAGCGTCGCTTCACCGGGCGAAGTGCTCCTTCCGAATCTTCAGACGGGACCGAATATCAATGGGCAGTCGTTCACCACCATGGGAAATGTATCCCTTATTGAAGGAGCCTTCCTCGATGCGAGCGGAAGCCCGACCGAAGGTACGGGAGCCGGTGGCACGATACGGATTCGCGCCGGACAATTTGTTATGGACAATGCGGTGCTCTACTCTGCGACACAAGGCGAGCAAGATGGTGCACCTGCAGCTGTGGATATCAACGTCACGGGCGACGTATCGCTGAACAACTTCAGCGCAGTCGCCTCGCAGGGTTTTGGCGCTGGGCGCTCCGGAGATATCAACATCCGCGCCAACAATGTCCTGGTTGAGAACGTATCATTCGTTTCTACGGCAACCGATGGAGATGGACAGGCCGGTAACATCAGGATTACTGCAACCGACACGTTGTCCGTCAGAGGAACCGACGGGGAAGGAAACTTCAGCAGCATTGAAAGCGTGACGAACGGCCTGAATCGTTCCGTTCGGGCCGGCGACAGCGGTGATATCACGATCAATGCGGCGGCGGTCTCGGTTAATGAAGGGGGATACATCCGGACCAGGACTGAGAGCGATGGAACCGCCCTGAATATCACGCTTGAGGCAGCCAACGTCCACCTCGCCGGGGGAGGGTTCATCGAAATACGGAGCGCAGGCGGTGGCTCAACCGGCGCAATCACAGTAACGGCAACCGAGACGGTGACTCTTGTCGGTGCACCGGGTTTGTCACAGATCGCTCAAAGTCAAATCAGCAATCGACAGAATGGGACCGGAAGCACCGGCGGGATCTCCGTGACCGCAACGGAGTTCCTCATGACGGACGGCGCTCAGATATTCAATGACTCTGGGAGCGCAGCCGGCGGTGTGAATGTCACGGCCCACGAAACCATCGCCCTTTCTGGAGGTTCGGAAATCTCCAGCCGAACTGTCGGAGAAGCGGTCGGGCCCATCGCCTTATCTGCGCCAACCATCACCCTCATCGACCAAGCGGTACTACGAGCGAGTACAACCGGAAGTGGAAACGCCGGGGCAATCAGTCTGACTGGTGAGACGATCTTGCTATCGAATCAAAGCTTTCTTACAAGTCGAACAATATCGAGTGGTCAGGGGGGACAGATCACACTAGATGCCACGAATACCGTCCTACTCTCGGGAGGCGCGATCATCACGACGAGCAGCCTCAATCCTGCCACCGGTTCTGCCGGCCCGATCAACATTACGGCCAGCAACGCCGTGTCGTTGTCCGGTGCGGGCACCATGGTACTCAGCGAGACAGCCGGGAGTGGTGACGGCGGTGCGATCACCATCCAAACCAATCAAGCACAGATTACTGACGGAGCAGTCATTTCAGCAACGAGTACCGGCTCGGGCGCAGCTGGCAGCGTGACGGTAGAAGGCACGAACAGCCCGGCTCAGTCCATTCTGATCGACGGCCCCGGCAGCGGACTCTTCACGGAAACAGAGGGCACTGGCGCGGGCGGGAATATTGTCGTGAACGCCAACTCGGTCACGCTCCAGAACGGCGGGACGCTCTCGGCTAAGACTTCAGGAACCGAAGCCACGGCCACTGGGGGCACGATTATGGTGGACGCGACGAATACAGTCACCATGAATAGTGCCTCAATCACGGCAAGTAGCACGGGAACGGCGGATGCCGGCAGCATCGATATCACCGCGACCAACGGCTTCACGATGCAGAACAGTGCCATCACAACCCAGGGTGGGCCAGGGGCCGGTGGCGGCAACATCAAGGTGACCACCGCCCCATCGGCCACGGTGTTGCTCCAAAACAGCCAGATCAGCGCCTCGGTAGCCGATGGGCCTGGGGGCGGCGGGAATATATCGATCGATCCGCAGTTCGTGATTCTGCAGAACAGCCAGATTCTGGCCCAGGCGGCGCAGGGTCAAGGCGGCGCGATCACGATCACCGCGAATCTCTTCCTGCCGGATGCCACGAGCATCGTCAATGCTGATTCCGGCTCCGGTTTGCACGGCACCGTGACGATTCAATCGCCGAACGCTCCGGCCAGCGGCAAGATCCAGCCGTTGGGGAAAACGCCGCTGCTCCCGACGTCGTTGCTCAATCAACATTGCGCGGCCCTGGCCGGCGGGGAATTCAGCAGCTTCACCGTGGCGGGACGGGACAGTTTGCCCACCGAACCCGGCAGTTGGCTCGCCAGTCCGCTCTACGCCGCAGGCGTAGGTGTGGGACCAGGGGGGAAGGCTGAAGGGGTTAATGCTGAAGGGGGGAAGCCCATGGTGCGAGGGAAGGGAATCGAGGGAGAGACTGCGTGGCTGTCGTTGCGACAGATCGCGCCGGCCGGGTTCCTGACCCAGGCCTTTGCCCTGGACGGGTCCACAGGCTGTCAATCCTGATCGATTCACGGAGTACAGATGAGACCGGCCATTCGTGCGAAGACTGTGGTTGTCCTGCTCACCATTTTGCTCGGGAGTCAGGGGCTTGACCTGCAGAGCAGTCGCGCCCAGACTCCTATCACCCCATCTGGTCTGAACACCCAGGTCAGTGGTCCGATTGCTGTCGGGGGACAAACTCAATACGACATCACGGGTGGAACTAGACCGGACAACGGAGTCAATCTGTTCCACAGCTTCGGTGAGTTCGGGGTTCCCACCAACAACATCGCCAACTTCCTGAATGAGACCGCGCTGCCTACCAACAATATCCTCGGCCGCGTCACCGACGGGAATCCGTCCAACATTTTCGGCACCATCCAAACCACCGGCTTTGAAAACGCCAATCTCTTCCTCATGAATCCAGCCGGATTCTTGTTCGGCCCGAACGCCACCGTGAACGTCGGCGGGATGGTGGCCTTTACCAGCGCCGACTACCTCAAACTCACAGACAACGCACGATTCAACGCGATTCCCAACGCAGCAGCCGACGCTCTGCTGACTGCTTTGCCGGTTGCCTCGTTTGGATTCTTGGGATCAAATCCAGGCGCTATTACCGTTCAGGGCAGTCAGCTCACGGTGACGAAGGGAACCGGCATCTCGCTGGTCGGTGGAAACATCTCGGTCGAGGGAGGAACAACTGAAGGCGGGGCCCTGCAGCCAGCCCAGCTCTCAGCCCCCGGCGGTCAGATCAACGTCGTCAGTGTCGCATCGCCTGGTGATGTACTAGTATCGAATCTCTTGCCTGAGCCGAGCATGACAATGGGAATCATTAACTTGTCGCAAGGCTCAACGCTGGATGTTTCAAACGACGCAGCCGGGACGGTCAGGATTCGGGGTGGCCAGTTCGTGATAGAGAGTTCGACCATATCCGCTGATACCGTGAATGCCACCGGGGCTCCGGTTGCGATCGACATCAACCTCACCGGCGATCTGTTGATATCAACTGCTGCTGTCCCCGCACTGACCGCGAGAACGACCGGCTCGGGTGACGCGGGAGAAATCCGAATCTCGTCCCAAAACATGGACGTAACGGCAACAGGATTTGGAGACTTCACCCCGTTTTCGGTCATCGACACCCACGCCTCGGCTTCCGGGAAGGCCGGAAATGTGAATATGACGGCGACCAACAATCTCACGATGACTGGCGATCCAGTTGATACCATCCTTGCGATCGACACCGGCACGATCGGTCCAGATGGAGGACAAGGTGGCAACGTCGCGCTCAATGCGAAGAATGTCGACATCCAGTACGCGTCAATTAATACCGGCGACTTCGTCGCAAATCTACTCGGGGAAGAGGCCACCGGTTCTGGCGGTAGTTTGACGATCACAGCAGACGCAGTTCGTCTAACGCAGTCTTTCATCGTCACAGATGGCTTTTTTGCTGGCAAGGGCGGAGACCTCACGATATCGGCCCGTGACATTCAGATCAATCAGGCCAGCGCGCTCTCTGCTACCGGTGTCCAGCAAGGTGGGGCCATTCGGATTACTGCGGATCAGCTAGTTGTGGACAACTCCCAGTTCGAGGTGAATAACGCGGCGGGGCCGTCAGGAGGAATAACCGTCACGGGCAAGGTGATCGAATTCAAGAACGGAAGCACCATTACTAGTCAGACATTCGGTGATGAGGCTGCAGGCGACATCACGATCACCGCAACCGATCATCTCACTCTGTCCGATGACCTTACGACCGATGGCGCCTTCTCCCGACCAACCGGATTGTACACGAATTCCATCGGGATATTAGGCACTCTTGGAGCGGCTGGATCGATTACAGTCACCACGCCATTGCTAGAGATCGCTAATGGGGCACGAATCGATAGTACGTCGAGGACGAGTGGAAACGCAGGAGTTGTGACCATTGTCGCGGGCCAGATGACTGTGGCAGGAGAGCGTCCCTTTAGCCCGTTCGGAGAAACCCAATTTTTTCTTGGAGGCCGAGACCTTTTGAGCAGTGGAATCTACTCACGCACCGTAGGCAGCACGTTTTGCAGTGGGCCGTGCGGGGACGGAGGGGCAGTATCCATCGCGACTGGCTCACTCAGCCTGGCCAGCGGCAGCCAGATCAGTAGCAGCACGGGCAATACCGGCAGCGGAGGCGACATCGCCATTCAGGCCACCAACACGATCGCCATAGCAGGGACGCGGGCCGATGGAACCCCAAGTGGCATTTTCAGCGGCACCACTGGCATACTGCTCGGATCAGGAGACAGCGGCAACATCACCCTTGCCGCTGATCAGTCGGTCACCCTTAGCAACGGCGCGTCCGTCTCAGCCAGCAGCACAGGCCCCGGCAACACAGGCAACATTCAGATCGATGCCGGCAACCAGTTCGCAATGACGGATAGTACGGTGACGACGGAGGCCACGCAGGCGGGCGGCGGCACCATCAAGATCACGACCACTCCGAGCGGCACGGTGCAGCTCACCAACAGCATGATCAGCGCCTCAGTCCTTGACGGCATGGGCGGCGGCGGCAGCGTGAATATCGACCCACAGTTCGTCATTCTGCAGAACAGCCAGATTCTGGCGACGGCGACCCAGGGTCCTGGCGGGAACATCTCCATCACGACCAATCTCCTCTTGCCGGACGCGAACAGTGTGATCTCGGCCTCCTCGCAATTCGGCGTGAACGGCACCGTGACGATTCAATCGCCGAACGCCCCGGCCAGCGGCAAGATTCAGCCGCTGGGCAAAACGCCACTGCAAGCCACGTCGCTGCTCAACCAACATTGCGCGGCCCTGGCCGGCGGGGAATTCAGCAGCTTCACCGTGGCGGGACGAGACAGCCTGCCCACCGAACCGGGCAGTTGGCTCGCCAGTCCCCTGGCTTCGCTGAGCGCAAGCGCTGGGCGAGAGGCGAGAGGCGAGAGGCTAGAGGGTATGAGCGCAAGTGCTGGGATAGGGGCGCTGGCCGAGGGGCGAGAGGGAGAGACTGCGTTACTGTCGTTGCGGCAGATTGCCCCGCCGGGCTTCCTGACCCAAGCCTTTGCCGTAGATTGGTCGGCGGGCTGTCAATCCTGACCCATCGCTTGGGGAAACTGATGAACGCCATGGCGGGAGGCAGCGGGTCAGTCCAACCTAACCCCAGAGTTCCGAGACGGAAGAGCCTCAGTTAGATGGAAAACTGAGCGCGATGCCGGCCCCTTATGCCACGGCATATTCCAACGCGCGCGGATTCTCCATGCGCTTCGAGGCGTTCAAGATCTCGATCCCGACGATGTTACCATCCTTATCATAGTCGAGGATGACCCCGGGTTTATCCTCATCACTTTCCTCAACCGGAGCAGCACTCAGTTGAATGGTGAGCACATCCACTTCCTGGTCGTATTTAACCTTCATGGCTTCCTCCAGTACTTGGCAATCTTGTTGGTGCGATAGACTTGTGACCACAACAGGTGGATCAACGCTCTCGTTCACCATGACCCGCAGGAGATACTGCTTCCCACCGATATCCACTCGCGACTGGAAGCACGTAATTTCCTCCACTTCAGGCACCTTCTGTTCCGGCGCTTGCAACAGCTGATCGACAAGTGCTCGTGCAATCTTACGCGCTTCCAGCTCCTCCTGCACGTGCTTAGAGAAATGGAACCTCACCCCCGCTCTCCTCTCCCGGCCGTCTCCACACGCAGCACGTGATGCCTGCAGGCTTGGCAGAACGAACTGGCCTTAGCCCGCATGAAGAGGAGCCTCAGTAAGAAAGATGTCTGAGGCCTATATTAAAGGATATGGAAGGGGGAAGGGAAGCCAGTGAGATGGGCTCCGTGCCAGCGGTCCCTCCCAGCGTCCAGCTGAATCCCCCAGTGGCCGCCAAAAAGTCCAGGGGTCGGCTCAAGTGAGTCGGCCCTGGTTTCTCTACGTTGAGAACTACGGAGCGAACGGGTTGAACAACTGCCCGTTGTCGGCGGCGGTATCCTTCTTGCTGTGCGGCACCGCGACTTTCACGCTGCAGCTGCCGCACATGGCCGCGACTGGTCACATGGCAAATCGCGTGGAGAGATTCAATTCGCAGCGGACGAACCATGGGGCATCACGTCTTGTTCTTCGTGGTACAGGTAAAATCTCTCCCACAAAAAAAGCGCACCACGGAGGATGCTCAAAAAGGCCGTCCAGCAATCCGTGAGACGTGAAACGTCAAACATGAAAGGTTTCGGAAGAAGAGCCCTCGGCAATCCTACGTTTCACGTTTCACTTTTTACCTTTCACGGTTCTTGAAGGCGACTTTCTCAGCATCCTCCTAAGACTTAGCCTGCATCAAGGCGCGCCGCTGATAGCCGATGGTGAGCATGAGAACTCCCACCACGATCATGGGGAAAGAGAGGAGTTGGCCCATGGAGAAGGATCCGAAGATAAAACCAAGGTGGGCATCCGGTTCGCGAACGAACTCTACGATCATTCGGCAGATTCCATAGCCTGAGACAAAACTCCAGAAGAGGGTACCGGGGGGGGGTAGGGTTTTCGCGAGAACCCATAACAGGGTGAATAAGAAAACACCCTCAAGACTTGCCTCATACAGTTGTGAGGGATGGCGGCAGGCAGGCCCTCCACTCGGAAATACCATGCACCAGTCGACATCGGTAGCTCTGCCATACAATTCCCCATTGATGAAATTGCCGATCCGCCCGAATCCTAGTCCGATCGGCGTGGCGGCGGCTGCCAAGTCTGCGACCTGGTAGGCGGGAATACCTTGCCGTTGGCTGAACCAAAATAGGGAGATGATGACGCCGAGCAGGCCGCCGTGGAAGGACATGCCCCCTTCCCAGACCGCCACGATACTGGCAGGATGCTGGATATAGTAGGAAAAGTTGTAGAAGAGCGTATAGCCGAGCCGGCCTCCGATAAACACCCCGAACGCAGCCCACACGACCATATTGTACACCTGGTCCTTGGTCAGGGAGAGGCCCCGCGACTCCACTCGGCGCAAGATCAGGAAATAGGCGCCCGCCAGCCCGACCAGATACATTAAGCCGTACCAGCGAAACTGCAGAGGTCCCAGCTCAAGAAAAACCGGGCTGATGTTGGGGAAGGGGATCGCGTGCAACCAAGTCATTAGTGCCTCATGTGGCGTATTTGGAGAATGAAGCTCCCCGCCGGAAGCTACGGGGTATTCGGCGAAGGAGAATCATAGGTGAGGGTCTCAACCATTGCAAGCGCGTGGATGCCCTACGGAAAATCAATTCTGATCCTTGCCCAGAGCCAGTTTGAGAGGCCAGCCACTTTCATATGTTGGTTTTCTGTCACGCTTGTGTCGTGACCTGTGAGGAAAACGCAACTGAAAATTGATCGGTTTGAATCATGGGAACAGGGCTGTAAGGAATCATGGGAGATTTTCGCCGTTTCTCGTCTGGCACGCTTACTGCTGAAGGGAGAGAACATGATGATGCAGGTTTGTCCGCAATTACATTTTTCATTCAACCGTGTAACCCGCATTATTCACGGGGGTTCGTCACGAAACCGCCGAGACGTCAGGCGAGATGGGCGCGCGGAGCCGTGAAGGAGGGAGGCATACTTGAAACAGTATGTTGACCGACTGAGCGGCGAGCCCGCCCACCGTCAGGCTTGTCGCAGCGGCGTATCGGCGGTTGCAGTAGAAGCCTTCGTGAGTAATGCGGGTTAAGGAGGTTCACCATGTCAGACCAGGGGTGACAGGCAAAGAAGGTCGCAGCGTTGGTGGCAGGTGGGGCGGTGATCGGAGCGGGGATTGGATTACTCTTTGCGCCGCAAACGGGGGCAGAAACCCGGCGTGATGTCGGTCGGTATGCGAAAAAGGCCCAATTGCAAGCGACACGATGGAGTCGGACGGTCCAATCCGGCGTCAAAGAAGTGATGGATCGCAGTAAGTCTCTCGTCCGCAAGGACGATCAGAAACCGCGGATCGAAGCGGCGTAGCTAGATCGACTCGGCAGGGACTGGCTCCGCCGTCTGACTTCGGCGAGCTCCCCTCGACAGGCTCGGGGCCTGAGCTTGTCGAAGGCAGTCGAGCCGCGGCGGTGCCTTTCCCTGTCTCGCGCGAGACTAGCGAGACTCGCGAGAAAAGCGTGACGAGCAAAGAAGTTCTGAGTTCTGGGTTCTAAGTTGTGAGTTAGAGGCTGATAAGAAAGGCGAGACGGGGGAGAGTTCGAGGTTTTCGGAACTTCAAACTCAGAACTTCGAACTCAGAACTCAAAACTTCTAATCGCGCACGTCTTGCTTGCCCCGCGCGCGATTCACGAGCGACGCTTCACGACGACGGCGCTCTTCCGACGGCGACCTTGACCGACCTAAACCCCGATGCTAGAGTCCCGCCCGGCTGAGGAGCAAGATTAAGGCTAAGGTTGAGGTTGAGGCTGAGCAGTACGCTCCAGATCTCAATCTTCAGCTTAGCCTCGGCCTAGACCTGGCTTCCCTGCCGGAGTGGCGAAATTGGCAGACGCAAGGGACTTAAAATCCCTCGGGTTAAAAAAACCCATGCCGGTTCGATCCCGGCCTCCGGCACCATTTTCAAAGAAGGAAATAGCGTAGCACTCTCAAGACAGTGTTAGCCCGCATTATTCATGACGGTTCGTGGCGAAATCGCTAAGCCGCGTCGCGAGACCGGCGCGCGGAGCCGGGAGGACCCGATGCGTACTCGTGCAGTACGGTGAGGGTCCGAGGGGCGAGCCCGCCGGCCGAAGGCTCGTCGTAGCAGCGGATCGGCGATTGCAGCAGAAGCGCTCATGAATCATGCGGGTTAAAACGTTTGCGCCCTCTGTTTCGACCAAGGAATACCACCATTTCCCCCGCTCGGCTTTTGCGCCGTCCTTCGCCACCCTCCAACAATACACCTCTCTTCAGCGGTCGAGGCGGGGTGAGAAGCGCGGCTAAGCTTGGGAAAATGAGTGAGTGCTACGCGAGAGCCGCGTGTGCGGATTGAACTGCCGGTTGAAGCGCTGCAGGTCGCATTGCGCCCCCCCCCGTACACCCTCCGTGACTTCACGACAATCTCCTCAGATGGGGAGTCCCCTCAACTTAGGGGGCCCGGGGGCCCAACGACGGTTGGATCGCTTGCTCTCCACCAAGTTTATTTGTTCGAGAGCCAGTCGCAGTCATCCCACATAATCGCCCGACGCTTCCGCCATCAGGTAGAGTTCCGGGCAGTCCACAGTAGCGCGGAGCAGGATCTCTCTCCCTAACTGCTCGCGCAGCAAGCCGCCTCAGAGTTGGTCTTTGGGAAGGAAGTCACGCTTCAGACGTTCGGCAAGGACAAGTACGGGCGCACCATGCCGATGTACTGCTACCGGACGGCACCAACGTCAATCACGCGCTGGTTAAAGAAGGCTGGTGCTGGTGGTATCGGAAGGATACGCTGGGAGATACCCGCTAGAGAGGCTAGAGGCTGAAGCGAGAGAGGGGCGGACAGCTTGTGGGCTGATCCGCAGCCGATGCCGCCGTGGGAATACGAGTCAACGGATCGGAAACTTGACCTTCACAAACTGCATCTAGCTCCCTGCCATGACCTGCTTATGCCTGCCCCGCGTCCGTTCATCCGGGCGTGAATTCGCGCATCGAGTTCCTGATAGCGGGGTAAAACACGAAAGGCGGGTTAGGGAAGCTGGTCAGTCGTTGCAGGCGTCAACGTCACGGGTGGCCGGCTGGACTTTCTCCGTTTCTCCACGTCCTGATCGATCACC
>Ga0247727_10005415_pt1 | contig 25942 bp, 13 predicted proteins | sample WisWelCaveWW1625_FD_202498 | JGI IMG/M metagenome (GOLD analysis project Ga0247727, IMG submission 202498) | Biofilm microbial communities from Wishing Well Cave, Virginia, United States - WW16-25 | ecosystem: Environmental > Aquatic > Deep subsurface > Groundwater > Cave microbial mat | place...
GGTCCCAGGTGAAGAAAGTTGTCTCGCCAGTCGGCTGCAGCACGCCGCCGGTACCCGGCAAGAGTTGCGTTTTCCGGGTCATGTTCCCTTCGGCGTCGTAGCTGTACTCGAACAGGCCGTCGCGCGTGAGGCGGTTGCCGGTCGCGGTCGTGTAACTTTGGGATGCGCTCCGCACGTTGCTCGTCGTGCGGTTGCCGGTTGGGTCGTAGTTGTAAGTTTCGTCGTTGTTGACGAGCGTGCTCGTTGCACCGGTGAGCTGGTCGGTCTTGTCATAGCTGAAGCTCGTGGTGAAGGAGGGAAATGGATTGTTGCCGGGTGCCGTGAGCCCGGTGGGGGAAGTAATCACCGAGGTGATGCGACCGCCGGTATCGTAGCTGAGTTGGAATCTGTCGATTGTGGGCCAGCTCGATCCTTCGGTGTGGTTCAGGTCAATGAGCCGCCCGGCGGCGTCGTACTGGAAACTCGACTTCGCGACCGGGGTCAGGATCGGGGCCGATGCCGTGCCGGTGTTCTGGTACCGCTGAATCGTGGCGAACTGGTCGCGTTTGTTGTAGGTGAAATCGACTTGCTTGTTGACCACGTCCGCAGGCGGGACGCCTACGCCACTTGCCGTGCCGTCCTGGATGCGGGTGACGCGATCGAGGTTGTCGTAGGCGTAAATGACGAAGCCGGCGGTGGCGGCGGCGGGGAAGATTGCAGGCGGGCCGCCTGCACTACCAGCCATGGTGTTGTCGAGCCGTGTGCGGCGGCCGGCATCGTCATAGGTGTGAGTCAGGAGGACGTTGGGCACCAGCGGGGTGCCGGCGTTGTTCACCGTGCGCAGTCGCCCGGCGGCGTCGTAGCTGAATGCCAGTGCCGAGTCGGGATCGGAGGCACTGATCAACTCGTTGGCATCGTTGTAGGTGTAGGTGAAAATGCGGACAGGCTGGAAGCCTGCCCCACTGCCGTTCTTCCAGAATTCCGTGGTGAGACGATCGGTGGCGTCGTAACCGAACTCTCGGACTCGGCCCAGCCGATCGGTGATGGACTTAAGGCGACTGGCCGCGTCGTACTGGTAGGTGGTTTTCTTTTGGTTCGGGTCGGTCTCGCTGGTCTGGCGGCCCAAGGCATCGTAGCCCAATTGGGTCTCATAGCCACCGGCGTCGCGCACGCGGGTAGTGCGGCCTTCCGAGTCGTAGCCGAACTCGGTGACCAATTCACGCCAGACGCCCGGCGTGATTTCTATGTCGCTCTGGATCGTGCGTGCCAGCCGGAGCTTTGAGTCGTATCGGTATTTCGTCTGGTTCCCGTTCGCGTCGGTGAGGCGCGTGACCAATCCCAGGTTGTTGTACTGCCACTGGGTGATGGCCGGTTTTTGCGAAAGGGTCCCGTCGGGATCGGGATTGGTTTGTTTCGTGAGTCGTCCCACGGCATCGTACTCGAACTTGGTGAGCTGGCCGTTTTCCGGATCGGAAACGGAGATCACGCGATCGGCCCGGTCATAGGCGTACACGGTGATCGCGGAGTTCAATGCTGCGCCGGGACCGTCCGGGTCGGGTGCGGTGATCTGCTGCAGTCGATCGGCGTAATCGTACAGGTAACTCGTAACCGGTCGTGTCAGCGATCCGGCGGCGTCCGGGTCGAGCGCGGTGATGGTTTTAAGCTGACCGGCGGGAAAGTAATCGAACTCGGTAAGCGCGGGATTCTGTGCCGCCGAGTTGGGGTCGGGGTCGGGAGTCGTGACCGACTTGAGCCAGCCGTTGTCAAAGTACGCGTAGGTGGTCACGGGACTCAGGGCGGGACCGGAGCCATCCGGGTCGGGTGCGGTGATGGTCTGGAGTCGGCCGACAGGATCGTAGCGATAGGCCACGCTGGCCGCCCGCTGTGGCCCCGCACCGTCCGGGTCAGGTGGCGTGCCTTGGCTCAACTGCCCGGCGGCGTCGTAATTATAATTCGTCTCGTGCTCGAGCGGGTCGCGGACCGTCTTGAGCAACCCATTCACATAGATGTAATTCACACTCGGCCCCGCCCCCGCCGCGCCGGCATTGGGGTTCGGCATGTCGATACGGACCAGCCGGCCCATCTTGTCGAACACCTCGGTCGTCTTATTCCCGGCCGTATCAAACACCTCGACCAGGTTCTGAGCGTCGTTGTACACGACGCGGCGTGGAATCGAACCGGGCTGCGTGACACTCGTGACGCGCCCGGCACCGTCGTAGCTCGTGGCCGTGACGTAGGTGGCACAGGCCGGGTAGGGCAGACAGTTGGCCAATTCGTCGATCTGGCGCAGCTCAGTCTGCCGGCCTGCTTTGTCGTATTGGAAAACCGTCTGGTGCCCGAGCGGGTCGAGCACCTTGACGACACGGTCCATGTCATCGTAGGCAAACGTGGTTTGAGCGAAGGCACCGGTTACGGGATCGAGTCCCGGACCACGTTGGCGAGTGAGTCGATCCAGCAGATCGTAATCGAATAGCGTGATCGCAGCAGACTCCTGCTGCCCGGGCGAGCCGTCTGGATCGGGCGCGGTGACCTTGATCAATCGCCCGGCAGGGTCATAGTCATAGCTCGTCGTGTGATTCGCTCCGTTTGCACTGGTAGCGAATGCGGGCAAGCCAGCCGCGTTGTAACCGACCGTGGAACTGAACCCCAGCGCGTCGGTGATCGCCGTGAGTTGGTTTTTAGCATCGTAGGCGAGCTTGGTAGTCTTCTGCAGTGCGTCGGTCTGGCGTACGAGATTACCCATCGGGTCGAAGACGAAGCTGGTCACATGTTGCAGCGGGTCGGTAACCGACCGGATGCGTCCCATCGGGTCGGGGTCGAAGGTCCAGGTGAAGTCGCCGGCCTGGAGAGTCGCGATGCCACGCTCATCGGTGAAACTGGTAACGTTGTCGGCGTCGTCGTAGCCGAAGGCCAGTCCTGTGTTGTCCGCTTGCCACACGTTGATCACGCGCCCAAGCAAGTCACGGACGAACGTGGTCAGACGCTGGCCCGGCTCGCTGACTTGCGACAGGTTTCCTTTCGCGTCGTAAGAAAAAGTGGTCATACCACTCGGTCCGGTCTGTGAGTTGAGCTGACCGAGGGCGTTGAAAGAGTAACCCCATAGCGTGCCGGTCTGGTCCTTGAACTCTCGCACTCGCGCGTAGTCTGCAAAACTCGGCGACAGATCGTAGCGATACTCGACCGTGGTCGCATCGGGGTATTGGATCTTCGTCAGATCGCCCCGGCCTGTGTAGAAGAATTCGGTGCTGCGGCCGAGCTGGTCGGTGATGCGAGTGAGCTGGCCGTCGTCGTTTCGGTCGTAGCGAGTGCTGCGGGCCGGATTGGTCTCAATGACCTCGGTGATGTTGCCGAACCGATCGAGTTTGTACGTCGTGGCGATCGGGCTGGCCTGAGCATCGGCCGATGGTCGCGTAACGGTCGCCTTGCCCGCGTCGATGACGAGCACGGGCGTTGCCGGATTGGCGGCGGTGCCCGTGCCTGCCGGCGGAATGAGGCGGGTATGGGCCGAGACCAGTTCCTCCCAGTCCAGCACCTGGCCCGTCGCGGAGTTCCGCAGTTCCCAGCGCTGCACGCGGCCGGTCGCATCGTAAACGAGCTTCTCCTCCCACGGCTGGTACGGCCCGCCCTCCGGGCCGATCTGACGCGGCGCGATCAGGCGCGTGAGTCGGCGCGGGAAGTTTGAATCATCATAGAAGTACTGCCACTGCGAACCATCCGGCAGCGTGACCACGATGACGTTGCCGTTACCGGCGGTGTCGTACTGGAAGCTGGTGATCCGATTACCCGGCTCGGTCACCGTGCTGACGCGGGCGGTTCCAGGATGATAGGCGAAACTGCTGGACCGGCCCACGCGGTCGGTGATGGCACTCAACTCCAATGGCTGGCCGTCGCCATTGGCGTCGATGTAGGAGTACGTGGTCTTGACCGCGGGAACGATCGCCGGGAACTCGATGCGGTCGGTGATGAGTCCTGCGGCGTTGTACTTGATCTGCGTGCCGTCACGCAGCGTGCGCGTGAAGCCGGTGGCGCCGTTCTTCGCGAGCGCAGAAAGCTCACCGGCGGCATGGGCGAATGAGCCGTCGGCGTTTTGCTTGAACCAGCGGGGCGTGCCGTCGCCCAATACCAAGAGGGCTCCGTCGTTATCCGTGCCCGCCAGGTCGTAGTAGTAGACACGCTCGAATCCGTCGAGCGACCAGCCGGCGCCGAACGGTCCGTCCTTGCTGTTCACAATGTTGACAAAGCCGGTGAACGTGGACGATTTCGTGAGCGGGGGCGAGAAGCTCTGAGTCGTCACGAGCATGGAGTAGGGATATTTGCCAGTGGCGAGTGCAGAGGAATCGAACGCCAGGCCAACGCGGAACTGACTGGCTGGCGCGAGCTGGCTCGTGTTATAAACGACCGGCAGAGTTGTCACGGCACCGGGTCCGGTTCCCACGGTCAACTGGAAGGTAACGCGGTCGGGTTTCGGATCGGGCGGGAGCGGAATCTGTGCCGTGGTGGTCAGTACCGAGCTGCCCGTGGCGTTGCGTCCGGTGTAGACGAATTGCGCGCCGCCGCTGCCACCGTGCCCCAGGCTTTTGTGTGTACCCTGGGCGCCGGGCGCACCGCGAGTCTTGAAGGAATGTCCGGGGCTGCCGCTCTGCCGGTTGCCTCGAAGCTGCGAGCCTGGCGATTCCGCGTTATCGTCATAGTTTTCCTCCCCCTCGGCCATGCAGAAGCATTCGGTCGAAAACTGAATCCCCTTGGCCTGGTCCGTCGGGTCTTCCTCCTGGGCCTTCACGATACAGAGCACGTCACAGACTTGGGTTTCCTCATCGCCTTGCACCACAATGACGATGACGGCCCCATCGTCATCAATGATCGTACCCAAACCTTGGCCGTCTTTGACGATGATTCCGGCGTTGCCTGGCCGAGGGGTTCCAAGATTGAGGGAGAAGTCTTCGTGCAATTCATCGACTGTGTCTCCGACGATGTTTACGGTTACGTTTTTGGACCGTTCGCCCTTTTTGAAGGACATCGTTCCCGCCGCGCTTTTGTAATCTGCCGGCGGTGCCGGGCTGGCGGCAGTCGTGCCAGTTGCCGAACCGTCCAAAGTTGTGAACGAGATGGAGAACGCCTTGGGGGCCGGTCTGCTCAGGGAGACCGTAAACGTCGCGGGCTTGACACCCGTGTCGCCTTCGATGATCCGCATGTCGTTGACGTACAGATAGGCATCGCACGTGTCGGAAGTAACTGGCGCCAGAACGCCGGCACTGTTGTTGTTCGGGTTCGGGTCGCGTACCGCACTGAAGACAGTGGCGGTGTTCTGAAGTGGCTCACACTGCCAGGGAACAACGTATACAGTGATCGTGATCGTTGCCGATTCGTTGGGCAACAACTTGCCGAGATTGCAGGTGATCGTAGTGCTCCCTGAGCAAATTCCTCGGCTCGAAACCGGGTTTCCAGACAGTGTGACGCCGGACGGCAAGGCATCGGTCATGGTGACCGGTGCGGCGTAATTCGGGCCAAGATTGGTCACGACCAGCGTGTAGGAAAGCCACGTGCCGGCGGCCACGGGGCTGGGACTGGCCATCTTGGTGATCAACAAGTCCGCCGACAGGCCCACGCCGCCGACCACCTGCGTTGCTTCCACATCGGTGTTATTTAATGGGTCGGGGTCGACCGTGCTGCTCGTTACACTCGCCGTGTTTTTTATCAGGCTTCCCGGCTCGGCATAGACGATGACCACGATCGTCATGTAAACGGAACTGCCACTGGGCAAATAGCTCCAAGTGCAAGTCGGGGATACTGCGTTGGGCGGACATGAACCTCCGGAACTGGATGAAACAGACACCAGCATTACTTCTGGCGGCAGCGCGTCGGTGACCTGGACGTTTTGGGCCTGGTTCGGTCCGAGGTTCGTGACGGTGATTGTGTATGTCAGTTCACCCTCGGTGACGACCGGATCGGGCGAATCGGATTTGCTGATCGCCAAATCGGCCAACCCCGTACTGATACATCCCTGGCCCACTATGGTCGTTGAAATAACTAGGGAATTGTTGTTGGACCACTCGGGATCGTACGTCGCACTGTCCGTGCCAGCTTGATTCCTAACTATTGCACAGGGTGGGGCTGTGGCTTGCACCTCAATCGTGATTGTCTTGACCTCACCATTCTTCAGGTCTCCCAGATTGCAAACGACTGCTGAATCACACAGGTTGGCCGGTGTCACGGATCGGTATTCCACGCCGGGCGGAAGAAGATCGCTGACCGACACGTTCGTGGCAGTTGCCGGACCTTTGTTGGTGATCGTGAGCGTGTAGGAGAATATGCCAGTAGGTTGAACCGTCGAAGGCCCAGTTTTGGTGATCGACAAGTCGGCAGTTGCGGCCGGGCAGTTCGGTGGACATCCGTCGCTTCCTCCGCCACCACCTCCTCCTCCGCCACCACCACCTCCTCCGCCACCGCCGCCGCCGCCACCACCACCGCCGCCTCCTCCGCATGGCTCACCGTCATTTGTTATGCATGGTGTATCGATATTCGGAGCATTGGCTCCCGACCCGCCATCCCACAAATCATTGCCGGCGCCGGTGATCAGTGTGTCTTCCCCGTCGCCGCCCAGTAGCGTGTTCGATCCATCTTCCCAGGCCCAACCGGTGCCGAGGCCCGCCTGGATCAAGTCGTTGCCGGAGGCGGCATCGAGCCAATCGTTGCCATGGCCGCCGGCGAGCGTGTCGGGGCCAGAACCGCCCACGATCGTGTCATTGCCTCGACTGCCTTCGATCTCGATGCCGAACGTGACCGAGGAATCGACCGTGATTTGATCATCACCCCAGTTGCCCTGAACGAGCACGCGGCTGTCGAGGGACGCACCAAAAAGCTGACCGAGCAGGCTCGCCGTGTAGCGCGTTTCGTGGACAAAATCAGGGCCGGTGATGGCGATGTCCCGATAATCGCCGGTGCCGAGCCCGGTGGGGTCACGGCCCACGGTGATCGTGTCGGCGTCGCGCGTGCCCGAAATGATCAGTGCTGTGCCGCTACCCGTCGCACGACGATCGACGACGTTCGTGACCTTCAGGTCGTACGTCGCCCCGGCACTCGTGGGCGAGTAGACGCGAATTACGAATTGCTGGCCGGCCGTGGCCAGCCGGTCGAGACGCTCTTCATCACCAGTGCCGGTACTTGAGGCGAGCACAGTTCCCGCCGAGTCACGCAACTCTAGGTCCAAATTAGCCGTCGCAGCGGTGAAGAAAATCTGCACACTGAGAACGCCATCTTGCCCGGCCGTGTAGTCGAACGTCGCATCGCTGCCCGCGGGTATTTCGAGTTGGCTCAGTTCCGTGATTGCGTCGACAAAGGTGGGATCGACGGCGACCGGCATACTGCCAAAGTTGATCTCCGCAGTGGTCGCACCGCTCACCTGTCGAACCTGGTGTGGTGCCCCGGCCGTGGCGGGCAAGAACCGAATCGAGCGATTGTCCAAGTCCCAGGACTCGAAAAGCTGAGGCTGGATCATTTGAAAAACGGTCAGGTCGCCCGCCGGATCGAGCGGCAAGTCGGAGTCGAAGTCGATTTCTGTCGGCGCCAGGTGGCCGCCGCCGGCAGCCAGGCCAATCAGCACGTCCTTGGACGTTGGGCCAGGCAGGTCTACCCCAGCGTAGCTCAGAACTATCTCGCCGCTTGCGTAAAGTTGAAGCTGGGCTGTGATGGAGTTTGGTGGAAGAGGGATGTTGGGGGGATCGACCACCGCCGGGACCCCTTGCCACGTGATGATTGCGCGATCACCCAGATCGTTGAAATACACGTCACCGCCGCTGCTAGGATCAAGGTCGGTCCAAAACGGCGCGATCCGCGGAGCATCACGCAGGAATGACCGTAACTGCAACAGCTCACAGCACTCCGGCCCGCCGTCGGCACCCAGCCACACGAAACCGTTGGTCGAAACCCAAATGTTGTTGTAGCTCGTACCCCCAAACGGGAATGCGAAACTTAGCACGACTGGCTCCGTGCCGTCGTTCAGCGCGCTGAGGGCAAGCGGTGAGCCAATGTTCGATTGAAAAGACCCGCCCAAGTCGATCGACCAACTCGACTGAGTACGGGTCGTAGGCCGCCAACCAGCCTGCGGAATCTCCCGCACCAACTGATCGCCCGGCCCGACACCGGCCAGCACGTAGTTGCCGGCCTCATTCGTTATCGTGCTTGGTTCCCCGGCATTGAGTTGACCATCATTGTTGGAATCGACGTAGATTCTCCAGCCAGGTAGACCGAATTCATCGTCGTTCTGAAGCCCGTCGCCATTCAGGTCGACAAACTTTTGACCGCGCACCTCGCCATATTCGAACACGGCGAAGTTCATGTCCGTAAATGTGAGGCCATCTTGGACCGCTACCGTGTAAGTGCCGGTGCCGGGCGGATCGACTTGCACGTAGCCAAGCCGCGATTCCATCGTCAGGGAATAGCTGCCGGGCGCCACGTCGGGGAAAAAGTATTCGCCCGCTGTGTCTGTCACGCTGATCCGTTCCGTGGTATCCCACTGGCCGTCGGCGTCGGCGTCGAGAAACACACGCATGCCAGCCAGGCCAGGCTCGTCTCCCGCGGTGTCCGTCCGATCCAAATTATTGTCACGGAAAACTCGGCCGCCGATGCCCGGTCGCTCGACGCTGCCAAAACCGACCGACACCGACTGGCCACTCGCGCTGATCGTGGCCGTCGTGGGATTCGCCGACGTGGCAATCCAGGAAACCTTTGTGGCTTGTTGCAGCGTGTAGGAGCCAGCCGCAAGGTTGCTGAATGTGTAATTACCGTCCGCGTTCGTAACCGTTTGCAGCGTGAGTGCCGGAGAGGTCCGCGTGAGTGTGATCACCCGCCCTGCGATACCGGGTTCACTACTGTCCAAGGTAGCGTCGCGGTCGTCGTCGCGGTACGCGGTGCCCGAAATGGTCCCCAACCGGAAACTGCCCACTGTGGCCGTGACGTTTTGCCCGCTGGTCACAATCGAAAGACTCTGTGGGATAGAGGTCGTGTAACTCCAACCGGGCTCATCTATGGTGGAAAGATCATAGGCGCCGGGCCCAAGGTCCGCGAACGTGAAGTTGCCGCTTGATTCGCTCACCGCCTGCAGCATTGTATCTGTGCCGGGCCGGGCCAACAGAATGCCGCGATCGGCAACGGCCAGTTCGTTGGGATCTCGTAATCCATTCGCGTTGAGGTCGTCATAGATCTGGCCGGCGACGCTGCCAAGCCGGAAACTGGCAAAGTCATTACCCGTTGAACTGGTGGCTGAGTCGGGCAAGACAACCGTGTAAGGCGATTCGCCTGCGGTCTGGATCCAACCCGCAAGTGCTTCCTGATGGACGAAATAGGTGCCAGCCGCGAGTGGATCAAAGCTGTAGCTGCCGTCAGCGGCAGTTGTGCGAGTCTGCATCAACAGGTCCAAAGCCGGGTCGAAATTGTCGTCGCCATCGTCCTGAAACAACTTAATCGTTCGACCGGCGGCGGGCTGGTCGTCTGGTGTAAATCCGTCGGCCGCGAGGTCCTCCATGCTGGTGCCACTAATTACAGCGCACAACAGCGTGCGGTCTTCCAGCCACTCGAACAGCGGCATCAATGTGGGTCGCGTCCTCCGGGTCCTTGTACTTCGTGCGCGCAGTTTCATGGCAGGTCCCCCCAAGGGTCAGAGGCAGCCGAGTCGAGCCCGGCCCCAAGTCGGCTCGTGATGTGTCAAACGCGATTAGGCGTCTATATATAAACCGCAAAAGTGGCCCGCGCCTTGCGCGCCATTCTTAGAAAAAAAAGTGGAAATGGGCTCGCCATCGAGTTAGCATCTTGCCAGCGCTGGCTGCCTTATGAAGAAATCGATGCCCTATGGGAATGGATCGAACTGCTGGACCATCTGAATGTCCCGATGACGACACGGACGACGAGCGGTTGTGTGCCGCGCAGCACTTTTTGGCAAGCTTGCTGCGTCGCCTCGAACCGGAGTCCGGCTGGGAGCGGGCGTGGGAGGAGTTTTACCGGATCGGAAACGACCTGCTCCAGGGGTACGCCCTCCGCTGCCGTGTGCCGCAGCAAAAGCTGGATGATTGCTTACAGGAGGCTTGGAAGGATATCTACCAGAAGCTGATCCACTTTAGGCGCGAGGGCCGCCCAGGCAGTCTGCGTCACTACTTCTTCATGGTACTTCGCAGCAAGGCGGCCGACATCCGCCGCTACAGCTCGCGGCATTGCACGGAAAGCTTGGGGAAGGTACTCCACGACAAAGGCGAACCGTGCGACCCGCATCCGGGGCCGGGGGAAGAAGAGGACCGGACCTGGAAGCAAGAACTCGTGCGGCTCTGCCTGGCAGAGCTGCACAAGGAGGTGTCGGAAGTAAACTACAAAATCGTGCACCTGCACTACATGGAAGGTCTGCCGATCCGCGACGTGGCTACACTTGTAAGCATGACTGAAGCCCAAGTCTGGCCTCGGCTCAACCGCATGCTCAAGAAGCTCCGCACCCTGATCAACACCTACTCCGGCCACGCCTTCGACCGTTCTCTGGACATGCCCGACCGGGGAAAGTAGGCACACGACCCAGATTCAACATGAGGTCTGATGAGCCGGGCGTTCTTGATCGAAAGGATGATGCCTCGGATTTGCCTGACAATTACGCATTCTTCTGGTTGAAAAAGACTCCCTACCGACTGTTCACTTTTGTAGAACTACTGAAACTCACCTGACCCCTTGAAAAAACTTGCGAACGTCCTCGACGAGTAGTTCCGGTTGTTCCGGCGCCGCGAAGTGGCCGCCGCGAGGCATTTCAGTCCAGTGCGCGAGCGGCATGCCGATATTTCGTTCTACCCACGCGCGCGGCGGCACGTTGATTTCTTTCGGGAACAGGGCGAACCCCATCGGGGACGGCTTGCCGCTCGACTGGAACGCGGTCATCGATTGGGGTCGCGGCTGATTGTGCGACGACTCGTAGTAGTTGCGAGTCGACGAGCCCATTGTCTCCGTTACCCAGTAGATCATGACATTGGTGAGCAGCTCGTCTTTGGTGTAACAGTTTTCCAGATTGCCGGCGTGATCGCTCCACGCCCAGAACTTGTCCACAATCCACGCCGCCAGTCCGGCGGGCGAATCGTTCAGACCGTAGCCGAGCGTCAGCGGCCGCGTGCCTTGAATCGCGCCGTACGCGCGGTGGTCGTTCAATTCGCGAGATCGCTGCTGCATGCGATCGATCTCCGCTTGCGTGACGCCGCGCATCGGGTCCTCGGTCGGCTGGCTGCCTGATGGAAAATTGCTGTGGCCGCCGATGCAATGGCCGCCATCACTGGACGCCAGCCAGCGAGTGATGCCGCCGCCCCAGTCGCCCCCTTGTGCTCCGTAGCGTTCGTACCCGAGCCGCGCCATTAGTTTCGCGAACACTTCGGCCATGCGCTGCGAACTCCAACCGCGCTCGCCCGGCTTGCCGGAGAAACCGAACCCGGGCAACGACGGGCACACGACGTGGAACGCATCTTCCGCGCGGCCCCCGTGCGACTCTGGGTCGGTCAGCGGCCTGATGATCTTGGTGAATTCGACGAACGAGCCCGGCCAACCGTGTACGACAACCAGCGGCAGGGCGTTTTCGTGTTTTGATCGAACGTGAACGAAGTGAATGTCCAGGCCGTCGATGTTGGTGATGTACTGCGGCAATTGATTCAGCCGCCGCTCATGTTCGCGCCAGTCGTAGCGCGTCCGCCAGTACTCGACGAGATCTTTCATGTACTTGAGGTCGACGCCATAGTCCCAGCCGGTGCCGTCGATCTGATCGGGGAATCGCGATCGTGCCAGCCGTTCGCGGAGATCTTCGAGCACGGCGTCGTTCACGTTGATTTTGAATGGCCGCATGGCATCGGATTTGGCGGCGGCAACCACTTGCGGCGGTTCGTCGACAGGATCAACGAAACTCACGGCAATTGCGCAGCAGAGCCATGCGGCGTGAGACATGTTTTGCTCCTGTGCTTATCGCTGAAATTTCAGCCAGGTGTCGTAGGAGTGATGCTTCGGTCCGACGTATTCGTAGGTATCGAAAATGTCGCCGCGGCCGAGGATTCGCGGGTCCTGGTCGAGCTGAAGCAGTCGTTCCATTTCTTCGGCAAGCTGAAACTTGATGGGCCGCAGATCGGCCTTCGAAGCCAGGTTGTTCACGCAGCCGGGGTCGTCGGCGACGCGATAGAGTTCCTCCGGCTGCCGCATGCCGAAACAAAGTCGGTAATACTCATCGAATCGCGATGCGATCAGCGTCTTGGTGGGGCTGTTGTCGCAGTTCGTGTAGCCGGTCTCGGGGTTGCCGGCCGGCCATCGTTCGGGATGGTAATTGCGAACGTAGAGGAATTCAGGAGTGCGGAGTGCGCGGGCAGGGTAGCCCCAGTCGTTGGGCCGGCCGATGTCGTGCCGCTCCTTGCCGACAAGCTGGCGGTTGCGCGACGCATCGACCCAGCCGGCCTTGTCGCTACTGATCACGTCGAGAAAACTGCGGCCGGTGACCGTGCCGGGTACGCGGACCCCCGCGAGTTCGAGAAACGTGGGGGCAAAGTCGCGAACGTTGATGAAGTCATCGACGACGCGGCCCGCCTTGATTTGCTTGCCCCAGCGGACGGCCAGCGGCAGGTGAAAACCGGCGTCGTAAATCTGTCCCTTCACGCGCGGGAACGGCATGCCGTGATCGGACGTGACGAGAATCAGCGTGTTGTCCAGTTCGCCAGCCGCGTCGAGATGTGCAAGGATGCGGCCCAAGTGCGTGTCGAACCACTCGACCTCGATCGCGTAATCGAGCATGTCGCTTCGGATCAGGTCAGAATCTGGAAAGTACGCCGGTAGCTTCACATCGCCGAGGTTCTTTCCCGCGCGCAGGCCGATGCCGTCTTCGTAGGCCCGGTGCGGCTCCTGACCGCCGTACCAAAAGCAAAACGGCTCACCCGACTTGCGCGCCTTCAGAAATTCGGCGAAGTTCCCGGCGTAGTCGTCGTTCGACATGCCGCGATGCGGCGGCTTCGCCTTGAGTTTGCTGTACTCCGGCCCGGCCGGATTTCGCGTGAACCCGCCGGCCTTCCAATCGCCCGGCCCCCACCCCTTGCCGGTGAACCCGACGTGATAGCCAGCCTGCTCCAGCAAGTCCGGATACACCGGCCACTTTGCGGGAAAGATTCCGTTGTGACAGCACGCCTCTTCGAGTTGCCAGGTATTTCGACCCGTCAACAGACTCGCTCGGCACGGACTGCACTTCGGATTCGACGTGAAACAATTGCGAAACAGCACGCCCTCGCGCGCGACGCGATCGAACGCCGGCGTCTTCACCCACGTGTTGCCGTACGCCCCGGCGTGCCCGAACGACCAATCGTCGGCAATGACGAAAAGAATGTTTGGCCGCTGCGATTGGCCTTGTGCTATCGCACGCGCCGAATTCGCCCACGTGCAAACCGCGAACGAAGCAACACAAATAAAGATGAAGCCCCGACGGCGGTCTGAAGTACCGTGTGGCATTTCTGTGATCTCCGGGGTGAGTACATTCAAAACTAACAAACACCTTTTACGCGAGGGTATCGGCGACAATTCATTTGAGTTTGGCTGGTGTATCGAGCAGTTACGGAAATGCACACAAGCCATTCTCCCGAAGCTGTTCTCATCTGCCTTTCAACATCTTCACGAACTCTTTCATGAACGGCGTGTTGTCTTGCCACACCCGCGCGGTGACCAGATTGCCGTCGATGACAACGGGTTCGTCGACGTATCGACCGCCGGAGAATTCAATGTCGTAGCGGCACTTTTTCACGGTCGTCGCCGTGCGTCCCTTGAGCACTCCGGCCGCCGCGACCAGCTCGATGCCGTGGCAGACGGACGCAACCGGCTTGTTCTTCTCGAAGAAGTGTTTCACGATGCGGATCAAATCCGCGTCGTAGCGCAGATATTCCGGCGCCCGGCCGCCGGACAAGAACAGGCCTACGTAGTCGTCCGGATTCACTTCGCGAAACGCAACGTGCGATTTCAGATTGTAGCCCGGCTTCTCGATCGTGATGTCCCAGTCCGGGTGCGTATCGTGTTCCACCAGATGGTAAATCTTCCGCTCCGGCCCGGCGACAACCACCTCGAAGCCATCCTCGGGCAACCGAAAGTACGGGTACATCGTGTCGAGCACCTCGCTGGCGTCACCGATCGGCATGAGAACTTTGGGCATGGAACCTCCTCGTACCTTACTTCACGTGACTGCCGTGAAGAACCTACATAATGCTAATCCTCAAACAATCGACCCGTGCGCGCGCTTGTGTTCCCTCTCCCCTGTACTCAGGGGAGAGGGTTAGGGTGAGGGGTCCGCAGCCTGCACTCGAACAGAACCCCTCACCCCGGCCCTCTCCCCTGAGTACAGGGGAGAGGGAGCAATTCTTCGCTTGCTTAAAGGCAAATCTCTAGGGCAATTCAAAAGTCGTCCTCAGCAACTAAAGTCCAACCTATCATCGGACCACTCGAACGCAGAGTGATTTTCCCTCTCTCGGCAACGAACTCATACCGGGCACTTGTTGGCAGAATGCGACGCCGGCCGCAAATCAAATCAGAAAATCGAGGCGGAAGTAAATCGGTTGCTGAGTCTTGGAACCACGAGGACCAACTCTCGGGGAAATATGCAGTTGTGCCGTTACTCAACCTGATGTTGTAGCCGGTTTCGTCACGGAAGCACAACGAGCCTCGAGTGTCAATCATCTTTATCGCTTCTGGGTAATTCCCAGCTTTCGCCAGCGACATGAATTGGCGGATTGTTTGCTCTGGCCACAAGATCCACCACCATAAGAAAGCAGCAGCGGGGAGACCTGTCGATGCAATAACCATGCAAATCATCAACCACCGAGGAAGCTTCATGAATCAAACTCCGTGACATCACTCGGCGACGCCTGCGATCGTTCTTCCGATCTCGCGCGGTGTGGCGCCGGTGGCGAGGATCGCGCGAATCAACAGGTCCAGCGAAACAGAACTATCTCCCCCTTCGGCTTTGGCGACGCGCGGTTGGCTGGATTGGATTCGCTTGGCAAGCTCGACCTGGGTCATTTGATGCTGCCGTCGCTGGCGGAGGGCACGGCTCAGTGCCAAGCGGATTTCAACCAGGGTGGCCTCATCCGGTGAGAGTCCGAGGAACTCGGCCGCAGTGCCGACTTTCCAGCCTTTCGATTCCAATCGCTTGCGTTTCCGTGCATCCATCGTTCATGACTCCTCGTAGCTTCGTAATCTCTTGCGGCAAGTCGCAATCACGGCTTTCGGAGTTTGTCGAGTCGTTTTTGCGAAAACATCCACGACCACGATAGCATCCGGGTCGATGCGGTAGATAATCCGCCAGTTCTTGTTCTGGTCGCGCACGCGAAGCTCGCGACAACGTATACCAATCTTGGGCATTGATCGGGAATGGGGCATACCCACATTCTCGCCTTGCTGCAATCGGCGGAGCAACATTCCTGCTTCGATGCGTGCCCCGCGGCTGAACGGGGGAGTCTTCACTTCGCTGTGCAGCCAGACGAGCGGCTTGTCGGTCTTCCCAACACTCACGTTAGCTCCGTGAAGTTTATATCAGATCGGGCATACAGGCAATCAAAAGGGCAACCGGTTGAGCTTGCCCTGCAAATCGTACAGGTGAAACAGTGCCCGGTTCATGATCGTTTCGCCGGCGCCGAGTTCGACGGGCGAGACGCCGGGGTCGGCGCCGTAGCCGCCTTCGGCAGCGGCTTCGATGGTGGGGAAGTATTGCTGGTAGTCGTTTGTGTAGCCAAAGAAAAGCATGTGCGGCAGGCGCGAGCGCTGTTTCAGGCGGATGGCATGGCTGGAGAAGAACTCGCCCGAGGCGCCGACCAAGCCGAGGTCGCCATTGATGAGGGCGACGGAGAGGTGCGGGCGGACGCCGTCGCGATATTCATCGACGTAGAAATCGACGAGCGATTTGAAAAAGGCTTGTGTGTAGGCGGCACGAACCAGCGGGTCATTCAGGTTGATGCGCATTTTTGGGAACTGGAAATCCTCCTCGCGAACTTTGATCGACGGCTTATCGGCCGGCTGGGTCTTGATGTCGCGGGCGATGGCAATGACCTCGCGGCCGAGTGCTTGGCCGAACGCCTCATGGCCGCGATGCTCGCCGGGGTTTGCCGACATGTCGCCGCCCGCCCCCTGGAGGAACAGACACACGCCGCCAAACTCCTGTTCTACGGTTTTTTTGAGAGCGCCCGGATAATCGGCGGAGTAAAGCATCGTTTCGGCCGGGATCATCGTCGGGTGTGCGGCAAAGTTGACCGCGATGGCAATCGCTTTGCCGTCGGAACCGTCCACACGAATCACTGCCAATTCGCGATCGATTGGTTTGTCGGGCAATTTCGAGTGTCGATTGCGGTTGAGGCCGAGTTCGCGGCGAGCCACGCCCAATTGTGCGGGCCGGCGATTCTTCGCCGCAGCGATGACCGCATCGGAGATCTTTCGCTCGAGTTCGCGGATGTACGAATTTGCCGGCGTGGTCAGGTTGTCCACTTCGATGACCGGGCCGTGGTGTGTGTGGGAGCCGACGACAAAAACGTGTTCGATGCCGGCTTCTGATTTGATCCGTTCGCGAATTGCCGCCATCGATTTGCGAGTCGGGGCGCGGCCCAAATCAAGCCCGACGATCGCCAGGTTGCTTTCGCCGGCGGATAGAACCAGGGCATTGGCGTGAAGCGAGTCCATTACCCCTTCGTTCGGTTTGTCGTGCCGCGCCCCGTATCCCCACATGGGCAGTCCGGCGGGCGGCGTGATGTCTGCAGTTGCCGCGCCCGCCTGAAAGTCTTCGGCGAGTGTGGTGACATGAATGTTGCCGAGCAGGAATAGTGCGGTTGTGAATCGGAGTAGTTGCATGCACAGATCCTTAAACAAGCGGTTTCACGCCGAGGCGCAGGGATCGCAGAGTTTCGGGCGTGAATTCTAGTCGGGCGGTCCCTTCGCACGCCAACGAGAAATTGAACCGGCTCTCGTAAATGCGGTCGTAGATTTCCATGCGGTCGGGAAAGAGTCCTTCGGCCTCGTCGCGAAGGTTGGATCGTTCGATCGAAATATCCACGAGCGGGTAATCGCTCGAGACAATTAGCACGGCGATCCGCTCGGCCTTGCGGCGAATTTCGTCGGCTCGTCGATCAGTGCTAACCGGAACAGGCATAGTGCTCTCTCACGTGGCATTTGCTGATCGCTATTATGGAGCGCTATGAGTCAAAACTTCCAGGCCGTAGACGAGGTGCTTCGGATTCCACGTGAGCGACTGGGGGCCGGGTCGCGGATTCGGGTGCGTGTCGTGGGCGACGCGGCGGCGGTGGCCCAGGACATGGCCGGCTGCATGGCCGGGCTTTTGCGAGATCACAACGCGCGCGGCGACCGGACACGCTGGATCGTGCCCGTTGGACCAGTGGACCAGTTTCCGATTCTGGCGGAGATTTGTAATCGCGAGCAAATCAGCCTTAGAAACGCGGTCATCTTCAACATGGACGAGTATTGCGACGACTCGGGCCGGCTGATTTCGCCTGACCACCCGCTCAGTTTTGTCGGTTACATGAACCGCAAGTTTTACGATCTGCTCGATTCGATGTTGTGTCCCACGCCAGAGCATCGAATTTTTCCCGACCCGAACGATCTCGGCACAATTCAGCGAGGCATCGACGCTGTGGGCGGCATCGACGACTGCTTCGGCGGCATTGGAATCAATGGCCACATCGCATTCAACGAGCCGCCAGAGCCCGACGAGACGGTGACAGCGGAGGAGTTTTCCCGGTTGCCCACGCGTGTGCTGAAGCTGGCTCGCGAGACCCGAACGATCAATTCCGTCACGACCGGGGGCGATATCTGGTCGGTGCCACCCAAGGCGGTGACCATTGGCATGCGAGAGATTCTGGCGTCGCGCGAGATTCGGATCTACTGCAATCGGCCATGGCAATCGGGCGTCGTGCGACGCATCGTTCACGGCCCTGTGACCGCCGCCGTGCCGGCGTCGTTGCTACAATTGCACTCAAACGTGACCTTCACGTTGGCCGACTACGTCGCCGAACTCCCTCAGGTTGGACTCAGATAAGATGGTGGAACAACAGACGACCCCTGATTCTGCGAACTGCCCCTGGTGGCGCAAGTTCGTACTTTGGGGGCTCGTCTTTGTTGCCGCGGGTGATGGGCTGACGTTGCTCTTCCGTTTTGGGTTTGGTGTGACCGCGGTCGAATTCAATCGCACTAGAAGGAGACAACCATGAACCGAGTCACTTGCCTCATTCCCGTTCTAGCCACGCTCGCCCTGGCAACAAACTTGGCAAGTTCAGCACAGGCTCAAGACTACAAAGTGGGCGTGAGCCGTGTGGACATTACCCCTGAAGGGCCGATCTGGATGTCCGGCTATGGCAATCGGAACAAGCCGTCGGAAGGAATCGAGCAGCGACTCTATGCCAAGGCACTGGCGATCGAGGACGCGGCGGGCGTAAAGAGCGTTCTGGTCACGGCAGACCTGATCGGGTTTCCGGCGGAGTTCACTGAAGCAGTGGCCGAGCGAATCAGGAAGCAGTCGGGCATTCCGCGCGAGCGGTTCATGTTGATTGCCAGCCACACGCACACGGGGCCAGTGATCTACAACTCGCTGGGAGGCATGTTCGATCTCAAGGAGGACGACGCAAAGGCCGTTGAAACTTACGCGAAGTTGGTGGCTGATCGGATGGTGGCGTTGGCAAGCAAAGCCATTGGTCAATTGCAGCCGGCGCGGCTGGCGTTCGCTCACGGACGGGCGGCGTTTGCGGCGAACCGGCGGGTGTTCCGGGCAAACGGCGTGCAGTTTGGCGTGAACCCAGACGGGCTGGTGGATCACGATGTGCCGGTTCTGCGCGTGGAAGGTAATGACGGAAAACTCCTGGCGATTATTTTCGGCTACGCCTGCCATTGCACGACGCTCGGCGGCGACTACTACCGCATCTGCGGCGACTGGGCTGGTTTCGCTCAAGAGTACCTGGAGTTGGCCCATCCCGGCGCGACGGCCTTTTTCGTCACCGGTTGCGGAGCCGACTCAAATCCCGAACCACGCACGGGCATTCACTTCGCTCGACAGCACGGCCTGCACATGGCCGGCTCGGTGGCTTCGGTTCTTACCCGGCGCATGAAGCCGGTGACTGGCCCCGTGCGTGCCGCATTCGACCATGCACCGCTGCCGTTTGCCGAGCCACCCAGCCGCGAGGAATTTGAAAAGCGACTGACCGATCGAAGTCCGTTCATTCAGCGACACGCTCGGCAGCAGCTTGACCGCATGGACCGGAAAGAACCGTTTCCCAAGGCATACCCGTGTCCCGTGCAGGCTTGGCGATTTGGCAACGAGTTGACGCTGGTGGCGCTGGGTGGGGAAGTGGTTGTGGATTATGTGTTGCGGCTCAAGCGCGAGTTGGGACCAGACCAGCTTTGGGTCGCCGGCTACGCCAACGACGTGTTCGCGTATGTTCCGTCGGTCCGCATCCTTCACGAGGGCGGTTACGAGGCCGACTTCAATCTGATTTACTATGGACTGCCAACGCGATTCGCCCCCGCCGTGGAAGATACCCTCGTCAAGATGGTCCACGACGTGGTTCGTCGCGCGTCGGAATAATTTTCCGTTCCGCCGTGAACTTGAGGCGAGTGGCCGATACAATCGTGACGCCCGCCAAAAAACTCATTCCCCAAATGGAGGTCCTGCCATGCGTCAGGTTTTCTTCGTTACCGGCCTGTCCATTCTGATCGTCGGTTCGGGTCGATACTCTTGGGCGTTCGATGACGCGCCCGCGACGGCCGCGAGTGCAAAAGCCCCCGACACGGCCGTGAAGGCACCGACGCCGAACAGTTCCGATGAGCCGTTGGCGGCGAGTTTTTGGGCATCCAAGGCGGCCGAGTTCCTGGACCAGGTTTCGCTTGCCTGGACCACGGATCGCAAATGCGGCTCGTGCCACACGAACTACGCGTACATGTTGGCCCAGCCGGCGATCGGCGATTCGCCGAGCCACGCGGCGAGGGAGATTCGCAAGTTCTTCGAGGACCGAGCGGCCAATTGGGACACGGCCAAGCCCCGCTGGGATACGGAAGTCGTGGCGACCGCCGTGACGCTTGCGATCCACGACGCCGAGACGACGGGCAAACTGAATCCGATCACTCGCTCGGCACTCGACCGCATGTGGACCTTGCAACCGAAAGACGGCGCGTGGAATTGGTTGAAGTGCGACTGGCCGCCGCTCGAATCGGACGATTATTACGGGGCCGTGTTCGTGGCCTTGGGAGTGGGCTTGGCCCCCGATGGCTACTCCGAAACGCCGCTTGCCCGGGCGGGCATGGAAAAAGTTCGCGGCTACCTGAATGAGAACCCACCGCCCAGTCTGCACCACCGCGCGATGCTGCTCTGGGCGTCCATCAAAACACCCAATCTCATGACTCAAGAAGATCGAGATTCAACCATCCGGGAACTGCTCGCTTGCCAGCGGCCGAACGGTGGCTGGAGTCTCGCGTCGCTCGGTGACTGGAAACGCCGCGATGGCCTGCTGAATGATCCAGCTTGTGCGCCCAGCGATGGCTATGCGACGGGGTTCGTTGTTTATGTGCTGCGGGCCGCGGGCTTATCCACGGATCAAGACGCCATTCGACGCGGTGTCGCTTGGCTGAAGACGAGCCAGCGGGAATCGGGTCGCTGGTTTACGCGCTCTGTGAACAACGACAAATACCATTATATTGCCAACGCCGGGACGGCCTACGCATTGATGGCGCTTAAGTCATGTGGAGAATTGAAGTAGGCCAGTGCAGTTCCCAGATGGGATACCGTTCGGAGGCTGAGCGTGTAAGATAGATTGCGGAATGGATGGAGTAGGCTGTGGGTGTGTTCACCCAGGCCGAGCCGCTAGGGACGCCATCAGGTTTTGATTGAGGAGCAATGCATGTCTGAATCGACTCGACCGACTGTGCCATTGGGTTTGCAAGTGGTAGACGTTTCACCTTCGGTACTGTCCGTGGGACTGGAAGGTGCGATTGGGATGAACGACACCGTCGCCCGGCTCCTGCACGATATCCTTCAAACTCAGCGTCAGGTGCTCGAAGTGAGTCGCGAAATGTTGCAGTTCGCTCGCGAGAATCGCCAGCGTCAGCACATGGAACTGGAGGCTTGGCAGCGAGACAACCAGCACGTGGTCGAGCGCTGCCGCGAAGTGCTCGGCGTGCTCAGCCGCGTCCACTCCGGAATGCTTTCCGACGTGGCCGAGTACATTCGCGAAAACGAAGAAACACTAATGGAGAACGAGTTCTCAATCAGCGAATTCGTCGATCGCTTCGGCCCGCGCATGCACAATCTATCGGCCCTGCTCGGCGTTCTCAAGCAGGTGTGTACGCCCGGCGGCGACCAGGGACAAACGAATAGCGGAACGTGATTTGCCAGGCAGTTTGCTGATTGCTACTTGGCCTGGTTGGCCGGTGCACGACCCTGGTTTGGCTTGTCGAATACCGTCGTGATGTGGGCCTTGCGGGCCAAGTCTTGCACGTAGCGTTGTGATTCTTTCGTGATCTTTTGTTCGCGGATCGCCCTGCGGATCTCGTCTTGGGCGTCCACGAAACCGGTCTCGCCACCATCCTGCTTCTCATCCACGCGGACGATATGCCAGCCATTCGGTCCTTCGATTGGCTGACTCAGGTTTCCGGCTGGCAATGTGAAGATTGCCTCGTCCACTTTGGCGACGATGTAGCTGCCTTTGGTAGTTTTTTCCCATTGACCGCCTTCGTCGGCGGTGGCGCCGCTGCTCTCGGCTTTGGCCAGTTCGGCGAAGTCGGCCCCGTTGCGTAGCTGAGCGAGTAACTCCTGGGCCTTTCGGCCGGCGGCATCGCGCGAGCCGTGCTTCTCGAAGCTCACTACGATCTCGCTCCAGCGCACGCCGCCTTCAGTCTGGAACTGGTCTTTGTGGGTGTTGTAATAATCAACCATGTCTTCGCGCGACACGTGCAGCTTTTGCTCCAGTTGCAGGCGCAGCCACTGCTGGGCGACGAAAGTGCCACGCTGAAATTCGCGAATCTGATCGAGCGACTCGCCGTTCTCGAGCATCTTGCGGCGCAGCTCGCTTTCGGTGCTGACTTCCATTCGCTTCATTTCCGACTCGATGCGCTTACCGAAATCCTTATCGGCCATTGACTCAAGCCGCTTGATGGCTGGTTCCGGTAGTGCTTTCTTCGCCTCCTGGATCAGCAACTGGCGTTCGACGAGATCGCGCAGTTGTTTCTCAAGGAGCTTGGAGCGATATTCGAGAAACTGCTGTGAGGGCAATTCCTGTTGGGCCTTGGCAAGCTGCAGACGCACGGGATTGATCAGGTCCTGAGCCAAGATCGGGTCGCCGTTCACGCGGGCTACGATGCTTTCGGCGATCTCACCCGTCGGCTTGTTCGATAGGTTCGCCCCGGCAGCCTGAACGACATCGTCGGCATTCGCGGGCGAGTCTTGACCTGCGTCTGCCACGTTGCTGGACTTCGCAGACGTCGATTCCAGTTTGGGCTGACGCCGAAGCGGGATTCCTTCGCCGAGTGAACTGAGCGTGTCACGAACCCGGCTGCCCGACGACGAACAACCGGCCAAAGCAAGACAGAGAAGTGAGACAATCCGTCTGTGTAACACAAATACACCCCTTCCGACCGGTTCCGTTCGGCCACGCCTAAGAATTGGGGGCGGGATAGTAGCGAAAAACCTACTTTTGCTGCAACACGTGTTTGATCTCTAAAGCCAGTTTGGTGGCGTCCCATCCCAATTCAGGCAGCGGCAGATAGGCACTCGTCGAATCAGCCACGCGAAGTCGGTTCTTCGACGATCGAACCAACGTCTTGATTATGTCCGGATTTCGGTAATTGAACAAAATGAACTCGCCATCAAGCCGGATCAGGTCAATCTGCCACCGTTTGGCCAAAATGCGTAATTCCGCCAATTCCAATAGATTGGCGGCCGGCTCGGGCGGTTGGCCAAAGCGATCTGCGAGTTCGCCACGTAGTTCCTTCAGTTCTTCCAGTTCGGTCAAACGTGCCAGCTTGCGATAGACCTCGATTTTCTGTCGCAGGCCGCTCACGTAGTCGCGCGGCAGATAGTTTCGCCACGGCAACTCGACGGTAACATCGAGCCAACTCCTGATGGGCACCTTTTTGAGTGTGTGTACCGCGTTTTCCAAAAGTTGGCAGTACAGCTCATAACCGACCGAGGCGATGTGGCCGCTCTGTTCGGAGCCGAGGATGTTCCCTGCTCCACGAATCTCCAGGTCGCGCATGGCGATCTTGAAACCGGCCCCGAGTTCGGAATATTCCTCGATCGCCTTGAGCCGCTTCGCCGCATTGGGCGTGACGGATCGCTCGGGGTCGAGGAGCAGGTAGGCGTACGCCCGGTGCTTGTATCGCCCGACCCGGCCGCGAAGCTGGTGCAGGTCGGCAAGTCCGTACCGGTCGGCGTCGTCGATGAAAATCGTGTTTACGTTCGGGATGTCGAGGCCGCTTTCGATGATCGTGGTCGCGACCAGGATGTCGGCCCGGTGCTCGACGAAATCGAACATTGTCTTCTCCAGCTCATGCTCGCTCATCTGGCCGTGGCCGACCAGCAGCGTGGCCTCGGGAACGATTTCTTGCAGCCGGTGCGCGATGTTCCAGATCGAGTGTACGCGGTTGTGTACGAAATAGATCTGACCGTCGCGGTTCAACTCGCGAATGATCGCGTTGCGAACCAGAGCCGGATCGAACCGTGCGATGCGTGTTTCGATTGCGAGCCGGTCCTGCGGCGGCGTTTCGAGGTTGGAGATGTCACGAATGCCCAGGAGCGACATGTGCAGCGTGCGTGGGATCGGCGTGGCTGTCAGCGTGAGCACTTCGACCGTGCGCCGCAGGGCCTTGAGTCTCTCCTTGTGCTCGACACCGAACCGCTGCTCTTCGTCGATGATCACGAGGCCCAGGTCATGAAAGGCTACGTCGCCCTGCACAAGCCGGTGCGTGCCGATGATGATGTCGATGTGTCCGGCGGCCAGTCGTTCGAGGGTCGCTCGCTGCTCGCCCTTGGTCTTGAACCGGCTGAGTACTTCGATTGCGAACGGAAATTCCGCCATGCGGCCGGTGAAGGTGCGGAAGTGCTGCGCAGCGAGTACCGTGGTGGGAACGAGCACCGCGACCTGCTTGCCGGAATCCACCGCCTTGAACGCGGCACGCATCGCCAGTTCCGTCTTACCGTACCCCACGTCGCCGCAGATGAGCCGGTCCATCGGCCGACTCCGCGACATATCGCGCCGGATGTCGTCCATCGCGCGGAGTTGGTCGTTTGTCTCCTCGTACTGAAACGCGGCCTCGAAATCGTTCTGCCACGCGCTGTCTTCTGGATAGGCAATTCCCGCCTGGCTCTCGCGCACGGCCTGCAGGTCGATTAGATCGCTGGCCATGTCCATGACGGCGTTGGCCACCCGGTCCTTTCGCCGCTCCCACGACGACGACCCGATTCGCGACAGGGTCGGCGATGATTTCGCACCGCCCACATATTTTTGCACCAACTCAATCTTTGAGACCGGCACATAAATTCGCGTTCCTTCGGCGAATTCCAGCACGAGCTGTTCCTCCACCAGCCCGCGCTTGGTGAGCATCTCCATGCCGCGATAGATCCCGATTCCGTGCGTCAAGTGGACGACGAAATCGCCTTCGTCGAGATCGAGAAAACTGTCGATCGCCCGCGACTCGTAGCGCCGCCGTGGCGCTGGCCGGCGAATCGACTCGCGATGGAACAGCTCGTGGTCGCTGATCACGACGACGGAACAGACTGAGTGGTGAGTAGTGAGTGGTGAGTGTTTGGCCTTGCCTGAACCCTGAACCCTGAACCCTGAACCCTCGACGATTCGAAATCCTGCTCGCACGTGGCCGATGTCGAAGTGCAGCCGGCCGGTGCGTGCGACGTCGCTGTCGGAGAAGACCTCCGCGAGCCGTTTCGCCTCCGCTTCGTTGTGGCATGCGATCAAAACTTCATCCAGCCGCGCCGCGTCGTCCAGCTCGCGCTTGACCCGGACCAATTCGCCGCTAAATCGTTCAATGGACTCCACTTTGAGGTGGCACGTGGCCTCCATCGAATCGGCGGCGATACTGCAGACGTAGATCGACGGGAATTTCATCACCTGCTTGAGTGCCCCCTCGACGTTGAAACAGCCCCGGGGGTCATCCAATCGATTCAAATAGTGACGTCCCTGCTCCGTCAAATCGCGCGGCTCGACTAGCAGAAACCAGCAACCCGGCTGGGCATAGGCACACAAGTGAACGAGGTCCTCGTGCAAAAAGGGGTCGAGAGGCTTCTTGTCGGGGCTAACTTCTGAGGGTTTTTGCCGGGCGGCCGTGATCGAAATCGTCTCGAACTGATCCACGCTCCGCTGGCTCTCGATGTCGAACGAACGGATCGATTCGATTTCGTCGCCGACAAATTCGATGCGAATGGGCGCGGCCAAGTCCGGGGGGAAGACATCGAGAATACCGCCGCGTAGACTGATCTCGCCGGGTATTTCGACCGTGTCGCGCCGCGTGAATCCGCGATCGATCAGCCAGCGCAGCAGCTCATCGAACGGCATGGACTCGCCGACGCGAATTGGGCGACTGTGCTGTTCGATGGCGGTGGGACTGGGTACGGGCTGCAGCAATGCCTGAATCGACATGACGACGATTTTCGGCGGTGGCTCAGTGGCCAATGCCTTCAAGAGCCGAAGCCGCTGGCCGTAGATTTCATCGGCCACCAATTCCTCGCGAGGCAGCCGCTCCCAAGCGGGAAATGATTGGACCGACCGACCAAGAAATGCCTCGATGTCACCGGCCAGATCGTCCACGTCCGAGACGTGAGCCGTGACGACAAAGAGCGTTCGGGGAGTATGCTGGGCCAGGGCCGCGACCGTCAGCGCGCACGACGATCCCCAGGCCCCGTCGATTGTGGCCCCGTGTCCGGCCCGAAGCGACGCCACAACCTCCG
>Ga0247727_10005416_pt1 | contig 25940 bp, 21 predicted proteins | sample WisWelCaveWW1625_FD_202498 | JGI IMG/M metagenome (GOLD analysis project Ga0247727, IMG submission 202498) | Biofilm microbial communities from Wishing Well Cave, Virginia, United States - WW16-25 | ecosystem: Environmental > Aquatic > Deep subsurface > Groundwater > Cave microbial mat | place...
CGATACCCGCTCGTTCGGCAACGCCCTTAAGTACTCGCTGCGTGAAGACCCGGACATTATCCTGGTCGGTGAGATGCGCGATCTGGAGACGATTTCGCTGGCGGTCACCGCCGCAGAAACCGGCCACCTGGTGATCGGCACCCTGCACACCACCGACGCGGTCTCGACCGTCGATCGGGTGATCGACGTCTTTCCCGGTCACCAGCAGCAGCAGATTCGCATGCAGCTTTCGGTCGGGCTGGTCGGCATCGTCTCCCAGTTGCTGGTGCGCAAAGCCGACGGCAAGGGCATGGTCGCTGCGTACGAAGTGCTGGTCGGCACTTATCCGGTGCGGGCGTTGATTCGCGAAGGCAAGACGCCGCAACTCGCCTCCTCGTTGCAGACCGGTGCCCGGGACGGGATGATCATGATGGAAAAATCGCTCGCCGAACTGGTCAAGGCCGGCGCGGTCACCGAGGAAGCTGCGCTGGAGCAGGCCTCGCATCCGGGCCAAGTGCGCGAACACCTAAGGGCGAACTGAGTCTTGCTGATCACAGTCCGCGACCTCTCCAAGGTCTACTCCCTCGGCGAAGTGGAAGTCCGCGCACTCGACGGCGTGAGCCTCGACATTGCCCCCGGCGAGTTCGTCGCCATCATGGGACCGTCGGGCAGCGGCAAGTCCACGATGATGCACATCCTCGGCTGCCTTGATGTGCCCACCTCCGGCTCCTACCTGCTCGACGGCCTCGAGGTCGGCGCGCTCGACGACGTCGAGCTGGCCCGCATCCGCAACAAGAAGATCGGCTTCGTCTTCCAGAGCTACAACCTGCTCGCCCGCACCACCGCGCTCGAAAACGTCGAGCTGCCGCTGGTCTACAGCGGCGAAACCAACGGCCACCACCGCGCGCGCCAGGCGCTGGAGCGCGTGGGCCTCGGCGACCGCATGTACCATCGGCCCAACGAGCTGTCCGGCGGCCAGCAACAGCGCGTCGCCATCGCGCGCTCGCTGGTAACCAACCCCATGATCATCATGGGCGACGAGCCCACCGGCAACCTGGCCAGCAAACAGGGCGAAGAGATCATGCAGGTCTTCCAGGAACTCAACGACCAGGGCATCACCGTCGTCATGGTCACCCACGAGCCCGACATCGCCGCGCACGCCAAACGCGTCATCCGCTTCCGCGACGGCAAGGTCGTCGGCGACGAGCGCGTGGCCCAACGCCTGCTCGCCGCCGCCGTGCTGGAGACGATGGAAACTACCCACGGATGAGCCAACGACTGTCCCCGGGGCAAGTTGAATTGTCGCGATGCAGACTTGAATTGCGACGGGGCAGGCTCGTATTGTCGCGATCTCGACTTGAATTACCGTAGTTCAAGGACGAACTGCGATGATCCTAACTTGAACTGCCGTAGTTCAAGGACGAACTGCGATGATGCTAACTTGAATTGCCGTAGTTCAAGGACGAACTGCGATGATCCTAACTTGAACTGCCGCTCGGCGGACTGGAACTGCGACGAACCGCCCTCGGATTGCCGCAATGTGAGGGCGGATTGCGACAATCCGAGTCGGGACCGGGACGTTCCTACCCCGGAAAACGACGGATTTGGCGAAGTCCGGGCCGATGAGGAGGACGCTGCCGCCCGTCGAACCAGCCATCGTGCCCAACGAAACCGCCCCGTCCACCGAACCTCAACTGCTTCGCGCGCTGGGGCCGGTGCAGGGCACGATGATCGTCATCGGCACCGTCATCGGCTCGGGCATTTTCCTGAAGCCTGCCATCATCGCCACGCAGGTGCCGCACTTCGGCGGGATCATGCTGGTCTGGATCGTCTCCGGCCTGCTGAGCCTGGCCGGCGCGCTGGCCTACGCCGAACTCGGCGCGATGATGCCGCGCGCCGGCGGGCCGTACGTGTTCCTGCGCGCGGCGTTCGGTCAGCGCGCGGCGTTCCTGTTCGGTTGGACCGAATTCCTCATCAACCGGCCCGGCAGCTTGGCCGCGCTGGCGATGGCTTCGGTGCAGTATCTCAGCGTGCTGCATCCGTTCACTCCGCTACAGCAGTCCGGCCTCGCCATCGCCGAGATTCTGCTGCTCACCGCCATCAATTACGCCGGCGTGCAGTTCGGCGCGCAGGTGCAAACGGTGTTCACCGTCGCCAAGGTGGCGGCGCTCGGAGGACTCATCGGCGGCGCGCTGGTCATGGGGCAAGGGTCGTCGGCCAACTTCACCCCGCTCTTGCCGGAGAGCTTCGATGGCGCATCGCTATCGCTCTTCGGCGGCGCTATGATCGGCGCGCTCTGGGCGTACGACGGCTGGGCCAACGCCACCAGCGTGGCCGAAGAGTTGCGCGATCCGCAGCGCAACGTGCCCCTCTGCCTGATCGCGGGAACGGTCATCATCATCGGCATTTACCTGTCGGCCAATGTCGCCTACCACTACGTCCTGCCGCTCGACGTGGTGCAGCACAGCCAGTCCAGCGTGCCCGGCGGGCGCGAGGTGGCGGCCGAGACCGCGTTCCGCCTGTTCGGCGCGGCGGGGCTGACCTTCATTGCGGTCGGGGTGATGTGCTCGACCTTCGGCGCCGCCAACGGTGTGGCGCTGACCGGCTCACGCATCACCTTTGCGATGAGCCGCGACCGCGCCTTCTTCCGTTCGATTGCGGCCGTGCATCCGCGCTTCCGCACCCCGCACGTGAGCATCGTCGTGCAGGCCATGCTGGCGATTGCACTCATCGGGTTCGCTGACCGCCTTTATCCCGTGCTGCGGCCGGTGGTCGCGTCACTGCAGGAATCGGCGCTGGCGGCGAACGCCGTCACCGGCCCGTTCATCGGCTGGCTCGGCAAGACGGTCGCCGAGAAGAAGCTCGTGTTCGACGTGCTGACCGACTGCATCATCGTAGTGTCGTGGGTGTTCTACGCGCTCGCAGTGGCGAGTGTGTTCGTGCTCCGCCGCAAGCAACCCGACACGCCGCGACCGTACCGCTGCTGGGGCTACCCCGTCGTGCCGGCGCTGTTCGTGGCGATGGCGACCTGGTTCGTTGCCAACGCGTTCAAGGCCAGTCCGGTGGAAGCGGTGCTGGGCCTCGGGCTGGCGGCGCTGGGACTGCCCGCCTACGCGTGGTTCAGGAAGACGGGTGGTGGAGCTGAGGGGGATCGAACCCCTGACCTCTAGAGTGCGATTCTAGCGCTCTCCCAGCTGAGCTACAGCCCCGCGAACGCAAGGCAGATTGCCATCGAGGCCAGCGGCTGTCAAGCAAACGGCTACTGGATCAAGGCCAGCGGGTGTTGCCGGTTGACGAGCGGAATGGATACCGGTGCACCGAGTCGGTGCGACTCGTACACGGCGAGGATCATCTCCAGCGCAGCGCGGCCGTCACGAATGCTGCCGAGCGGCTGAGTGTTCGCCTCAATGCACCGAAGCAGGTCCTGAGCAATCGCGACGTTGCCCCCGTGCAGGCCGCGGTCTTTGAGCGGCTCGGGTTGGCCGAGGCCGACGGTGGAAACTTCCACCCACGGCTTCTTGCTGCGCGCGGCCGACCAGTTCGGATCGGCGAGGAAGTGCACAGTGCCGAGTCCGCCGGTGGCGATATCGAGCACGCCCTTGGTGCCGTACACCGTCAGGCCGAAGCGCGAGCCGCCGCGGTCGGTCGGTCGATGGGACGCGAAATAGCCGCTGACGTTGTGGTCGAACCCGTACATCGCATCGAGGGTGTCGCCGGCGAGTGGGCCGATGCCTTCGTTGCCGCTGCGCACGGTGGCTTTGGTCGTCGATTTGCCGCCATCGAACACTCGGGCCGAGCACCAGCGGGCGTCGCCGGCGATGAAACGCATCAAGTCGAAGATGTGCGTGCCCAGCACCATCAGGTCTTCGCCGCCGCCGCGCGGGTCTTCCTTGCCGCGTCCGCGCAGTTCAAGAATCTCGCCGAGCTGGCCGTGGGCGATCAGCTCCTTCACCCGCGCAAGCTTGGGGCTGTAGCGGGTCTGGTGGGCGATGGCGCACTTCACCTTCGCGCGGTCACAGGCCGCAATCATCTCGTCGGCCTCGGCGAGCGTGCGGGAGAGCGGCTTCTCCATGAAGATATGTGCGCCGGCCGCAGCGCAGGCGATTGCCATATCGCGATGGCAATCGAGCCAGCGCGGCGCCACCGCGACAATCTGCGGCTGCTCCTTCGCCAGCATTTCGCGGTAGTCGGCGTAGGTGCGCTCCACGCCCAGCTTCTTGGCGCAGGCGGCGCGGCCGGCCTCATGCTCATCGGCGACCGCCACGACCTCGACATTCTCGACGTCTTTCCAAACGTCGTCCAGCCCGTGCCCGTAGTTGCCCTTGCCAGTTCGACCGATGACGGCGACGCGGTATTTGTTGATGACGTTTCTCCTTCAGCGGGCTTTGGTTCCTCGTGGCGGCGCCCCACCGCGCCTGGCGATTAGCTTACGCGACTCGGCGGTTCGTGTCAAGGGAATCATTCAGCCCCCCAGCCCCTGATGGGGGGGAATACGGTGCCCTCAATATCGAGAGCCCGTGCCTCCGAACGGCCGGGGCGGTCGCACGAAGGGCCGATCCCCCGCAGCGGGGTCTGGGGCGCTGAAGGCTCACGCGCGAGTACCGCGCTACGTGGAAGCTGCCACGCATTGCGGCAGACTCTGCCAGGTTGTAATCTCACCGGGAGTTTCTTTGTTTGCAAATCGGTTCCCTTCACATTGAAGGTCACGACTTAGCCGCCATTGGCCTGCTCATCTTCCTCGAAGGTGTGCTGAGCGCCGACAACGCGGTGCTCCTGGCGGTGCTCGCCATGCGCGTGCCGAAGGAGCAGCGCGGCAATGCGCTTAAGTACGGCCTGGTCGGCGCTTTTGTCTTTCGCATCGCGTGCCTGGCCTTGGCCAAGTCGTTGATGAATCAGCCGTGGTTGGCCTTGCTGGGCGGCGCCTACCTGTGCTGGCTCCCCTACAAGCATTTCACCAGCAAATCTGACGGCCACACGGCGCCGCCCGCCGCGCGCACCTGGTTCGGGCTCTCGCTGTTCTGGAGCACGGTCATCACCATTGAGCTGACCGACCTCGTGTTCGCCATCGACTCCATCCTGGTGGCCGTGGCGGTCTCGGATAAGCTCTGGGTCGTCATCACCGGCGCGTTGATGGGACTGGTCGCGATGCGGTTTGTGGCCGGCGGATTCCTGAAGTTGATCGAACACTACCCAACCATCGTCGACGGCGCCTACGTCATCGTCGCCTGGGTAGGCGTCAAGCTGCTCATCGAGTTCGCGCACAAGATGCACTGGATCGCGTGGGAGATTCCCAAGGTCTTAAGCATCGGGGTAATTCTTGTCATCTTCGGCGTGAGCCTGGCGCTGGGACATCGACAAGCGAAGTTGACCCCCGCGCAACTCGAGGAAGAAGCAGAGATTGAGGCGCTGCTGGAAGGTGATTCGCCGGCCGACCGGTAACCGGTGTGCGGCGCAATCGCGTACACAGTAACGAAGGTGATCGGGTGGCTGACGGGATAGCGTGTTGCGTTCCGCCGCTGCACCCTTTCCGACATTCCATCGCAAGGAGAACCGTTTATGACCGAAGCCTTGGTCGCTCTGCTCGGCCTCACCGCCATGGAGATCGTGCTCGGCATCGACAACGTGGTGTTCATCGCGATTGTCGCCGCGCGCCTGCCCGGCGCGCAGCAGCAACGCGCGCGCCAGCTCGGCCTGGTGGTGGCGCTGGGCACGCGCATCCTGCTGCTGTTCACGCTGAAGTGGATGATGGGGCTGACGAAACCGTTTATGACGCTCGAGTGGCTCAAGCTTTCGGGCCATGCCGTGGAAATCTCCGGCAAGAGTCTCATCCTGCTGGTCGGCGGACTGTTCCTCATCGGCAAGAGCACGCATGAGATTCACAACAAGCTCGAAGGCGCCGAGCACGGACACGGCGGCGCCAAAGCCGCGGCGAAGTTCGCGCAGGTGCTGGTGCAAATCGCGCTGCTCGACCTCGTCTTCTCCCTCGACTCGGTCATCACCGCCGTCGGCATGGCGCGCGACATGTGGGTGATGGTCCTGGCCATGACGCTGGCGATGGGCGTGATGTTGTTTGCCGCCGGCCCGGTCAGCGACTTCGTCAACCGCCACCCGACGGTGAAGGTGCTGGCGCTCAGCTTCCTGTTGCTCATCGGAGTGATGCTCGTGTCCGAGGGGTTCGGCCAGCATATCAACAAGGGCTACATCTACTTTGCGATGGCGTTTTCGCTCTTCGTCGAAATGCTCAACTTGCGAATGCGCGCGAAGGCCGAGCCCGTGCACCTGCACGGACCGACGCTGGCGAGTGCAACCGCGCCGGCGGAAACGTGAGCGCGGGCTGCGCTCTTGTCCTCTTTCCGGCATCTTCCGGCCTTGCTAACGATTCGAATCGACGCTCAAGAACCGGGTTGGTCGCGTGACTATCCATCGCGGGCTGACGTAAATCGCAAAGGCTTGCGACCCTTCGCCCCGTTACGGTTAAAATGAACCCCATGCCCACCTTCCAGTACGAAGCCCGCGACCAGCAAGGCAACCGCGTCAGCGGTACGGTCGACGCCGCCGAGCAGAAGGAAGCGGTCAAGCAGTTGCATGCCAGCGGCTACTACGTCACCGGCGTGAAGGCGCAGGCCACGGCGTTGCCCGGGCCGGCGCGCGTGGCCGAGAAACCTGGCCGCCCTATCGATAAGGGGGGCGGGCCACTGTTGGGAGTGGGGCCGCGCGACCTCTCGATCTTCTTTCGAGACCTGCACCAGATGCTGCACGCCGGCATCTCGCTGGCCAAGGGGTTCGAGCTGATGAGCAAGAATCACGGCAACGCCAGCCTCCGTCGCATCTGTCACGACATCGAACCGCGGATCGCGCATGGCGAGCAGCTCTCCGCGCAGCTGCGCAAGTACCCCAACGTCTTTACGCCGCTCATGCTCGGACTGGTCACCGCCGGCGAAGAGGGCGGCTTCCTCGATCGCTCGTGCCAGCAGATTGCGCGCTATCTCGATCAAGAACACGAGGTCCGCCAGCGGCTGCGCGCGGAGACCATGTACCCCAAGCTCGTCATCGTCATGGCCGTGATCGTCAGCGCCATCGTGCCCGCCGCGCCGGCGCTGACCACCGGCGGCTTCGGGCCGGCGTTCTTCCGCGAACTGTTCAAGACCCTGGGAATGCTCGCCATTCCCGCCGGCTTGCTGGGCGGCGCGTGGCTGGCGATCAAGACTCGCGCGTTCGGTCCGGGCATGACGAAGTTGGTGGACGACGCGAAGCTGCTCATCCCCGGCATCGGCACGATCAATCGCAAGATTGCGCTGGCGCACTTCTGCCGCGCGCTGGCCGCGCTGTACTCGGCGGGCATGGGCTTCGGGCGCGCGCTGGAACTCGCCGCCGCCGCCTCGGGCAACGAGGCGATCAGCCAGTTCGTCCAGAGCCGCATTCCGCAGGTCGAGCGTGGCGGGCGGCTGAGCGATCTGATGCGCGAGTCGCGCTACTTCCCGCCGATAGTGCTAAGCATGCTCTCGGTGGGCGAGGAGACCGGCGACATCGACGGCGCGTTGAACAAAGTCGCCGAGTACTACGAACTCGAAGCCGAGACCGGGCTGAAGATGATGACGAAGATCATTGGCGTCGGCGCGCTGCTGTTGGTAGGGCTCCTGGTGGCGAAGAACATCATCGGCTTTTACACCGGCTACTTCGACAACATAATGAAACTCGCGGAGTAGCCCGCCTCTGCCGCCCCTGCCAAACTCTGCCCATTCACAGGTTCAAGGAGTTTGGCATTGCTACGCACCCATCATTGCGGCGAATTGCGGATCGAACAGGTCGGACATGAAGTTACCCTGGCCGGTTGGGTCAATACCACACGCGACCACGGCGGCGTTGTGTTCATTGATCTGCGCGACCGCTCCGGGCTGGTGCAGTGCGTATTTCATCCCGAGCATTCGCCGCAAGCATTAGCGGTCGCCGCCGCCGCACACAACGAGTGGGTGCTGCAAATTCGCGGCAACGTGCGCCCTCGACCGGCGGGCACCGAGAATCTGAAGTTGCCGACCGGCGCGGTTGAAATTGAAGCCACCGTGTGCGAAGTGCTCAACGCGTGCAAGCCGGTGCCGTTTCCGTTCGATGAAGACAAAGAACCGGACGAGAGCGTGCGACTTCGTTATCGCTACGTCGACCTGCGACGGAAGAAGATGCGCGACATTCTCGAACTGCGCCACCGCGCGGTGAAAGCCGTGCGCGACTTTCTCGACGCCGAAGGCTTCTGGGAAATCGAGACGCCACAACTCTGGAAGTCCACCCCCGAAGGCGCGCGCGAGTTCATCGTCCCGGTACGCAGCGCGCCGGGCAAATGCTTTGTGCTGCCGCAGTCGCCGCAGATTTGCAAGCAGTTGCTGATGGTCGGCGGCGTCGAGAAGTACTTCCAGATCGCGCGCTGCTTTCGCGACGAAGACGCCCGCGCCGACCGCCAGGCCGAGTTCACGCAGATTGATATGGAGATGTCGTTCGTCGAGCAGGACGACGTGCTCGATGTCGTGGAGCGCCTGTTCAGCTCGGTGATGAAGCGTGTGATGAACGTGGAGGTGCCGACGCCGTTCCCGCGCATGACCTACGCCGAGGCGCTGGCGCGCTTTGGTAGCGACAAGCCCGACACGCGCTTCGCCCTGGAGCTGGCCGATGTGAGCGATATCGCCACGCGCGTCGAATTCAAAGTGTTTAAGGACACGGTCGCCAACGGCGGTCAGGTGAAGTGCCTCGCCGCACCGGGCTGCGCCGCGTACTCGCGCAAAGAAGTTGAAGTGCTGACCGACATTGCGAAGCGCTTCGGCGCGAAGGGGCTGGCGACTTGGGCGATTGGTGAATCCGAGGTGAAGAGCGCCATCGCCAAGTTCTTCACGCCCGAGCAGATGAACGAGATCTTCGCGCGCTGCGGCGCGAAGCCCGGCGACCTGGTGCTGGCCGTCGCCGATAAAGCCGAGGTCGTCGCCGAGTCCCTCAACCGCTTGCGGCTCGAACTTGGCAAGCGATTGAATCTGATTCCCGAAGGCACCTACGATTTTCGCTGGGTGGTCGACTTTCCAATGGTCGAATGGAACCGGGCCGCGCAACGTTACGACGCGAAGCACCATCCGTTCTGCATGCCGAACCCCGACGACTTGCCGCTGCTCGACGCCGGGTTCGAGGCGCCGAATCCCGGTAGCGCGGAGCATCCGCACACGCGATTGCGCGCATGGGCCTACGACCTCATCCTGAACGGCAACGAGTTGGGCAGCGGCTCGATTCGTTGCCATCGTCGCGAGCTGCAGGAGCGCATCTTTAGGCTGCTCGGGTTGACGCCCGAGCAGGCACAACGGCGTTTCGGATTCATGCTCGACGCGTTCGAGTACGGCGCGCCGCCGCACGGCGGCATCGCGCCCGGCGTCGACCGCTTCATCGCCATCCTTGCCGGCGTCGATCCCAACATCCGCGACGTTATCGCCTTCCCGAAGACCGCCAACACCACCGACCTGATGACCGGCGCGCCGACCGAGCTCGACGCCGGCGCACTGGACACGCTGGGCTTGCGCGTAGTAGCGACCGAAGCTGACGAAGTTACAACGTAAGAGCATGCTCACCTCCACGCGCGTCCCCTTCACCACCGAAGCCTTCGCCGGGTTGGCGAAAGTTCACGGCCTCGTTCATGTCGAGGAGTCCGGCTTGCGCCTCGAGTTTGAAACCAAAGACAGCGTCATCCAGTTCTTCAAGAGCGGAATGCGGGAAGTGCTGGTGCCGTGGGCCGAATTGGAATCGGTGGATTTCAAGAAGGCACTGCTGAGCGGCGGAATGCTCATCATCAAATCGGTTCGCATGGCAGCGCTGGCCGACGTGCCCGGCCACCAGCACGGAACGGCAAAGCTGAACATCGCGCGCGCGCATCGCACCGACGCCGAACGCGTAGTCGATATGGCGACGATGCGCATGGCCGAAGCGCGGCTGGCTGAGTTGCAACGCGAGCCGCTCCCGTAACCGATGCGCGCGCGCGGCTGGCTGGGCTTGTGGCTGATGGCCATGGTCGCGCACGCCAGCGCGTTTACGCGACTGGAACGCGTGGTCGTCGGACTGGACGACCTGGCCCGCACCGGCCAGTACGCCGGGATTCGCATTCTGGTCCGGCACGATGGCGCTGAGACGCTGCGCGCCACGTTGCGCGCTGATTGTCGCGGCGACCGCGGCGAGTCGCTCGGCTCGGTCGCCCGTGACATCGACCTGCCGCCCAAGAGTCGCAAACAGTTCGTGCTGCCGCTCATCGTCGTCGACCGAACAACCGCGGTCGAGGTCAGCGTGCGTGCGGGGCGCCGCCGCGTTGCGCTTCAGCGCGTGCGACCACTCACCATCGCCGCCGAGGTGAAGACCCTCTACGTACTGGGCGAAGACTTCGCGCCGCGCGATGCGAAGGGCGAGCACCTGGCCCTCGCTCAGGCCGGCAGTAGCTATGGCCGCTACGGCGGCCGCAACCAGCCCGCCGTGGTTCGGGTGCGCGAACTGGCCGATTGGTCGGCATTGCCCGCCAGTCGCCATCTGTGGCAGGGCGTTGACAACCTCAGCGTCAATGGCGCGCCGCCGTCCTCGTTCAGCGCGGAGCAACAACTCGCGCTGGCCGAGTGGCTCACCGCTGGCGGTTCGATCCTGGTCGCGACCAGCGACCTCGGTGCCTTGCGTCGCAGCTTCCTCGCGAAGCTTTTGCCGGTGACGTTGACCGGCAACCTGACCCGCGCGCCGCTGCGCGATCTCGCCTTGCTGACTGGCGACCTGCGCGATGGCGACGCGTGGTTGCCAATCGCGGAAGCCCGTTTGAAGCCGAAGGAGGCCGTAGTCGTCGCGGGCACGCGGCAGCGGCCCCTCGTCGCACGACGCAAGCACGGTCTCGGTGGAGTGACGTGGCTCGCGTTCGATCCCGCGAAGGAGCCGATCGCCTCGTGGCGCGGTCAGCTCGACTGCTGGAAGACGCTGGTCCGCTGGTATCAGGGCGATGGCGACGAGTCCACCGCGTCGATCGACGCCGATAACCTGACCGCGCTGGTGCGCGAAGCGCGCGTGGTGAACACGCCGTCGCGCACCGCGTTTCTGGCGCCGCTGGTCGGTTACGCGGTGGCGCTGGTGCTGGTGGCCATCATTGTTGCCAAAATCGTGCGCCGCAAGGAATGGACGTGGCTGGCGCTGGTGGCCGTGTCGGGCGCGTTCGCACTGCTGTATTGCGTGCCACTGCGTCGGCTCATCAAAGGGCAGCGCTATCTCGCCGGCGTGACGATTCGCTACCTGATGCCCGGAGAAGAGCACGAATACCAGAACGTCGAGGCCACGCTGTTCTCGCCGCTGCGCCAGCGCGTGGAACTGCGGGCGCGCGTCCCGGAAATGCAATTGGAAACCGGCGACGGCGAATTCGACCGCCACGTCGTGCTGAGCGACGACGCCACGCGCGTGCAGGAAGAGGCTTCGCCCTGGTCGCTGCTCCAGTTCAGCGGTCGCCACACCGCGCCGCGGACCGGACGCCTCGGGGCCACCGTTCGCCGCGTGGACGACGACTGGCACTACCGAATCGTCAACCGACTGCCGTTCACGCTGCGGCACGGGCGCTTGCGATTGATTCACCCGGAACTGCTCATCGAGCGCGCTCTGCCACCGCTACCGCCGAACGTGCCGGTGAATGTGACGCTCACCCCGACCGGGGCGAAGCGTCGGAGTGGCCGGCATGACGGAGAAAGGAACGTCCAACTCGGAGTATTCTCGCCCAAGCTCAAACCCGCCGAGCGCGAGCGGCGCATTCGTGCCTGGCTGATTGCAAAGGCGCACGAAGGCATGGATCTCGACCCGTATGCGCGCGACGGCTTCGGCACGGCGCTCGTCGCCTTCGCCGACCGTTCGCCGTTCGTCGTCAATGCGCCGGGCTTCCGTGCGGAATGGCGGCATCTCGTTGTCACCGCTTTGCCGGGCGTGCATCCCAAGTTGCGGGAACAGCTCAAGCCCTCCGAAGACGCCACCGCGCAGTGGCATGAGGCGGTGCTGCTCCGGGCCACGGCTCGCGTGGAAACCGACAATGAGCTCAACGCGACACTCGTCCATCCGGGCGAGGCCGTGTTTGAGTATCCACTGGAACTGCATCCGTCGAAGCTGAAGCGAAAGTTGCACGTCGGTACCGAGGGCAAGCTGGTACGCGGAGCGCAGGCGACGCTGGCGGTCTACAACTGGCGCAAGGGTGCGTGGACGGAGCAGAAGCAAAAATTCGGGGAAGGCAAGTCGAACGTCTTTTCACTCGACCATGTGCATCCGACGAGCGGCCGGGTTTGGGCGAAGCTCACGGTGCGGGGTGGCAAGCGGTCGCATTTGCAATTGCAAAACATGAGTGTCGTGGTCGGCGTTGACCCTTGGGTTTCTGGCACGCCGGGGGGGCGATGAGCGCCGCCCGCACCCATGCCCTGTTCGTTCGCGAGCTGCGCGGTTGGCGGCGGCGGTTCTGGTGGCTGCCCGCGCTCGTGGCACTGGCGGTGACGCTGCCAACTGTGCTGACCCAAACGACGCCTCGTGGGGATTATCAGCAACGCTGGGATCGGTACTCCTCGCCGCAATACTCCAACGGTCCGGAGACCGATGATAACGAAGACTTCCTGCGCCTTCCCCTGCGCGCCGAAGTGATGGGCTGGACTTTGCTGGCGACCATGGGCGTCGGCTTCCTGCTGGCGGGCTGGCTGGCGCGCGAACTTCGCTACGCCGAGGTGCGCAACGACACCCTCGGCGACCTCGTCCTCACCACCATTCAACCGGGCGAACTGTTCACCGCGCAGCTTGCCGCCGCGTGGGCGATTGCGGCCATGCCGCTGGTCGCCGCGCTGCCGGTGTTCCTGGCGTTCGGCGTGCGCACCGGCCACAGCCCCACCGAATTGCTGACCGGCACGACGCTGCTGCTCGCAACGCCGCTGCTGGGCGCGTGCCTGGGCTACGCCACGCCGTGGTGGAAACGATTGGTGCTGGTGTCGGCGCGCGATCGCGCGTTTCGCTTCTGGATGCTGGGCTTCGTGTTGTGCGCCGCCGCACTCAGTTGGGGACTGGCCGCACTTGTGACCTATCCGAATCGCAAGTGGGTCGAAGCTGCGCTGCCCAAACGCTGGCGCTCGGACGCTGCGTACTTCGACGAGCTCTTGCTCGGCAACTTCGTGCTCGGCCTCTGGCTGCTCGCCGCCGCGTGGGTTCTCGTTTGCCTCGCGCGCGCACTGTGGCGACGCGGCCGCGTGACGCGAGTGCTGCTCTTCATAGCCATCACGTTGGTCGCCTGGCGAGCGGTGCACTGGCATCCGCAGGCCGAGATCAAGCAGGCGATGGCCGGGGCGCAACGGGAAAGCGATTCCTACTGGGGATTGGTAAGTCGGCTCCGCTGGTACGACCAACTCATTAGCGTGCCATTCGTGCTGCCGATGACGCTAACGAGCTCGTATGGGGGAGACCTGTGGGCGGGTTGGGAACGCGAAGAGAGATGGCTTGGTATCTCCGGCGCCATCGTCTTCTGGCTCACGTTCGCCCTTGCCGCCGCGCTGCTCGGATGGTTCGATGTCCGCTGGGTGCTGACGCAACCGTGGACGATCGCAGCGATCCAGCGGCCCGAAGTCGCACCGATGATGCTGGAACTCGGCGGTCGCGGGCATCGCCAGCGCGCGCGCAATTACGTGTTCGATTCGCGCAATCCGGTGTGGGACTTCACGCTGGCGCGCTCGGCCGGCAGCCGCGTCGTGGTGTTCGTCTGGTTCGGCCTCGTCGTAGTCGGCACGGCGGTTAGTTTGTTCCGGCACTGGCCCCGCCTGCGCCAGGCTGAGCCCGCATTTAATCCGCTCAGAGAACCGGTGCAACTGGCGTTGGCGCTCACGGCAATTCTGTGCGCACTGCTGGCGCTCAACTGCGGATTGGCCATTGCCCAGCTCCGCGCGACGCAACAGTGGTGGGCATTCTTGAGCACGCCGATGCGGCTGCGCTCGATCCTGGCGGGCCTCTGCCTGCCGCGGCTGGTGGACGCTCTTGTGCTGCTCGTCAGTGGCGGTGCGTTGACCTCCGTTGCATTCGCTTTGAATGTGAAGTTCTGGGATTGTGCTACTCACCCATTCTGGTATCACGCGTATGAAACGCTGGCGCCGATGGGCGTGGCCACCGAGTTCACCTTCGTCACCTGGGCGGTTTCGATCTGGGCGGCCTCCCGCGCCAAAAGCCCGGCGCGCACGACGCTGCTGACGGTCATCATCGTGCCGATTATTGCGCTGGCCTTGCCCGCCCTCTGGGCGTGGGGACTCGACCGCAAAGACGTCGCCTGGCGTCGCTTCGAGCCGTGGGGGCGCGAACTGTCGCCCGCGCCGTGGCACACGCCGCCGTGGGAGTACCTCACCGTCGCCGTGCCGTTCGTTGTTCCGCTGTTGATCGCAACCGTCTTGCTCTGGCTGGGCGTGCGCCGGTTGCGGTGGGAGACGCGTTAACGCCCGCGCAACCCGTACGGCTCGGGGTCGAGGTGCGGCGTAGTTCCGTCGAGTAGTTCGGCGACGAGGCGTCCGGTCGCAGGCGACATCGAGACGCCCAGCATGTTGTGCCCGGCGGCGATGAGCACATTCGGCAGCTTCGGACTGAAGCCGATGTACGGCACGCTGTCCGGCGTCATCGGCCGCCAGCCAAACCACTCTTCCTGCACCGGCTCGGTGGTCGGCTCGACGAGATACTGCGCCGCGCCGTCGCGCAGTAGTTGCAGCCGCGCGCGGTTGAGCGTGGCGTCGTAGCCGGTGAACTCCATGGTCGAGCCGAGGCGGTAGCCGCTCTGCATCGGCGTGACTGCCACGCGCGATTCGACCAGAATCATGGGCACCGACGGGCAGCGTGCCGGGCGCGGCATCGTCAACGAATATCCTTTGCCCGGCTGGATGAGCAGTCGACAACCGAGCGCACCGTTGAGCAGCGGAGTCCAGGCGCCGGTGGCGACGACGAAGGCGTCAGCGGTAAGCCGTTCGCCCTCCACGGTAAGGACCGCGGTCGCAGAGCCGCGCTCGGAGACGAAGTCGCGCACCGCGCACTGCTCGCGAATTGCAACTCCGCGCGCCGCGAGCACGCGCCGAAGTCCAGCGAGCAAGCGGTCCGGGCGCAGATGCGCATCGCCTTCGTAGAGCCAGCCGCCGGCGAGGCCGGTTTGCAACGCGGGCTCGAACGCGCAGACGTCGTCACCCTCGAAGCTTCGCGCCGGCAGGCCGAACTCGGCACGCAGCAGTTGGTCGGTGTGCGCATAGGCCTCGAAGGCCGCGCGTGTGCGGTAGGCGTAAAGCAGGCCGCGCGTTTCCCATTCGCAATCGAGCGGCTCGGTGCGCAGCAGTTGGTCCCAGAGCGCACGCGACGACTGCAACAGCGCGACGATGGCGCGGCCGGCGCGCAGCATGTCGTGGTGGTTGCAGCGCACGGCGAAGCGCGCCAGCCAGTCGAGCAGGTCGAGGTCGAGCCTCGGCTTGATGATGAACGGCGAGTTCTTTTGCAACAGCGACTTCAGGGTCGGCCACAGCGTGCCCGGCTCGGCCAGCGGCAGCGCGTGGCTGGGGCACACAATGCCGCAGTTGGCATGCGACGCGCCGCGCCCGAACGCGCCCTGGTCGACGACCTCCACCTCCCAGTCCGCGCGGTTCAGATAGTACGCGCACGCCGCGCCGATCACGCCACCGCCGAGGACGAGGACACGGCTCATGTTAGCCGTTCGCCAATGAGGGTTGCCTCGCGCCTGCCGACGGAGGGGAGCGCGGCAATGAGGTCCGGAACCAGAACTTGGAGGTCCGCAAGTCTATTGGAGGGAACGCAGATGACTACGACCGCGATATCGAACTGCGTCAAATGTTGCTGGGAAGGCAAGTTGCGATCCACGGTAATGAACGCGTCGAACTCCTGTTCCGCGAGAGCGAGCAACTCTCCGTTCTTGAGGCCCGACCATCCCATCTGCGGCACGGTGCGCACAAAGTGGCCGGTCAGTTCTCCGGCCAGACGACGGTCGAGGCACTCATCGAGTAGCAGCCGCACGTTAGCACTTTGCAACTAACATGCGTTCTTTCGCTTGTTCCAGGAACGCGATGACCTGCTCGCGGCGCACGGTGGGAAAGCCTTCGAGAAAGTCGTCGATGGATTCGCCGCCTTCAAGGTAGTCGATCAGCGTTTGTGCAGGGACGCGAGTCCCGGCAAACACCGGGGTTCCGCTCATCACACCCGGCGTTGAAGTCACGATGGGATGGTCGATTAACATAGCTTTATTATGCACGTGGGGCCGAGAAACTCAAGCGTGGACCATCAACTCGCCAGTGCTTGCAGCGCTCCGCCGAACCCGTTGTCGTCACCCTCAAACCTGCGAATCTCAAACCGCGCCTCATCCGCGTCGAAGCTCTCGGGCAGGGCATCGAACAGCTTTGCATCGGGTTTCTTCTCTTCGACGAACGCTTTACCTATCACCGCACGCAGCCTCTCGCCGTCGTTGTAAAAGTACTCTTGCAACAGCGGCACGACCTTGTGATACCAGACGAAGCGCAGGCCGTCGAGATCGATCACATTCATGAAGTAGCTGTGGCCGATCTGGTGGTCGCGGTCGAGCAGCGCGACGATACGCTCGTTGAGACGAACGAACACTTTGCGCAGCGGCAGCTTGCCGTGGGCGCCGCAGTCGAGTTCTTCGGGAACGAGATCGGGCTGCGGCATCATCTCGACAAACGTGAACCGTCGCCGCAGCGCAATGTCGAGCAGCGCAATCGATCGGTCGGCAGTTGCGCGGCTTGCACGACTCGCTGCCCTTGCTTGACCGTGAGACGCAGAACCTCTGTGCCGAACTGCTTGCGCAACCGCTCGACCAGCGCAATATGACGGTCGTTCCAATCGAAACGTTTGGCTTCGTATTCAAATACGGAGATCGGTTTCATGCGTCTACCGAATCCCCCACACGAATGGGTCGCGTTCGTCGAGCAGTAGGGTGGCGTCGGCGGTGATGAAGGCTTCGCCGCGAATGGTTGGATGGACTACGCCGTTGCCCAATCGCACGGTGCCCTCGAACACGCTGCCGAGGATGCTCTCCTGCCGCCAGACTTCGCCCTCTCCCAGCTTGCCGTCGGCGGCGAGGCAGGCGAGCTTCGCGCTGGTGCCGGTGCCGCAGGGCGAGCGGTCGTACGCGCCGCCGGGGCAGAGGACAAAGTTGCGGCTGTGGCAGTCGGCGCGCGTCGGCGGGCCGAACAGTTCGATGTGGTCGATCTCCGCGCCGTCCGCGCCGGTCACGCCGTCGCGCTCCAGCGCCGCGCGAATGCGCTGCGTGCAGTCGGTCAGCCGCGCCACGTTGTCGAGCGTCAACGACTGGCCGTGATCGCTGACGAGAAAAAACCAATTTCCGCCCCACGCGACGTCGCCATGCATCGTCCCGTAGCCGTCGACTTCGACCGCGAGGTTGTGCGCATGACGGAAGCTGGGCACGTTCACGACCGACACCGCGCCGGAATCGTGCAGCGTGGCGGTGACGATGCCGACCGGGGTTTCGAGCGCGTGGACGCCGGATTGGATGCGGCCGAGGTGGGCGAGCGTCGTCACCACGCCGATGGTGCCGTGGCCGCACATGTTGAGCACGCCGACGTTGTTGAAGAAAATCACGCCGGTCGTGCACGCGGGGTCGGTGGGCTCGACCAGCAACGCGCCGACGATGACCTCCGAGCCGCGTGGCTCGTTGACAATTGCGGAGCGCACATGGTCGAACTCAGCGCGGAACCGTTCGCGCCGTTCGGCCAGGGTGCCGCGGCCGAGGTCGGGCCCGCCTTCGATGACCACGCGCGTCGGCTCGCCGCCGGTGTGGGAATCGATGACCCGAATCGAAGTCACAACTGCGGCCTCGTCGCCAGCGTGTGGCGAATCAAACTTAGAATCTCGTCCCGTTCGGCGCCTTCGAGGCGCAAGCGCGGCGCGCGGGTCGTCTCGGAACCAAGTCCCACTTCCGCCATGCACAGCTTGATGTACTGCACGAGCTTTATGTGGGTGTCGAGGTGCAAGAGCGGCGTGTACCAACGGTACAACGCGCGGGCCTGGTCCCAGCGGCCGGCGCGCAACAGGTCCCACAGCGCGCGGTTTTCGGCGGGGAAGGCGTTGACCAATCCGCTCACCCAGCCGACTGCGCCGACCGCGAACGCTTCGAGCACGAGGTCGTCCACCCCGCAGAACAGGGCGTAACGGTCCCCGCACGCGTTGAGAATGTCGGTAATGCGCCTCGGGTTGTCGGACGATTCCTTGATCGCGACCAGCGTCGGCTGGTCGGCGAGGTCGGCGAACATCGCGGGTGTGAGATCGACGCCGTACGAGGGCGGATTGTTGTAGACCATGATCGGCAGGCTACTGGCGCGCGCGACCGCGCGGAAGTGCGCGAGGGTCTCGCGCTGGTCGGACTTGTAGACCATCGCGGGCAGCACCATCAGGCCGTCGAGGCCGAGGCGCTGCGCGTCCTCGGCGAAGCGACACGCGAGCTTCGTCGTACCCTCGGCCACGCCGGTCAACACCGGTACGCGCCCGCCGACACATTCAACCGCCGCGCGCAGAACGTCGAGCTTTTCGGCGTACTCGTGCGAACAGTTTTCGCCCACGGTTCCGAGCACGATGAGGCCCTGGATACCGGAGTCGACCAGCGCCAGCCAATGGCGCTGCGAGGCGGCGAGATCGAGGCGCTCGTCGTCGTGGAATTGTGTGGTTGCCGCGGGGAACACGCCGCGCCAGATCGTCATGATTCGCTCCTTGCGATTCTTGGTCTGCCACTTTCGCCGCTGGACCTGTCTAACCTTTGCGAGGCTGCTTTCCGGGATTCCCCTAAGATTCTTCAAGGTTCGGAGTGTTCGTGCTGAGACGATTATGCGGGCTGGCCGTGTGTGCCGGCTTGCTGGCTACAATTTCAACCAGGAGCGGCGCGGGCACCGCGCCCGCTCCGAGCGCGACTGTATCCGCGCCGCAGGCGGCGCTCAATGAGATCAGCTTTGCCGACGCGAAGCTGGCCACGCAATTCAAGGAGCGTATCGACGCGCTGAAAAGTGGCGGCCTGTTTAAGGAGTTACAACTCTTCGTCGTCGGCAACGTCGTGGCCGTCATCGGCGAACCGTCCGTCCTTGCACGCGATCTCGAAAACCTGAAGCGCATCGCGTCGCTGATCGAACGCGACGCGACCAATGATCCGATGCGGCTGGGCAACGCTGAAGTGTTGATGAGCGACACCCGTTCGGCGCTGGCGTTGAAGGCCAAGCTCGACGTGTTCAAAGCTCCGCGCGGGGCGGCGGCCAACATCCCCGGCCTGTTCCAGGGATTGGAGTTCCTGCCCAGCGGCAACGTGCTGATGGTGGTCGGCGACGACAGCGCCGTGCGGCGCGACATCGAGACCATTCGTCGGATCGCGTTCTTCTACGAGCGGCCCCGTGCGCACTTGCAGCTCAACCTGCGCGTAGTGCAAATCAGCGGGAAGGACAAAGCCGAAGTCACGCAAATGGCCGATGCCGTGCGTGACATGGTGGAGGCGCAGCGCGCCGAGGTGGTCCGCACCTTCGGACTGCTGCAGCGTTACATCGAGCGCCAGCCGCGGCTGGCACAGGCTAACACTCCAGCGGCGCAACTCACCTCGTCCATCGCCGCGCTGCTGCCCTCGTCACGCCTGGAATCCAAGCCGATGAGCTTGCCGGAAATGCTGGTGCGGCTGAGCCTGAATCGCATCACCTACCGCGAGGGGCAGAGCGACGCCACGCGACCGATGACGGCGCAGGAAATGACCCGGCCCGACGTTACGGACGTGTCGCTGGTGGCTTTCGCTGCGCTCAATGGCAACGGCCCCCGTCCCACCGAGGTGGAGAACGATCCGCTGCTGGTCTTTCCGGCGCGCTTGAAGGCCGCCTCGCGCGTGCCCGATTTTGACACCGAGCTGTTGGCGCTCGTCGACGAGGACCTGACCCGCTGGCAAACGCGGGTGCGCAAAGTGCGAGACGATCTGGCGCAATTCTCCAGTCGGGTGGAGCGCGAAGCCAAAGACGCCGAATCCGCTCGTCGGCTGGTGGATTGGCTCGACGAGCCCGACAACGACTTGCCGATCTGGGTGAAAGCGTCGGTGAGCCGTTCGCTCGATTCGACCGTGCGCTCGTTTCCGGCCGTGGTGCGCGAACACGCGCAGCGCTCCGTGCGCGAGGTGGCGCGGCGTTACAACTTAGTGACCGAGCGCACGAGCGCCGCCGATGACCGCCTCAAGCAGGCGACGGCTCGGTTTGCGCGCGCCGCCAACGACTCCGACGCGCGCGAGCAGGCCGAGAGCGATTTGCGGCAGCTGTTCACCGAACTCCGCACGGCCGCCGAGGAACTGGTGCCCGCGCCCCTCGCGCTCTTCCAGGACATTGATGCCGCGCTCGATACCTTCTCGCCGCCGACGGACCAATTGGCGGGGATGTTTCGCGACTACACCGACGAACGCTTGAAGCTCGAATCCAACGCCGCCGCCGGGATGCCGGTCAACTACGCGAAACTGCAAAGTCTCGAAAGCCGCTTGAACCGCTGGCTGCGACGTGTGAGCGAAGTCACCGCGCGTTCGCTCGACGAGCAGTTCTATCAAAAGTACGTCAACGATGTGCGCCTGCTGGCCGACAAGCGACTCAATCATCAAAGGGCGCTGGCGAGCGCGGCGGTCGACCGCGTGCCCGACGTTGCGCGCGATCTGCTGTTGTCGGGACGCATGGTGAACGTGTTCATCAGCAACAGCATTTCGTTGCAGTTCGCGCCGGATACGCAAAACTCGGTGAGCGCCACCATCCAGGCCGACCTGCCGTCCGAGTCGACCATGTCCGAGCGACTCGCCGCCGCCAACACTGCCGCCACCCAGGCCGAGGCGGTGCGCAAAGTCGTGAAGGACCTCGACGCCACGCCGATTCTGGAGTCGTTGCTCAGCGGCGGCCAGCCGGTGAACGTCAAGGGCGGACTGTCGTTGCAGGCGACGCCGTCGGTCGGCTTCGATGCCGGCTCGGTGACGCTGCAGCTTTCCGCACAGCAGACGCTCGACCCTTCGGGCGCCGGCAATGTGACCGACCGCGTCGCCAGGCACGAAGTCACCAACTCGACGATCAGCGCGCTGAGCTACGAGCCGATGGTGCTCTCCACCCTCACCAGCGACATCACGTTTTACGATGAAGTGGGCGGCATTCCCGGCGTGCGCAAGACCCCGCTGCTCGGCGCGATCATCAACGATTTGCCCGGCCCGCTGCGGCGGCAAAAGCGGCAGCAGGGCGTCTTTCAAGCCAGCGTGATCATCCTCGAACCGATCGTCATTCCGACGATTGAGGATCTGATGAACGACCACCGCGGCTGGCGCGGCAAAACGCTGCCGACGAGCAAGTAGCTCCCTCGCTTCGGCGTCAGCGCCATTCTCTCGCGCATGTCGAAACGCGACCAACGGTCGCCGAACTCGGTCCGCGCCGCTCCGACCGCAAAGCACGCACACCCGCTGCCCACCGAATGGCTGGCGCTCGCCGCACTGGTGGCGCTTTCGCTCGCGCTGTTCAGCAACACGCTGGACAACAAACTGGTCTACGACGACCTCGAGGCGATCACCAAGAACGAAGCGGCCCACGGCCTGCGCAACACCGTTCGCATCTTTACCACGCCGTCGTGGTGGTCGTCCCACGAGACCATCGTCACCCACTGGCGCCCGCTGACGACGTGGACCTACGCGGTCAACTACAGCGCGCACGGGCTGGAGCCGGCGGGCTATCACGTGGTCAACAACGTGCTGCACGGCGTGGCGTCGTGGCTGCTGTTTCTGGTGCTAACCTCCAGCGGTTTGATGACGCTGCCCGCGCTGTTTGTGGCCGTGCTGTTCGTGTTGCACCCCGCGCACGTCGAAGCCGTCGCGTGGGTGAACTGCCGCGCCGACCTGCTCGCCGGGCTGTTCATGCTCGCGTCGCTGCTGGCGCACATTCGCGGTCGCGCGGCCCTCAGCGTGATCGCGTTTGCACTCGCGGGGATGGCGAAGGAGACTGGCTTCATGACGCCGTTCGTGCTGCTGGCGTGGGACGGATTGATCGGTCGGCAGATGGACGATGACGAAGGCAATCAAGCGCGCGGCAAGGCAAGACTCGGTGAGTACCTCGCTCACGCCTCCGTGCTCATCGCGTTCCTCCTGATTCGCAGCCATTTCGTCGGCGGCGCGGCCGAAGCGACCGTGTCGAAGATGGCAAGCCCGCTGGCCGGCGGCGCTGACTTTCCGACGCGGCTGCTGACCGGCTGCTACGTCATCGCGCGGTATGTGTGGCTGCTGCTCTGGCCGGCGGAACTGTCGGTGGACTACGGCCCGGACGCCATCACGCGAGTGGTTTCGTTCGCCGACGCGCGCGGGCTGCTCGGCTTGAGCGTCGTCACAGGTTTCATCGCCGCTACCATCGCTTCCGCGCGGCGCTTCCCTCACGTGAGCTTCGCATTGGCGCTGGCCATGATCGTCATCGCCCCCGCCGCCAACATTGTGTTTCCGGTCGGAACGATCATGGCCGAGCGGCTGCTGTACCTGCCCGCGCTGGCGGTGTGCGTGCCGCTGGGTCTGTGGCTTTGACTGTTAGTTGAGACGCGCCGGTCGGCGCAGTTGGGCTGGGCGCTGACGGCGCTCTTCGTCATCGGCTACGGTTGGCGCACGGTGACCCGCAATGCCGACTGGCGCAATGAAGAAACGCTGTTCCGCGCCGCCGTCGCGGTTTCACCGCGCAGCGCCATGGCACAAAAAAACCTCGGCGGCGCGTTGCTCAACTCGTCGCGCAGCGAGGAGGCGATTCCGCACTACCAGCGGGCGCTGAAGTTTCTCGATGACTTTCCTCAAGCGCATTACGAGCTTGGAAACTGCCTGTTCAATAAGAAGCCGCAAGACCTGGCCGGCGCAGAACGCGAGTATCGCATCGCGTTGAAGCAGTCTCCGAAACACGCCTCCGCGCATCAGAACCTGGGCGCGACCTTGCACGTGCAGGAGCGTTACGAAGCAGCGCTGCGCGAATTCGAGGCCGCGCTGAAGATCAGTCCGAACCTCGACTTGGCGTTGTTCAATCGCGTCCACACGCTGCTTGCACTGGAGCGGATTGAAGCGGCGAAGCGCGCGCTGGACCAGGCAATCGGCCGCTTCCCCAACAGTCCGCAGATTCCCGAACTCCGCTTGAAAATCGAGCAGGCGTTACTGCCCAGCGGGCGTTAGGCGAACAGCTCTGCGATCGGCTGCCCTTCGCTGATGAACTGCAGGCGGGATCTATCGCGTGCTCTTCTTGGTCGACGTGCCCTGCTTGAACAGGATCACCTCTCCCGGATACTGCAAGACGCCACGGATCTTGGCGGGCCGCGCACAAAGGCGAATGAGCTTCGGAGACTGGTCGCGGCCCACCAGCTTACTCAACATCCAGAAGAGTGTGTACGTCACCCAAACTCGGTTACCCTCATTCGTTTGACTGACGATAACGTTGCTGATGAACTCCGTCTGTTGATTGGGGTCACCCGGATTCGGAGTGCGCCTCCAGCGTGCCCGCACCAGATAGACGCTATCGGTCATTCGGTCAAATCCGCCCTTGTCGACAAATTCAACGAATTGCAACTTGCCGGTCCAGCGTGCCATCTCCCGCAATATTGCTTCCAACGATTTGCCCCGTGACACCAAGTTCCTTCAGTTCCGTCGGGTGCGCAAGTCTTGCGAGGTCGTTGAATTTATTGTCGGACAGCGCAATCGCGCCAGCCGTCGCTGTCGCAAATGCCGTGCGATGGCGACGCCACGCTCCGACTCGCGGGAACGCCAAAACGAGGCACGCAAGTGCCGCAAAAAACAGGACAGGGCGAAGGCGTGTCATTCCGGCTCATCGGTAATTTCAGCTGACGGGTAGCAACTGCCTGCCTGCTCTCCCGACTTCTTCCAGCATACGTCGTAGGCGAGGTCGTAGCCCGCCCCGGAACGCTTGATGCCTTGTGCAGAACAGAGTTTCTTCCCCTGAAACCATTCCGGCGATATCCGTACGCAGTTTGACTTCATGGCTTCATTGTGACCGGGGGGAGGGGAAAAGCAAGCTCTGAAACAACGACCTCCCAAAAAAACTACGTGCCGTCAGTTCTCTCGCTTCTGGCCCGCGAACGCCACGGTTTCGGCCTCGGCGGGATGAAGCTGTTTCGCGTCGAATTGTCCACCATGACACGTCTCCTCGTCCTCACCACGTTGCTGCTCGCGCTGGTCTACACGGTGCGCCACGGGGCCGAGGCCCAGGTGCCGAAGGGCACCGTTAGCGCCAACGATTCGCCGCCGCCGGTGAGGTTCAACGGGCTGATCCCTGGCCGCTCCAACGCCGCCGAGGTGCGCGCTGCGCTGGGCGAGCCACTCCACGAAGCATCGTGGTACTCGTGGAAAATGCTGTACCGTTCCGCGCGGCCGGGACTGCTCGACTCCGTCCAGCTCGAGGGCGGGCGCAACGGGCGCGTCGGATGCATTGAAGCCGCCAGCATTCCGGCCGGCTACGAGACCACGGCACGCGTGCGCTTGAAGCTCGGCGAGCCCGAGTACGAGTTGCGGATGAAGACCTTCTCGATGCTCGACTACGCGGCGAAGGGCGTGCGGTTGGTGTTCGACGCGAAGGGCGCGACCATCGGTGTCGCCTACTTTCCGCATTTGAAATCACGCGTGCACGACGGCGGACGGAAGTTGATGGACCTGGGCAAGCCGAGTCCGTCGATCGATTCGAGCGGAACGACGAATCTGAGCGACCTCCGCGTCGGCACGGCCGAGATCAAGTTGACTCCTCTTTCGCCCGATTGGCTTGCCCCGCAGTACCGCGCGAAGTTCAAGCTGCACGATGATTTGTGGGCGCGCTGCGCGTTGTTTGCGCAAGGCAAGAACGCGGTGGCTTTCGTCGGGGCCGACCTGTTTGTCATGTCGTACGCCGACATCGCGCCCATCATCGAACGGTTGGCAAGGGACGGCATCCAGCTCATCCTTGCGCAGTCGCACAACCACGCCGCGCCCGATGACGTCGGCGTCTACGGCCACTACCCGGCCGAACACGTTAAGTACGTGCAGGAGCAGATCGTGCAATGCGTGCTCGCCGCGCGCGCCCATCTGCAGCCGGTGAAGGAGTTGCGCGCGGCGTCGCGCGAACTGCCGATGGACGGCGCGCGCGTGCAAGGACTCATCCGCAATGCGCGCAACCCGGGGCTGGTCGATCCCACCCTCAACCTCATTCAGGCAATCGGTCGGGACGGCAAGCCGATCACAACGCTCGTCAACTTCGCGTGCCATGTCGAAGGTCTGGAGACCGGCGTGGTCGAGATGAGCGCCGACTTTCCCGGATACATGTGTGAGCAGATTCGCGCCGATGGCGGTGGGCAAGCCGTGTTCCTGAACGGCGCGGTGGGCGGCATGGTGAGCGGCGACACGAGGGCGCGCACGCACGAAGAAGCGCGCGTTTGCGGATTGGAATGGGCGCGGCTGGTCCGGCAACTCGCGGCGACCGCGCGGCCCGCGCGCGGGGGCGGGCTTGCGTTTCAGTCACGGCGCGTGGAGATTCCGCTGACGAATCCCCGCTTCCAGGCCTTCGCGAAGTTGCGCGGAACCAGGCTCGTGCGTGGCCGCATGGTGACGACGATGGCGCACATTCGGTTGGGCGGAGCCGAGTTCATTACGGTGCCCGGCGAACTGCTGCCCGAGGTGAGCTTCGAGATTCTCGAACGCATGACCGGCTTCCCGCGCATGATCGTTGGCCTGGCCAACGACGAAATCGGCTACATTATCCCGACGAGCGATTACCGCGACGACGAATACGAGGAGACCATGTCGCTCGGCCCCGCCGCCGCGCCGACGATTCTGGACACGGCGCTGCGAATGATCGGCGGAGTGCGCTAAGCGGCTCGCAACGCCGCCATGCCCGCTGCTATCTCGCGCTGCGCCTCTTCGACAATCGCCAGCAACT
>Ga0247727_10005417_pt1 | contig 25938 bp, 22 predicted proteins | sample WisWelCaveWW1625_FD_202498 | JGI IMG/M metagenome (GOLD analysis project Ga0247727, IMG submission 202498) | Biofilm microbial communities from Wishing Well Cave, Virginia, United States - WW16-25 | ecosystem: Environmental > Aquatic > Deep subsurface > Groundwater > Cave microbial mat | place...
GTTGCCGGAAATCGGCTGGCCGTTGGCGTCGAACAGCGCAATGCCGTTTTCATTCGGCGCATAGACGAGATCATTGGAAGGCACGAACATCGTGGCGAATGAAAGACGCGCGCCGGGCGCGGCGGTCACCATGAACGCATACGCGCCGTTTGGTCCAATCGGGCCGGGGCCGGTTGCGCCCACCGGCGTATTGAAAATGCCGTTCGAATTTATTCCCACTTGCGTGGCCAACGCCATTCCCAGCGCCATCGGATCGCCGTCTTCGGCAATGGCCTCAAGACCTTTGCCGCGATCCGGTTGGCCCGCCGTAAAAAGTGGAGCAGGCGTGTTATGCACGGCCCAAGCGCCGGGAGACAACGGCACCGTCAACCCGGTTTCGCTCGCGAGTGACTTTCCGAGGCCCGCCGGATCGCCGTCTTCAGCAATGGCTTCCAGACCTTTGGCATAATCGGATTGCCCGGAGGCAAAGAGTGGCCTCGGCTGCGTGTGAACCACCCAAGCGCCGGGCGAAAGCGGAACCGGCTGCATGGTTCCATTCGAAGGCTTCAGCGTCGTCGCCGTCGAAACATTTTCAATGCGCACGGTAAATCGTCTTGCCGGAGTTGACGTGATCGTAACGCGAATGACGGCATTGACCGCCGGGTAAGTGAAGCCGTCATTGACGAGACGCACCAGCCGGTTGGGATCGACCGGACCGGTGTTGGGGCCGGTTTGGCGCTGAACTTGATGCGGCCCGACGCCGGGCTCCTGATTCGCCTCCGTGCCGGCGTCCCAAAGCATGAGTTGGCTCGTGACCTCGCCCGAGAACGGCGTCCCATTCGCATTGAACAAGGCGATGCCGTTTTCATCGGGAGCGTAAACGAGATCATTGGAAGGCACGAACATCGTGGCGAAAGAGAGCCGTGCCCCGGGAATCGCGCTAAACTTAAATTCGTAAGCGCCGCCGGGGCCGATGGGAGCGGGCGCCGTTGCGCCAACCGGCGTGTTGAAAAATCCGCTGGCGGTGAATTTGTTGATCTGTGAGACGTCTTCGATGAGAACCCTGAAAGTCACCCTCGGTTGAGCCGCCCCGGTGAATGCTAATAGAAAGGATAGCAAAAAAGGCGCGTAAAATTTTCGCATGACAGACTTCTCCTGTTTTGGTTAATGAGCAATTGGGTGAAGGGAATTGTGCGCTTTCCAATTAACCAAAACACTATCACGGAAGTATCACGCGGGAGTCAATAAAGAGTTAAAAATTGGGCAAGTTCTCTCTTGAATATTTGAAAGGGTTTTCGTATTGTAGTTATAAAGTTAACTTTTAAAAAGGCGGACAAATTTAAAGTATGTTTAATAGACTAATTAAGCTCCCAGGAAACAATAGCTTTTTCCTCTTCGGCGCGCGGGGGACAGGGAAAACTTTTCTTTTGGGAGAACATTACAAAGCTTCATCGGCTTTTCATATCGATCTTCTTGATCCCGATGCGAACCAGACTTACAGTTTGCGGCCCCGGACGTTGGTCGAACAACTGGCGGCGCTTGGAAAGGAAACCGAATGGATCATCATCGACGAGATTCAAAAAATTCCCAAGTTGCTCAACGTCGTTCACAAGCAAATCGAGTCATCGCGTTTCAAGTTTGCGCTGTCGGGCTCCAGCGCGCGGAAGCTGAAACATGGCGGCGCCAATTTGCTGGCCGGTCGCGCTTTCGTCAACCATCTTTTTCCGCTTACGGCTCGCGAAATCGGCGAACGCTTTTCACTGGCCTCAGCCCTGGCCTGGGGAACGCTTCCCCGCATTTATGCGCTTGACAGCAGCGAGAACAAGCGCGATTTTCTGCGCGCCTATACGCACACCTATCTGAAAGAGGAAATCACCGAAGAACAAGTGGTGCGCCGGCTCGATCCTTTTCGGCGATTTCTTATCGTTGCCGCGCAAATGAGCGGGCAGATTCTCAATTTTTCAAAAATCGCCCGCGAGGTTGGCGCCAGCGCCCCAACCGTGCAGACCTATTTTGAAATTCTGGAAGACACGCTCGTGGGTTTTCTGCTCGAACCCTTTCACGAGTCGGTTCGCAAGCGCCAGCGCGAGAATCCCAAGTTCTATTTTTTTGACACCGGTGTGCAACGGGCGCTGAACAATACGTTGACGGTGGAGCTGCGGCCACAAACTTATGCCTTTGGCATTGCTTTCGAGCACTTCGTCATCAATGAAATAAACCGGCTGCAATCGTATGCCAAGAAAGACTGGCGGCTTTCCTATCTGCGCACGAAAGACGGCGTTGAGATCGATTTGATCATCGAACGCCCGGGGCTTAAACGCGCTCTCGTCGAGATCAAATCAACGGAGCAAGTCACGGAAGATGACGTGCGCGCGCTGCAACGCCTTGAAAAAAATATTTCTAATAGCGAAGCACTTTGCCTTTCCCTTGATCCCATGCCAAAAAGGATCGGCGCGGTGAGATGCTTTACCTGGCAGCGTGGACTTGAGGAGATCGGACTGTGATCAAGTCCGAATTACCGCCGTATTGAAGGCCCCGCCATCGGCAACTCAAACGAAAAAGCCGTTCCAACATTGACCGTACTTTGCACCGAAATTTTGCTGTCGTGCAAATCCAAAATTCTTTTCGCGATCGCCAAGCCCAAACCGGCGCCGCTCGAAAGGGGCTTTGGCCCGGAGCTGCGAATGCGGCTTTTTTCGAGGCGATAGAAACGCTCGAAGACCAGGGGGATTTCTTCGGCGGGAATGCCGCAACCGGTGTCTGAAATCACCACGTGAATTTTGCCGTCGTGATTTTGCAAAGCGACTTTCACGCTGCCGCCTTCCGGCGTAAACCGCAGCGCGTTGTCGATCAAATTCGAGAGCGCGCGCTCGATCATGGCGATGTCGGCATAAACCATCGGCAAATTTTTCGATAATGCCGCCTGCAGATCGACTTTTATTTTTTCGGCCTGCGGCTTGAATTTCATCACCACGTCCTGCGTCAACTCCGCAATGGAAAACGGCTCGAATTTCGGCTGCACTTGCTTGGCGTCGAGCTTCGACAGTTCGAACAGCTCGCTCACCAGCGTGCCGAGCATTTTCGTGTTGTCGAAAATGACCTGCAAATATTTTCGCCGTTCGTCGGGCGGCAAAGTTTCGTCTTTGATCAAAACCGTTTCGAGATAACCCTGCATCGAAGCGAGCGGGCTGCGCAGATCGTGCGAAACGTTGGCGACCAATTCGCGGCGCAAATCATCCGTACGCTTCAGCTCTTCCATATTCGTCACAATCGTATCGGCCATGCCGTTGAAAGCATTGGCCAGTTGCCCGATTTCATCATCGGAGCGCAGATCGATTCTTTCTGAAAAATTACCCTGCTGAAATTGCTTGACTGCCGCCGTCATTTTACGAAAGCGTCCGGTGAGAAAAGCGAAGAGCAGCAAACCCACCGCGCCGGTGAGCACGAGAATGATCGCCAGGCTGATCGCGGTCGTGCGAATGATGTAGCTCTCTTTGATCATCGCCGAAGCCGAGTCATATTGCTCGCCGCCGAGAATCACGTAAAGATAGCCGTCGATCTTTTCGCCGATCTTGAGCGTAGTGGCGGAAAAGGTTTTCTTCTTGCCAGGATTTCGCGGATCGTCCCCTTCGATCGGCATGTCATGCGAGCTGACGAGAAATTTTTGAATCGGCGCCAATTCGACGTGATCTTTTTTCACGCTTTTCCCCGGCTCGGCAAAAAAGGCGAGGATTTTCCCCCGGTCATCCAGCATATAAATTTCGACGCGCGGATTCATCACCATCATGTAGTGCATGGTGTGCATGATCTCGCCGAAGTGGATGCTATCGGCGAGAAACGGCGTGAACTCCTTGGCCAGATCGCGCGCCAGATTGAGATTGAGCTTCTGGTCGGATTCATCGACGAAACGCATCGAGGAGCGCACGGACACCAGCGTTTGCACGATTCCCAGAATGAGCAGCAACACGAGAAACGCCGCGGAAATTTTGCCGTACAGCGTGTGGAATATTTTTCCCATTGATCAATAGATTATTTTGCTTCAATCATTTTGCCGACAGCTTTTATCCGTTGGCCGCTTTTTCATCCGTTGGGCAATTTGTTTTTTAAGCCCGTTTGGTTGTGGCTTGCCAACATTGCGTTTTCTTGAGTTAACGGCATTAGTCCAATTCCTCCGGCTCGACAAAACGATAGCCCACGCCCCAAACCGTTTGAATGAATTTGGGCTCGGCAGGATTTTTTTCAATCTTGCTGCGCAAACGATTGATGTGAGAATTAACGGTATGATCGTAGCCGTCAAATTGATGGCCCCAAACCAGATCGAGCAATTCCTGCCGGCTGTAAGCGCGGCCAGGATGGGAGGCGAACCTGGCGAGCAAATCAAATTCTTTGGCAGTTAATTCGACCGGTTGTTCGGCTAAAGTGACTTTGCGTTTTTCCAGCGAAATTCGCAGCTCGGCGAAAATCAGCTCGGCGGTTTTGTCTTTTTTATCTGTTTTCTCCCGATCCGCTTCCATGCGGCGAAACAGCGCTTTGATGCGTGCAGTCAACTCGCGGACGCTGAACGGTTTGGTGAGATAATCATCCGCCCCCAGCTCCAGCCCGAGAACTTTGTCAAGCTCCTCGGCTTTCGCGGTGAGCATCAATATCGGGGTATAACGGTTTTCGGCGCGCATGCGCTTGCAAACTTCGAGGCCGTCCAATTTCGGGAGCATCAAATCCAGAATCACCAGCGCGTAGTCGTGCTCCTGAAACTTTTTCAAACCGGCGAGGCCGTCGCTCGCGCGATCCATTTCATAGCCGAAATCTTTGAGATTGATTTCGACCAGATCCGCGACGTATGGATCGTCTTCGATCATTAAAATTTTGTTGGCAAGGCTCATGAGAATCATTGTCCGGTGGTCAGTTACGTCAATATACAAAAAATTTGTCGCAAAAGTATCACGAGACCGTAAAAAATCTGACCATCCGGCCACCCTTCCCGGCGGCGGAAAACTAAACGCGCAAAGCCGGCTTCATTCGTTCGCGAGCGTCGCCTGAAAGCTCCGAGGCCGGTTTCGCTGCGCCCGTTTCCATTTTCGCGATATGTTGTTGCGCCACCTCGCGCACCGTTTGCAATTGTTGAACATAACGCATACACCAACTGCAAATCATGAGGTGCAGCTTAAATTCGAGGCGTCGCCGCAACGATATTTTGTGTTCCATCGTGTCCGACGCCAGTCGCGTCACTTCTTTACAGGTCGGCAATCTCCGCGCCAGCCAATTGACAAATTCGTTTTTCATCTTCATCGTTCTTACCCGGTTTCAGAGTGTGTTTTTACAACAGGGGCGGTTTTCCGGCCGTCCGTGGCAGCATTTTAAAATGATACGTGGTCAATTCTTAGTCGTCACACCGCGCGGAACCTTACACGATTTTTGAAAAACGTTTTGAAGAATTATTGCCAGTGAACAGACGTTGCATTTACTGCGAGGTAAAGAGCTTTTCATCAATCGCGGCCGGATCGCCGATTACCACAAACTGAATGTTGTTCATATATCGCAACGCCGCCTCCATGATCTGCTCGGGCGTGACCTTGGTGCGATTTTTGACAAACTTCTCGCTCGCTTTCCAACCCGCTCCCGACAGCTCGAAACGCCCCAGAAATGTGGCCTGCGCCAGATTCGTTTCATTTTCCAAATAGTAGCTGGTGTTGGCGAGATTAATTCGGCCCCCGAGGGCGCCAGCCTGCAGCAGGCGGTTCTGCACGCGCCGCACTTCCGCAAGCATCACTTTGATCGTCGTATCGGGCGAAACCGTGGTGACATAAAGCCTGCCGTAGTTGGCAAACCAATCTTCCAGCTCCGCAGAGGGCGCGTAAGACAAATTTCGCTTCGTGCGAACTTCTTCAAAAAAGCGATCGTTCAAAATCCCCACGGCCGTGCGCATCGCATAGTAATCTTTATCGCGCAGGCCCGGCGCGGCAAAATAACCGACGATGTAGTTGGTCGGCAACTGTTGGGCTTCGGTGTAAATACTGGCGCGTTCATGTTTCACCATGCGTGGAGGTTGCGGTTGGTAGTTACCCATCGGCAGTTGGCCGAAGGTGCTCGCCACTTTGCTCTGCAATTCCGCTTTGTCGATATTGCCGACGACAACCAGCAGCAACCTGGACGTGAGCAAATTATCTTTGAGATATTGTCGCATCTGGTCGATCGTAATTTTGCTCACGGATGCTGCCGAGCCCAGCGGGTCGAGGGCATAAGGATGATCCTTGTAAAATCGCGTTTCGCCGAGCCATTCCAGATACGAATCCGGATTATCCTGCCGCTGCCGCAGCGCCGTGATAAGCTGCTCGCGCGACAGCTCGATTTCCTGCGGATCAAGCGTCGGCTTTAAAATCACCTCGCTAAAAATATCCCACGAGAGATCAAAATACGTTCTCACACAACGCATTTGCGCCACGCTGTAATCGCGCGTCACGTCGTTGCCGATCTGCGTGCCCATGCGCGCCAGCTCGGCGTTGATTTTTTCTTTGGGATATTTTGCCGTGCCCTGTTTCGCCGCATCAAACAACAGCGGCTCGACGCCCGCCAGCTCCGGCGTCAAATTCAACACCCCGCCGCGAATGTACAACTGCGCGACGACCACTTCATTCGCGGTATTCTTTTTGAGAACCACTTTCAGGCCGTTGATCGTAAATTCCTCAGTGCCTGCCCAGGCCGACGCAACTATTAACGACCAAATGATGATGACAAAATATCGAAGAGAAAAGCTGCGCGCAAAGGCGCAGAGACGCAAAAATTGCGCCAAGAAAAAATCTTCGCGTCGGCTTCGCGCCTTAGCGACTGAGCGTGATGGTTTTTGTTTTTTGAGCATAAATACTTTCGATCAATTGCTTTTATCCGTTGGTCGTTTTTTCATCCGTTGGGGTAATTTTTTTAAACCCTGCGGGCATAGCCTGTTTGGTTCCGGATTGTGGTAATACTATAACGCTTTTCCTTCATCCAATCCCAATTTCCGGCGATCTTCGGGCGACAGCATCACGCCCATGATGTACGGCGCGTTTTGAATATAACGGCGAATGTACGTATTAATATCCTCGCGCGAGACTTTGCGGAGATTGTCGACATAGCTCAAATAATAATCGAGGCTCGCGACGCTCCACCAGAAGCCGACGACGTGCGCGTAAGTCGAAGGCTTTTCATGGCTGTAGATTTCGTTGATCTCGAGCTGGTGTTTCGAATTGGCAAGTTGCTCATCGGTGTAATACTCGGGATCGGTGAATTTTTGCACCTGCCCCCGGATGGCCTGCACCGCCGCGTTGTATTTATCCGCCGTCGTTTGCGCGAGCAGCGTAATCGGGCCGGTTTTATCCAGCGTGTAATAATTGAAACTCACGCCGGTCAACACGCCGCTGTCGATGAGTTCCCGATAAAATTTGGAATTGGGTTGCGAAAGAATATAGGAAAACACATCGGCGGCATAAGTGGCCTGTGGATCTTTACGCACGCTTGGGCCGTGCAGATTAATCCGGATCGTCACCGCATTCACCGGCTTTTCAACGATCACCATCTCGCTTTTCTTCAGCGGCGGATGGTCGGGTGCCGGAAATTTCACGAACGGGTCTTCGCCACGCGGCCACGAGCTGAAAATTTTTTTCGCCCATTTAAAAACTTTCTCATGATTGATGTCGCCCGCAATCAACAAAGCGGAATTATTGGGAACGTAATAACGCTGCTGGATCGTCTTCATTTTTTCGCGATCCGCCGTGAGAATCACCTGCCGGTCGCCGATGACGTTTTTATGGCTGTAATATTTGTGCCACAGCTTTTTGTTCACGGCGGTGACCAGATGAAAAAACGGATTGGATTCCTGCCGATCGTACTCGCCGATCACCACCGGCCGCTCGCGAATCAATTCTTCTTCCAGAAACAACGGCGTGCGAATCGCGTCGTTCATGAATTGCAGGCCGGCGCGCAAATTTTCTTTCGGCAGCGTGAAATAGTAATTCACCACCTCCTCGCTCGTCGTGCCGTTCCACGAAATGCCGAGATCGCCGACGCGGTCGAGAAAACTTTCCTGATCCGGCAGTTTCGCGTTGGCTTTGAAAAACATGTGCTCGTACAAATGCGACAGGCCGTCAAATTCCGGCGGCTGGGTAAACGCGCCGTTGCGCACCGCGATTTCTATGGTCGCCAGCGGCACGATTGGATTTTCAATCGCGATGACCTGCAGGCCGTTTGCCAGCGTGGTATGAAAAATATTGTATTGCTGCGCCGGCGCGGCGGCGGAAAAAAAAACGAGGGATAATCCGGCGAGCAACCATTTCCTGAATCGTTTCATAAAATCGTCCGTAGTTGATTTAATCTTTTACAAGTGAAATCCTTGTCGCAGACAACGCGCCACGCGGTGCAGAAAAAGCAAAAAACTTTCTGGCTCACGGAAATGAACTCTCACGGAAATAAACCGAATGAAAAAAAGTCCGTGACCCCGCCGTGGCGGGACATTCCGTGAGCAATAATCTTTTGGGTTGCGGCTCGTCTGCGTTATGCAACGTCGAAATTCAAATTACGCAAAACGCACGGAAAAATCAAGGCGCGTTACGAAAATTTTCTTTTTTACAAAGGACTTGCGAATGTAACTTCCATTGCATAATATTCGTTTGATATATTTCATGATACTCACGACTTACCGCGACGCCGCCGATTTTCTTCAAGAGGCCCAGACCGTTTTGGAAAAGAACGAAGCGGCCAATAATCTCATGCTGGGTATTGGCTTGCAACTGAAGCAATTTCCCGAGAAGGTCAAAATAGCGCCGTATCTGGCAACCGTCGTTGATGGAGATGATCTGGCGCTGGCTGCGATCATGACGCCGCCGCATGTGCTCGTTGTTCATGGTGCGCGCCCCAATTGTGATGAGGCGCTGGTGATGATTGCGCAAGACTTGCTGCAAAATCGCTGGAACGTGTCAGGCGTATCAGGGCTGCCGCAGATCGCGGAAAAATTTGCCATGATCTGGACGAACGTTACCGGCGCAAAATATAAACCCGGCATGGGCCGACGCCTTTACGAGTTGCGAACGGTCATTCCTCCGCAACCGACGCTGGGCGCATTGCAATTGGCCTCGGAAAATGACATCGAATTAGTTGCCCGCTGGATCTGGGAATTTGCCACGGAAGCCCTGCCCGGCGGCGACATGGCCAGGAGTCGCGAGTCAGCAGCATCCCGAATCGCCATGAGAGATATTTACCTCTGGGAAAATGCCCAACCGGTTTCAATGACGACAACGACACGCCCAACAACGAATGGGATTTGCATCAATCTGGTTTATGCGCCGCCCGAGCTGAGAGGCCGAGGTTACGCTTCGGCGTGTGTGGCGGCGTTGAGCCAACGGCTTTTGGATTCGGGCTACAGGTTTTGTTGCCTGTTTACCGATCTGTCGAATCCGGCTTCAAATCATATTTATCGATCCATCGGCTACACCCCGGTGGCTGATTTTAACGAATTTGTCTTTGATTGAATTTCTCAGAAAATTTTATTATGATAAACTTGGCGTTGCAGAACGAGCGACGAATATCGTCAAATCAATCATCGTGCTCGAACAAACCGCACAATACAAACTGAGCGGCAAAACCGGCGCGGGCCCGCGCGAGAACGGCAAAATGTTGGGCTGGCTGGTGGGCTATGTCGAGACGAAAGATAACGTGTATTTTTATGCGCTCAATCCTGACGGCGAAAACTTTCAATCTATTGCGGAAAAACGTCTCACCCTCGCCAAAGCCTTGCTGAGAGAATTAAAAGTGTTGATTTGACCACCTTTTATGAAAAACTTTTTCCCGAAAGGAACACCGCATGTCCACCGCGATCAAAAAAAATTTGGCGCCGGTTGCCTGGCTGGCCTATCTGCTTATCGTATTTGAAATCGTCTACATGATCAGCCCGCTGGCGTTGTATTATTACTCGGCGTATGGCCCGAGCTTGAATTTTCTGCATAACTGGCCGCAAACGGCCTGGCTGAGCCAGTTCTTTTTGCCGCATTATACGGAGTCGTCGTCCTGGATTTTAAACTCGCTGCATAACGCTGGATGGAAAATCTTTTATGCGGGACTTATTTTGTTTCTCCTCGGCGCCGGACAAATCTACTATGCGAAATTCACAAAGAAAGGCGCGGTGACCGGCGGGCTTTACCGATTGGTGCGAAATCCTCAATACACCGCTTTCGCCATCATGGGATTCGGCGTGCTGCTCATCTGGCCGCGTTTTCTGGTGCTCGTCATGTACGTCACGATGCTCTTTGTCTATTATTGGCTCGCGAAGCATGAAGAGAAGGAATGCGAAGAAAAATTTGGCGAGAGCTTCAAGACGTATGTGGCGAGCACTCCAATGTTTATTCCGATAAAACTCCCGGCAATCTCGTGGCCGGAAGCAGGCATAAAACGCGTCGCGGCAAATCTTCTCCTGTTTGGCATGGTCATGCTTTTATCCGTCAGCGTCGGGATGGGAGTCCGCAATTATGCGTTAAACCGAATCGCGGTCTTTTATGCGAAAGATGCGGCGACGATAGCAACGACATTGATGAGCGAGACGGAGATGGAAAGAACGCTGCAAATTGCGCTCGATCATCCCGAGGTGCAAAATAAATTAGCGCCGGCCGGATACGGCGCCGGCGCAAAACTGTTGAACTACATCGTTCCCTTAAACTGGTTTTTGCCCGATCTGCCGCTTGAAAAATCGCCGGAAGGCGTGCACGGCCATCATCAGCCAAAGTCATTCAACCGCGACGAATATAAAGTGCTTTTTACTAAAGCCCAATTATCAACAAGTGAGCCTGTTGCCGATCAAGATATTATTAAAAAAACGACGGCAAGAGAACCGATCATCGTGGTGAAACTCAATAAGGCCACCGGAGAAATTCTGGGAATAGAGCAGCCGCCGGCTTACGTGCGCTGGGGCAATATTCCAACGCCGCTCTTTTAAAATAGAAAAATGAAATCGGACTTGTGCATAAATATTTTTCTAATGTCAAAAATTCGCGCCGCGCAAGTCCGACTTCACCTTTATTCTATTGCAAGTTGAATGTTTGTCGCAGACAACGCGCCACGCGGTGCAAAAATAACAAAAATTTTCAACACAGAGACAACCGAGCAAACAGAGATTACAAAGTTAAAGAAAGTTTTTCGAGCATTATTCTCTCTGTTTGCTCTGTTTTCTCTGTGTTAATCTTTTTTGGTTGCGGCTCGTCCGCGTTGGGTGAAGAGGCTTGAAATGATCTGGCTCAAAACTTTGCTTTTTACCATCATCGCGCCCGGTACAGTCACGGTGTTGCTGCCGTATTTGATATTATCGTCGAAATGGAATAAAGCAATCCCTTTTCCCGGCGCGCTCCGGTTTTTCGGATTGGTGCCGTTGCTGATTGGATTCGGTATTTACCTTTGGTGCGCCTATGACTTCGCCGCGAAAGGGCGCGGCACGCCGGCGCCGCTTGATCCGCCCAAACAGTTGGTGCGCAGCGGCCTTTATCGCTTCACCCGCAATCCGATGTATGTTGGCATCATCCTTATTTTGCTCGGCGAAACTATTTATTTTGCCAGCGCCGCCCTGTTTTTCTATGCCATCGCGGTTTTTCTCGGTTTTAATGGGTTCATTTTATTTTATGAAGAACCGGCATTGCGGCGTTTGTTTGGCGAGTCTTATTTGCGCTATTGCGCCGAAGTGCCCCGTTGGATACTAAAACAAAAGTGAAATCTAAAAGTAGATTTAACGCCGCCAATGCCTGCATAAAGACGATTTGTATTCGTCGGTGTTCGACCGCGTTGCAGAAAAACCTTGCAATTTTAAATCGACGTGGTCGCTTATCGCGATGACCACGAACTTTGCCTCGTCGGTGAGTGCAAGTGGAACAGCAGGCGCGTCGATGCGGCGGTCGTCGCCAGACTGAACCAGAAGGTTGAAATCACCAAGAGAAAATCGAACTTCAAGCAGTTTCAAAAAGCCTTGTTCGTCGGCGATGCGATATCGCCCAAATTTAAAGCCACTCTTGCCGGACAGGATATCACGGTGTTCGAGGTTGCGGATTACTGGCGATGACCGGATGAAGAATTATTGCCTGTTCTGTAACGAGCCATTTCCCGTTTTTTTGTATCTAAGTCTTGTCTTGGATTGAAAAAAGCCTGCCTTGGCGCCCGCCGCGCCACGCGGTGCCGCAGGCCAGGGATTCTTCTGAATGACAGTTTTGCTAGCGCATCACCAGCATTTTCTTTTGTTGAAAAATCTGCCCGGCCTGCAAGCGATAAAAATAAATTCCACTCGCCAGGCTTCTCGCCTCAAACTTGATGTTGTGCGCACCGGCCTCAAGCTCGCCGTCTACCAGCGTTCCCGCTTCTCGGCCAAGCGCGTCAAATATTTTCAGCGTCACACGCTGAGGTTGCGGCAAAGAAAAATGGATCGTTGTCGAAGGATTAAATGGATTGGGAAAATTTTGCTCCAACTGGAAACTTGTCGGTGACGAAAATGGTAACTCTTGCACACCGGTCGTCGCCGCAATCGGCAACAGAATGCGCGACGAGCGAATCGCATCATGATAAATATAATTCGTCGCGACCAGCGTATCACCGGCGACGTACAGCGCGCCGCCGTTGTTCAGGTTGAGGTCAAAATGCGAATAATCCGACGAGCTAATATTAATTCGAAGCTGATGTCCTTTCAAAAACGTCATCGCCAGATTTTGCAATTCAACGGTGACTTGATAAACCTGTTCCGGCATGATCAATTCTTCATTAGTATAGGAATTGCGAAAGCGCATGCGACGAATGCCCTGCGTGAGAATCATGGAGCGGCCATCCGGGTAAACATCACACAGGCGCACGGCGAAATCGGTGTCGCGGCGATTCGAGGCGACAAACAAATCCACTTTGATTGTGCCATTAATAACCCAATCTTTGTCCAAAACTGGCGTGGAGTAAATCAGCAGATCATTGCGACTCTCAACCTGTTGGCGCAAATCCTGTGGGCCAATTGGCGTTGTCGGATCAAACGGATTGAAGCGTGAGCCGCCAACAGCAGGCGACGGGTGGCGCGGATCGTAACGGAATGAATCGGGTGCAACATTGCCGGTTGGCTTATTCAAAGATAACAAACCGCCGGCTTGCAAATACATTGGCGTTGTTGTGCTACTCAATGCAAACCAATCGTTGGTCGCGCGCCAGTCGTTGGTTCCCATTTGATAGTAGCGAATGATGGAATCGCGATCATAACCATTGGAAACGCCCCGCAAATAGTAATCAAAAAAACGCAGGGCAAAGGAATCGGGAACACCGACCGCATTGGGATAAGTTAATTGCCCCTGTTTCGCTTTGCCGACTTCGGTGTGCAGCCACGGCCCAAACAGGAGTTTATGTTGTTGGCGGACTGCCGCAGCGCTCTTCGCGCGGAGATCATAAAATGCCCGAATGACGTCGTCGGGAAAATGATCGAACCAGCCGCCGATGAGCAGCATCGGCACGGCGATTTCATCGGGGTAATCCGAATTTCTTTCAACGGCGCGCCAGACGAGATCGTTGGTGGGATGATCCAAAACCGTCTGCACACTGAGAAAGCCCAGCTTCGCGAGACTCTCGACGTGCTCTTTGCGAAACACGCCGCCGTAATAATAATCCGAGTATTTCGTTTTGAAATCTTTGATCATCGGCGCGCTGCACACGAGATGCGGCGGATGATGTCGCGCGGTTTGATACTGAATTTGCCCCAGCGCCGAGCCGCCCCACGTGCCAATTTTGCCGTTGCTCCATTTCTGCTTCGCGATCCATTCGACGGCGTCATAACCATCGAGGCCGCGATCATAACCGGGAACCTCGGCATCTCGCGAGCCAAACCGTCCGCGCCAGTCCAGCACGACGTAGTTGTAGTGCAAGCTGTCGTACGGAAATGCGGAGCCGCCGGCCTCCGGCACGCCGATGCGCGTGCGATAAAAATTTTTGTTGTACGGCGTTTGAATGAGAATCACCGGCAACGCTTTCGTCGTGTCCAGCGCGTACAAATCCGCGGCGAGAGTTTTGTTGTCACGGGTGGGAATGGCGAGCGGAAGCCAGCTGGTTCGCGATTGGGCGAGACTCTGTGAAATGAAAACACATAAATGTAAAATTGTAAAAACATATTTTTTCATTTGAGTATTTCCAGCGGTTTTGCGATGGTGAGGGCCGGCGTGACGAGACGATAAAAGTAAATACCGCCTGCCAGAGCCGTTGCGTCAAAAACGATTGAATGCTCGCCGGCGACAAATTCATCTGCGACTAATGTGGCGACCTCTTTGCCGAGCGCATCAAAAACTTTCAGCGTGACTTGCTCGCGGCGCGGCAGGAAGAAACGAATCGTCGTTGCGGGATTGAAAGGATTGGGGTAATTTTGATAAAGCTGAAAGTCTTTTATGGTTTTATCGCGATCATTCACCGCCGTCAGCGTTTTCAAATGCCGGTCAAAAAATGCGGTACCGTCTGGCGCGTGGAATCGACACTGAAGCGATCGGCGCCATGTCCCGCGCCAATGACGGGTTTGAAGATCGACACGACGCCGGCGGCGCGCAACGCCGAATCCATCTCGACGCTTTGCTGAAACGGGATGGACATATCGAGCGTGCCGTGCATGATCAAAAACGGCGCATCGCCCTTGCTCACGTAGATAATTGGGCTTGCGGCGCGCGCTTTCGCGGGATTGGCCGGTATGGCGCCGCCGATGAGCAGCGCTTCCGGCGAAGTGGGGGAATTGTGATCGATATCGCTCGGATAATTTCCCAGCGTTAAAAAATTAGTCGGGCCGAACCAATCGCAAACCGCCTGCACACGGCTGCTGAACTGGAGATTACCGCCAACACGGCCTTCGAGCGAGTCGACGTCGCTCGTCACGCCGAGCAGCGCCGCGAGATGCCCGCCCGCCGAGCTGCCCCACGCGCCGATCTGTTGCGCCTTGAAACCGTATTTTGCCGCGTTCGCTCTGATCCAGCGAATCGCCGCTTTGCAGTCATAAATTTGCGCCGGAAAAAGCGCTTGATGGCTCAAACGGTAGTTGATGCTCACCACTGCATACCCCGTCGGCGTCATAAAAGCCGCGGTCGCTTCTTCTTTGCTGCCACCGAGCCAGCGGTCGCCGTGAATCCACACAACCACGGGATAAGGCTTGGCAACATTTTTGGGCAAGTAGATATCGAGCTTCAAGCTGACGCCGCTTGCTCGCGCATATTCGACGTCGACAAAATCCGGTGTGGGGCTTTGCGCGCACACCTGCCGTCCGCTCATCATTAGGAAGACGAGCAACAACAATTTTTTTTTAATTTTCATCGCAGCAACATCGCTTTTCGCGTTTGCGAAAAACTCGGCGTTTTGATTTGAAAGAAATAGACGCCGCCCGGCAAACCGGCGGCGTCGAAATTCACATGATGCTCACCCGCTGATAATTTGCCCTGCACCAACGTTTTTAATTCTTGCCCATTGAGGTCAAAAATTTTCAGCGTTACACGCGCGTCAACCGGAAGCGAAAAATGGATTATGGTTGCCGGATTGAAGGGATTGGGATAATTTTGCAACAACCCAAAATCCTTCGGCAGCTCAGCATGCTCTTTTTCCTCAACGGCCGTCGTCAAGCACCCGCCGCCGCGGCATTGGCGCAAGATATCAAGTTGTTTGGCAAGTTGGCCGAGGAGCGCCGGATCGGCAGTCGCATGCAAACTGCGCAGTTGATACGGATCGTTGCGCGTGTCATACAACTCGCGGTCGCCGTTGTTGTATTCAACGTACAAATACTCGGCGGTGCGCAACGCTTGATAAGGTGGAATGATGGTAAAGGCATTGTTCAACCAATGCTCGATGAGCGCGTCCTGCCGCCAGGTGTGAATCGGCGGCGGATTGTCCTTCAGCAACGGCGCGAGCGAACGGCCATCCACAAAACTCGGCGGCCGCACGCCGGCCCATTCCGCAAAGGTCGGCGCGTAATCGATATTTTGCGCGAAATGCGCGAGCGTTTTTCCTTTCGGCACACCCGGTCCGCGCATGATGAGCGGCAGGCGCGTCGATTCATCATACGGCGAATTTTTGCCTTCGGGAATGCGGTGCTCGCCCTGATGAAAACCGTTATCCGCAGTGAAAAGGATATACGTATTTTCCAACTCCTGCACGGCGGCCAGCGTATCGATGAGACTTTTAATCATGTCATCGACAGCCAGCAGCGATTGCAAACGTTCGCGATAATTGCGGTCGATTGTGGCGAGTTCCGAATTGTTCAACAGTGACAGATTGCGCACCCAGCGCGGTTTGTCGTTGACATTGGCTTCATTGAATGACGGCAAGCGTGGCGCGGTGAAACCGGGAAACGCGTTTTGATGCCGCGGCGCCGGCGTGTTCGGGCTGTGCGGCGCAAACGCCGCGAGATAAATAAAAAACGGCGCCGCTTTGTTGCGCTTGATGAAATCGGTTGCATGTCGCGCCAGCACGTCGGTTTCATAATCTTCCGGCCGGCTGCCGTACGACACGATTTTGCCGTTTTCATTTATATCATAATTGTAAAAGTGGCCATTCATCACGGCATACCACTCATTCCAGCCTTGCGGAATATACGTCTCTTGATTGGCGACGGGATAGCCGTTGAGATATTTGCCGAGCATCGCCGTCCGATAACCCGCGGCTTGCAGCCAAGTCGCCATCGTTGAATTCTCATGGCCCAGATCGCGAAATCTCTCAAAGCCGCCGTCGGGAGGAATATTGGTATGAATTTGCGTGTTGTGCGCAAACTGTCCGCGCAGAATGGAAGCGCGCGACGGGCCGCAAACCGGGACGTTGTTGAAATAATTGGCGAACGTCACGCCCTCATTGGCAAGTAGGCCTTGCAAATTGGGCATGTGTGCCGACGAGCGCCGGTCGAGATCGTCGGTCAGAATGAAAATAATGTTGGGACGTTCGGTTTGCGCCAAAGCCGATGATGTCAGACTCAGCAGGGCTGCGATAACAAAGTTGAAGTGCTTCATGCGTTTGTCGTTGTAATATTAAAATGTGAAAATAGTTATTGCATTAATATCGCTTTTCGAGTTTGTGAAAAAGTCGGGGTGGTGATCCGGTAGAAATAAACGCCGCTCGCCATGCCGCCGGCGTCAAAAGTGACGCGATGTTCACCGGCGGGCAAGTTTTGTTGAACCAGCGTTTTTATTTCCTGTCCATTGAGGTCAAAAATTTTCAGCGTGACGTGTTCACTGACCGGCAGCGAGAAATGAATCGTTGTTGCCGGATTGCTGAAGGTTCCCCGCCCAAGCGGGGAAAATGGATTCGGATAATTTTGCCGCAATTCAAAATTAGGGGGCAGTTCACTTTGCTTTTTTTCCTCAACTGCCGTCGTCAAACATCCTCCACCGGCGCATTTGCGCAAAACGTCAAGCTGTTGAGCGAGTTGACTAATGAGCGTCGGGTCGGCGCTCGCGTGCAGGCTGCGCAGTTGATACGGATCGTTGCGCACGTCATAAAGCTCGCGCTCGCCGGTTTGATATTCCACATAAAGATAATCCGCGGTGCGCAACGCCTGCAACGTCGGCGTGCGGTCATTGGTTTCTTTTCCCCAGTGTTCGATGAGCGCGCCCGGCCGCCATGTATTAATCGGCGGCGGATTGTCTTTGAGCAACGGCGCGAACGAGCGGCCATCGACAAAGCTCGGCGCTCGCACGCCGGCAAACTCCGCAAACGTCGGCGCATAATCGAGGTTTTGCACGAAATGCTCGACGGTTTTTCCTTTCGGCACGCCGGGGCCGCGCACGATGAGCGGCAGGTGCGCCGCTTCATCATACGCCGTGTTTTTGCCGTTTGCAATGCGATGCTCGCCCAGATGAAAACCGTTATCGGAGGTGAAAAAGATGTAGGTATCGTCCAGCTCCTGGATTGCCGCCAGCGTATCAATGAGACTTTTAATCATATCGTCTGCGGCCAGAAGCGACTGCAAACGCTCGCGATAATTTAGATCGATCGTGGCGACGTCATTGCCGGTCAACAACGGCAAGCGTCGTACCCATTGCGGCTTGTCGCCGACATTGGACTCATTGAAAGACGGCAGGCGCGGCGCAGTGATTCCCGGAAACGCGTTCTGGTGTCGCGGCGCGGGCGTATGCGGACTGTGCGGCGCAAACGGCGCGAGATAAATAAAAAACGGCACGGCTTTATTCCGTTTGATGAAATCGGTAGCGTGACGCGCCAGCACGTCGGTTTCATAATCTTCCGGCCGATTGCCGTACGACACGATTTTGCCGTTTTCATTTATATCGTAATTGAAAAAATGCCCTTCCATCGTGCCGTACCATTCGTCCCAACCTTTTGGCACATACGTCTGCTGCTGGTTTGCAGGATAGCCGTTGAGATATTTGCCGAATAACGCCGTGCGATAGCCTGCGGCCTGCAGCCACGTCGCGACGGTCGAGTTCTCGTGGCCGAGATCGCGAAATTTTTCGAAGCCGCCGTCCGGCAGTTGATTGGTTTGAATCTGCGTGTTATGCGCAAACTGTCCGCGCAAAATCGAGGCGCGCGAGGGCCCGCACAGCGGCACGTTGTTGAAATAATTTGAAAACGTCACGCCCTGCTCGGCGATCAGCGTTTTCAGATTCGGCATGTAAGCGACGGAACGATTGTCGAGATCATCCGCCACAATGAGAATGATATTGGGCCGATGCGGTTGCGCTGCAGCAAACGACGTCAGACTCAGCATGGCGGCGATAACAAGGTTGTAGTGCTTCATAATTTTACCAGAGATATAAGTCGTAATTTGGGACAGATAATGAGCAGCAGTAATGCCTCACTCATAGGTGGAAAATCGTAGCGCAGTCATCCTGACTGCAGCAAGAGGCTTGCGCTACCCACGCATAAATCTGAGAGAGAATGAGCAGCAATAAATTTACCAGCTCAAAAAGTGTGAAGTTGCGTGCAAAACAAAGTTTCGAGTGAACCACAATGTGCACGAGATGGGAAGGTCTTGTGCAAATGGGGACAGGAAAAATGTTGCAAAATAAATTTATCGCGCTGGCGGTCAGCTTTTCTCTCGCAACCAATTAATCATCGAGGCCGCCTTCATGCGCACGAAGAAAGAGTCTTTCAGCAGCGGCCGAAAGATTTCAAGCTTCGGATGATCTCCAGCATACTGTTCCCACATGCCGAGCCATTGTTTGGCGGCTTCAAAATTGTGGTCGCCAATGAGGCAAAATAGAATTTGCGTCTGACAGAAATTGATGAACTCTTCGGCATGAAAATGTTCCAGCGCCGTAACGGTTTGCAAGTGCGCGCGCGCTTCTTCGAAATGGCCATTCGCCAGAGCGTGCAAAGCCAGTTTGCAATGCGCAAAAGAATATTTCGGATGCTGTTCGGCGATTTTTCTCACGGCAGTCATGGCGCCGGCAACATTGCCGCGATACGCCTCAACCGTCGCCAGATTGAATTGCAAGCTGGCCGAATTGGGCGCGATGGCCAACGCTTTTTTAAAAAATTCTCGGGCGCGATCCATGTTGTTTTCGTGCATCGCCTCGAGCCCGAGGCGCGCGGGCTCCTGTGCGGTGGCCGGAAGTTTTTCGTACGGCGTATCGTCGATGCGCCAGCCCATCGCGATAATTTCGGTTTGTTCGTCGCGCGACCAAAAGTTGATTTTTTCGCCGGCTTTGATGATCCGGCGCTCCTGCAGAAATCGCAACGCCTCAAACCGTAATTTGTCCGGCCCGTGCGGGCTATGCGCAAAATTTTTGAGCATTTCAATCGTCTCGGCAGTTTCCGCGATTTGGGCAAACGCCAAAATCACCGTCCGTCCGGCCGGATCGCCGCGCTCCAGAATGACGGGAACCAGCGGCATGAGCTGAGGATATTTTTCAATAAAATGCCGCGCCGTGTCCTTGATCTTTTTATCTTTCTTTGAATCGACGGCGTGCGCGAAGGCGTTGATAAAATCATCCATACAGGCGCCGGGAAAGCCAGTCTCCAATCTCAAACGGCCACGCCCCCTCGCGTTCACCGAGGGGTTTGTCGAGATCATCAAGATTCGCGCGTATTCTTCTGAATGCCGGATCGTTTTTAAGTCCGGCCTCCCAAAATTTGCGCGCGCGTTTTTCATCGCCAGACCGGGCCGCGGCCACGCCGGCAAGATGCAAAAGAAATGGATCGATATACTTTTCCCACAGCTCACCGGCTTGCTCGGCCTGCTCAACAACTTGCAGCACGGCTGCATCGTCTAACAAATAAGAGAATGCCTCGGCTTTCTTCGTCCAGACATTCGTCCCAATCGGCGCGGCATTTTTCAGGCGCCCGGCGAATTCTCGCGCTTCGTCGAGCTGGTTGTTGAGCCGCAAAAAGCGCGTGAGATTGCTGAGCGCATGAATGTTGTTCGGATCGATCTCCAGCGCCTTGCGTTCATCGGCAATGGCTGCTTCCATTTGTCCGTTGCCAAAATACGCGAGGCTGCGATTGTTATAGGCCGGGGCGAAATCAGGCAACGCTTTGAGCAAATCCGTCGCTAAACGCTCGACGTCGGCAAAGCGATTGCGCTTGAGCGCCACCTGCACGCGATCGTGCAGCGCCATGTACTCCAGCCATTTATCGTCGGGCAAAGCATGTTTGATGGCTTCTTCCTTTAAAAACGGCGTGAAGGTTTCAATATCCTTGCGAATGTCGCGGCCGAACTCCAGGTCGGGCCAGCGGCGCAGAAAAGCGTGTCCGGTTTGCAGCGCTAACGCCACAAAGTGGTTTTGCATGTAGACGCCGTGCAAATTGAAATGATGCGCCGCAACATAAGGTTTCAGCTCGACGAGCCGGATCGCGGGCTCCAACATCTCGTGATGATCGTTCATTTGCACCGCGAGCGTAAACATCGTCTCAAAAATGTCGGCGCGATGCGGCATTCGCTGCGCGAGAATTTTCAGCTCATTCAAAGCCTCGTCGGTTTTGCCGGCTTCGATCAATCCCTCAATCCTTTCCAATTCGCGATTGGGATTGAACAGGAGAGAGCCGGGTTTGTTTTTATGTTTGCGTTTGGGGTAACGGCTCTGCGGCATGGGAGGTGTTCCTCAAAGAGTCTGAGTGAGAGTTATTTTAAGAAAATTTAATTTCACAGCGTTCGGCGATCTTCATGGCAAGGGCTTTATAATCCCGATAGCAATCCACTCTGAGCACGGCATGCGAGCCGATCGCGCCGTCGGCGGGCGTCAGAAAGAACATGGGCTTGTGTGCTTCGAGCGCCATATCCCTGAGACCGATATAATGTCGAAGCACGGGCAAAGCATGCGGGTCGGATGAAACCGTCGGCACCTTCTCCGCGGCTTCGCCTAAAACCGACTCGCGATAGACGCGCGGAATGCCCGCCATTGCCGGAGCATAAGCGCTCATCGGCAAATCCAGGCGGAAGGCCGGCAATTGAACCATGTACCCCACCGACTTCATGCGGTTTCGAGAGAGACCCGTATTCGAGTCCGGCGGGTTGGCGCCAGGCGCCGCCCATTCTTCGCGCCAGCGCCGCAGCGCCGATCCAAGCATCCGTAAGCTTTGCAGCGCAAACACGTCCGGCATTAACGGCGCAACCACAAATTCGGCCGCCATCACGGCGGCGCGTGTGACGGCGCTAAGACTGGAGCCGACGTCGAGCAAAACCACATCGGCCTCTCGCCCGCGCGCGGCGTGCGCAATCACGCGTGAAAACGCCGTCACGATTTGATCGCGATCGTCGGCGCGTGAAAGTTTATCTTCAAAAACGGCCAGGCCGAGATCGCCGACCACGAGTCCGAGATTGTCGGCAATTTCTTCGACGTGGGGCGGGGCCGCGATCATCGGTTGCACGGCTCCCAGCAAGCTTTGCGGATGCTCACCCTCCGGCCACAGCTCGAGTAGCTGATCGTCATTGAGAAAAAAGCAGCTCAACTTCGCCTGCGGATCCAGATCGACAACGACGACTTTAAGGCCGCGGTCGGCGAACATCCAGGCGAGATGATAGGCCAGCCAGGTTTTTCCCACGCCGCGTTGGGGATTGAAGAAGGCGATGGTTTTCATACAAAAGTTTATTGACCAGTTGATCGGATTATGGCCGCTTGCGGATCGTAACCAAAACTCTCGTGGCGTCAAGTTTAAATTCCGGTTCCGGATTGCAGTTCTTTTTTAGCGCCTGAAGCGCCAACGGAATTCCCATGCCGAAACGTTGTACGAAACCAAGCGTTTTCATGGCTTCGGCGAGCAGGGGATTGCGATAGTCGGTTATGCCCGGCTGGCCGAAATTGTCAACATTGACGTGACCGTAAGGGCCGCCCGGGCTGCTGATTTCAATCCGGTCGGCAAACCAATAAAGGCGAGACGGCGCGTTAGTGGATTCATAAGTCCGGTGCAAGACGGCATTCCGGCTGAACTGTTGCAAGGCTGCAAGCGGATAATCCGGCTGGCGCTCTTCGATTGGTCCATTGCTCACCTCGGTGCTGATTGAAATGTTGGCGTTCAAAACCTTGTCCATCTCCCGGATGAGCTCGTGCAAGGGGCCTTTGATTTCCTCCTGGTGCCGGATGGGATCGGTCAGTTCTGTTCCGTCTAAGCGGAGGAATTGAACATAAGCGCCCGGAATCCAGCGAATGGGGTCTTTGGCAAAAACGAGAACTGCCGCCACATTGGGAATTTTCGCGCGGTCAAGAAAGTGCAACGAGGCGAATTGCTCTTCCGGCGCGCGTTGATTTTCGGCAAGCACTTCCGGCGCCACAGCCAACGGAAGATAATCGCGCCGAAACCGTTCCCAGTCCAAATCCTCAGGCGCGACATTCATGATCGGATGCTGATCGAAAGGCAAATCACCGGCGCGCCGTTTTTCTGTCAGCCGCCGTTCCTCTTCCGCAGTAGCCTGGGCGCGACGCGGGCCGACACGCACCCATACTCGGCCGTTGTATCGCACCGGAGGATTGTAGGAAGGATGCACTTCGATCACTGCCACTTCACAGCCGATCAAGGTTCTCTTTTGAACGGTCAACAAAGGAAAGGGCAGAATGTTTCCATCCGATCGCATATCTGCGATTGTGCGCAACAACTCGTCCGTAATGGGCAGATGAGCGCAAGTGCCGTTATCATTGACGCCCACAAATACGATGCCGGGCAAACGATTATCCGGCAGATCGTTGGCAAAGGCGCAGATGGCCCGACGAATTTCGTTCTTATCACTTAACGAGGCTTTGCGCTCCACCCGATCCGATTCCAGATCGGCCATGAGCGCTTGCAATTCCTGGTCTGTTAGCATAACTTTAATTTTAAGATACAAATCCGGCGCGAATTTGCAAACAATAAATTTTTGTTTACGGGGGAATATTTTTCAACTTCGCGAGTAGAATAAATAGCAACACCGAACAATGAACCAAAAGCTCAGGGAGAGAGAAAATGTTAAGAAATTTATTTTCGTTTCTCGTTTTGTTAAGCCTTATTGGAGAGGCGATGGTGCAGCAGCCCCAACCAAACATGACGATAAACAGCCGGCTGACCTCGGCCAACACGCGCTTCGGCTTCAAAGTTTTCGAACAGCTCGCGAAGCCGGATGCCGGCAAAAATATTTTCATCTCGCCGTCCAGCGTGGCGTTTACGCTCGCGATGATTTACAACGGCGCGAGCGGCGAAACGCAGCAGGCGATGGCAACTGCATTGGAATTGCAGGGAATGAGCTTGCCGGAAATCAATCAGGCCAATGCCGCGCTGCGGACGATGCTGGCGAGCGCCGATGCGAAAGTGCAATTGAATATCGCCAATTCACTGTGGGCGAGAAAAGGCCTCGTTTTCAAGCCGGAATTTATGAAGCGCAATCAAGAATTTTATGCGGCGGAAATTTCAGATTTGGATTTTGCTGCGCCGAATACGCTGCAGACGATCAACAACTGGGTGAATCAGAAAACCAACGGCAAGATCAACAAGATTGTCGACCGAATTCCGAGCGACGCGGTTTTGTATTTGCTCAACGCGATTTACTTCAAAGGCAACTGGGCAACGCCGTTTGATAAAACTAAAACGAAGGATGGACAGTTTACGCTGCTGAGCGGCGCGAAGAAAAAACTTCCGCTAATGTCACAAAACGGGCGCTTTCGATATTTTGAGAATGAAAAATTTCAGGCTATCAGCCTGCCTTATGGCGCGGGCCGAATGAGCATGTATGTTTTTCTGCCGGCGAAGAACGCGAAGCTTAAAAATTTTCAGGCGGAATTGAGCGCGGCAAATTTTGAAAGCTGGATGTCGCAATTGCGCTCAACCGAAGGCAATTTCGTGCTGCCGCGTTTTAAGCTGGAATACGAAATCGTGCTCAACAACACGCTCAAAGCCCTCGGCATGGAAGCGGCTTTTGATCCGCAGCGCGCGAATTTCAGCGCGATGCACGCCAGGCCTGCCCTCGCCAATGTTTTTATCGGCGAAGTCAAACACAAAACTTTTGTCGAGGTGAATGAAGAGGGCACGGAAGCCGCGGCGGTAACTTCAGGCGGCATGCAAGCCACCTCATTTGTGCCGCCATTCAAGATGACGGTTGACCGGCCGTTTTTCTGCGCCATTCGCGATAACCAAACCGGAACGATTTTGTTCATGGGCGCAATTGTCGAACCGTAACCCAGTCGGCCCGACTGGGCGTTGGAATTTACTTCCAAGCGAAACTGACCGGTCACTGAAGCCGGCAAGAGCCGGAAAAGTTTGATAATTTAAGTGACCGGTCAGTGACTTGCTTGGAAGTGCGCGATTGAGAATATCGAGTCTGCTGAAAAATTTAAATTATTTTTCACCGAATTCACGAACCAATAATTTTGCCTTACTCATTTTGCGATCCATTGCTTTTATCCGTTGGTCGTTTTTCCATCCGTTGGGGTAATTTTTTTAAACCTGTTTGGTTCCGGCTTGTCTGGATTGTGTTTTAAACTTAGGAGTTCCGAATCATGTGTCGTTCATTTTTGATCGTTGGCGCTTTATTTTTCGCCGCCCTACAAACTCACGCGCAGGGCGTCATCATTCGCCCCGATTTTCAACCCGCCGATTGACTTTGCGTTACGACGCTACATTGCCGATCGATGGAAAAACCGTCACGCTGCAATATCCGCTGCAAGGCGCGCTGTCGCATCGCGGCGTCAATACACCGCCGCCTTTCCCGATGCATCCGGTGCCGCAATCGCAGCGTGATCAGCGTCGGGAACCGGAGCAAGTTCGCTCGCAACAGAGCACGATTCAGATTCAAATCAACACCACGACCGCCGTAAAAAATATTTACTCGCCGTCACATCGCGTCGAGGTGCGGCAGGAAAGCGATCGCCGCGCGACCGTCACGTTTGAAGCGAACAATGCTATTGATGGCCGCGATTTTCTGCTCTATTATTCGCTCGATCCCAATGAAATCGGCGCGACCGTGCTGACGCACCGCCCGTACACCGATAAATCCGGTTACTTCACGCTGCTCATCTCGCCGCAGGTCAATCCCGACGCGACGCAGGTGCAGGGCAGAGATCTGGTTTTTGTGCTCGACACTTCGGGCAGCATGGCCGGCGAGAAGATGCAGCAGGCAAAAGCGGCGTTGCGCTATTGCCTGCAACGTCTCGGCAATCGCGACCGTTTCGGGCTCGTCACGTTCAGCTCGGAAGCGCGGAAATTTCGCGAGGCGCTGGCCGATATTGGCGCGCGTGACGACGCGCTTTATCATGTTGATCGCCTCGAAGCCACCGGCGGCACGAATATCAACGAAGCGCTGTTGGCCGCAACGGATCTGCTGCGCAACAGTCCCGCCTCGGCGCATTGGCGTCAACTTAAGGCGGCGACTTTTTCTGTATAGTTGAGTCGATCTTTTCGCGATTCGTAAATGCAGTGATAAAAGATTTGCTCCAACGCTTTCTGCGAGGTCATTTCTTCCGGCGTTTGAAAGAAGAGAATGACCGCCCAGATGTGCTCTTTGAAAAATCGTGCGAGTTTGAGTAAACTGATTTGTTGAGAATTTTTTTCATGATGGTCTTGGTA
>Ga0247727_10005418_pt1 | contig 25935 bp, 25 predicted proteins | sample WisWelCaveWW1625_FD_202498 | JGI IMG/M metagenome (GOLD analysis project Ga0247727, IMG submission 202498) | Biofilm microbial communities from Wishing Well Cave, Virginia, United States - WW16-25 | ecosystem: Environmental > Aquatic > Deep subsurface > Groundwater > Cave microbial mat | place...
TTTTTCTTTATTGGCCTTGGGCCCGCGGGGGGGCTCTTTTTTTTTTTTTTTGTACTCAGTCTTCGAATCCGCCTGAAGCGGAGAATAAGACCGGTTATAAAAGTGGATAATTACTAATTTTAGTCCTTTGTATAAATTTAGGGTCCTCCTCTGCCAAGGCTTCGGAGGACTATGGGGGATTAGCTCAGCTGGCTAGAGCACCTGCCTTGCACGCAGGGGGTCATCGGTTCGAATCCGTTATCCTCCACAATCCAAACCAGACGCCAAAACGTCTGGTTTTTTTTTAATCTGGTTCTCACCCTGCTGTCACCCGATGATCACTGAGTCTTACTAAATTTGCGATCAACCTTATTCCTTCGCAAGACAACTCCCTCCGACCCAACTTCTTTTATCTTAAACTGCCAGACGATCCCATTTGACACTGTTTGTGGCGCCTGGAGCCAAAACCCGATGTTCAAATAAAGGCACGTATTAACGAGGTACTCGAAATGATAATTTTTGCCGTCGCAAGAAAATGAAAACTCGATGACCTCACGCGAATCGAGCATCGCTGTGGCCAGTCCATTCGAATCGGTGATGATCTGAATTGTATCCAACGAATTATCCGGATCAATAAAGCGTATCCGGGCAGACGAAAGCGGCATTTTTGTCTCGTTATCGAGTAATTTAAATTTTGCCGTCAGGTAATCGAGTGAATCGCAATTCTCGTCAAAAACCGCACATTCTAGCTGGTCACTTCCCGGTTGAAAGAACTCAAGGTACAAATGCTCGTGGACGTTAGAATATTCTCCCCTGCCGGTTGTAACGCCAAATTCTGTGGAGTCGTAATACTCAAATTTGTGATTTTCGTGGAGTATAATCCGGCAAGAGGAGCGATTGTTCTGAAAGGCATAATTCCCCGGCACTACCACTTGCCCGAAGGAGAATGAAATTGTTACTACATCAAGAATGAACACAAAAAAGAGCGACTTCATTTTTCCTATCTGCCGGCCGAATGCCGATTTTTCATCCTCAAATGTACGGTTTCATCTTGCTGGTCGTCAATTTTGAACGGATACAAAAGGGTGACAGAGCTCAGTCTTATAGTTACCAGCCCATCTAAAAATGATTTTTGAGGCAATTTGCGGTATATTGGTTTTATGCTGTCTTAACTTCATATTCCAAGGCACTAAAACGATGACAATGTGGAGCGTTCTCCTTCGCAACTAAAACCAGATGCCCCGCCATTTTTTTTTATATGTCTGAATAAACGAAAAGAGAATCTCAACGAAATATTGTTCTCACAATTTTCCACCCACGATTGAAAATGAATTCCGAACTTGGAACCTTGGAGCGAATATCCAATCCGATCCGTATGACCATCGAAGAACTCCTGAGCAATAAATCCGTCAAAGCAAAAGAAAAAACCGAAACGCTGAGCAAATGGCTTTTGAGCAAAAAAATCACCACGGATGAACTTCTATCAGTGGCGCATTCAGCCAAAGATCCATCAAAAGCAACCTGCATCGAAGCACTTGAGTTTGCGACCAAACAAAAACCGGGACTCGCCGACGATCACTGCTTTCAGTTTGTAACAGAGGCCTTGAAATCAAAAGCACCCAGAATAAAATGGGAGAGTGCAAAAGTCATCGGAAATACCGCTCATTTGTTTTCGAAAAATTTAGATGATGTCATTGCAAATCTTGTTGTGAATTCCAGACACGATGGAACAGTTGTTCGATGGAGTTCGGCCTTTGCACTTGGTGAAATACTCAAGCTAGAAACAAAACACAACAAAAAATTACTCTCAGAGGTTCAGGTCATTTGTGACTGGGAAGAAAAGAACGGTATACGAAAAATTTATCTTGAGGCAATCAAAAGAACGACCAGATCGAACGTATGAAAACCTGCTTTTGTATATGGATTATGGCATTTTCGGTATTTAGTGCCCCTGGACAAAATTCCACGGTGAGCTTTCGCGACGACTTCAAACGCTACTACGACAAGTTCAATGTCGACGGCTCTTTCGTTCTTTACGATCAAGATCTGAACAGCTACACGTTTTATAACCGCGAACAATTTGAACAACCCTTTATTCCCGCATCGACTTTTAAAATATTCAATTCACTTGTTGGACTTGAAACGGGTGTTATGACGGATGAAAATTTTATTCTCCCCTGGGACAGTACTTCACGGACCAATCCGAGCTGGAATTGTGATCAGGACCTAAAAACGGCGTTTAAAAACTCAACCGTTTGGTATTACCAGGAACTCGCGCGACGCGTTGGTTCAGAACAAATAAAGTATTGGCTGGATACGGTCCATTACGGAAATGCGGATACAACAGGCGGCATCGATCAATTCTGGCTCACAGGAAAACTCCGGATTTCTCCCAAACAACAAATTGATTTTTTGCGCGGACTCCAGTCCAATCAACTACCCTTCTCACAGCGATCAATGGACATTGTGAAGCGCATAATGATTGTCAGCGATACAAGCGACTACATTCTTCGGGCAAAGACCGGTTGGGGAATGCAGTACAGACTTGATGTTGGCTGGTACATCGGTTATGTTGAAACAAAAAACAATGTTTATTATTTTGCCAATTGCATTCAGACAAGTGATTTTGACCACAAGAATTTTGCAACAGCGCGAATTGAAATTGCCAATTTGATATTAGCTAAACTGAATGTGATCCGAAAATAGGTAGCCCAGTATTTCAGTCACGCGATAAGACCAATCGGCCGAAACAGTACGTTAAATGCGAAGGCCGATCACACAGATATCATCAACCTGCTCCAGATCACCACGCCACTTCTCAAACGCGTTGCGGACCAGATTCAACTGTTCGTCCATTGGACTTGCGCTAATACTCAACAGGTAATCTTTGAACGTTTTGGCCTTGAATTTTTTTCCCTTTTCTCCGCCAAACTGATCTTGGTAACCGTCGGTAAAAATGTAAATCAGATCGCCACTGCGGACTTCCATTCGATGTTCCGTAAAGGGTTTTGCCTCGGCGTATTTTCCTATGGGCTGCTTATCCGGTTTGACTTCGATCAGTTGCGGGACTCCGTTTTCGGAACGGATCATCCACAAGGGATTGTTTGCTCCTGCCCAGCGCAACTCGTTTCTGCCAAGTGCCATCAACGAAATATCCATACCGTCCTTCACTTCGTCATCGCTTTTTTCAAATTCCGAAATAATAATCTCCCGCGTTTTGTCAAGAATTTCCGACGGGCTAACCAGATTGTGTTCGCGAACGCTTCGGTTAAGACCATTATGGCAGATGACACTAACTAAAGCACCGGGCACACCGTGACCCGTACAGTCCGCGGCTGCTAAAAGGGTATATTCGCCCTTCTTTTCCAGCCAATAAAAATCCCCGGCTACAATGTCTTTTGGTTTGTAAAACACAAAACTCTGGGGAAGGAGTTGTTTCAATTGTTTGATCGGAGGAAGAATCGCTGTCTGGATTCGCTTCGCGTAATTGATGCTGTCAAGAATCTCTTCGTTTTTCGCCTCAACAATTTCCTTTTGCATTTCCACATCAAGTTTTTGTTGGGCAATCAGCAGATTTGCCTTGCGCTTTTGAAGATATCCGCGGACCGCGACAATCAGGAGAATGAGAGAAAGTACTCCTCCCCCCACCACGCTCCAGGTTATTTTTTCCTGCAACGCATACGTTTCCTCTTTCTGACGACTCTCAATATCCCTTAGCTTGCTCCTTTGTGTGAGATTTTCAATTTCGAGTGTTTTCTTTTCATTCTGAAATTTGCCCTCCTGTTCCTCCATCTGAGCACTGGTCGCTTCGGTGAGCAAGCTGTCCTTGTACTTCACAGAGGTCATTAGATATTCAAATCCTTTGCTGTGATTTCCAAGATTGGAATAGGACGTCGAAAGCATCTTCGCAGAATTTTTAATGTCTTCCTTGGAACCAAGACGTACTGCAATGGCATAACTTCGTTCACCGAAATCAATTGCTTTGTTCCACAATGTCATTTTATTGTAAATACCGGCGATATTGGCCAGGACCGTGGTCAGACCCGAAGAGTCTCCGTTGGTCTCGTGAAATTTCAACACCTCAAAATTCAGTTCCAGAGATTTAACCGAGTCTCCCAATTCGTTGTAAATGTTGGCCAGGTTATTTTTGATCATTGCTATGCCCGGTGTAAATCCCAACTCCTCGCAAATGGCGAGGGCTTCGTTGTATTCCTCAATGGATTTTTCATAATCGAAGTAGTCGTAATGAATAATTCCCATTTCGACGTGGCATCCTGCGAGACCCATCTTATCATCGTGCTTCGCAAATATTTCACGGGCCATCGAATAATACTCAATGGCTTTTTCGGAAAAGACCTTGTTCTTCGCCAGTTCACCTTTGTTTTGATAAATTCCTCCGATGTTCCCGTAATTTCCTGCCAGATCCAGATCCTGCGATTCCCCCAAACGCAAATTGATTTCGGCGGCGTGTAAAAAACACGGAAGCGCTTTGTCGTATTCTCCCCTGGAACGCAATGCGAGACCTCTTTGGTTGTATAGTGTAGCCGTTCCTTCGTGAAAGCCCATCCGGATTGAAAGCTTGAGCCCCTCATTCGAGTAGTACAATGAACTATCCACCGATTTTCGAAGGTAATACCACGAAAGACTTCGATAGGATTCAACGCGTAAGGAATCCGAAATGTCTTTATCAGCAAGCGTTGCCCGGAGGCTGTCCACATTGACTTGGGCCTTAGCAGAAACTGAGAAAATCAGAGTAAAAAGCGCGACAAACTCAAATCTCATTCCAGACGCATTTCCGTAAATATAGCAAAGCGGATGAAATCAGCCCTGTCGCTGACGGACTGCTTCGAAAATAAGGACCGCCGCAGCATTCGATACGTTCATCGAATCAATTTTTCCGCGCATCGGGATGATGATTTTTTCATCGACGGTAGAAAGCCAGAATGGTGACAAACCATCGGCTTCGGACCCAAGGACAATGGCGCAGGACTTTGTCAGGTCGACTTGTGTGTAAATACTTCTGGCCTCAAGCGAAGCGGCGTATGTTCTGATCTCATTCTTCCTGCACCAGTTCAGAACGTCCTCATTCTGTCCAATTGCAACCGGAACAGTAAAAAGGCAGCCTATACTTGATCGGACGACGTTTGGATTGAAAACATCGGTTGATGGGTCCGCGATGATAACTCCGGAAACACCTGCGGCATCCGCTGTCCGGAGCATTGCGCCGAGGTTTCCAGGTTTCTCGATTTTCTCCAGAATAAGGAAAAGTGATTGTGTGGAACATTTGAGATCTGAAAGACTTAAGGCCTTTGTCCTGGCGATCGCAATGACGCCTCCTGTGGATCCGCGATAGGCGATTTTTGCAAAGACCGTTTCCGGAACGTGAAGAATTTCATCCGCGGACAATGATATGGGATAGGCAGAATCTTCTTTATAGATTTCAGTGCAGATGATCAACGAGCTTATTGAAAATCCGCTTTGTTGGGCGAGTGAAATTTCACGAACACCTTCAATCGAAAATAGTCTTGAAGCCTTCCGTTCCTTGGCGTTTTGCAAGGATACAAGGAATTTAAGGCGCGGGTTTTTAGTGCTGGTAATTTCGACAGGCATTTGTTTGATTGGGGGACAAAATTAATCAGAAATGGTTGTTATTTTTGGGAATCTAACCACAGAGACACGGAGAAGGCACAGAGACCACAAAGAAGATGGAAAACGAACTTGCTACGAAGGTAATCGGACTTGCGATAGAGATTCACAAGGCTTTAGGTCCTGGGCTTCTGGAAAGTGCCTACAAGGAGTGTCTGCACTATAAGTTGCTCGCCGCTGGCTACAAAGTCGAGCGCGAAAAGCCAATGCCGTTGGTATTCGAAGAAATTCATCTGGAATGTGGTTACCGATTGGATCTGGTAGTAGAAAACAAATTGGTCGTCGAAATAAAAAGCGTCACAGTATTGAATGATGTTCATCTTGCTCAGACATTGACTTACCTGAAACTGGGAGACTACAAGCTGGGGCTATTGATTAACTTCAATGTGGCGGTATTGAAAAACGGATTAAAGCGGGTGATCAACGGTGAAATTAGAACGTGACCCGTTCTCAGAATATGCTTTCTCCGTGAACTTTGTGTCTCCTTTGTGTCTCTGTGGTTATTTGTAATCCAAACGATTCCTAAATTTGACACCCAATGAAACTACTCTCCCCACAGAACTGGAAAGACTACGAACTGATCGACTCGGGTGATTTTGAAAAACTGGAACGCTTTGGCGAATATGTATTGATTCGTCCCGAACCGCAGGCGCTTTGGAAAAAAGGTCTACCTGAATCGGAGTGGAAGAAGATGGCGACGGCCCGATTTGTCCGCGACAGTGAGAAGTCTCGCCAGCGCACCGGACCCAACGACGGATGGAAGTTCAACAAACAGGTGAAGGAAAACTGGTGGATTGGTTATCAGTATGGCGGAATGAATCTCAAACTGAAACTTGCATTTACATCCTTTGGTCACGTGGGCGTTTTCCCAGAGCAGGCCAACAACTGGGATTTTATTGCGGAGCGTATTTCGAAATGGGATAAACCGGGTACCGTGCTGAATCTGTTCGGATATACAGGCGGCTCGTCGCTTGCAGCAAAGGCTTCGGGAGCCGATGTCATCCACGTCGATTCGGTGAAGAGCGTGAACAACTGGGGTCGCGAAAATGAAACCGCAAGTGGATTGTCTGGAATCCGTTGGGTTGTGGAAGATGCTCTGAAATTTGCGGGTCGTGAGGTGAAGCGCGGAAAAATATACAACGGAATTATTCTTGACCCTCCAGCGTATGGCCGAGGTCCGGATGGAGAAAAGTGGGTTCTGGAGGAGGGCCTGGCCGAATTGCTTGATCGCTGCTCAAAATTATTGAGTCCTACCCAGGGATTTTTGGTGTTGAATCTCTATTCGATGGGACTATCCGCGGTGGTTTCTGCGAATCTGATCCAATCGTACTTCAATCCGTCTCAGGCGGATATGGAATACGGTGAATTTTTCCTTCACAGTACCACCGGTCAAAAGTTGCCGCTGGGAACATTTTTGCGGTTCAGCCGGTCTTTATGAAATATACAGCGAAAAAGGAAATGACGGCCATTGAGTTGATGAAGATTCATTATGCCGGGGCATCCAACAGTACGCTGAAAGATTATTTCCGCAAGAACCGTGTCAAGGTAAATGGCAAATTGGCCAAATTGCCCACTTCACGAATGATGGTCGGCGATGCGCTGGAAATTGCATCCATCGAGAAGTCGATCAGCATAGAATTACCCTTCGATTTAATTTATGAGGATAAAGCCATTTTGGTAGTAAATAAAGCATCTGGATATCTGACTTCCGGGGAAGGTATTACAAACCGGCCGACACTACACGCAATGGTCGATGAATATGTCGAAGACCGGTCGGGTGGTAAAGCGAATGCGTACGTCGTTCATCGTTTGGACAAAGAAGTTGGGGGTCTTGTACTGTTCGCTAAATCGGAGGAAATTGTCGAAGTCCTTCAACACAATTGGAAAAGTTTCACAAAAAAATATCTCGCGCTTTGTCGACAAATGCCTCCGCAAGAGGCTGGCATCATTGACACCTGGCTGGTTGAGCACCAAATGAAAATGCACATTTCGCAGCGAGAAGTGGATGGGGCTGTTCGGGCAATAAGTCATTACGAATGGAAGAAGTACGTGAAAGGAAACTCGCTGATTGAAGTAACGCTCGAGACAGGAAAGAAAAACCAGATCCGCGCTCACCTCTATTACATCGGCTGTCCAATCATCGGTGATAGAAAGTATGGCGATGATGGACCGAAAACCAAAGTGAGACTAATGGCGTCGGAGCTGGAGATTTTTCATCCTGTTTCGTCAAGACGACTGCATTGGAAAATTACACCGACGAAGAAGTTTTTGAATCCGTAATTTTCAGGTTACCCATCAAGGGAAAACCTCACTACTGCGCACCACTCAGCAAAGGTCATCTGGTGATCCAAACCGAAATTATTCTTCGTCTCTCCACAAAAAAAAAAAAACCTCCCCGACTGCCAGGGAGGTTTAACTCAAAAAAAGGCTTTTTGACTACTATTTAGTAAATTTCATTGTAGAATTAGACACAATGGTATCGAAATCCGCTTGTGTCTCATAGGTGTTGGCGATGACCCACATTTCATCCTTTGCAAGTCTGTCTAGTGTCCAGGAACCTGAAACGGATTGGTACGTGCTAGCCGACGAATCGGTATCCGGTCCATTCACGAAAGCCGTGACCGTGTAAACGATCTGCTCCTTCTTCTCTAAACCACCGGCATCACTTTTGCCAGCCCAGGCCCAATAACCTATCCACTTTTGCGTATAGCCGTCCGTCACATCTGTTCTTGTGAAATTTCCGTCTTTGTCGAATTCAACAACTCGCGAATAGGTTTCGGTGTTGTAATTTGACCAAACGGTAGTTCCTCCTGCAGTCACTGCAGAGTCTTCGGTAATTAGCGTTGTTCCCGAGAAGGCTGTGACGTAATGGTCAGTGACCCCTGTACCGTCGTTATAAACCCAGGTGGTATCGTACCATTCGGTCATATTCCAGGTACCAGAAAGTCTCTTGGTACGGGACGACAGGCTTCCGGGATCGTTTTCACCCTTTTTGCAGGATACAACTGGAAAGATCAGAGCGCCGGCTAATGCGGCAATAAGTAGTTTTGATTTTAACATAGGATTCGTTTTTATTCAGCGCAAAGTACGCATACTTTGCGGAATAAAGCAAAATGGCCGTTTGAATAAAGCGTTATCATATTGATTTTAAATATATTAAATCAATATTTTACAAAATTTAATACACGGTTTGTCTGCCAGAAATCTCCGTTTTGCTCGGATTGGGTTACATTGACAAGAAGTGTCAATTCTCGTTTCGCAAGTCGATCGATGTACCAGGTTACATCGGATTGCATCGCAGTGCCATCGAAAAGTTCGGTTGAGCCGTCATACTTTTCGGTAATGACGATCTCCACTGCCTCCTTGTTTTTTAGGCCGAGTGGCTTATTTTTTCCGGTGAAATACCAGAAGCCGTTCTTGACGAGTGAATCCGTGACAGCGACTTCGGTCGAAGTAAAATTTCCCTTTTTGTCAAAATAGAATTCACAGTGGTATTCATACGTCAACGGTGTCGCAAGGGTATCTGGGCCAGTCGGCGTAAAGTTGATAACAGAAGAAGTCTGTGTTTCGCCTTCGACGATTTTTACAATGTCTTGGGTTTCATCCAACGCTGCATTGTAGTAACGATCGAGTGTATTGCCAGAAACGAGCGTCCAGTATCCTTCCAGTCGGTTTTTGCGCGATTCAAGGCTCAGGGGATCGTTTTCGCCCTTTTTACACGAAACGAATGTGATCGCAACCGACAGTGTCGCCAAGATAAGGACCAATATTTTTTTCACGGGGTTCGGTATTTTCTGATTGGGACTAAAGGTAGCGGAAGCGTGAAAATCAGGGCCGTTATTTTGATAAATTCGTTACCGTTTCTTACGATTTCTGCGCTTTGAAGCCCTCACTCAACGGTAATTTCATCTCAATGCAACATAGCCAAACAAAAGCGCAACATAACAAAAAGTCAGTCCCGTAGGGTTCCTCTAATTTGGCTGAACACTTCATCTACACAAAAATGAAAATCTCCTCAGTCCGAATCATTCTCCCTTTCGTTCTTTTTGTACCACATTTTTCAGCGGCACAGGTCCAGCTGGAATGGGTCGATTTTGTCAAAGGTCCAACCGACGAATATCCGTTTGACCTTGTGGTAGACGGCCTGGGGAATTCCTATACTGCCGGTCATTTCAATGGTGCCGTGGATTTTGATCCGGGTCCTGGTGTATATAATCTTACATCCACGGGAATCGTGGATATGTTCATTTTTAAGCTGGATGCAAACGGTAATTTCCAATGGGCTCATCGTTTTGGCAATTTCAACTTCACTTCTGCCTGGAATCTCGACGCCGATCCATCCGGAAACATTCTGATCACTGGATTTTTTGAAGACTCAATAGACTTTGATCCAGGTCCGGGTACGGTGGAACTCTTCGCTGTTGGCTCGAGGGACATATTTGTCTTGAAACTGGCACCCGATGGTTCGCATATCTGGGCAAGAACGTTTGGAGGTTTCGGAGAAGATGTGGGCACCCAAATTGTGACAGACGATGCCGGCAAAGTTTATCTTACCGGTTATTGTACTGGATTTGTGATCTTCGATTCCTTTGGTGGTATTGTAACGGGATGGGGTTCGCACGATTTGTATGTACTCAAACTGGATACCGACGGAACCTTCATTTGGGTGAGGGCGGTTGGTTCGTTCGACTGGGATGAAGGCTGGGCCATCGCTGTTGATCCGTCAGGCAATGTGATTACTACCGGCGTTTATTTTGCACCCTGTGATTTTGATCCGGGTCCCGGAGATGCAACCCTGACGCCGGTTGGAGAACGGGATATTTTTATACAGAAATTGGATGCAAACGGAAATTTTCTTTGGGTGAAAAATATTGGTGGTGCCGGGGTGGATGAATCCTATGGCATTGACTTAGGCAATGCAGACAATATTTATGTCACAGGGTATTTTGAATTGACCGCAGATTTTGATCCGGGAGGTGGTGCGTATCCTATGACTAGTTATGGGCAGTACGATGCCTTTGCGTTAAAACTTGATCCTGGCGGAAGTTTTCTGTGGGCACATCAAGTAGGTGGTCTTGGTTTTGACTGGGGTTATGAAATCGTCGTTGACAACAACACGTGGGTTTATCTCTCCGGTCCCTTTTCTGATATCGCTGAATTTGACGATGGCCCGGGCACCGAAACGCTCACCAGCAATGGCTACGGCGACATCTTTCTCGCGAGGTACAATTTGTCGGGCAGTTGCGATTGGGCTGTCCAGGTGGGTGGACCTGACGACGACAATTTTGCCGTACTTGACATTACTTCCGGAGGCAAAGCGATTCTGGGAGGCAATTACGAGGGGCTGGTCGATTTTGATCCCGGTACGGGAACTTTTTTCGACGGAACAGACATTTTGGGTGATCTCTTTGTCCTGCAATTGTGTCCAACCTCAAGCGGAATTCTCGTCGAAAGCGTTTGCGACACCTACACCTCTCCGACAGGAAAAATTCTGACGTCCACCGGGATTTATTACGATACCCTGGCCAACTCCATCGGATGTGACAGCATCATCGAAATTTCCCTCACGGTCAATTACACTCCAGCAGCAAATGCCGGTCCGGATTCTGTGTTGTGCGACGGAATCGCTCTAATCCTCACCGGTGGCGGAACGGATCTCTACACCTGGGACAACGGTGTTCTGGACAATGTCGCTTTCAGTCCACCGTTGGGAACGACGGCCTACGCCCTGCTGGCAGAATCACCTTCGGGTGGTTGCCAGAGCACCGATACGGTCGTCATTACCGTTTATGCCTCTCCTGTGTTGGTCGTGACGCCGGATCAATCCTTCTGTCCGGGCGATTCGGTCTGGCTTTCTGTATCCGGTGCTGATACGTACGACTGGTGGAGTGGCTACTCAGCTCTCGACAGCATTGTTCTCGCACCACAAAGTTCACTCGTCATAGAAGTGAAAGGGTTCATTGGCAACTGCTCCGATTCAGCCAACGTGGAACTGACCATACAGGATTGTCCGGAAGTACTCGGCAATACCCTAACACCGAACGGCGACGGTTTGAACGATTTTCTCGAAATACTCGGAATCGAAAACTATCCCGGCAACGAAGTATCTGTGCTCGACCGCTGGGGCAGTATTGTATTTCACACCGAAGACTATGACAATTCCGATGAATCACGTCGATGGCAAGGGATGCAAAAATCCGGTGATGTCCTCAATGCCGGCACCTATTACTACGTAGTTCGGCACGACAAGTACAATGGGCAAACGGGTTGGGTGCAACTGATCCGATAGGCGAAATGCCCGGAAATGTCTTACCTTGTCATAAAATCCGGAATATGAAAAAAACTATCCTGACACTGGTGATGCTGCTCATCGGTTTTTCTGGCCTCAGCCAAAAAGTATACGAAGTAAGCAGCGAGGCATTCGCTGATGTAAAAGTATATGAAGTCAGCAGCGAAGCCTTCGCAGACCTATTGGTGTATGAGGTGAGCAGCTCGGCCTTTGTCGGAGACAACGACGGCAAATGGTTCTGGGAATCATCCGAAGCATTCGCCGATGTAAAAGTTTATTTCGTCAGTTCCGAGGCCTTTGCAGACCTTAAAATCTACTACGTTTCCTCAGAAGCTTTCGCCGGATGGAAAGACACATCCAAGAAGAGCCTGATGGAGTAGCAGAAAATCACTAGAACCGATCTCAATCGTCGTTTGCATTTATCTGTTCACTGTTCAATTGAAGATATGGCTCTGAAACCGCTGCGTTCGTCTGGGCTGATTTCACGATGAAATTCTTGTGCAGCCACTGGTCGGTTGTACGATCCTTTGATGTGAAGAGGATTTTGTCGTCGTCTTCTTCTGTTGTCCATTGGGTGCGCTTGTTCAGGTTTTCCGCTGCTACCTCAGGATTTTCGGACATCATCAGTGCGGCGTTGAATTCTTCTACGGTCAGGTACACATACTCCGTTTGGGTGTTGTCGAGCTCCGTAATGGCTTCCACAATGGCAGCTGTAAGCAATTTGTCAAATAGATCGAGGAACAATTGCCGGTTGTTATAAATGTCAAAATTGTAGACTTCGCCGTTTATTGCATATCCAAAACCGATGGTCTTCTCTGTGATAAGATTCTCAAACTTCGCTTTGTAGGCCTCACGAATTTCAGAAAGCTCCTCATTGTCCAGTGCCAACTCAAGACTGCTGGCCGAAGCTGCGTCTTGCACATTAACGGGCTGCTGGGCATAATAACTCACATTCGCGCTCAGTTTATCCTGTTGCTCCGAAACCTCATCCCAGACCGCACCCTGCTCTTCATCACTTTTCGACGCAATTTTCATATCTCTTGACGAAAGCATTTTCGTGGTCGACTCGAATACCGCGTCGCTTTCATTCCCGCGCTGTTGCCACCGGCCGGATTCTACGCAAAAACTTTCGAGTTTTTGTTTTTTGGCCTTGGGATCAATGACCATATCGAAGGCCAGAACCCGATCTTGTTTTCCACCGCGAACAATATCGCCGGCGTGAATAAAAATGGATTTGTCCGATTTGTTGGTAATAGCCAATTCATTGACATCGGAGGTTTCGATGATCTTTACAAGGTCAAGCTCCATTGCCTCCTTCAACGTGACATAATCGTTGTCGTCCGCCGCTGTTTCTCCGCTGATCATAAAGACCTGAAGATTTTTGTAGTTGACCGGTTCACTAACCGTCAGATTTTCGAATCCGTCCAGTGCAAATGTGGATTCCTGATCGGTTTTATCGGAATTTCGATTCGGATTTTCAGTGTTCAATTGTCCGTCCGAAACATTGGCGGAGCATTGAATAACGAGGGCGAGCGATGCAATAGCAGACGCCGCGAAGCCTATTTTTTTCAAGTGTGACATATCGTTTGAGTTTAGTTCAACCGAAATGTACGCCATCGAACAAGCGACCCGCCAGACGCTTTGTTAGAATACCTTAAGATTAACAGAAATTATCTTAAGAAACGTGAAAATGACCTGCGATTGCTACGGATTTCGAAGCACAAGACGAACCCTCTCACTCAAAGTACGCGTAACCGATCTCGCTCACCAACACACCGGCCTGGTAACTTTTGGATTTAATCAACTCGCCACGTGTATCGTATTCGTAGGTCGTTTTGTCTTCGGCCTTACCACTGATCTGAGTTTTTGAAATCCGTTTTCCGGCTTCAAATACGTATGTTGTCGTGATGTTTCCATCTTCAGCGGTTTCAACTTCTTTCAGAAGGTTTCCCGTAGCATCGTATTCGTAGTCTATCGTCGATTTCACGCCATAGTCCTCAACAGACTCTTTAATCAGCTTACCCGATGCATCGTATTTGTATTCTTCAATTACGGCGGTTGCTAAAGGCGTATTCGGACCTTCACGCATTTCTTCTTCAGAACGAATGACCTGACCCTTGTCGTCATACATATATCGTGTCCTCGCTTCGATTTCAGAGCCCGCAGTCAATGAGACCAACTCACTCAAAAGACCCTTGTCGTCGTATTTTGCATCTGTCCGGGCAGGACCAGTCTCCAACAGGATCAGGTGATTGATCTGCGCAAGTTTTTTGTTCGTGTACTCGTACTCGTCCACCTGGAAAAGTGTTTGGCCATTCCGCCGAACAACCCACTCCAACTCACCGGCATTGTTGTTGATCCGTACGTGCGATTCTTCGAAAATTTTCACGTCTTTCCCCTCCTGTTTCTCCCAAACGTAACTTTCATCAAGTTCCATTGGAGGATGTGTATATGTAATGTTCTCGTAATATTCAATCGACCGTTTTAAGAACACGCCTTCACTTGCCTTAACTCCAACGGTGATTTTCTCCTTCCGTTCGGTCCAATTGCCAAAGGCGTCGTAAACATATTCAAAGGAAACCTGCTTTTTCACGGTACTGTTGCTTTGGCTCATTGTCTCCGTGAGAATGTGATCGTGCTCGTCATAAATGAAGTCAATGGTCTTTGAGACCGGTGCCATTCCCGGTTCGTAGGTGGAATGAATGTCAGCAAGAAGACGTCCCTTTTCGTCTGTCTTTTTAACCCATTTTTCCTTCAGCACGCTTGCGGCATCGTACCTTGAAATCGATTCGGAATTTGCTTCGTACACATATTTGTACGTGACGATCTTGTCGGACTTTTCATCCTCCCAACCCTTGCGGGAGGCAATCTTTCCAGCCGCGTCGTAGGTGTAGTCAAACGAACTTTCGGTGATCATTTTGTTCTCTGTCTTGTGGAGAAATTCAACTTTCCGGGTGAGCATATTCCCCTTCGCATCGTAGGTCATACTGATCAATTCGAGCGTCTGACCTCGGTCGTCCAGATTGGTTTCGGCGATGAGATTCCCTTTGGCGTCGTAGGTCATCCGGAAATCGCCCGATTCGTGCTCCTGGTGAAAATTGCGGTGATTCCGAAGCAACTTGCCACTTGCGTCGTAAAAGAAAAATTCTTCGTCGAGTTCTTTGCCGGCGTAGATGTCCGCTTCGTAGAGCAGTTTGTTGTCCGGACTGAATAGTTTCACGCGTTTTGAGTTCAGCTCAATGGTTCCGAGGTGATCGTGAATCGACTCAAAAATGAACCGGATGGGTTTTTTGGTGTGATTCTGCGCCAGAATCAGACCTGAAGACAAGAGGCATAAAAGCAAGGAAATCCGTTTCATAAGTCAAAAAATTTGGACGTTAAAATAGACAGAATTTTTTTCATCGATAAACATCCTAGAAAATATCGTGCCTAAAGTGACCGTTTTGCCTGAAATTTGAGAAATTCCGCAATGATATTCAATCCCTCCTCCAAGAATTTTAATCCCAAAAATGGTATCGTAGAATTTCAGCGGCGCTCGTTACGAATCTCGTTTTTCGCCTTACATTTACCGCTAAATTCAACCTATGAACCTTCACGAATATCAGGGAAAGTCAATCCTGGAAAGTTTCGGGGTATCCATCCAGCGCGGTGTTGTCGTTTCTTCGCTCGATGAAGTGCCGGCTAAAGTAAAAGAACTACAGGCGAAAACCAGTACACAAGGTATGGTCGTTAAGGCTCAGATTCACGCCGGCGGTCGTGGAAAGGGTGAAATTACAGAGACAGGATCAAGAGGTGTTGTATTTGCGTCATCGGCCGAAAAAGTAGCTGAAAAGGTAAAAGGCATACTCGGCGGACATCTGGTAACCAAACAAACCAATGCAACCGGTAAAAAGGTAAATAAAGTGCTTTTGGGCGAAGATGTGTACTATCCCGGAGCAACTGAACCCAAGGAAATGTATATGTCTGTGTTGCTGGACCGCGAACAAGAGCGGAACATCATTATGTATTCCACCGAAGGCGGTATGAATATTGAAGAAGTGGCCGAGGCGACACCGGAAAAAATATTCAAAGAATCCATTGATCCCCGTTTGGGTTTGCAGGCCTTTCAAGCGAGAAAAATTGCCTTTAATCTGGGCTTAAGCGGAAAGGCCAACAAGGAAATGGTCGCATTTGTTCAGGCGCTATACAAAGCCTACGTCGGATGCGATGCATCGATGTTCGAAATCAATCCCGTACTGAAAACATCAGACGACCGGATCATTGCCGTTGACTCGAAAGTGACGCTCGACAACAACGGACTGGTGAGACATCCCGATTACGAAGCGATGAGGGACAAATCGGAGGAAGATCCTACCGAAGTAGAAGCGGACGAAGCGGGACTGAATTATGTAAAACTCGACGGAAATGTTGGCTGTATGGTCAATGGTGCCGGACTTGCGATGTCTACGATGGACATCATCAAAATTTCCGGTGGCAGCCCGGCGAATTTCCTGGATGTCGGCGGAACAGCCGATGCCGAACGAGTTGAAAAGGGATTCCGGATTATCCTGAAGGACAAAAATGTCAAAGCCATTCTGGTGAATATTTTTGGCGGAATTGTTCGATGCGACAGGGTAGCTCAAGGCATCGTCGACGCGTACAAGAATATGGGAACCATCCCCGTGCCGATCATCGTCCGATTGCAAGGAACCAATGCCGTTGAAGCCAAAAAGCTCATTGATTCCTCTGGACTGAATGTTCATTCGGCCGTTCTGTTGCAGGAAGCTGCCGATAAGGTGGCCGAACTGGTGGGCTAATCATTCGCCGTCTCCAGACTCTGAAGCAATTCCGTTTGATTTTATTTGCCACAACGGCACGAAGACTCAAAGAATTTATTGATCTCGTTGCTTTTAGAACTTTGCGTCCTCGTGCCTTTTTGGCAAACTTTTTTAGCTGCCGATTGTGCCAACCCAGCAGATTCAACAATTTTAAGGGCAATACCTATCTTTGTTGCCGTGATCCACTACAAAACAGCTGATGAAATTGACGTGATGCGGAAAGCCGCACGGATCGTTTCCGTTACGCTCGGTGAAATTGCGCGCGTTATTCGTCCTGGAATTACAGGCCTGGAGTTGGACCGGCTGGCCGAAACCTGCATCCGCGATCACGGTGCCATACCTGCATTTTTGGGTCAATACGGTTTTCCAAATACCCTTTGCATTTCTCCCAACAGTCAGGTGGTTCACGGCATTCCCAACAAGGATCCTTTTGTCGAAGGAGACATTGTGTCGATCGACTGCGGAGCAAAATTCGAGGGTTTTTACGGTGATCACGCCTATACCTTCGAAATTGGTGAAGTGAAGCCGGAAGTCCGGCAATTGCTCAAGGTGACCAAAGAGTGTCTGGACATTGGCATCGCCGCGGCCCACACCGGAAACCGCATTTCGGACATCGGGTTTGCCATTCAGCAGCACGCCGAAAGTCACGGCTATGGGGTGGTGCGGGAACTCGTAGGACACGGGCTTGGCAGAAATCTTCACGAAGACCCGCAAGTACCCAATTACGGCAAACGCGGCCGGGGCAAGCAAATTCAAAACGGACTCACCATTGCCATTGAACCGATGATCAATATGGGAACCGAAAAAGTGGAACAACTCAAGGACGGTTGGAGCATTCTTACACTCGACCGCCTCCCTTCCGCCCATTTCGAACACGACATCGCCATCGTCAACGGCTGCGCAGAAGTCCTCTCCACCTTTCAGTTTGTCGAAGAGGCCCTTTGCCCCAATTAGCGGATGGAACGCGAATTGAAAATCGTCATCGGCATTCTCTCCACGTGGCTGATGTACGGGATTTATTCCTTCTTCGCAACCGGCGATTTTATGGTTCCGTATGTCCTCACACCGCTTGTGATAACGTGCTGCAGTCTGCTTTTTCTCATCCTGAATTTTTCCATTCCACACCGCCTGGCACTAATCCTCTTTTTTATCGGATACCTCGCCTTCGCACTTCAGGATGATACGACTTTGGCCTTACTCACCGCAGCAACCGGGTCATACTTCTTTCAGAATTTGGCCGACTCCAAAGCATTCCTGATCGCCGGGCTTTTTGTTTTCCTCCTTTCAAATGGTGCATCGCTAATGGTTTTGCATACAGAAAGTAAAAAAAGAGGTTTAACGATTTTCTGCGGTGTAATTTTTATAACATCTGTTATTTTCTTGGCACTCGGTTTTGACGTCGTTTCAGAGTTATTATTCCTCGTCTTCTGTTTTTCCTATTTCGTTGTTTGTCACCGTATTAATCTACCGGACCAATCGGCCTCCACAATCGTTTCAGATCTGTATTTCCTGATCTTTGCACTGGAGTCGTTTGAATTTTTGTGCTAAAAGTTTGCTGGGTAAAAATTAATCGCTACATTCCCACTGACTACCTTTTTTAACAAACCCAAAAACCGTGAAAAAAGCGTCGCTCAGGGACATTGCTGAAAGTCTTGGTGTGTCCAAAGCACTTGTATCTCTCGTACTTAACGGTAAGGGCGATGAGCGTGGCATCAACAAACAAACGCAGGAACGCGTTCGCGTAAAGGCGAAGGAACTCAATTACATTCCCAACCAATATGCGCGGGGTCTTCGGATCGGTCGCACCAACACGATCGGCGTCATTGTTCCGGATATTTCGAACATCTTTTACGGACAGCTTTGCAAGGCCATTGAGACGGAAGCCTATGCGAGGGGTTACAACCTGATCATCAGCAATACCTACGAAGATGTTCAGAAAGAAAAAAAACTCATTTCCGATTTGATCAACCGCAACATCGACGGTTTGATTCTTGCCTCGTCATTTGACAACAAGAATGAAATTGCCGGTTTACGCGAAGACGATTTCCCCCTGGTGCTTGTGGACCGGGTTTTCCCGGATTTCGATGTGGATTCGGTATCGGTGTCGAACGTCGAAGGAGCCAGAAAAGCTGTGGAGTTTCTGTTGAAGAGAGGCGTTAAAAAGCCGGTTTGCTTTACCATTTCCCCGGTTTATATCAGTTCGATCAACGACCGTATTCGCGGTTATCTGAGCTCGATTCCGAACGAGGAGGATGCCAAGTTATTTCAAATTCCGCACGATGCCATCGAAGAAGGTGTTTCCGGCGCTCTTCTCGAATTGACAACCAACAAGGAGTTCGACGGAATTTTCTGCGTGAACAACACCATAGCAAAAGCCATCTTGCGCGAAGCGGCAAAAAAACGTCTTTCACTCGACGGAATTCAGATCATCAGTTTCGACGACATCGAGATTTTCGACATCGTTCGTCCAAAAATTTCCTCGATCTCTCAGCCTGTGGCCGAAATCGGCAAAAATGCGGTGAATTGCCTGCTTCGACATCTCGAAGACAAAGAAAATCACAAAGCACAGCACATCGTGCTGGACACGATTTTGGTGGAGCGTTGAGTTTTTCAAAGAAAATTATTTCTTGTGGCACCTGGACTGAAAACCCGAAGCAGCAGCTAATTTAGCCAAGTTCTATCAGCCCCGATGTCGCGGATCTGCGATCCGTGACAGAATAGCCCTATTGAACGGTCACAATGCAATCAAGCGCTGAGACAAAACGATTACCTTAACCAGAGCGTCCATATCGTTCTAATTTCTCGCGGATGTGTTCAAAAATCCGGAAAAATCTTCCCCGGATTCAGAATATTCTTCGGGTCAAAAACGCGTTTGATTTCCCGCATTAGATCAATTGACCTCCGCTGGAAGGGAATGTCCATATAGTTTTTCTGAACCAGGCCGATGCCGTGTTCGCCGGAAATGGTTCCGCCAAGTGAAACGGTGAGTTCAAAAATTTCACGGATGGCTTTGGGAAGTTCCTCCGTCCACACCTTGTCCGAAAGATCACCACGGATGATGTTGACGTGGAGATTGCCATCTCCGGCGTGGCCGTAGCAAACGGATTTGAATCCATATCTTTTTCCGATCTCCTTAACACCGTGCAACAATTTAGGCAGTTCCTTTCGCGGTACTACGGTATCTTCTTCCTTGTAAACCGAATTCGATTTAACCGCCTCCCCCACTCTTCGGCGGAGACGCCACAACTTGTCCTTTTGTACCTGATCGTCGGCAAATAAAATTTCACCGGCGTTAAAGCCTGCAAGAATTTCGGTGATTTTTTCGGCATCGTTCATCAGGATGCTCTCATCGTTGCCATCCAGTTCGATGAGCAAATGTGCCTGAACCGTTGAAGGGATTCCTGAAATGTCTTCCCCGCTGAATTTCATCGCCCACTCCAGGGCGTCGCGTTCCATAAACTCGAGTCCACTCGGGGTAATTCCGGCCTGAAAAATTGCCGCTACGGCCGAACACGCGTCTTCGGCGGACTCGAAAGGCACCAGCATCAGTACATCCTTCTGAGGGTGTGGAATCAGATTCAGCACCGCTTTGGTGATGATACATAGCGTACCTTCGGAACCGACGATCAACTGCGTGAGATTGTAGCCTGTCGCATTTTTAAGCACATTCGCACCAGTCCACATCACAGTTCCATCGGCCAAAACGACTTCGAGATTGAGCACGTATTCTGCGGTAACTCCATACTTCACCGCCTTTGGTCCCCCGGAATTTTCCGCGAGATTTCCGCCAATGGAACAACTGCCACGACTCGCAGGATCGGGCGGATAAAACAGGCCTTTCGCTGCCACAGTTTCCTGAAGAACCTGCGTAATGACTGCTGGTTCGACGGTGACCTGGGAGTTGGCCAGGTCGATGTTGATGATTTTATCGAATTTTTCCATCGACAGCGCAATGCCGCCCTTTACCGGAAGTGCACCACCACTTAAACCGGTCCGGGCTCCCTGAGGGGTAACAGGAATCGTGTTCCGATTGCACCAGGACAGTATTGCCGATACCTCCTGAACCGTTTTGGGTTTCAGAACGACTTCCGGCAGGAAGAGCAAGTCTTCTGTCTCGTCGTGTCCGTGTTTTTCTTTTGAGGTGGAATCTTCGAAAACACTTTCCGTTCCGATCAGTTTCCGGAGTTCTGCAATATGATCAGCTGTCAGGACTGCGTACATCGGAAAATTTTGGGAGAAAAAAGGAAAGGCGTGGAATCAACTGGCGGTACTCTGCACCATATCTTCGGCCTCGGTGCGGGCACCGGCAATGTTCAGTACATTGTGCAATTGCGAAATTTCAACCAGTTTTTTTACATTCGGCTGAAGACCGGAAATGACAAACACGCCGCCGGAATCCTTGCACAGGCGATTGCCGATCAAAATCGCACTCAAGCCCGATGAATCGCAGTAAGTCGAGCGGGACATATCGAGAATGATGTTGTTGACGGAATTTTTGTTGATCAGCACGAGTTCGGATTTTAACTCCGGAGCATTGGAAGCATCAAGTTTGTCGACATTTGAGGTGACGATGGTATAAAGTTCTTTTTCTTCCTTTGAAAAGTTCATAATCAATGCTTTAAAGCCTGAATCTGTAAATTCACTCAAAGGTAGGACTTTTTTGCGAACCTCTGACCAGTGCAAAACGGATTGTTGACATTGAGGCAGGATTGTTGAAAATATCCGGGATCATCCGTAATCAATTGATGTTGATTCCGGCTGCCAGCAGATACAGGATGGCCATTCTCACGGCTACACCGTTCTCAACCTGTTCCAGGATGATGGATTGGTCCGAATCGGCCACATCCGAGGTGATTTCCACGCCGCGGTTGATCGGTCCGGGATGCATAATGGTAATTTTTTTGTCCAGGCTGTCGAGCAGTTCTTTGTTCAGCCCGAACTGCATCGAATATTCGCGAAGAGATGGAAAATAGCTCATCTCCTGACGCTCGAGTTGGATCCGTAGCATATTGGCCACATCGCACCATTCCAATGCCCTTCGGAGGTTGTGTTCCACCTTCACGCCGAGCCCCGAAATGTACTTGGGCACAAGGGTGGTCGGTCCACACACCATCACTTCGGCTCCAAGTTTTTGAAGGCAGAAAATATTTGATAGCGCGACTCTGGAATGTGAAATATCACCGACGATAACCACTTTTCGCCCTTTGAAAGCGGCTCCGTGTTTTTCCCGAATCGAATAGGCATCCAGCAGCGCCTGCGTTGGGTGTTCGTGTGTTCCGTCTCCAGCATTCACGACCTTTGCCGCGATGCGCTCTGACAAGAACTTGGCAGCGCCCGGATTTGGGTGACGCATCACCACAATGTCGACCTTCATCGCGAGAATATTGTTCACTGTGTCAATCAGCGTTTCACCCTTTTTCACCGACGAGCCAGAGGATGAAAAATTGATGACATCGGCTGAAAGTCTTTTCTCGGCAAGTTCAAAGGAGAGTTTGGTCCGGGTAGAATTTTCGAAGAAGAGATTGGCAATGGTGATGTCGCGCAGTGAGGGAACTTTTTTGATCGAACGGTTGATGACTTGTTTGAAACTGTCGGCGGTCCGAAAGATGAGTTCGATGTCCCCTTTGGTCAGGTCCTTGATGCCGAGGAGATGTTCAACGCTTAAATTATCCATTCTTCACGGGTTGTGTTTCAATTAATACAACTTTGTCTTCTCCTTCAATTTCGGCCCACTCGACTGAAACGCGTTGGGTTGACGAGGTATCGACCACCTTGCCGGTGTAATCGGGCTGAATGGGCAAATTCCGTTGAAAACGACGGTCGATGAATGCCAGCAGTTCTACCTTGGCCGGTCTTCCAAATGCAAGTAGCGCATCAAGTCCGGAGCGGATCGTACGACCAGAAAAGAGCACGTCGTCGATCAGCACCACATTTTTTCCCTCGATGATAAAGTCAATGTTGGTAACGCTAGGTATAACAGGCCTTTCACGCCGTCTGAAATCGTCGCGGTAAAAAGTAATGTCCAATTGACCGCATTCGAGGTTTTTTTTGAGATCCTTTTCGAGAATAGACTTTAGTCTGCTGAGAACGTGAATTCCACGCGGTTGCATCCCAATCAAAACGGCATTGTCGAAGGTCTGGTGATTTTCCTTGAGTTCGCTGGCAAGACGCTGGAGAGTTAGCTCGAAATGCCTGCTATTTAAGATGGTTCGTTTCTCCATTGAATCATCGTCTGCACAAAGGTAAGCGAATTTTTTAATTGAAGGCCCCAAAGGGCTGCTTATTCCTCCCGATAAATCACCGACCTCTACTGCCTAATCAGTAATTAGGCTTTTTTAAGATAACTCAGGCAACACAACGAAGATTCAGACGTATTTTTAAGTGAGGGTTCAAACGAAGCTTCTAATGCTTCGGAATACAAGTCCCGGTTTTGAACAGTTCTTTTTACTTTTCATAGGGTTTAATTGGTTAGAGGATAAATTTTCATTTATCTAAAGTTCAGAACCGGGGCTTGTTATTTAACCACCAATTCGTTTCACCCTATACCCTAATCCGCTGAGAATTTCCATTACGCGCTGTACCTTGTTCCCCTGAATGAGTATTTCGCCATTCTTTACCGCCCCGCCAGTACCGCACTTCTGCTTCAGTAGTTTGCCCAGTTCTTCGAGATCGCGATCGGCACCGATAAATCCGGTGACCAATGTCGCTTCCTTTCCGTTCCGGTTTTTTTTATCCAGTTGAACGCGGAGATCCTGACTTTTCGAATTGGGTGTCGATGAATTTTCGTCGTCTCCCGGGTCAATCCGGAAATTTGGATTGGTCGAAAAAACAAAACCGTCCTCCTTATTTTTCTTTGACATACAAGCGGTGTTTAATGTGTCTGTTTTTGGGCGTACGCTATGTTGTCTGAGATGATCTGGTTCGGCTTGAGACTTAACGCGTGGCGGATTTCACGCTGGGACAGCAACCCATACAAACAAAAGGGAATTCCCAATGAACGCATAGTCTGAGATTGGCTCTCCGAAACAATGGTCCGGCGGAAAACAAGCATATCCACTTCGCTTGGATCAAAGTTCGCAATGGCCTCGTCCACCTCATCGGTTTCGTACGAGATGCGCAGCGAAGTATCCTGAACCGCCAACAACAGATCATAACTGCGGCTGTTGAAAACGATCTTCTGCTTTTGTTCGTGACTGAGGCCTGCGAGACTTTTATTCAATGCGACATTGGCTTTGGTGAAGTCCACCAGCTGATCGTTACACGCGTTTAAGGATTTGACGTCGAGCATCACGTATTTTTGCCGTTGCACACAAATCTCCAGAACCTCCGTGAGCGTTGGTATCCGGTAGCTGCTGTGGGATTTGAGCTGCTGAAGTTCAGCGAGCGTATACTCTTCGACACAACCGGTACCGTTGGAGCCGGCGTCCAGTTTTTCGTCGTGCCACAAAACAAGGCAGGAATCCGCCGTGAAACGAACATCGATTTCAACCCCATCGGCATCGAGAACATTCAGTGCATAAGCGACCGATTCGTAGGTGTTGGGTGGATACACATAACGCCCCGCCAACAGACCGCTGCCTGCGTGCCCGTAAACCAAAGCACTCCATTTTGTTTCACTTTTCTCGCAGGCCGGAATTGACGTCATTCCCGCGACGAAAGCGATACTGTAAACCTGTTGCCAGTTCATAATTCAAATACGAAAACGTGTTGTCCGTGACGGTCTCATCACCCTTCACGAGGTCCCCTACAAATCCCAGTCCGGGTCGAACATACCACCAGAGATTTTTCGTCATGGAAATTTCCCAGAAAACACCAAAGGAAACATCCATCAGAAACAAAGTGGTCGTCGTTTTGCATTCCGCTGCGAAAGCAGTTGATAAACCCAATCCCACAGAGAACCGCCTTTCCTCGGGACGAAGAAACCAGCTGTTGAGAATCACCAGCGCGGGAAGATTTTTCTCGAACACCTGACTCATCGGGAAAAAGCGGATGCCCGGACTGAAGCGATAATGAGGTAATTCAAGGTCGTAACAAAGCGACGTGTGCAGGCCTATTCGGTTCAGTCCAAGTTCCGACCGAATTCCTTGCGAGACCTGTCCGAAAACGCAGACGGGGATATGCAACAGCGCGATCAGAGCAAGGTGGGAAACTCTAAAATGTCTTCGGGCTATTCGCCGATTTTGAAAAATGCTGAACACGTTTGTTGGCTTTCGCACAAAGTTAAGGAATTGTGGCGCGGATCTAACGTGGAAATCAATTGGCCACCTCCCCTGGCGAAAGTCCTCCGGAGTGGAAATTTTTCTTGTTGGTGAGCAGATCGACCAGTCTCTTGAGTTCCGCTTGATTCCGCTCGTTTGAAAAAGTCTTGATGATGTCATTTTTTTCGCGCTGGGTCAGGTGCCAGCTCAAGGCAATTTTCTCTTCGGTATTTTTCCGCAGAACAAACGTCACGACTTCAACCGGAACATCGCATCGGGTAAGTTCCAGCATTTCGTCGGCGTCAAATTCCTGCGTGTGATGGTAATTTCCATAAAAATTCATTACTGGCTTCAGCACCTGATCCATCAGTGTGAGGTCGGTTTTCTTTGCGATATCGTAGTCCTTGTCGATGTCGCGAAGCTGCACCACGACTACTCCGGAGGTATTCGCAACCAGCCAGTCTTTAATGGCGGAAATGTATCTTACTGTCGTTTTCGTGCCGTAATTGTCACGAATTCCGGCGTCCATAATTTGAGTTACAGGTTTTGTCGGCATCGTGACCATCGGCAGGATGTACGGAAACGTTGAGTTCATCCTCACAGCCGACAAATACCGCAAGGACATTGGATCGTTGTCGGCAAATAATTTCAAATACTCGACATTTTCCGGGCCTACGTTTTTGTCCATCGTGAGGGGACCGTTGATGAATCCCATTGGCTGTGTCGAAATGAGCAACCTCCGGCCGTCGTTGATGATGGTTGGCGTGAAAATCATCATTGGAATCGCGCTTTTGTATTCAGCCTGTTCGTAATCTCCCAAAGTCGGTTCCATTACGTGACCCGTATTTTCATCGAGTTGTTCTTCGAACGCAAATCCCCGATCCCTCAGATAGGTGCGCTCACCGATTTTCACTTTTTTATACCGGAGAAAAATATCGTGAATGGCCAGGTTGAAACAGACCGAATTGAGCATATCTTTCGAAATATTGTCGAGGTATTCTTTGCT